>Ga0209175_10000023_pt1 | contig 116516 bp, 88 predicted proteins | sample JI91814C2DNA_FD_187506 | JGI IMG/M metagenome (GOLD analysis project Ga0209175, IMG submission 187506) | Wastewater effluent complex algal communities from Wisconsin, to seasonally profile nutrient transformation and Carbon sequestration -... | ecosystem: Engineered > WWTP > Effluent > Algae...
TTGACATCCTCACCGCCGTGAACGGACGGTGATTCCTAAACCTCACGATTTAGGTTTCTGCTTCTTAGCACCCGCCTTCACAGACTTACTCTGTTCTGGTCTTACAGGAGCGACCCAGACTGACACGGCAAGCCCTGCCGCCAAAATATTTTTACTGGCGTTAATATCTCGGTCATGGTGAGTGCCGCAGTTGGGACACTCCCATTCTCGTATTTTTAACGGCATTTTTTCCACAATATGCCCACAACTACTACACCGTTTAGAACTAGGAAACCATCTGTCTATTTCGATATAGCTTCTTCCATACCAACGGCATTTATAGGCTAATTGCCGAGTGATTTCTCCCCAACTAACATCAGCTATTGCCTGGGCTAGTTTACGATTTTTGACCATATTTTTGACGGCTAAATTCTCAACTACAATCCTTTGGTTTTCACGGACTAATTGAGTTGTTAGCTTGTGTAAATGGTCTTTCCTACTATCAGTGATTTGTGCGTGAATTTTAGCTACTTTGATTCGGGCTTTTTCTCTATTCTTTGACCCTTTCTGTTTTCGAGACAGACTTTTTTGTGATCGACGTAATCTCTGATAATGCTTTTTAAAGTGTTTAGGATTGGCTATTTTTTGCCCGTCACTGGTGCTCACCAGACTACTAATTCCTAAGTCAATTCCTATCGCTTTATTAATCGCGGGCAAGGGTTTAATCGTTGGGTCGTCAAATCTTATTGAAATATGCCAACGTCCAGATGGATGTAGTCTTACGGTTACCGTACTCGGTTCACATCCGTCTGGTATTTGTCTTGACCATCGAATCGGTAATGGTTCTAAGCATTTCGCTAAGTAGATTTGTCCGTTTTTAAACTTAAAGGCTGATTTGGTAAATTCTGCACTGCCTCCTTGATGTTTCTTTTTAAAGTTGGGATATTTAGTCCGACCGGCAAAAAAGTTAGTAAAAGCTGTTTGTAAGTGTCTTAGCCCTTGCTGCAAAGGAACACAACTCACCTCATTGAGAAAGGCTAAGTCTTCTTGTTTTTTCCACTCAGTCAACATTGAAGACGTTTGAGTGTATCCTACTCTTTCTTGTCTTTCGTACCATGCTTGTGTTCGTTCATGGAGTGCCTTGTTGTACACTAATCTTACACAGCCTAATGTGCGTCGCAATAGCGACTCTTGTTCAGGCGTTGGGTAAAATCGGTAAGAATAAGCTTTTTCCATGTTTCACATTTTAGCATATATTTTGTCAAAGTGCTATACTAAAAAAGTAAAGCCGTCGTAGAACGACGGGGTTTCAGACCCAATTTTTTGATGAAACCTTGACAAAGCTTGGGGATATCCCCAAAAACGAGAAGATTACCTCACCTTAGCTTTGCCTTCACTACTATAAACTAAAACAGATTTTCCCCAAACCGCGACGATCGATCGCGCTCCCAGAGAAAAAAGTCTCAACAGAGGTATGGGAAACAAACCAGAGAAGGAGTTGGCGAAATGTCAGCCTGAAGGTATAATAGGCGAAACTGTAATTCCGAGTTGTTACGATAGACAATCTGGTTATGCCTCTGTACGACTATTTTTGTCCTAGCAATAATAAACAGATCGAAGTCTCCCATAGTATCAATGTCGATGTCAAAACCTGGGGAGACTTGTGTGCCTTAGCCCAATGCGATCTGGAGAATACACCGACGGACGCGCCTGTACGTCGTGTCATCACAGCACCTCGTTTGATGATGCCCACTTCTACAACTGATTATAAAAACGCGGGCTTCAGTCAATATGTGAAACGTGATGAAGGGGTTTATGAAAATGTCACCGCGCCGGAACGAGATAGTCGTTTCGTCAACCGTGACGGTAAACCCATTACACCTTAAAATTTTCGCGCAAAAAAAGCAGTGGGAGCAAGATGCTCCCGAGGGATCTAAAAAGGAGCATCTTGCTCCCACTACCAATTTACTAAGGAATGAAAAATTAATAAAGTAGTGCAGGCATCTTGCCTGCTTTCGGGCACTTATGGGCTCCACTACCAACCCAATAGTCAAGTTATTTAATTTCCATTCCTAAAATGAGATGCTCCGGGGTACTTAAGGCCAAGAGGAAAAACTATGACTACTTCTTTGGTTAAAGGATTTTGCCGTTATTTCTCTACGGGTACTATTCTCCTGAGTCAGATGATTGGTTTGGAGATCGCGCCCCGTCATGCCCTCGCGAGTCCCCCTCAGTTTTTAGTAGTTGGAGGTGGCTCTTCCCCTTGTAATAATGAAATTGCCTTAGAAAAAAATGTCTTATATTTTCAACGGACATTAAAAGAATTAGGTAATCAACCTCAAGTCGCGACTTATTTATTTGCTAATGGTAATCAATCTCAAACGACAGTCCGTTATCTCGATCCCCAAGGATTAGAACAATATAAATCACCCGAAATTCCCTATCTCAAAGGCGCGGCAACTTTAGATAATATTAGTAACTGGTTTAATCAGTTCATTACTCAGAAAAAAAGTAACTCTATTTTTTTCTATTATACAGGACATGGCGGTGAAAATGAAAAAAATTCTGATAATAATTATGCCTCACTCTGGCAGAATAGCTCCTTTACAGTCAAAGGCTTGGCAAAACTTTTAGATCCCTTACCACCCCAAACAACTTTTGTGGCTGTAATGACTCAATGTTATGGGGGATCTTTTGCCAATTTTATCTATCAAGACGCGAATCCGAGGAAGAAACTCGCCCCCCAAAATCGCTGCGGTTTCTTTGCCACCATCAAATCTCAACCTTCTGTTGGTTGCACACCTTTAGTTAATGAATCGGATTATCGAGATTATAGTTCCAGTTTTTTCGCGGGATTAAGTGGACGCGATCGCGTAGGCAAATCCGTTTCTAGTGCTGATTTTGACAAAGATGGGCGTGTATCTTACAGGGAAGCCCACGCGTTTGCGAAAGTGGATGAAAAAACACCCGATTTACCCATTTCTACCTCAGAAGCATGGTTACAACGATATGAGTCAGATAAAGACAGAGATATTTTGTCCGAAAAACCTATCGCGGAAATTTTGACCTCAGCACGTCCTGAACAATATTATGTCGTCGAATCTTTGACTAAATTTCTCAACTTTAAACTCCCCCAAAATTTATTAGAAAATGCCACCAACCAGACAAAATCGGATTTAATTGATCCGCAAAGAAATGTTTATTTTCGACGTTTAGTGATGGAATTAAAGAATATTCACCTAGAGCAAAAAGTTCGGAAAACAGGCGATAAAGAAGAAATCAATAATCTCGATCGCGTCCTTAAATGCGAAAGTGGTTCTCTGAATTAATTATCCCTAAATTATTTTCAGGAGATGCTACCACCCTATTAACGGGGGTTAAAAAAACCGCGATCGCGCAGGTTATATAGATGATCGGGCAGGAATCCCAATCACTCTTAAAACATCCGTCATAGTTTCACAATACATCGGTAATTCTATCGTCTTCGGATTCACCGGATTCTGATAAGTAAAATGTCGATAATTCAAACAAAATCTATCCCATTCAGCCATTTGAACCCGAAATAACCAGATAAAAAAGTTAGCCCATGATAAATTTAACTCCACCCGATAATATATCTTTTTCCCCAAATAGGCACAAGTTTGTTCCACTGCTTCATTAACAGTAATCGCGGGAGCACCTAAGACAAATTTTCGTAATTCATTAGATACCGATGGATGTTCCACTAAATAACTAACCACTTGCGCGATATCCATACCATGAATAAAATGAAAACTACCATCGGCCTTAAACCATCGCGCCAAATCAATTAACTTCACCACAAATGGTAAACCAGAAGTTAAATGAGAATAGGGTTTATTTTCTGCTCCTCCGATCACTAATGTCGGAAAAACGGCTGTAATTGGCGGTATATTAGTTAATTGAGATAACTGTACCATACACTCATATTTAGTTCTAATATAATCAGTCCCTATTTCCCCAGCTTCTTTGAGTAATTGATTATTATGATCCAAAATACTCGCGGTAGAAAAATAAATCACTTGTTGACAAACTTCCGGTGATAAACTTTTAATTAATTCTATCGTTTTGACAATATTAATATCATAAACATCCTGCCATCCCCCCCACGCGGTTGCGGTAAGAATCGCGACATCAATGGTTTTCAGTAACTCATTATATTTATCAATATCTCTTAAATCGGCTTGTAATATATTAATCCCCGGACGGGCTTTATAATCAAAACCTAGTTTATCGGGATTACGAACTAATAAATAAAGTTCGTGTTGAGTTTCTTGTATTAATTTCTCGGTGATATAATGACCTATACAGCCACTCGCACCTGTGATAAAAATCTTTTTTGCTGTCATTGTGGTAAAGAAGGAAGAAGGAAGAAGGAAGAAGGAAGAAGGAAGAAGGAAGAGGGAAGAAGGAAGAGGGAAGAAGGAAGAAGGAAGAGGGAAGAGGGAAGAAGGAAGAGGGAAGAGGGAAGAAGGAAGAGGGAAGAGGGAAGAAGGAAGAAGGAAGAAGGAAGAGGGAAGAGGGAAGAGGGAAGAAGGAAGAATAGTTTTTTCGACATATTGCCATGCTTCTTATTCTTATTTGGCCTTCTTCATCCTTCTTCCCTTTTCCCTTGACTTAAGCTTATTCAGCTAATAATTTATCGCCTTGTTTGCCCATTTCAAAGAAAAACGCGACGTTTTCTTCAGGAGTGCTTGGTAATACTCCATGTCCTAAATTGAGGATATGCTGACGGTTTTGGCCTTTGCGAAGGGTATCAATAATACGATCGCGGATAAAGTCTTTAGATCCGAACAAAACACAAGGATCAATATTACCTTGGACACCGACATTCATACCTAAGCGTTGTCTCGCTTCCGCCAAATCCATAGTCCAATCGACACTGACAATATCCACACCAGATTTGGGCATTCTATCAAGGATACCTGCACTACCGCTAATATAAAGAATTAACGGAGTATCGGGGTGAGTCGCTTTTACCTGTTCGACAACCCGTTTTTGATAGGGTAAAGCAAAAGTTTCATAATCTTGGGGACTAAGTTGGCCCGCCCAAGAGTCAAACATTTGCACCACTTGAGCGCCACTATCAATTTGATATCTGACATAAACCGCGATCGCGTCGGCGATTTTCCCTAAAAATTGATGGAGTAGAGTCGGTTCCGAAAATGCCATACTCTTAATAACAGCATAATCTTTAGAGCTTTTACCCTCAATCGCATAAGCCGCGAGAGTCCAAGGCGCTCCCACAAACCCTAACACCGTAGCGCGATCGGCCACTTCTGCGCGTAAAGTCTGTAAAATTGTGCGGACAAAAGGTAAGCTAGTTTCCGGATCAAGAGGATGTAAATTATTAACTTGTTCCTGAGTGCGGATCGGGGGGTCAATAATCGGCCCACGACTTTCTACAATGTCAAAATTAATCCCTAAGCCCGGTAAAGGAGTGAGAATATCAGAAAAGAGAATCACGCCATCGGGCTCAAAGGCACGAAAAGGTTGTAGAGAAATTTCCACCGCGAGATCGACTTTTTCGGAGCGATCGCGGAAAGAAGGATACTTATCTCGTAATTGTCGATAAGCTTTCATATAACGTCCCGCTTGTCGCATCATCCATACCGGGGGACGGTGAACTACTTCTCCACGCGCGGCCCTTAACAATAAAGGAACCTGATTAGATTCGGCCATTTTAATGTAACTCTGAATTACTTAATTTAAACACCCTTGATAGTTTACCATCGAGTCATCCACCTGAATAAATCCCCAGGAGTGGGACTGAAACGGCAACGCCAGAAAGTCAATACTTACAAACCATAGCGCGATAGGATTGGGGCAGATCTTTCATTCGCGGTCTATTGATATTTAAAATAACCTGTATATAGTTGAGCCAGTTATTTTCCCAGAGGTTTTACCCATGACAACCCACTCGCGAATTGAAACGGAAAAACCTGTTACCGTCACAAATCTTAACCTCGAACCCCGAGGTCGGGTCTTTCCCAGTCCCTTCTTATGGAAAAATCATACTTTTTATCAGATCCTACCAGACCGCTTCAGTGATGGCCGAGAGGGAGAGCGTCCCCTGTTCGATTATGAGCATCCTCAACAGTATCAAATAAAAGACAAAAGAGCCTGGATGGAAGCAGGTTTAGGCTTTACAGGGGGTACGCTTAAGGGCATTCGCAGCAAACTGGATTACCTACAAGGGTTAGGTATCACCGGACTGTGGCTTAATCCCGCGTTTAAACAGCGCGCGGATCTGAAAACCTACCACGGCTACGCGATTCAGAACTTTCTTGATATTGACCCCCGCTTTGGCACGACTCAAGATTTGCGTGATCTGATCGATGATGCCCACGATCGCGGCATGGTAGTAGTGTTAGATGTAGTGATCGATCATACCGCGAATAACTGGTTCTACGGTCCCGATCTCACAGGCATCATCGAAGACTCTTTACCCTACCGTTATGAGCCGCCCTACAGCTTTGGTGGTTGGCGTTCCGGTAGTGGTCAGCCCATCCAAGAGATCCAGACTTTAGAAGACGGTTGCTGGCCTCAAGAATTGCAAAATCTGGAAGCGTACAACCAATGTGGCTCAATCGTTAACTGGAGCAATCCCGATCCGATGGACCCCAACGCGGAGTTTCGGCGAGGTGATTTCTTTGATTTAAAGAAACTCAATGGCTACCACAAACCGTCATTAGACGCGATTATCCGTTGCTACCAGTATTGGATTGCCGTTACCGATTGCGACGGTTTCCGTATTGACGCGGCCAAACACATTCCCAAAGATATTTGTCAACAATTCAGCTTTGGCATTTTCCGCTATGCCCAATCCATCGGCAAAGATAACTTTTTGCTCGTGGGGGAAATCACAGATAACCTGATTGGTGCTAATTATCTATCGCTATTTGGCAGTATTTTCGAGCGCGCCTTAACTGCGGTACTCGACATTAATAACTCTCCGAACCTTCTGGCAGGGGCGGCACGTGGCACGGACAGCCCGATGGATTTCTTCAATCGTTATGGCACCGATAACGACATGAAGCGTTATGTTCAGACTGGCCGCATTCATGTCTCGATTCTTGACGATCACGATATGTCTTGCCGATCTCATAAAGAGCGTTTTGCTGCCCACAATAACACCCCTCACCGCTATTGGCAATCGGCCCATGCCGTCGGTATTCAACTGACAACACCGGGTATTCCCTGTATTTATTACGGTACTGAGCAAGCCTTTGATGGCAATGAGGGCTCCCACGACTACAGTATTGAACCTCAACGTTTTGGAGAGGATCGCTACATCCGCGAAGATATGTTTGGTGGACCTTTTGGGGCCTTTGAGACGACGGGCTGTCACTTCTTTAACCCTAATCATCCCACTTATCTGCGAATTGCCCTTCTCGCGCGCTTGCGTAACGGAGCTAACGCGATCGGGCGCACCCTGCGTATGGGAATTTGCTATCCCCGCGAAACCTCTTTCTGTGGCTATCCCTTCCACATACCCGGAGCGGGAGAGCTATTTGGTTGGTCGATGGTACTGGCTTATCAGGAAGTCGTGATGATCCTCAATACGAATGGAGTAGAATCCCGTGGAGCTGATGTCACCATAGATGGTTCCCTGCATCCACCGGGATCAAAATTACAAGTTCTCTATCGGGCTGACTGGAGTGATGAACAATTGAAACAACCTCCCACCGATGAAACCGTCACCGTTGAGCAAGCAACGACGGATGGCCGTGCCTATGTCCGGTTAAACTTACCCCCCGCGGGCATGGTGATTCTCGGCTAGGAGTAGGGGCAATCCCCCCGTGGTTGCCCCGATTCATCCCCCCGTGGTTGCCCCGATTGTTCATTCCCCTGTGGTTGCCCCGATTGTTCATCCCCCCGTGGTTGCCCCGATTGTTCATCCTCTCTCTTCTCAAATGGAATTTTTGGAGCAAACTCACTAATATAGCATTTTTAAATGAGATGTAAATGCAGGGCAGAGAGCCCGTCACAGGCAAGATGCCTGTGCCACAAGTTTTACTTCTGAAAAGTCAACACTATATTTGTTTAATTCTCTGCGATCGTCCCCTGGCTCCCCACACTCGAATAGTGTCAGAAGTTGAGGGCATTTTGCCGCATTCAGAAGAAATTATTAAAAATCTTAGTAAGTTTAGCAAAAGCGTCAAATAATGATAAAATCAAGGCTTTGAGACTAGGGGGAGTCCTATGGCAAGGCAAAAGAAACCCGACCAAAAACCGATCGCGCAATACAAGCACGAAAACGAACAAAGGGCAAATAACCCACCAGTGGGACTGGTTACGCCAGAAACCGATCCCGATGAGGGTAGCCAAAAATATGCCTACGATCCTCACCTTGATCCGCAGTTAGTTTGGGCTGGTAAGGCCGAACATACTAATTTTGAAGTCCCTACAGTCTCGCGGCACGTTCACGAACGCATCGATCCACGCAGCATTATAGAAAGAAGCAGTCCGTAAGCAAAATCAAAGTCAGGGTGTGCAGTTATCCCTGTTTGAGACACCAGAAGAAAATCCCCCCATTCGACACGTGATCGAATTTTACAAACATAAGCATAATTGCAGTAACCGTTTAGTAGCAGGCGACTCCCTATTAGTGATGAATTCCCTATTAGAAAAAGAGGGAATGGCGGGACAAGTGCAGATGATTTATTTCGATCCGCCCTATGGGATTAAATACGGTTCAAATTTTCAGCCCTTTGTCAATAAGCCCGAGGTCAAAGATGGCAAAGATGAGGATTTGACTCAAGAGCCGGAAATGATTAAGGCATTTCGGGATACTTGGGAGTTGGGGATTCATTCTTATTTGACTTATTTAAGAGATAGATTGTTATTGGCGAGGGAGTTATTGTCGGAAAGTGGTAGTGTTTTTGTGCAGATTTCGGATGAAAATGTGCATCTTGTTAGAAACTTAATGGATGAACTTTTTGGGACAAATAACTTTTGTGTCCAAATTTCATTCACAAAAGCAGCAGGCGCACTTCAAGGGACCAAAAGAGTAGGATCTGCGTTAGATTACATAGTTTGGTATTCCAAAAACACAAAAGAAGTAAAGTATCGATCCATTTATGAAAAAAAGAATGATGCAATTGAATCAGGATACACATTACTAGAACTTGAAGATGGTACAAGAAGAGCAAGGGTGCAACTCATAATTGCAAAAATATCAAATAGTAAGTTGATTATTAAGATAAGCACAGCGAAGAGAAAGAATAGAAGAAACGTTCTCAATATTCCACAGAGCCCCAGATATTTTGACTCTGGCTGCTATTTGCTTAACTATTGATTCTACTCTTCCTGAACCAATCGAGCTAATCCCTTCTTTTTGATAGTATTCCTAATTAATTATTCGGGTTTTATGGGTTAATAAATAATTGATAAATTGGGAGCATCCCACTTTCGCCATAAATATTTTTACTTAGGGCAATTAAGAATTAAATACAGGACAATAGAAAAGTACAACCAGCGATTAATTAACCCCAAAAAATGACACCAGAAGAACAAATGACACCAGAAGAACAAAAGAGCATTGAAAAAAATTTAGCCTCCGTTGCCTCGATTCTATATAAATATACATCAGCGCAGGAATTAAGCGACTTTGAAAAAGTCGAGTTGAGTGTGAGAAAACAAGTATTAGAAAAAGTAGCACCGAGCATCGGGAAATTTTTTTTAACGCCGCAGGAGGGAAGAAAGCCGGACGAGTAAGAACCATTAAAAGTTGTGTCGGAGAAGTCTCATTATCAACGAAACAAGCACAAAGACTGAAATTAAAGAAAAAAACTCGTTTAAGTCCGCTCTGGGAAAAATGTTCTTTACTCTTAATCAGCAATGAATCATTTATAAATGCAGAAAAAGATATAGAACTTTTAACAGGAATAAGAATCCCCCCTAGTACACAACATCGTTTAGGATTAAATTATGAAGTAGAATTAACAAAGATCAGCAAAAGAGCGGAAGCCTTAAGTTTCGATGGGGGAAGTGTCAGAATTAGAACATCATTAGGAGAAAAGAGTGAATGGAAACCATATAAAGCCATCAAGATTCAAGACCGAGCAGGAGGGGCATTATTTCAACAAGATGAAGACTTAATCCCTTGGGTAAATCAACAACCTTTGAGTAATATGGTAACTTGTTTAGGAGATGGTAATGAAAATTACTGGTTCACAATGGGAACAAAATAATGTCTCTCAAATGTTGAAACTAAGATGTGCTTATTTGAATGGTGATTTGGCTCTCACCCACATCCTGTACTTCATAAGTAACATCTTGTAGTATAACTCAACGAGGTTTTATCCAACCCTTTTAGATCCCCAATTTCCCCAGAATGATAAGTATAACTGCTTATCATTCTGGTCGGATTTTTCCTCTGGGAATAACAGATTTTCCAGCATCAATGTGCATTTATACTGAGGAAGATATGCGACAAAGCATATTACAAAAAGATGTGCGGAATTTGGATTCTAAGTATTTCTGCTTAATCAAAAAGTGGGATGCTCCCCTCGTTCCTAGCTATATCAGTAGTTTAAGCGGCTATGGGAGTTTTTTTGCCGCCAAAATACGTGGTAATTGGTCTATTGAAAATCAATTACATTGGGTAAAGGATGTACTTTTTGCTGAAGATGATTGGCCCAGGAGTCAGTTTCAAGCCGCGACTAATGTGTCAGTTCTACGCACGATGGCACTCAATCTTTTCCGATTTTTGGGCTTTTTCTCAGTAACTGATGCCTACAAATGCCTTGGCAAAAGGGTTGAGCGATATCTCTTTTTGTTAGAATGACGCAGCCCTGCCCGTGGACGGGGGGAGAAAGAGAGGGAGAAAAGATTAGTCTTCAATGTGTTGAAATTGCAAAAGTAGAAAATTGCTGGTCATCTGATTCAATCATCCTCTAGTTTCAGTAATTGTTGGTCAAGGATTTGAATACGCTTTTGGGCAATAGTTTCTGATAAAATTCGTTTCCGCATTGCTTCGTTGAGAACCCCTTTTTCCGCTAATAGTAAACGCCGACGAATCGCGTCTAATTTACTAATATAATCTCCCTTAGAATTTTCAAAATCTGCCGGACGCCGATTATAAAATTCTCGCAAAGACTTTTCGGCTCCCGCTATTTTTACTTGATAAGTGGAACGCATTTCTTCATAGACAGATTTGGGTAAAATTCCAGACTTTAATAAACTATCCAGTTCCTCCTGGGCTGCCTTAGCCGTAATTAATTCCGCTTGCCATTCTTCGACCCGTTGCTGTGTCAAGGAAACCGTTGATAAATTCAAACGTTTAACTACCCAAGGTAAACTTAAACCTTGCCCTACTAAGGAGACCAAAACACTTCCAAAAACCAAAGTAATCAAAATGTCTCGTCCAGGAAGTGTGGTCGGTAAACTTAAAGCCAAAGCCATGGATAGCGACCCTTTGATATTCCCAAAAAATAACAAATGTTGCCAACGCAGGGGAACGGCACGATCAAACCGACTCGCCACCGCTAACAGGGGATAAACCGTTAACCCCCGGGCTACTTGGTAAACTAAAACCGCGAACAAAACCGCAGGTAAGGTTTGCCAAAAGGTCACTAAGTTGATTTCTACCCCAATTAATAGAAAAATAAAGGTATTGACGGTAAAACCGGCATATTCCCAGAAACTCAATAAGGTAATCCGACTCGATGCCGTGGTTTGGGAAGACAGTCCCAGATTTCCGAAAATTAATCCCGCCACGACTACCGCCACCGCACCGGATACCCCTAGCAACTGCCCGACCTGAAAGGTTCCTAATGCCACAGCTACCGTGAGTAATAGACTATTGAGGGGATCATCTAACCGGGCAAAGATAGGGATAGTTAAATAGCCTAAGACCAACCCCACCACAATCCCGCCAAGGGAAATAAACAGCAGTTGTTGAACACCTTCTAGGACAGTCAGGGAACCGGTGGTATAAAATTGTGCAATCAGATTAAAGCAAACCAAAGCCGCAGCATCGTTAAACAGGGTTTCCCCTTCCACAATGGTTGAAAGTCGGGAGGGGACTGGAATTTCCTTAAATACGGCAATCATGGAAACCGTATCGGTATTGGCTAAAATTACCCCCATAAACAACGCAGGTATCCAATCGAGTCCTAGGCCAAATTTTAATAAAACTGCAATAATTCCACTGGAAAAAATTGCTCCGGGGCCCGCTAAAAGGGCAATGGGTTTAAAGGTGCTGCGGAGACGACTGACATCGGTATTAATCGCGGCTTCAAAGATAAGAATTGGTAAAAATAGATTTAAAACTAAAACCGGATCTAAACCCACTGATTGGGAGAGAAGTTCCGAGAAGGGCAAACCAGCGAGCACTAAACCTGTAACGTAAGGAATCCCGATCTTGCGGGAGAATAGTGCCACGCCAGTCGAAACCAGTAGGAGAATAATTGAAATTCTGACTAATTCGGTAACATCCACTCTCAATCCTGCTGAATAATGAGTCTTTGATATTATCAATTAAGCTTGCCACACGCTAAGATTAATGTCAATCCAAAATTAAGGCATTGCTATGTATGTTCTCATTGGTGGCGGGGGATTAGTGGGGTTGAGTTTAGCCCAAAAGTTACTAGAACTTGGGCATACGGTGGCAGTTATTGATGTTGACCCCACCGCCTGTCGCTATGCCCGGGAAAAAATTGGGGCTATGGCCTTTGAAGGGAGTGCGGTGAGTACGGATGTGTTATTGGAAGCCGGAATTCGGAAAGCGAATTCTTTGGCGGCGGTTCTCAGAAGTGATGCACTTAATTTAGCCATGGTCACTCTCGCGAAACATTACGGAGTTCCCCATATTTTAAGCCGGATGCGCCACCCTGATTTTGCTGAACCTTTGCGTTGGTCGGGGGCGAATCATATTATTAGTACCGTTGAACTGGGGGTATCTACGATGGTGAATGCCATTGAGTATCCTCAAGTGGAATCCATGATGCACTTTGAGCAGGGACAAATTGAGGTTTTAAAGCTGCCGATTCCAGATCGTTGTCGTGTGGCGGGTCGGAGTTTGGCGGAAATTGCTCAGGATTCAGGGTTTCCTGAGAGTTCTCTGATTGTGGGTTATCAACCTCACCCCCACGATGATTTGGTGATTCCTAATGGGAGTACGGTTTTAGAACCCGGGTCTACTGTCCTGATTGTTACTAAACCGGGATCGTTACATCAAATGATTGATTTTATCGGCGTGTCTCAATCAATTTCTGGTAGTCCTGCATACTAATGTCAATTGTGGTATACTGCTGTAGTCAACATCTTTTAACTTCCCACTATGAATTGTCCGCAATGCCATTCTGAAAATATTAGAAAAAATGGTCATACCCCCTATGGTAAACAGAACTTTAAATATAAGGAATGCCATCGACAATTTGTGGAAAATCCCCGACATCAACCCATTAGCCAAGAAACCAGAGATTGAATAGATAAGCTATTATTAGAAAAAATATCTTTAGCTGGAATAACCAGAGCAACAGGAGTATCTCCACGCTGGTTACAATATTATGTAAATCAAAAATTAGCATCGGTTCCTCAAGAAATTCAAGTCACTCCTAAAAAAAGTAAAACTAATAGTTCAATGTGATGAAATACCGAAACATTTTGGACAGAGCGACAAGGGTTACATCTTTAGTGAAGACACAGCAGTTCCCGCGGTTATAAAACACGGTAGGGACACGGCAATGCCGTGTCCCTAGGAGGATTGAACTTTTGCTCTCCCCTTGTTAGTCTCAACAAGTAACTTAGGAATGGGGAGCATCTCCTAATTGTAAATTGGTAGTGGGAGCGTCTCGAATCGGCGGGATCGGGCTAGGGAGCGAGACGCTCCCACTACATTGCTTCTTTGAGCAACCACGGGGGGATTGCCCCTACCAGATCATCCCTTTTGTTGGTAGTTTCGCCTTTATGTGTCCGAAAGCAGGCAAGATGCCTGCACTACTTTATTAATTTTTCATTCCTTAAATGCGTGAAAGTATAGCTCCGGCAAAGGGGGGCAGACTGAGTTTTGCTGTTGGAGTATTCCAAAGGGTGGTTGTATCCGTCGCGATCGTCAATTGGGAATGCTCCCAACCGGGTAATGAAAGAGTGATTTCCTTGCCATGATTATTGAGTACGATCGCGTACTCTCCACAGACATATCCATATACTCGGTTGCTATCATCAATAATCAACCTTTGATGCTGATGCCAAGAGTGAGGACTCTGGCGACGTAATCTAATTAATTGCTGATAAAACGTCAGCAAATCTTGATCTTGGCGATCATCCCAAATCATGGGTAGGCGAGATTCTTCCAGTCGTCCAACCGCTTCTAACTGACTCAGCCCCACTTCTGTACCGTAGTAAATAATCGGTGGACTCGGTAAAGTAAATTGACACAATGCGGCCAACTTCAGTCGCGCTGTATCTCCATTGACTGCCCACAAAAAGCGATTCATATCATGGTTATCTAAGAAACTCGGTAAGACTAAACTCTCTCCAAAGTACGCGAAATGTTGCCCTAGGGCTTTATCAAATTGGCTAACGCGGAGGCCTTCAAATACGAAAAAACCACGGAAAAGTTCTAGTAATTTAAAATCGAGACACCCATCCATTCTGCCAGCAAAGGATCGCACCACCGATGGCGGTTGGGTAATTTCTCCAAAAGTGACACTATCGGATTTAATTTCCCTGGTTGCGGCTCGAAACTGAGACCAAAAATCATGACTAACCCCGTGCGCGTAATCTAAACGGAACCCATCACAGCCTTCTCGCAACCACTGACAGGCATTAGAAATGAAATAATCACGCACCCCAGGATGATCGGAATTTACCTCTGGTTGATCAGGTACATCAAAAAAACAATCGTATTCAAGGGGATGGTTGCGAAAGCGAAACCAGTCAACGGTGGGATGATCACTATCCGCGATCGCGGATTGAAAGGCAGTATGTTCGCGAGAAATATGATTCGCGACATAATCTAAAATAATCCGAATCCCTCGCTCATGGGCTTCGGCAACCAGGATTTGCCAATCGGAACGCGTTCCCAGGCGAGGATTGATGGCACTGTAATCTATGGGATCATAGCCATGATGGGATGGACTGGGAAAAATGGGTGTTAACCATAGACAGTTCACTCCCAGATGATTTAAGTAATCGAGTTTTGAGATAATTCCCTTTAATGTGCCGCCATAAATTCCACTGCGATCGTCTGGTTGTTTAAAGTCTGTACCCGGATCGGGAGCAAAGCGATCGACGAAAATCTGATAAATGACTGCATCTCGCAACCATTGTGGAATGGGTTGGTTATCGACAACGAATCCATAAACCTGTGGCTGATTTCGATCGCGTTTTTCTAAATTCTTAAAGTCAAAGTCTTTGGCATCGGGGAATTGTTTCAATAAATCTACGTCAACGTAGGGACAATAGATGGTTTGATCTGTTGTTGTTATTGCCGCGATCGTGTAATGCACATGAGTGCCCTTGGCCTGTGGTGGAATGATCGCGCTCCACTGTTCCAGATAACACCATTGCAAGGTATCCCACTCGATCGCGGATCGTTGCATTGCTAAAGACACAAGGTTTGGATGTTCTAAATCAAGGGGGGGCTTGAGTACGGAATCATCTGTGGTGTAGTAGAGCGTCATGGCTTTGATCGCGATTTCTGCGCCCACTCTAACCGTAATCAGAATCGGTTCATTTTCTTTGGGAATTTGCGGAGTCAGGGTTGAGTCGTGAAATAAGCCGACTCTCGCGATGCGGGCTTCCTTCAGTCGTCCTTGTGCGGTTGAGAGATCACCAAAGATAAATTCCGGCAGGTTGGATGATTCGTCAGTCATGGATTTTTTACAATTAATTAATAATAGAGCAGGGAACTCTTAACAGGCTTCGCCGTGAGCGTCAGCCGAAGGGAAACAGTCAGGAAAGTCTTTTAGTAAGCCTAATCGCATTTAAACCACATAAAGTAGGACAAGCATCCTGCTTGTCACGGGCATCCCGCCTGTGCTACTGGACTTTTAAATGCGTAATAGCTTAGATGGATTTTTTCATCAATGGTAAAACTGATAAACCTGAAATAGACGCGATGTTAAATCTCGCGATCGATCGCGACATAATGTTGATCACGAAACATCTCTTTTCACAGGGGGTTTTTTCCCTTTTGTCACGCGTTGCGCGAGGATATACCCAATGGAGCCAGGGATCACGAGTAAGGTAATCAAAATAGTGGTGGTGGTACTAAGTCGGCTGGAAAGTGTTCTGGCCGATTCGATGCCACGCAGAATGAAGCTAGTAGTAACGAGTACCGCAAACATCCCTACGGTGATTCCACTGACACTGGAGAGAAAGTCTTTGAGTGTTGGGATCTCCGGTTTATCGACTCTTCTCCCCAACAGCACCCCTGAGATAAACCCCGCGATGCTCTGAAAAGCGACGAAGGTAAGTCGAACCTCAAAAGGGAACCCGGCTTTAGACTTAGTTAGATCTGCGCCAAAGATGACATCAATGCCGATGATGATACCCACGATCGCGCCTACCCCCATCCACCAAAGCATGGGGTTTGAGACATAAGCGCAGAAGACGATTAAACTGGCAAGGAGGATCGCACTAATCAGGAACCCCTGAACTGTAGGCAGGTTTGTAATCAGGAACAGAGTGATAGCCCCACTGATGATACTGCCCATGAACAGGAACTGCTTGTCTTTTCGTCTTAGAGTTTTTGGGATCTCTTCCATAGTCGATCTACACACTCGTTCAAAAATGGGTAGTCATACTCAAATAGTTGACTTACCGTTGCTAAAAAGATGATATTGCACAGTTATCCGTTGTCACTGGAAGCCCGCTTTTGACTGCCAATTCTGAATGTGTTTACCACACCTGTGCGATCGCGGGGGGCGTCCATCGACCATCAAGAGCCTGTGCTTTCGGCGCGTACAGACGCATAGTCAGGCCTAATACACCCTGGGCGGGGGAGGGTAGCCAGTTGGATTCCTTGTCCTCACCGGGGGACTCGTGCTGGATGTAAATATCGAGTGAGCCATCCGCGTTGTATTTCAGAGTGTCGCGATCGCCGATCGCGAAGCGCTCAAGGGTATTCGCCACTTGGAAGCCTTCAGCATCATACATGGTTACAGACCAGAAAGCATTCACTGGGGGTAATTCGGCTTGCTCAAAGTGTAGCACATATTTATTCCCCCCATCCATCGGTTTTCCCTCAGCATCGACCATATTTAACGGATAGATCGCGTCTTGGGGTTGATTCGCGCCGAGTCCCACCAAAGCCACGATCGCACGTTTAAGATAGTAATTGCCATATACCCCCATTGTATCAGTATTCATCTGCCAACCGTTGACAACTCGTGCCAATGTTGGTATTTTGTCCTTCATCACCTGAAGTCCGTCCTCAACAGCACGCTCTAAAGCCGTCTTAACGGTAGGAGAAGCATTGTCAAAATCGAAACTTTTACCCGATTCAATGCCAATGCGTTTCAGTCGTGCGATCGTTGACCAATCAGTGATGTGGGGGGGGTTAAGCTTCATCAATTCCGCACCATAGCTGAAATATTTCGCGGCAGGCATAGTGTTAATCTGCACCACAGGTGGTGTTTCCATATCCACAGTAGGATCAATCACAGCCTTCACGGGTTCGGAATTTTCACCCCACTGGGAAAGTCGGGTGATCCGATAACCATCTTGCACTTTGTGGACAGCCTCGTAGTCTTTTGGTCCGTTGGTTTGGGTACGCCCGATAATCCAAACGTATGACGTAGGCGACTCGATGCGCTCCACACCTTCGGGAAGTGTGCCATTCCATCCTTTCGGTACAACCGCGAAGTGTGCCGCCTTTGTGCCAGTGGTGCGTTTCCCAGGTACAGCAAAGACATCGGACCACATATCCAACATCGGCAACAAATAGTAGCGATCGCGTGTATCGGGTGCAGAAACGATCAGGGGTTCGGTGGTGAGATCGAGCCACGCGACAGAGTAAAGGGTATCGAAGTTCGGACGCACTACCTCACGGAAGTCACTGGGAGGAAAAGCGCGCAAGTGGTGGAACGTGTTCATCGGACCCATACCGGGTTTTGTACCGGGCGCATAATTAGTCAAAATGCGCCGTGTCACATCCATTGTGATCAGAGGGTACAGATAATGGTAAGCCTCAATCCCAATTTCGTATGCTTCCTGTTCACTGATGATTTCGTTTGTCATTTTCTTCAAATATTAGTTTATTGTAGAAAAGGCAAAAATCCGTTTCTAGTCTTATTTTATTCTAACATATGCTGGCATTCCATCCTCATATTTAAACAATAACCGTGTATATTATTATGAAAACTTGGGAATAGCGCGATCGTACAGTTGCCTATTTTTTCATTGAAGACATCTCCAACAACTATTGTCGCCCAGGCATCTTGCCTGCGATTGACATTATTTTCACCAGATGTCTAAATGGTAATTCCTATCTAATGATCGACACGAAAACCAGGAGCTTTGTAATCGTCGGGCAAATAGTTATCGGGGATCGTGTTATGATTACCATCTCGGAGCGCGCGATAGTGGGGGGAACAAATTTCGATACCAACTTCATTACATTTATCTTGAATATTTTGATGTAGGGCCGAGTAAATTTCGAGAATATTCTCTGGATTTTGGGTAAAGGCTTTGAGCTGGTAACTGATATAAAAATCATTGAGAGCGGTTTGTAAGACAAAGGGAGCCGGATCGGAGATAATATCAGGTGTTGCCAGGGCTGCGGTAATAAAAGTTTCATGGACTTTACGCCAGGGAATATCGTATCCTAGTGTCACAGTGGTGTGTACAATCAAGGGTACTTGATTATCCCGTAATAAGGCTCTGTAGTTAATGATATTGGTGTTAAGTAATAATGAGTTAGGTAAGGTGACTAACTCATTGTCTAAGGTGCGGATGCGGGTAACTAGCAGTAACTTTTCTTCTACAATGCCCATAATATCACCTATTTTGATCAGATCATGGCTCTCAAAAGCTCTGGTATAAACGAGAACAAAACCAGCCACAATATTACTTACTGCTGCTGTTGATCCCAGAGATACTAATGCTCCTAGAAAGATGGAAACTCCCTGAAAACCAGGTGAACTAGATCCCGGTAGATAAGGAAATATAATGGCTGCTGACAGGAAAAATACGAGATAGATACAGAGTTGATAGGTGGGAGCTGCCCATTCTGGATAAAATCCGGGTATGGAAAAGACTTTTTTGCTGATGGCTGAAAAAATAAGTTTGAGAAATTTTAAACAAACATACGCGATCGTGATAACTAAGGCAATTGCTACTAAATTTGGCAAATAATCTAAGAATGCGGTGAAAGTTTTATTGATGGCATTGCTTAAGTAGCCTGACATCTTTTGGCTAAATACACGAGTTTCTGGAAACAGACTCAAGACAAACCCTAAATAAATAAATAAAAGGGTTAGACTCAGCAGTGCTCGCGCAATACGGATTAAACTTAAAAGTAGATAGGAGAGTTGAGCTGAGGAAATCAACTCAAGATTCTGAATATGTAAATTAGGAATGTACTTTTGTCGTTGTCGATCAAGCCAGGGGTAGATCCGAGGTCCAAGATTGTTTAAAATCAGCCAACTCATAATTAGCGCAATTGTAGTAAGAATGAGCAGAATAATTGATCTTATTCTGTCGGTAAAACTGCGCTGTTGACGATATTGCCCAACCACACGCTGGATGGTTTGAAGATATTCAGTCGCGAGAGTGTGACGATCTTTACCCGCGAGTTTCCCGTCTTTTTCCGAAATTGTTACCACGGCAATGTCTTCACTATGGATAATGGTTACATTTTCCAGATCAGTCGCTTGTAGTGTATCTAATTCAATTGAGTTATTGTTAGCAAGATTAATGAGGGATTGGCTGATGTTTGCAGCACGTTTTGCGATAGATTCTGATAAAAACTTATCTTGAACTACGAATACAGTTTCACCATCTATAATAATAGGAATACCCGATTGTGCCTCTGGGGGAGATTGAGCGATCCCCTGGGGGACAAGAAGCCCCGAAAACAGTAGCACAAGGAAAGTCATTACAATAGCTATTAGCCATTGTCGAAGCCATCGAGAAATAGTAGTACCGAAAAAACCGACAACAAATCGAGAATTCATCCGATCGCGTATCACACTAAACATTTGGCAATCTCCCAGGCATACAAGCTGATATTTTACTGTAGTTTAGAGCAAAGAAAAAGTGAAAAAGAAAAAAGAGGCTTTTTTTATTGTAACTTAAGGCAGAAGTAAAAACACCCTTTATTCAGGGAAAAAACAGGGTTCATTGATACTTATTCTCTTTTTTGACACTGATGGAGATCGCGACAGGGGTTAAAGAAAGATAATTTCATGGATTTTGTCAATTTTTTAATTATTCTTAAAAAATAGGAGCATGATCGTGTGTTAGATTATATCATGTGAGTAGCGCGATCGTGCTGTAAATACCAAAGCCCTACTCAACTTTGATTAGACTATAGTGTTTCTATTTGAGAGGAGAAACTGGTGGCACAGGCATCTTGCCTGTGACGGTTAAAATATGAGTCAATTTTGGCAAAAGTTTCTGATGTAGAGCCAGAAGAATATGACAGGATACCGATTGTCTAACATAACACGACACTAACACGCGATCAGGCTCTAAATACCCAATCAACTTTGCTCAGACTATAGTGTTTCTATTTGAGAGGAGAAACTGGTGGCACAGGCATCTTGCCTGTGAAAGGCCTTCCCTTCGGCGGTTTTCACTGTTACGGCTCATATTTTTGAGTCGAATCATGCGCCGAAATTGACTAAGAAAGAGAGATTATGATAGGCAGTAAGAAGGGGTTGACATTAATCAGTGATTGGCAGTAATATTGTGTCACAATCAATATAACTGCACAGTTAAATAATAATTAATTTCCTCATAAAGAAGGTAAATCATGTCTACAAAACAAGAACACTGGAATAAAATATTTAATACTAAATCAGATCAAGAATTGGGATGGTATGAACAGGAGGCTAATCAAACATTATCATTTTTATCAATTGATAATTTACCGAGCATAGAGACAATATTTATCCCTGGTGCCGGGACATCCACATTGATTGATGCGCTTTTAAAATATGCCCACAATCTCATATTAAACGACATTAGCAATAGTGCCATTGAAAAACTAAAAAAAAGAATTGGGAATCAGAAAACTAATTTAATTTGGTTGCATCATGATATTTCCAAAGAATTGCCACAGGGACTTCCTAATTGCGATTTGTGGATAGATAGGGCTGTATTGCATTTTCTTCTGAATGAATCAGAAATTGATATGTATTTTATGAATTTAAAGAGAAATTTAAAACCAGGTGGTCATGTGTTATTGGCGGAATTTTCCCGAAATGGCGCAGAAAAATGCGCGGGGCTTGAATTACATAGATATTCCCTTGATGAATTTAATCAAAGATTAGGCAGAGAATTTAACTTGATTAAGCATGAGGAATATACATTTATTAATCCCTTTGGTGATTCGAGACCATACATTTATGCCTTATACCAAAAGATCGCGGGCTAACAACGCGATACACAGAGCCGACATTACAGTTTTTCCATTGAATTAGATTTTATAGTAGCAGTCCGGGTAATCTTTGACCAAAGAGCGCGATCGGGCTCTAAATACCCAATCAAATTTGATCAGACTATAGTGTTTCTATTTGAGAGGAGAAACTGGTGGCACAGGCATCTTGCCAGTGAAAGGCCTTCCCTTCGGCGGTTTTCACTGTTACGGCTCATATTTTTGAGTCAAATCGTGCAATTTGATTAAGAAAGAGAGATGATGATAGGCAGTAAGAAGGGGTTGACATCAATCCGTGATTGGCGGTATATTGCCAGAATAAATATTCTACCGCACCTGTGGTACAATTATAAGTTTAGACCTCAAGGTATTTTGGGTATTTTTTCATCACAAACTATTTATGGTACGGGCAAGTGATGTTATGCAAAAGTGCTTACAAGTATTTTGAGTGTGGCTCTGACGACAGCATTGAATGTAGTTAGTAATGCCGCCGAAATTCCCTGGGAACTTGGGAGGGTCAAAATGAGTAAAACCGTTGGCAAATGTAAGTAAGTTGTAATTCTCAAATCAACCGATATGAAGGAGTAAATTTTATGGTTTGGGATAGACAACAGGTCTTGCCGCACGCGGAGTCCAGTGATTACCTAACATAATTGCAGTCTAACAAAATTTGCCATGCCGACAACTATTCAAGAAATTTATCTCCAAATAACACATACTTTTTCGCCAGCAGAAAGGCTACGATTAGCAACACTTATCCTCAATGATTTAGTACAGAATGATGCTGATACTGTTGACAAAAGTGATAGCTGGACAGAGCAAGATCAACTTGACTTAGCTGTTTTTGCTTTACAGAATGCTGCAACTGTTGACTCAATAGAGGAAGGAGATCGTGACAGTGACTTTTAATGCTGGTGATGTTGTGACAGTTGATTTTCCTGGTGTCACAGGTATTAAACGCCGTCCTGCTGTAGTGTTGTCATCAGCAACCTATCATACAAATCGTCCTGATGTGATAGTGGGATTGATTACAACTCAGACAACTGTATTAGGTATCACAGATTACGTCCTTCAGGATTGGCAAGCCGCGGGTTTAAGGGTTGCGTCTGTTTTTCGGAGTTTTATTGTCACATTACCTCCTTCTGCCAACTTAATTCGTATTGGGCAGTTATCTGAGGTTGATTGGCAAGGTGTTAGGGCTTGTATCAAGGTATCCTTTGCCAAATTGGACGATTTAGAATATTTATCTGAGTCGGAATCGTAATATGTACTTAAGTGTACTCTCAATGGGGTTCGGCGCGATCGCGCATTAAGTCATATCATCTTAGTAGCGCGATCTGTATCTTTAGAGTTTAGACTTTCTGGTTAGTTATAATGATAAAGAAAGTCCCCATCAAGGAGAAATGACAATCATGGCACTTCGTCAACCTCGTGATAGCAAAGAAGAATTTGCCCAACGCGGCGATCTGATTTATCAAACTCAAATACGCGGACAAGTCGAATTGGGAAATCAAGGCAAAATTGTCGCGATCGACCTTGAAACTAAAGATTTTGAGGTTGATGCGAGTGAAATAGCTGCTTGCGAGCGCCTGGAAACTCGTCACCCAGATGCTCAGATATGGATTGTCCGTATTGGTTCTCGTTATGTTCGTCGATTCGGCGGACGCACCAAGAGAACTGTATGATCACAGGAATCGTCAACGGGGATTTTGAGGCGATGCTCTCGCTCTCAATATGTGGCTCTGATGGCAAAGTTTACACACAAGATGCGATCATAGACACAGGCTTTAATGGTTGGCTTTCATTGTCTCCAGATTTGATTGATCAGTTAAATCTGAAATGGAAAAGACGGGGACGCGCTATTCTCGGTGATGGTAGTGAATGCGTTTTTAATATCTACGAAGCCGTTGTACTTTGGGATGGGGTTGATCTGACGATCCCAATTGATGAAGCTGATTCAGAACCTCTTGTCGGAATGTCATTGATGGAAGGCTATCAACTCATGGTTCAAGTCTTTGAAGGAGGCAAGGTAGAACTGTGCAAAGTAAACACGATCTAATTCTAAGTTAGAGCGCGATCGGGCTGTAAATACCCAATCAAATTTGATCAGACTATAGTGGTTTCTATTTGAGAGGAGGAACTGGTGGCACAGGCATCTTGCCTGTGAAAGGCCTTCCCTTCGGCGGTTTTCACTGTTACGGCTCATATTTTTGAGTCGAATCGTGCAATTTGATTAAGAAAGAGAGATGATGATAGGCAGTAAGAAGGGGTTGACATCAATCCGTGATTGGCGGTAATATTGTGTCAGAAACGATATTATACCGCATTTCTGGCTCAATTATAAGTGAGCCGGCCACACACGGAGCGCGTTGAGGCAGTAAGAAAGAGAACAGGAGCATCTCCTAAACGTAAATTGGCAGTGGGAGCGTCTCGCTCCCTAGGGCTCTAATAGGGAGCGAGACGCTCCCACTACGGTTTTTTTTGCTTCTTTGAGATGCTCCCAAGAGAACTTTCTTAAGAGCCTGTAATTCTGGGTGATCTTTCAGTAAGATATTTGATCAGATCCTACTAATACCAAACTCGGAATTTAGTTCTGGAGGACAAATGTATGAATGAGCCCTTGGGAACCTGCTGGTAACGGCTTCCCCCTCTAAAGTTGATCAACGATAAAAAAACATTACCGAGAGGCTGATAATGTCAGTTCTACTTGACAGAGTTACGATAAATCCTAGACAGTGTGGTAGTCGTCCCTGTATCCGAGGCATGAGAATTCGGGTGTCAGATGTGCTAGATCTCTTTGCCGCGGGGCTCAGCGCCGGAGAAATTTTAGAGGAAATGCCTGATCTGGAAGCAGATGATCTGAAGGCATCGCTTTTATATGCCTCACGGAAACTTAATCACCCAGTTATTGAATCGGTATATATGTTGCCCCATTGAGAGAACACTTATCCGTTCCTACTCTCACGGGGTGACAAACAGGCTAGGAAAGAGACAGGATATACTTTTGAGCCTTCAATCCCCGTTGATGAAATCGACGTTGATGTTGAATCCATTTTCAGCCTTTTTTTTGACCACATTCTGGCTACACTCCTCAACCTGTCTGACTTTCACCCTCATCGTCACCCCGTAAGCCTATAAAGTCTTTATATACTCCCTCAATACAAGTGAAAGAGTATAAAAACTTTCTTGTTTTTCTATCAAGCAACGCCGCAATAAAGATTGTAGCACGTTGGGTAAATCGGCTCCAGAAATTGTGCTTTTTTCTAGCAATTTTGCCAGGTTGATAGGTTGGTTTTCCCTCGCGAAGATGGAAATCACTCGTTTTTCTATTTCCGATAAGCGACTCACTTGTTTCTGTAAAAAATTTTTCAAATCTTCTGGTAAAAATATTGGCTCATTTTGTAATAAATCAGTCAAGCTCATTCCCAACTCTTCCATCAAAGTTGCCACAGTTTTTAGGTATAATGGGTTGCCTTCATATCTTTCTATAATTGTATCCAATTTTTCTACTTCTGCTAAACCTTTATCGTTGAAAATTTCCCTCGCGGATAGGGTATTTAAACCTTGGAGTGTTAAAGTACGAATGGGGAGATTTTTCGATTTGAGTTGAGCCACTTCTCGCGGTAGTTCCCAACCTATGAGTAAAAAACAACTTTGATGGGATAATTCTTCTATCTGCTTAAATAGGAAACCATACTCTTCATATTCTTGTTTATAATTACCAGCAAGCTGTCCGCTAGTAAATAGATTGTGAACGTCATCTAAAACGACTAAGCAGCGATGCTTTTGCAAATATTTGAAGAGTGGTAAGCGGCTTCCATTATTTGTAGTTAAGTCTGGGTTTTCAGAATTTGAGAAAAACTGAATTAGGTTAGTTTGAAATTCGGTAATAGTGGGAGATGTGGCGAAACTGTACCAAATTACATATTGAAATTCATCTTTAATTTGCTTAACAAGTTGCGCTGATAGTGCAGTTTTACCGATTCCACTCATGCCTAAAATGGTGACAAGGCGACAGTTTTCTTGAATAATCCATTTTTCGAGGGTTGTTAGTTCGGGAGTGCGTGAAGCGAAGCTATCGCCGCTAGGCGAATCGTAAAAAGCACCCAAATCTGGCATTTCGCTTAAATCTTGATGGGAGGTTTTAGTTGGTTTTGTGTTAGTTGTTTCTTGATTAGGTGGATGTAAGTTTGGGATATTTGGTGGGTGTCTACTTTCTCCACAGATGTTAAAACTACCAATTTGGTTGTGATGCTGTTCTAAATGTGAAATTACGGAGATTTGCAACCTCTCCATTGTTGATCGAAAATTCGATTTACTAACTTTCTCCCCCAACTCTTTTGAAAGAATCTGCCATAATTCCATTCCTACTTCTCTAACACGATCTTCAGAACGACGAACCCCATTAGCAATTTTTTTATAGTCCTCATCATCCCACGTCCCGCGCAGAATCGTCTTTTGCACATCATTAAGGTGCTTACCCGTTCCAGCAAATACTAGCTCGTCTGCCAGTTTTATCACTTCCTGAAGGTTCATAGAGTGGGGTGGATGTCAATGTTTGTGGTATTATACCCCACATTTCCCCACATTTCCCAATTTTTACCAACATTTCCCAATTTTCGAGCGGGTCATCAGGTGTAAAAGTCCCGATATTGACCATATTTTTCCCAATTGTAAAGATAAAAAGTGATTGCTAGTGTGGATCAAGAGCAAGTTTACTTCATTGAGGAGGTTTGTCCCAACTAAAATGCTGCGTTCAGAAATCAAAGAGCGGTTAGTACAAGCTTGGAGAGCGGTGAAGCAGGAATTTCTTGAAGAATTAGAAAAGATTCCACTGTCTTCAGAAATCAAAGAGCGGTTAGTACAAGCTTGGGAATCAGAGAAACAGTCATTTATTGAAGATGTAGAAAGTATAAAAAACGAGGCGAGGGATTTTATCAAAATGTCACCACTAGAGACAAAAATTATCATGCTAGGAACCACCGGAACGGGTAAAACCTGTTACATGGTTGGGATGAGTATTTGGATGCAGACACGGGGTATCAACGGTTTTACAATTACCTCTACTGACCATAATCAATCTAGGAGGATAAGAAACCAATGGAGTGACATGACTAAGAAGCAAGGGTTAGAACGCTGGCCTGCTGGTACCGCAGACGGATTTCGTTACACATTTAACTTCAACTATGCTGCCAAAACTTTTGCCAAGTTTGATTGGCTGGATTATCGAGGTGGCGCTTTGCCTGATGCTGAGGAAGCTCCTGATCGCAAAGAGCTTGTTGACAAGCTCGAAAATGCTGATTGTATATTCTTGTGCATTTCCGCTGAATATCTAGCTCTAGCTTCCTCTGAAGGCAATACTTTTGACGCAGCCCTGGAAGCAGAGGTTGGCACAATGAATGAATTATTGACGGGAATTCATGCCAAAAGGAAGCCAACCCCTGATAAGCCTTTTCCAATCGCAATTGTTGTAACCAAAGCAGATTTATTAGCTAACAATTCTATTAAGGAAGGAGGAGTCGAAATAGTTAAAGAATTCTTTCAGAACACTTTATTTGTAAAACAGAAACAGAATTGGTTGACAGCAATTATTCCTGTAACTCTGGGTCAAGAACTTGCTCAGAATCCAGATTCAGGTAAGATCAATCCTGTAGGAGTACATATCCCTGTCACATTTGCCGTGCTGTGCAAACTTATTAAAGAAAGAAACGGGAAGGGAGGAGTCAGATCTAGTTTCAGGGAGATGTTAGCAAGATTCACTGGAAGCAAAGATGAAACAGATACAATTGAGACTCAAATCAAACAGCTTGATGCAGAGCTTGCTAATATACCGATGTACGCTGGCGATACGCAAATTCCTAGCCTGCTCGATTTTCTAACCTGATCGAATAAGCTAAAATGTAAATCTTTTCTAATTTGCAGAAAATGCTGTGACGCATCATAAAAAATATTTCTGCACGTTTTCTTTAACTGACTTTATTGGAAAACTATGTCCCCAAAGATAAAGTGGTCTGCTTTTATCTACACCAGAACCTACAGCGTTGATTACCGAACTCTGGTGGTTCCTGATGACTTTAGTGAAGAGAAAGAGGAATGGGTGAGGGCGCATATTAGAGACATTCATGGAGCGCTCGCACAACAGTCTATAAACCTACATCAAGAACTTCCACAACGTTTATTTTTAAGCGATGACCAGCACTATATCTTTGGGGTGTTGTGTAATTTAAGAAAAATACTCTCTGAAGATGACAGGAATCTATTGGCGGAAAAGTATTTAACTCATGCCCCTGAGAAAGCAAAAGATATAACTGTAGATAAGCAACCTCGCCTGATTCCATTTGCATTCTTAGGATATGTTATTCCAAAAACCCCCGACATTCAAAAACTTCCGCCAATTCGGTTTGATTTAGAAATCTTTAAACCCCTTTGCGAATATATTTGTCATAAATGGATGGAAATGACTCAAGATCCTCCAATATTTTTGCCATATAATATTGAAGAATCACCAGAATGGTTGTTTGAGCCATCTCCTAAGCTTGATAATTTACCTACTCTGAATACAAACCCTCGGAAGTTGGCGTTACATCCGGGTGCAGAATCGTACACACAGCAGTTATGGACGGCTGCGGCTCTTTGTGACAAACCTCAAACTCTTTGGATTGGTCAAATTCGTGGAAATCCGAACCCTGAATCGATTTTAGTCAGTTCATACCCAGAAAAAATAACTCTTACAGACAGTCGTTTCTTGAACATTGCCCTACCTAATATTCATAGTTTGGAAATTTACTCTGAGCAACCGGGTAGTATAGAGAGAACTCCTGATGTTAATATTGTTATTTGTGGATTGCGAGAGATAGAAGATAGGTTTAATAAGACATTGGGAGAGATAGAAAATAGTGTTAACGTTATAAGGGGAGAGATAGAAAAGAGTGTTAACGTTATAAGGGGAAAGATAGAAAAGCTGAAAAATACCTGTACCCGTAGATTGCCCACTGAACAGGAAAGTAAAAGATTCCAGGAAATCATTAAAAAACTGGAAAATAAAATTGGCAAAATCAAATGTGAAAATAGAAAAAATGAGGAGGAGATAGCTAAGTTAGAATCAGAGCTTTCTAAGCTTAAGGGTATGCTCAAAAATACTGAAGAAATAAGGAACCAGGAATAGTGCGATCGCCCTTCTTTATATGTAGCAATCCTAAATCATTCATACAGATTTGTAGGGGTAGTGCAAGAGTGCCTACCCCAATCTGACGGGGCAACCACAGGGGGATTGCCCCTACAAGATTTGACAATTCATGATTACGCGCTATATTACTTTAAAGCACAGAAACCCAACCACTTTTTCCCTCACAATCTTATCTATTTGTACCATGACAATGTGATGATTGGACTGTGCTCGCTCCACTGCTGCACAAGTTCAGACGGAGTAACCCCCAAAGTTTCGCTAAAATTTGTCTATGAGGATCTACGAGTTCTTTGTAGGTTGGGTTGAGGCACGAAACCCAACAAATGCGGGTTCTACCAAACTTAGTATGTAAGAACTCGCCAAAAAGCTTATACAGCAAGAGTTTTGCGAAAAGTTTATCAAAATCGAACTATACTATAATCAAAGCTTTGCCAAATCAGGCTTTTGGCTGTTTCGAGTGTAGACAAAGCAATTCTAGTGAGGCTACGCCGACCCCTAAGCGCTACGCGCACGGGGTTCGGTAGATCCCAAATGCGTTGGGTTTCGTGCCTCAACCCAACCTACATAAAAATGGCGAAGATATTGCTATAAGAAACCGGGTTTCTGCGCTAATTTTTGTCAGCAAAAAAAACTCTGGTTAAGAAACCCGGTTTCTGACTTGATTGGGTAATCCTTCTTAGTCAAATTAATCCCAATAAACGTCGATTTGATCAACGGGGGTTGAAGGCTCAACAGTATATCCTGTCTATTTTTTAGGTCACTCGTCACCCCGTGAACCCTTTTTTTGACCCCATTCTGGCTACACTCCTCAACCTATCTGGCTTTCAACCCCGTCGTCACCCCGTGAGCATCATTACTCATGCTGAGTCGAGGCGGTTCCAGATAATGACCTGCTTGGAATGGTATCTCGAACGTTTGCCAGTTATGTCTTCCGGGGCTTAATCAAGCCCAGTGTTACTAACTTCTACTATTTTGAGAATGAGTTCCACTCTTCACCATCTACTTTCAATCATATGAAAAATATGGTTTATATGGCTCAGGCTGGTTACTATCGCGTGAGGGTTGGCCCACAGGGTGTTTGCTATCCAAGTATCAAGTTTGAAGAAACACGGTTTGAATCACTGGGAAACATCACTACTACAAACATCAGACAACTATGGCTGAACGCCCCGATTCTGCAATCATTACGAGAGCTAAAAACATTCATGCCAGAATCACATTTTCATGCAGTTGATGTGCGCTACCTCAGAGAGTTTGTGAACTCGCCATAGGCAAAGCTTGCCGATTACTCTGCTAAGTGGAAGGCGAGCATTGATTTACCTGAGTTAGCTGTAGTGGGCAAAGCTGTATAGTTCAAGCGGTCATGATTCTTGTCTGAGCCTGAGATTCCGGTATCAGCTTAGGAATAACTCGAATTTCTACATCACTGCCAAGAGCATTCAAGAATCTAAACAGGCGATCAGTTGAAAACCCAGAGAGTTTTCCGTTTAAGAGAGCAGAAACTTTAGGTTGGTCGATCCCAAGAATCTTTGCGGCTTCAGTTTGAGTTAATCTCCTGGAGTCAATCAAGTTACTGATTTGTCGGACAAGTTCCGCTTTAATCAGTAATTGATCAGAATTTTCCAGCCCTAAATCGGCAAAAACATTACCACTGCTAGATTGCACCTTTGACTTGGGAATTGAGTTCATAATTCCCATTATGCTAGTTTTGGCATGATCTGTCAAGTTAGAGATACCAGACGGGACACTGTATCACAATCCCGTTGCACCCGACCGTCTCAAGTTGGCTGGTTGAGTCCGAGAGGTTGCTGGCGGCGGATGAACGGGGTCAAAAGAGCGCGATCGCGCTTCATCAATCCCCACGATCGCGCCTTCTCCTCAAAGTGATGTGGGGCAGGCATCTTGCCTGCCTACTTTATTACTGTCGAGCCATCACAATCCGCATTTCCGCTTCAGAATCCTGAATCAGATCACCACTGACATCAATCGTGACACTATAAAGCTTACCCGTAAACGAATAGGGAGGCCGATATTCATCAGTCACAGGCGCACCCGGATCAGCACCGATCGCGATACCACTAGCCAACCCTAACGCGATCGGAGTAGTTACAGACATCTCCACCTGAGCGACCAATTTACCATCAATGTAAAGTTGTCCGTAACCCCCAGCCCCCTTACCTTTGAGGATGTCAGGTTCCCCCGTCTTCTCAAACTCATAGCGCAACTGGTGACGACCATCGGGTATTGACATATTGGACTCAATATGATAAAAAGTGCGTGCTACATAATTGTAAGTGTAGCGCAGTTTGCCATCCTTGATAAAGAAAGTGTAACCACCGTCAATACCGCCCTGGGAAATCAATACACCCTCATCCCCTGATTTGAAATCAACATCCGCGATGATGCTGTGGGGACGGTTAATAATAATCGCACCCGCATTTACAGGTACTTCCTGAGTCCCCGGATAGTAAGTATAACTCGTGCGAGGAAGCGCGATCTGCGGACGTTCATCGCCAAACCGTTGTTGTCCCCGTCCATCCACTGGTAGCACGTTATATTTACCTGCTTCCACATACCACTGCGCGATCATTTCAATCAGCAGCGATCGGTTTTCCGCGGCAACATTGTGATTTTCGGCAAAATCCTCCGCCACATGATATAACTCCCATTTGGTAGCATCTAACTCCGTTAACTTCTCCGCGGAAATCGGCATCCCAAAACCCTGGCCCGCTTCCGAAAAAGAAGTGCCCGGCCAAGGACAAACCGCCCGCCAACCCTTGTGATAGATCGAGCGATGCCCCATCATCTCAAAATACTGGGTAACGTGCTGACTAGGTGCATTAACGTTTTCAAAAGTATGGGCAAAACTAACACCCTCAATGGGAGATTGCGCGACACCCTTGACGCTTTCTGGGGGTTCTAGTCCCAAAGCCTCCAACACCGTTGGCACCATATCGATCGCGTGAGCATACTGAGTACGAATTTCCCCTTTTGCCTCAATACCCTTAGGCCAATGGACAATAAAGGGATCACTAATACCACCACGATAAGTCTCACGTTTCCAACGGCGGAAAGGCGTATTCCCGGCCCAAGTCCAACCCCAAGGATAGTGATTAAAATATTTCGGCCCCCCTAACTCTTCCATTGCCGCGAGATTTTCCTCTAGCGACTCAGGCACAAAGTTAAAAAACAGGTTTTCATTAACCGAACCCGTCGGTCCCCCTTCAGAACTAGCCCCGTTATCAGAAAGCACCATAATCAAGGTATTCTCGAACTCTCCGATCGTTTTCAAGAAGTCCAACAAGCGACCAATATGGTAATCCGTATGGCTCAAGAAACCCGCAAAAACCTCCATCATGCGAGCATAGAGTTTCTTTTCCTCCGTCGAACACTGATCCCAAGGCTTCACATCAGGATCATGGCGTGACAGTTCCGCATCCGGTGGCACAATACCCATTTCCTTCTGACGAGCAAAGGTGTATTCACGGTAAGCCTCCCAACCCTCATCAAACTTGCCTTTATAGCGATCGGCCCATTCTTTAGGGACATGGTGCGGTGCGTGCATTGCTCCCGTAGCAAAATACATGAAAAAGGGCTTATTGGGAGCAACTTGCTTAGAATCGGCAATAAAGCTAATCGCCTTATCTGTTAAATCTTCAGTTAAGTGATAGCCTTCTTCTGGAGTTTTAGGCGGTTCAACCCGGTGATTATCGTAGGTTAAATCGGGGTAATATTGGTGCGTGTCGCCGCCCAAGAAGCCATAATAACGCTCAAACCCCCGTCCCAAGGGCCAGCGATCGTAGGGACCGGCCGCCGAAATTTGGTCAGCCGGAGTCAAGTGCCATTTACCGATCGCGTAGGTGTTATATCCTTGTTGTAACAGCATCTCTGACAGGAAGCCATTCTCAAAAGGGATATAGCCGTTACCGCCAGGAAAACCTGTTGAGCCTTCGGTGATACAAGACATACCATTAGAGTGATGGTTGCGCCCAGTCAAAATACAGGTTCGGGTGGGCGAACACAACGCGGTAGTGTGCATATTGTTGTAGCGTAACCCGTTGGCAGCTAGACTGTCCAAAACAGGCGTTTCAATGGGACTACCGTAGCAACCGAGTTGTCCGAAGCCAGTATCATCCAGAATGATGAATAGGACGTTGGGGGCGCCTTCTTTTGCTCGCAATGGTTTGGGCCATGCCGGACTGGATTGATCTACGGTGCGCCCAATTACGCCATTAAAGGCGGTTCCGGGTTTGTATTCTCGAAGTGTCATAGTTTAAACCAACTAAATAAAGTAATGAGAATGTTTGTCTTAGGTTTCTATTAGTTTTTTGTGGACCAGGAAAAAATTAGCAATGAAAATTTAATACAGTAGTGCAGGCATCTTGCCTGCTTTTGATCTCAAGGGCTCCGTGACAAACCAAATAGTCAAGTTATTTAATTTCCATTCCTTCGCTTCCCGTCTTGCTTTATACTAACGGAATTAAAGACAAAAAAATCGTAAAAAGGGATGAAAGCATTTTTTCCTTCCTACCTATAGATTTTACCTCAAAAACAGTTAAATCATTATTGATAAGTAGGTAGGCAAAATTAATTGTATGTTTTTGTGTTGATTTTACTTAACCACCTTTGTTTGTGTAGGGGCGAATGGCATTCGCCCAATCAATCTAATCATAAAATATACAATTAATTTTGTCTAGGTACTTATAGGTATGGGTTTGAGGTCATTTTATCTCCTTTGATCTACTTTCTTTCCCTAAGATATCTTTAGACATTTCCCCCAAATATGATCACAGGCAGGCAAGATGCCTACCCTACAATAGACATTTCCCCCCTGATCACAGGCAGGATGCCTACCCTACAGTAGTTTTTGGACATGTCTTATGTCGATTTATGCGTCTTGCTCGATCGCGCAAATCCCTGAGCCTTTGTTTTTTTCCTACGCTCCTGCTTTGCTAACATATCCATGACTTCATCGGCATAGCGCCCCTGACGCAGTAAATCTGCCATCATCCTCATCGGTTTATCAATGTGGGTAAAAAACGCTTTGTATCCAGCACATAAGTAATTTAAACCCGTTTCTCCATCCGGTGTTTCAATGAAGCGGTTTTTCGGACAGCCACCATTGCAGGCAAAGCGCACCTCACAATCGCGACAATATTGAGGTAAAGTATCAAACTTCGCGTACCCAAATTGGCGTTGTCGCTCAGACGCGATTAACTCAATCATCGGTGTCTCCTGAATGTTACCCAGTTTGTAGTCAGGTTCGACAAAATGATCGCAGGAGTAAAGATCGCCATTATGTTCTAGTGCTAAAGCGTTTCCACAAGTTTTCGAGAAGATGCACACTCCGGGTTGTACGCCTACCCAATTCGCTAATGCCGCATCAAAGTGTTGAATGAAAACTTTACCCACATCTCGCCGCACCCACTCATCAAACACACTGTTTAAAAACTGTCCAAACTGCTCTGGCTTCACCGATCGCGCTGTCACCTGATTTCCCGATTGTACTAAAGTTGAGCCATCTTCATTAACCCGTTCAATAATAGGAATAAACTGAATAAAATCCGCACCCAATTCATCCCGAAAAAAGCGATATACCTCTAAGGGATAGTTACCATTGGCAGCATTTACAGTACAGAGAATATTAAAGTCAACCTTGTGTTTTTTCAGAGTTTTCCATCCCTCCATCACCTGCTCAAAACTGCCTCTGCCCCGTTTATCAACGCGATAGATATCATGCCAATCTTGGGGACCATCAACGCTTAAACCAACCAAAAAACTATGCTGTTTAAAAAAACGTCCCCAGTCATCATTTAAACGAGTACCGTTAGTTTGGATAGTATGACTAACTTTTTGACCAGGTTTCTTGTGTTTTTCTACCAATTTGATAGAAGACTCAAAAAATTCTAATCCCATTAGTGTTGGTTCCCCACCCTGCCACGCGATCGTTACTTCGGGAGTCTGATGGGATGCTAAAATTTGTTGAATATACGTCTCTAGCACGTCATCTGTCATGCGAAACTTACTATCAGGATATAACTGCTCTTTTGCCAGGAAAAAACAGTATTGACAGTCAAGATTGCAGATAGCTCCCGTTGGTTTTGCCAGGAGATGAAAGGCGAGAGGAGCATTTTTCGGTAGTGTTAACATGATAAGTCCTTTGTGGATTCTATAAAGGCATTCCTTGAGAGCGGGTTGATTTGGCTTCGGCCAGCATCAGACGCGAATTTCAGACGACCTCATGTTACAACGCGGATGTGTTATTTTTTGAGGTTTGCAGCTTTTGTCCGGCGTTGGGCGAGGCGATCCCCGATTTAGAGCGCGATCGCGCTCTAAATACCCAAGTCCCGCGAAACCTTGATCACCCGAACTTCTCTAGCGCGATCGTAACGATAGCTTTTTTCAGTGTTACGGCTCATGTTTTTGAGTTGAATCGTGCAATTTGATTGGGAAAGGGAGATGTTGAGTTATGTATATCAGCCAGTGATAAAGTTAGGTATCTGCAATACTAACAACCTTTTGGTTCCGAATGCCATTATCGCGACTACCTCAAATTGTTATTGATACTAATGTCATTGTTGCTGGATTACGGTCTAGACGTGGCAGTGCATTCCAGTTACTCACTCTCATTGGCACAGAACAATTTGATATACACTTGTCAGTACCTCTTGTGCTAGAATATACAGAGGTTTTGCTGCGGGAGCTACCAAATCTCTACTTAAACCGTGATGAAGTAGATGATCTCATTGATTTCTATTGTGCAGTGGGGGTACAGGATGAAATTTTCTTCCTTTGGCGACCGTTCTTGCGCGATCCCAAAGATGACATGGTATTGGAACTTGCCGTCAAAGCCGAATGTGAGAGTATAATTACATATAACACCCGCGATTTTGCTGGTGTGGAGCAGTTTGGTCTAAATCGGCTTGAGCCTTCAGAGTTTTTACGATTGATAGGAAAGTTGCCATGAGTATTGTTCAAGTTCAAATTCCTGAATCTTTACATCAAAGTTTGTATGATCTCGCCAGTCGTGATGGAGTTTCTATCGATCAATTTATATCTACTGCGATCGCGGAAAAAATTTCAGCTTTGATGACAGAGAATTACCTCAAAGAACGAGCCAAAAGAGGTAGTCGGTTAAAATATGAAGCAATCTTGGCAAAAGTTCCTGATGTAGAGCCAGAAGAATATGACAGGATACCGATTGTCTAACATAACACGACACTAACACACGATCGCGCTCTAAATACCCAAGTCCCGCGAAACCTTGATCGCCCGAACTTCTCTAGCGCGATCGCGCTTTTCCAAAACGGAAATTCCATCTTTATTTTTGTTAGGCAAGCTAACCAGGTAATCCATAATGGCTTGCCACTCTTTCACTTCTTGTTGGGCGGCATTGGTAACGGTAGTGTCGTTTTCCAAAGAGCCGCTTCCATGTAAAACGTAAGGTCCAGTAGATTCGCGGGGGTCAACGATCGCATCTGTTCGACTCTTGATTGGCGTACCATCTGCTTTTTTGGGAACCAGTTGCACTGCACCTTTGCTCAGTCTGGGAAGGGCTGCAATAATCACTCCAACATAGAGACTACAGGCAAAACTGTATAGCTTAGTAGCACCTTCGCACATATCAATCGCACGATAGCCCTTGTCTAAATCACCCAATTCGATTTGGGTGATTTGCTCTAATTTGGGACGGGAGGGATCATAAAAGAACCGCATCCCCGATACTCTGGGGAAATATTCACCCGGATGGTGAGGATCATCAATTAGGAAAAACTCCAGCATATTCTTGAGTTCGCGCCCCGTGAAGTAAGCCCGCACCATCGCACTGCCCGCGGTGGGGTCAATCACGCCCTCCCCCAACGGCGCGAGGGAAAACACATCGTAAACTGTTTGAATCCCCGAATTGCCTTTGATTAAGGCCGCACGAATTAGTCCATTAGCAGTGAAAGCAACATCCGCCCCCGTTGCTTGGCGAAACGCATCAGTCACCACGTTTGCCAGGGGCGTACCTGACTCAATATCGCGGTAGTCCATCTGCCAATCTTCGGAAATCACCACTAAGGGTTGTGTGACGCGGTAGCCCCGTGATGCAAAGGCAAATTGGCTAGATTCATTCACAAAGCGATCGACTTCTTGCTGGATGCCGCGATCGCCCATAATCGTGCCTTCTATAGGAATTAAACGGTATGACTCAACCTTAACTTTTCCATCCTTGAGACTAATAACTAATTCACCTAAATTTTCCCCATATTTGCCCGTTTGCACCGCGGCTCTATCGTCTATCAACAGTGGTTTGAACAGTGCGGTGTGGGTATGTCCACCAATCACAATGTCAATACCAGGAACAGCCTTGAGCAAATTGACATCTTCGCCAATATATGACTCCCCATCTTTTCCTTTGATCGCACCGCCGTGACTCAGTACAATTACCACATCCGCCTTTTCTTGATCGCGTAACAGATCAGCCATCTTTTCAGCAGTCGCGATCGGATCGTCAAAGGTGACACCACCCGGATCAGAGGCATATTTTAAAGCATCGTAACCAATTATGCCGATAATGCCGAAGCGTAGTCCGCCCCGCTCAATCACCCTGTAGGGACGCAGAATCTTTTCCGCGGCTAACTGCTTGAGGGTGGCTAACCGAGGATCATCAGCATTCAGATTGGTGTTAGAAACAACCACAGAGGGAACAAATCCAGCCGCGGCCGCTTTTGAGATCGCGCTACCCAACCCATCGGGACCGAGATCAAACTCATGATTGCCGAAAGTAGTGGCATCATAGCCCATCCGCGCCATTAGCTGTAACTCTGCACCTAGTTCGCGGGAAGCCGCCGCGATCGCGGTTCCCATGCTAAAGTCTCCTGCATCCAACACCAAAACTGGACCGAAATGCTCCATGTCCTGACGGCGTTGGGCAATTAGGGACGCGAGACGAGAATAACCCCCTTTGGTGGCATCATCGTTGAGAGACATTGGCGTGTAGTCCGTGAAAGGTCCCACTCCGATTAAGTTAGAGTGCAGATCGTTGGTATGCAGAATGGTGAATACCTGTTTCCCTGGGCTTGCGGCTAAGGATTTGAGAGCATCGAGAGAAGCAATGGCAGCAGTTGTCATAAGTGTTATCCTGAGAAATGTACGGCGGGGAAAGTTTGCGATCGTTGTCATGGCTACTTTCCTCATTTTCGTAAATTGGCAGTGAGAGCGTCTCGCTCCCTATTAGATTCCTAGGGAGCGAGACGCTCCCACTACAGTTTTTTTTGGCTTCTTTGAGATGCTCCCTGCCTCCCTCACGCTTTATAACCTAGCAAAGTAGAGCAGCTATAAAACAACGCAGCCAGCATCAAACAATGCCGCAGCAGTTGCCAACCGAGTTTTAGGATTCATGCCCAACAATATCTGAGCCGAAATTACCAATTTTTCCGCGATCGCGAGCATCAGTACAGGAACGCGAATCGCGGGAGCCAAAGCACTGTAAACCAGCAATGCCCCCACCAAAAAGAGCAATAATCCCCAATGCCTTACCAATAAGAGAATGTTCGCTTCTGTTGTGCAACATTTAAGATCCAGCGGTTTCAACCGCTGGATGCTTAAAAGCCAAAAACGATACAACGCCGAAAATCCGTGGCCTGTAGGGGCGGTGCCCCCGTGCCCGCCCTAAAGAAGGCGAAGGTATTGTTAGTCAAACAAGTTTTTAGGGATCTGGAAATCGCGATTTCTTCTTAACTTAGAGGGAAAGGTATCTACTATAGACGATAGCTCACCTTTCCCTCAAGTTAATGCAAGAACTTAGCAACCCCTTAACGACTGGCAATACCAGCTAAAATTTTCTCCATCACCTGATCAACCGTAAAACTGGCAGCCTTCTGGCGTGGGGGAAACTCCTGAAAAGTTGCGATGAACTGGGCAACCACAGGCTGGGCCGCTAATACCAACGGAATGTGATCAAACATCCAATCCCAATAGGTATTTGATGTAATGTCTGCTCGCTCATAGGGATCGGTACGCAGGTTGAACAATTTCGGCACGCGCAATGTGACAAAAGGTTCTGCCCATATCTGGCAGGTTCCTTGTACCCGTTGTTCCATGAAAACAGTCTTCCAGTTGTCATAGCGCAGTGCCATCAAGTCGCCATCATCACTGAAGTAGAAGTATTCTACTCGTGGGCTTTTTTTCACATCACCTTTCAGATAAGACACCAGGTTATAGCCATCAAGATGCACCTTGAAGCTCTTATTACCCACCTGGTAGCCTTGGAGCAGTTTTTCTTTAATGTCGGGATCACCCGCGATCGCGACAAATGTCGGCAACCAGTCCAGATGACTGACAATTTCATTGGATACGCTACCAGGCTCAATCACACCAGGCCACCGCACCAGAGCGGGTACACGGAATGCCCCCTCCCAGTTGGTATTCTTTTCACTCCGAAAAGGTGTCATGCCCGCATCAGGCCAGGAGTTCATGTGAGGGCCATTATCGGTGCTATACAACACGAGGGTGTTATCAGTGATACCGAGGGCATCCAGATAATCGAGCAATTCGCCGATGCACTTGTCGTGATCAATCATCACATCGTGGTATTCCGACTGCCAGCGTCCAGACTGTCCTATACTCTCAGGCTTGGGATGAGTACGGAAGTGCATGTGAGTCGTGTTGAACCAGACGAAGAAGGGAATATCTGCCTTCACCTGGCGATCAATGAAATCCTTGGCTTTGGCCAGCACTTCATCATCAATGGTTTCCATCCGCTTTTTCGTCAGCGCACCAGTATCTACAATGGTTTGAGTGCCATCTGCGTTGGCTTTACAGTCGAGTACACCCCGTGGGCCAAAATTTTTCTTGTAATTAGGAAAGTCTGCTTCGGGGGGATAATCGCGCAATTCCGGTTCCTCTTCTGCATTGAGGTGATAGAGATTGCCGAAAAACTCGTCGAAGCCGTGGTTGGTGGGCAGCATTTCGTCTTTGTCACCCAGGTGGTTTTTACCAAACTGACCCGTGGCGTAACCCAAGGGCTTCAGTAGTTCGGCAATAGTGGGATCTTCCGCGCGCATTCCCAGATCGGACCCAGGCATCCCCACTTTACTCAAGCCAGTGCGAAAAACACATTGACCCATGATGAATGCCGATCGCCCTGCCGTACAACTTTGTTCGCCGTAAGAATCCGTGAACAGCATTCCCTCCTTGGCAATGCGATCGATATTGGGGGTTTTATAGCCCATCAATCCGTGGGTATAACAACTGAGATTAGACTGACCAATGTCATCCCCCCAAATCACCAGAATATTTTGTTTTTTATCTGCCATCAATAGTTCTCCTGACTTTTTCTAAATGGAGTGATTTTATTGTCTTACTTTGTGAGATGGGTCGCATTAACACGCGATTCCGACTCCTAAACTAAGACGCATCCTCGTTTTCATGGGGCAAGCTTATTCCTTCAGGGCCAACGCATAAAAACCGAATCACTTACCTCACGAAGCTTTCAGAAATAAGTATTTTCACTTATTTTTTTCTCAAAGTCTTAAGGGCTATGGCTTCCGAATTTTTCATGCGTTTGCCCTGCTTATTCCTTTAGTATTTTAGTACAATATTATAAATGATGTTATACTAAATTTGCAACTTTTCCTGATTGACATGATCAACAAAGTGTGTATTGCATAAATGGGGCTTCCATATTAAAATGTGTTTAACCGATGAAACTAACCCGCCTTTATCAAATAGAGATAGATTTAAAACTTTTTGCGTGAGCCGATTATTTGAGGATTTTGATGAATGGACAGAGGCGTTTAGCACCTGGAATTTGACATCAACTCAACTGAGTCAGGGAAAATTTCAAGGAGAGTGCGCGATCGCTCAATTTGGCGGTTTGCAATTTATCTATGCCTCTTTCAATCAAGCCCTACAAATTGTCGGAGGTAAGCCCGCAAATACCCTCAGTTTTGCCACACTTTTAACATCCCAAGATAGTGAATTAGTTGCTCATAATCAGCGTTTGAATCAGAAGGTTTTGTTTGGGTTTGATCCCACTCGTGAAACCCATATAATTACTCGAAAATTCGGCCAAGTAGGAATAGTTTCCGTAAGGACTGATCTGTTTCACCAATACACCGCTCAAATGGAAATAAAGCAATTTAATGAGTCGTTTTTCCAGAGAAATGTGATTCATCTCGATCCGACTAAGTTTGGTAACTTTAAGACTTACTTACAGCAGTTATTTTCTTTGCTCCAAACCAACCAAAATTGGCTACAGCAACCCCAAATCCAAAGGCTAATCGTCGAAGATTGCTTGCCACTTTTAATTGACATTCTGCGGTTTGATAGCTCATTGTCTGTTTCTCGGATTCCCTCTTTAGGACGGTATCAAATGATCAAAGGAATGGAAGAGTTTATCATAGGAAATATTGCTCAACCTTTGACTTTGAAGGATTTATATACAGCAGTAAAAACCAGCCCACGAGCATTATCTTATGGTGTTCAAGATTTGTTTGCGATGAGTCCGATGGAATATCTCAAAGTCAAGCGATTGAATGGAGTACGAAGGATTCTAAAAGCCTGTGCTCCTTCCATATATACTGTTTCAGCAATTGCTAATCTCTGGGGATTTTGGAGTATGGGGCATTTCTCTAGGGACTATAAGCAACTATTTGGGGAGTTGCCTTCACAGACGTTAAAAAAAACCTAGGTTTCATCGGCTGTCACGCGGGGAAATTGCGGGTTAATCTGTGAAAAAATTGGTAGTCATAAATATGTAGTAATTGCCAATAGTTAATAATTTACAATTATTAACTATTGCAAGTCTAAATCATTCATACAGATTTGTAGGGGTAGCGCCCCTGTGCCTACCCTCCTTGCCCCCCGTCCCCCCTGCCCGCGCGCGGGGGTTTAGGGGGTTGGGGGGGATCGGGGCAACCACGGGGGGATCGGGGCAACCACGGGGGGATTGCCCCTACCTTAATTGTACAAATCATTTAGACGCACTATATATAGTTATTTCTGTCAAGTATAATTTGGATTTAAGCAGATTTTCTCGTCTCGATCGCGTTTCGTGGCAATTGATACTGAAACCCATCAGAAAAAACATCAATAATTGGTAAAATATATAGTGTTTCTCAAATAGATGAGCGACAGCAAATATGTCCTTAAGGCAGGGCGAAGTCTTGCCTCAATCTCGTTATTAATCAAAAGCAAAAATAATGGTAGGGAATGCTATGGGGGCAGGCTCCGCCAACTACAAAGCACCTTATTAATCTGAGAAACGCGATATTAGGAGAGGGGTTAGGAGTGAGTAAGTATCCCTTGATCTCCATCTAATTCTGCCATCACTCCTACGGGTAACGCGGCATTAACGCCATCATGGCCAAAGGGAAGATCGGACACAATGGGAATATTTAAGTCAGAGAGACGATCGCGCAATACTTCGGCAACAGTAAAACTAGGAATATGAGGGGGCGCATCACAATTACTAAATCTCCCTAACGCGATCGCGCTCACACCGGCAAAAACCCCCATCATGCGCCATTGAGTTAACATTCGATCGATACGATAAGGCGCTTCTCCCACATCTTCCAAAGCCAGAATAATATTCTGAAAATGAGGTTGCCAAGGAGTCCCTAAAAGATGAGTCGCGACAGTTAAATTAGCGGGGAATAATACTCCTTTTGCCTTACCATTTCCCCATCCATTACCCTTTAAAGGTGCTAAAGATCGACCCTCCACTAAATCAAATAATCGTGTTTTTGACCATTCCGGTTCCGCGTCTATAGTCGTTAATAAAGGTCCATGTACGCCCTGAATTTGTAATCTTTGATGATTCCATAATAAACCCGTAACATCAGAAAATCCGATTAACCATTTCGGCCTTGTTGTTTGTGATAGTAAGCCTCTTTTTTCTAGTAATCTCGTGCTACCATAACCCCCTCTAGCACAGAGAATCCCTTTACAGTTAGGATCGTTTAAGGCTTCCGTTAATTGAGTTAAACGATCGTCATCTTTGCCCGCGAGATATCCCCAACGGGAATCATAACCAGGGGATAATTCCACTTGATAACCCCGCGATCGCCAAATTTCTATCCCTTTTTCAAATGCTTCAAATTCGCGTAAACAGCCACTCGAAGCAATTACCCGCAATAAATCACCCGGTTTTAAATATTTTGGATAAATATGCACTATTTTCCCTCCCAAATTAAGTCTAAACGATCTTGAGCTTCTTGTAAGGATTTTTCTACGGGTTTCCCAAGCATAGAAGCTTCGAGCGCGCGACCTAAATTTTCTGAAATGCGACTATATCCCGCGATAATAGGACGTGAGCCGGCAACGGACATTTGCTCAATAAAGACATTCAGGACTGGTTTTTGTTTGAGAAATTCCTGATAAGCTTTACTTTTCGCTGATTTCATATTAACGGGTAAAAATCCCGTGCCAATACTCCATTCAGTTTGGAATTCTTCACTCAAAACATACTCCAAAAACTTCATGGCGGCCCTCTGTCTTTCTGGAGTAGTTTTCATTACAAATAATGTCCCATTTCCCGTGACTGTGGCAGGGCGAAGATTCATCGGCACAGGAAAAACCCCATAATCGACATTACTTTTCATAATATATGTCCAAGGGCCGGTAATTTGCATCGCGACACGGCCGGAAATAAAATCCCCGTGTTCATAACCTCTTTCTGGCATTGATAAAGTCGCAGAACCATCTTTTAATAAGTCTTGCCAAAATTGTACAGCCCGTATCGCGCCCGGATTCATTAAATTAGGGCGATTATTTTGGACAATTTCACCATTAGCACTTAATAAAAAGGGAAACCAAGTGAAAACAGTCCATTCTCCTTTACCAAAGGGAATTAACATTCCATACTGTTCTGGTTTCCCATCTCCATCTCCATCGATAGTGAGTTTTTTCGAGACTTCCCTTAATTCTTTCCAAGTTTTAGGTAATTCCGTAATTCCCGCTTCTTTAAATAATTTAGGACGGTAAAAAATGCCTAGAGCACTGGTATAGAGAGGAACAGACAAAGTCTGACTATTTAATTGACTTTCATCAAGAACATGGGGGTACAATTCCGACTTAATTGGCAATTTATCTAACCAATCTTCCAGTGGAACAATGGCATCTAAATCAACCAATTGACCGGTAATTTGGGGGTAAAAAGAAAGGATATCCGGGGGAGAATTACCCACAACAGATGTCAGGATCTTTGGTAATTGTTGGTCAAGTTGACCCACGAAAATTGATTCTACCTGAATGTCAGGATTTTTCTGATTAAATCTCGTGACTAATTTTTGGAATACATCTCTGTTGACAGGAGGGCTAATTCCTTGCCATAGGGTTAAGTGAATGACTCCATCATGTTTGTTAATGGCACTTTGACATCCGGTAAAAATGAGTAAACATACACTGAGGATAATCGTGATTAACAAAATTTTTTTTGGGGACGCGATCGGGTTATTATACCCAGATGAAATGAAGCTCTTAAGAGATGTTATTTTCATAATTAGCCATCCCACATCAAGAAAGATTTGCGGAAAAAGTCTTAGTAATACTCTCTTCTGCTCTTGTATAAAGATAAGTACGAGGTTCAGAAAGTTTTGCCGTTTTGAATTTTTTTTCTGCCCTGGCCCATAAATCGGTATCTTCTCCATAACAAATATGATTAAAACCCTTTAACTCAAAGAAAACATGGCGTTTGCCAAAAAAAGTCGGTCCAAGGACGCATTCTTGGAGATTAATTAATTTTCCGCTTTGATAATAATCAGCGACCCAAATATCTCCTCCGGTATCAAAACCTCCTTCAATTAAATCTAATTCAGGATGTTCTTTCATATACTCCAGACGGGATTCTAAATGATTTGCTTTATATTTATCATCACTGTCAATGAATGTAATATATTTTCCCAAAGATGCTTGAATACCGGCATTTCTTGTATGTCCTACTTGGCGGTTTTTATGTTTCATATAGCGAATTTTATCAGATGTTTCTAAGAAATAATTAACAATTTCAAAGGTGTGATCGTGACTGCCATCATCAACAATAATTAATTCCCAATCAGGAAAAGTTTGATTAATAACACTCTCTATACAATTTGTTAAATAATCAGCCCGATTGTAACTAGGTAAAACAATTGATATTTCTGGGATATAAGAAAAATTCAGAGGACTCATAGAATACAAAAACCTGATAAATTATTAATTGGGGTTATGGGACAAATGCCAATCTATTTATGGAGAAGACTTGCCTTTATGGCATTTTTCCGATTATACCATAACTTGATCCAAAAATCCAGCAGTAATTTGTGTAGTTAAGACTTCTGTCTTAACTACAAACCACTTCAATTTTTATTTTTCAGCAACAATACAAGTCGCGACGGGATAATCAGGGTGAAACGCGTCTAATTCTTCTGAGGTTAATTCTTCCATAGCAATACCATGAAAACTCGCGATCACACTAATAGGATTTCCATAGACATAAAGGCGGGAAGTTGAGAAGTTTTTAAACATCCAAGCAAAGGCATCAGGAAGGGGTCGCCAATAATCAACGGGTGTAGCATGAACTCGGATTGAATTGGGAACCATTGCAAAACATTTACCACCGACTTTCAGCCATTTATAAATATTTTCTACCGCGATCCAAGGAGCGTAACAATGTTCTAAAACATTAAAAATAACGATCGCGTCAAAGGAATCTGGTTCAATCACCGATGGATCGTGAACATCTCCGACTATATCAACTCCTAATCCCGGTTCTAAATTTAATATTTTATAGGACGATGCACCGTCAAGTTGATAAAAATCTTTATCTTTGGGTGTCCCGCCTATTTCCAATACATTACCGACGACTTGGTGACGTATTTCTTCAACAAATTTACTGAGATAATAGCGATCTACTGGAGTTCCTCTGGTTAAACCAAAAGCTTGACAAATGGGAACCGTTTTTTTCAAATCTCCCCAATTAATTGAACCGGTGGAAGGGGATAATAAACCCAGATTTTCCAGTTGATTTACGATTTCGGTAAAAGCTTCAATATTATCGACTGAGTTCAAATCATCTTGTAAGTTTTGATGGGAAAACAATTGACGGAGAACTTGGTAATAATTGCTACTTAATGGGGCTAATTCAAACTGCATTATTTTTTCAATAAAGCTCCGAAATCCTTGGGCAAAAATGGTTAATTTTTGATCGCCTAGAAAGACAATTCCGTTGGGGGTATTTTCATCAAGAATACTTTGATACTTTTGAAGTTCTTGAGTGACTTTTTCGGATAAAGATTGTCCAGAATTTTTTTGAAATAGTTGGTAAGCCGTTTCTAAGGAATGTTCGTGAATGAAAATTTCCAGAATGGTTAACCAAGCTTGAGAGTTAATTTCTTGTCTGTCTCGTTGACTCCATGCAAAAATAGCATATAACTGGGACTCTTCCCCTTGGAGAAACGCGGTACTTACATATTGTTTTGTCATGTCAATTTTTCCGAGATTAATTTTGTCTGAATATGTAGGTTGGGTTTAGTCTTTAAATATCTGTATTGATCAGATAATATTTTCAACCCAACCTACTTGTCATTACTTTTTAGCGCGTAACATATCTTGAAACCATTGTTCAAAACGATCGCCTAACGCATCCAATGAAAACTCTTTTTCGGCTTGTTTCCGACAAGCTTTTCGGTCAATTTTATCTAAACGTCGAATGGCATTCACTAACCCAAACACATCATCGGGTTCAACTAAATAACCAGTTTGATGATCTCGGACAATTTCTGTCATATCTCCGCGTCGATACGCGACAATGGGAACCCCACAAGCCATCGCTTCGATCGCGACATTTCCCAAGGAATCATCACTATGGGGAGTCACTAATAAAGCTTGACATTGCCCTAACTCTTTTTGCAGGGTTTCCGTTTGCCAAAACCCCTGATATTCTATCACATACCAGGGAAACTCACTCTGAACTTTTTGCCAATAACTTTCATGTTGAATCATGCCATAAACTTTCAAACGCATTCCGCTTTTATAAGCAGCAGCTACAGCATCTTCTAATCCTTTTTCCGGCGAAATTCGACCTACCCAGGCTAATTTTTTAATCGGTTCATTATTAAATTCATAAAGTGATAAATCAAGACTATTAGAAAGACAGCGACAGCGTTCGCTAAAATTATAGGTTTCCGCTTGGGCAAAAGAATGTACACCAATAGTCCCCGGAAACGCGATCGCGACTTTTTCAATCACACGATCCATCGTTTCCGAAACGGAAGCCATACTCAGTAAATGGGCAATAGGTTTCTGAAACAATGGTGTCAAATAAAAGGGCAACCAATCATAGGCAAAATTGACAATAATATCATAATCACCTTGCCGATTCCAGGCATATTCCCACATATTGCCTAAGACAGAATTAGGCGGCATAATAACAGGATTATGACGTTCGTGAATGGGGGGGTTTGTGTGTAAATCACCATCAATTTCTCTCACGGATATTCCCGTCACAGCAGAGCCTTTTGGCGCGACAATATCAATGGTATAACCTCGTTGAGAAAGGGATTTGGCAATATTTCGCAACGTCAATTCTACCCCACCGCCTAACCCAGAACCCAGGGGGCCTACCGCGGTGGACAGAAATAATAATTTTAAAGGGGGATGACTCATAGGTGCAAGGGGACTCTGATTCTGAAAAAATCAGACTCATTGTAGGGTAAAAACGTAAATATTGCCACTTTTTGACACAAAAAGCTGCTTTGGCTGGTATTTTAGCACGTTTGAGGTGTTTTCCATTGACGAGTAAGTTGCTCACCACCGATGGTAGGCAATTCTCAAGGGGGACTTCCTCCCATCGGGATTTTGAGTAATTTTTGCTCCTTATTTTCCACGGGAACTATTATGGTAATGTCTTTAACTATTTTGGGTATTTGTTGCCTAAGAGGTTATCCGCGATAAACTGATGACAGTGATTTTTCATAATCTTTGGGTGCAGACATGGGGGAAATCTATTTAACCACCAAGGCACTAAGACACCAAGGGATTTTTCCTCTTTTTTGAGGGGGGAAATCTATTTAAACACTAAGGCACTAAGACACCAAGGGATTTTTCCTCTTTTTTAGGAAAATCTATTTAAACACTAAGGCACTAAGACACTAAGGGATTTTTCCTCTTTTTTAGGAAAATCTATTTAAACACTAAGGCACTAAGACACTAAGGGATTTTTCCTCTTTTTTAGGAAAATCTATTTAAACACTAAGACACAAAGGGGAGCATTCATTGGGGTAAGAAACATAATTATTTGCCTTGAGAAACCCTACTATATGGTTTATTGAAAAAATTAGAGTAGTCCCCACCGAATCTTTCCTGATGACAGGCGATCGCGCCTTCTTCATCCCACCCAAACACTCTTATCTTAGTTCCCTCACTTTAACCAGAGATTTGAACCCGCCAACTCCTTCAAAAGGGGGGCTATAGAGCAAAAGTGACAAGATCAGGCTAAGATAATTAAGTCGTAATTTTTCCCCCGTTATAATGAATACTTTAATCACTCGTATGCAGGCTGTACAATCTCCTATTATTCCTGTAGTGGGAGAACTTATTTCGCAAAATCCGGGTACAATTTCCCTCGGCCAAGGTGTTGTTTATTATGCACCACCGCCAGAAACATTCGATCGCGTTCCTCAATTCTTAGCCAACCCTGATAATCATAAATATAAAGCAGTGGAAGGAATACCACCTTTACTGGAAACCCTGAAAATAAAGCTGAAAACCGATAATAACATAGAAATTAATGATGATAATTGTCTTCTCGTCACCGCGGGGGGCAATATGGCTTTTTTAAATGCCATTTTAGCCATTACTTCCCCTGGGGATGAAATTATTTTACCAACCCCTTATTACTTTAATCACGAAATGGCGATCGCGATCTCTAGTTGTCAACCTATCTTAGTTCCCACCGATGCCAATTATCAACTAAATATCAAAGGGATAAGAGCAGCCATTACCGATAAAACCAGAGCAATTGTTACCGTTTCTCCCAATAATCCCACAGGGGTTGTCTATCCCCAAGAGACATTATTAGAAGTAAATCAACTTTGTCGAGAAAAAAGAATTTATCATATTAGCGATGAAGCTTATGAATATTTTACCTATAACGGAGTAAAACACATTTCCCCCGCCTCCTTTGCCGATAGCAGTCAACATACTATCTCATTATTTAGCTTATCAAAAGCCTATGGTTTTGCTTCCTGGCGCATCGGTTATATGATTATCCCTCAACATTTACGCGTATCGGTGATGAAAATTCAAGATACTAATTTAATTTGTCCCCCTGTGATTTGTCAATATGCGGCTTTAGGCGCGTTACAAATAGGTAAAAATTACTGTTTAGAACATATTAAAAATATCGAATCGGTGCGTCGATTAGTCTTACAAGAGCTTGACAAAATCGCCGATATATGCACAGTTCCGAAAGCGGAAGGAGCATTTTATTTTCTCTTAAAAGTTCATACAGACATGAGCGCGATGACATTAGTAGAAAGACTGATTACAGAAGATAAAATCGCGGTGATTCCGGGGACCACCTTTGGCATGGAAAATGGTTGTTATTTACGGGTAGCTTATGGGGCTTTACAAAAAGAAACAGTATCCGAAGGAATGGGGCGTTTAGTAAAGGGTTTGCAAAGAATTTTAAAGAATTAAGACAAATGCCAACACGCGATCGCCCCCTGGATTTACAATAAAAACAAGATTGTTGTAATTAGAGGGTGACACTTTCATGGAAAATCGAAAAACATCGACATTAGATTTGGCAAAACAATTTCGTGAGCTTCAGACTCAATTACGCGATCGCTGGCAAGGAGTAGATGCTTTTGATGGGGGTGATAATGATATTGTCGTCATCCCTTCCCTTACCTTAGATCAAGAAGAATTAAAGAGTGTCGCCGGAGTAAATCACTATGAAGAAAGACATTTATTCTCCTTAATTAGATTACGAAATCCGCGCACTCGTTTAATTTATATTACTTCCGAACCCTTGCATCCAATGGTAATAGATTATTATTTACAATTATTACCGGGCATTCCCTTTTCTCATGCTCGCGATCGGCTTATTTTATTTTCCACCTATGATTCTTCTGCCAAATCCTTAACCCAAAAAATTTTAGAACGTCCTCGTTTAATAGATAGAATTAGACAGGTATTAAGATATAATAAATCCTATATAGTGTGTTTTAATGGCACTCCCCTTGAACGGGAATTATCCGTAAAATTAGGGATTCCTTTATATGCCACAGATCCCGATTTATTTTACTGGGGAACGAAAAGCGGAAGTCGAGAAATTTTTGCCGATGCAGGGGTTTCTTTTCCTAATGGTTCCCCCTTAGTTTGGACTGTAGAAAACTTAGCCCTAGAAGGGGCTAAATTATGGCAACGTCAACCTAATTTAAAACAAATAGTAATTAAACTCAATGAAGGATTTTCGGGTAAAGGAAATGCTTTATTAGATTTAACACCTATTCAAAATGTTGAATCTTCCCAACGGGCAAACGCGATCGCGGCTCAATTTTCCTCTTTACGCTTTCAAGCCAGTGGCGAAACTTGGGGACATTTTAGCCATCGCATTCCCCAATTAGGGGCGATTGTAGAGGCATTTATTGAAGGAGAAGAAAAGCGATCGCCCAGTGTGCAGGGAAGAATAGTCCCCAGTGGAGAGGTAGAAATTTTATCGACACACGATCAAATTTTAGGCGGTCCCGATGGACAAGTTTTTTTAGGGTGTACCTTTCCCGCGGATGCCGCGTACCGTTTACCCTTACAAGAAATTGGCTTAAAAATTGGGAAAATTTTAGCCAAAAAGGGAGCATTAGAACGATTTGGGGTAGATTGTATCGCGGTACATAAAGGGAATAATGAATGGGCAATCGACGCGATCGAAATCAATCTGAGAAAAGGTGGAACAACTCACCCATTTATGGCATTAAAACTCTTAACAAAAGGCACATATAAATACGAAGATGGCTTATTTTATAGTCAACAGGGAACACCCAAATATTATGTCGCGTCAGACAACTTACAAAAAGAAAATTATCGCGGATTATTGCCTAATGATTTAATGGATATTATCGCGGATAACCAGTTACATTTTGATACCAGTACCGAAACGGGAACCATTTTTCATTTAATGGGATGTCTTTCGGAATTTGGCAAAGTAGGATTAACCAGTATTGGCAATTCTCCCCAGGAAGCAGAAAATATTTATAATAAAGTTGTCAATACCTTAGATAAAGAATGCGATCGCGCCCTTATTGACTATCTTGATTAATAGGAACAAATTGAACAATTAATAATGAGACTCAATAGACATCTGGTAAAAATCGGATCAATGGCAGGCAAGATGCCTACCCTACAGTAGTTTATGGAGATGTCTAAGGCAAAAAACGATAGTTTAATAACTCCATTACATCTTCCCTGGGATCATATCCCTAATTGCACCGTGGGGGGGGAAATGTGACGGGGATCACAGGACAATCATAGATTTATCACAGCCGATTCAGGTTTCAATCACAGAGAAGAACTGCGTTAGAGAGCAGAATAGGATTACTCAATTATATGATTGATGTTTAGTCCTTATCATTCTTAAAAATGCGACTTAAAATATATGAAACCCACAATCAACACACAATTTATCGACTTTTTACGGGGTGAGTTAGCCCTGCCTCCAGGCGCGATCGCGGTAGCCTGCCGCCAAGGTGGAGACGACGAAACCCGATTACCCATGATTCTCTGGCAATATGGTTTAGTCACCTTAGATCAACTTAACCGAATTTTTGACTGGTTATCAATGGCTGGAAGTTGTTAATCTCCTTTCCTATATGAACACTCAAAATAGTTTCTTATTAGGTATGAATGGCTAATTGCTGATATGCAATTAGCCATTCTTTTCCGTGACTAATTCCGGTTTTAAGGAAGAAGGAAGAAGGAAGAAGGAAGATTCATGTGAACACTAAAAGCGGGATTCTGAGAAACCGGGTTTCTTTAGTTGGGGATTCTCATTAATGCTTTACCTGCCATCAGAAACCCGGTTTCTTTCCTTTGTGCCCTCTGTGCCTTTGTGGTTTAAAAAAAGAGGTAGTTCAAAAAAAAGAGCAGGTATTTCACCCGCTCTCTTTCCACAAAATTTAGACCTAAAACCAGAATCTAAAACCCGAAAAAACCTAGCTGCGATCGCTCGCAACAACAGGTTCAAAACTAGGCACAACTAACTCATCATTTTGCTTAGTCAGTTGATTATACAGCCTTTCCGTATTGGGGAAATTAGCCGCGGGTAACGTCGGAAAACGACGATAAGGAACAGTATCCTCACCAAAGAACTCCGCGTACTCCACACTATTAAGCATGGCAGTAATAAAGGCCTTAATACCTTGAGTCGCGAGAATTTGGTTATAGACGCGAATTTCCGCTTGATTACGAGGCGCGCGACCTAAGAAATGCTTAGTACCTAACTCAATTACCTTCGTATTGGGGAAAGGCGCGTAAAATTCCTTAACGTATAACGAGGAATTTCCTAAGCCCTCAATGAACTCCTTAACATTGATTTCATTATTACTGAGTTTACTTTCCAACGCGGTAAACTCATTTTTCACAATGTAAGGATTCAAATCGCGCTCGAAAATCTGACGATAAGCCCCTTGAATCAAATTCTTCACCGCGACTTTATCATCATTGCTCGTCAGCTTAAACACCTTCGTTTGTGTCCGACGCTTACTGACACCTTGAACAGCACGACTCTCAACCTCAATATCACCGCGCTCCATCGAAACTGTACCCAGTTCAATAAAGCGAGGAGTGACAACTTCCTCAACCTTGAGATTCTTATCACCGAGATTGCCCACACGAGTTGTCCGTAAAGACAAACCAGCAGGAGTCAAATAACGCTCATAGGGAACCGTATCTTCCCCAAAGGCTTCCTCATATTCCTTACTGTCGATAATGGCATCTACCAAGGCATAGAAACCCTTCTTAGAACAAAGATCGAAGTAAGCATTCATTTCCTGACGGCCGTAGGTAGGACGACCTAACAAACGTCGATGGATATACTCGATCGCCTTACAAACATAAAGCGAAGTCCAGTACATCTTACGGAAAACATCAGATTTCGCCAAAACGCGGATAAACTCGCGCATGGTAATCTCGCCATTTTCCAGCTTAATTTCGCCTACCTTCTGACGTTGGCCTTCATAGACATCTCGGCCAAAGACTTGCAGATAAGCTGCGCGAATCACGGCTTGTGTAGAACTTTCCGTGAACTTAACACTGGTAAAACTGGTCTCAGCGCTACCCACACGGACAATCTTACGAGGCGCGACATAACCACCAGGTAACTGTTCGAGCTTAAAGACTTTAGGTCCTAAAGACCCCGGACCCTTACCGCGGGCGCCAGGATTGCTTAATTGGTTATCAATGCCAGGACCATTGTGAATCAAGATACGGCGAGAATCCTTACCAAAGGGAGCCGGACGATTCTTGGGATTACGAGTTTCTTTGGGGAAGATCGCGCCAAACTGGATTTCCAGAGCATCATTACCCACACCGTAAACGTGCTGATCGGGTAAAGGTTGGGTATAATCCGCGAATAAGGTAATGAATTGAGGAACCTTACGGAAAGGAGCACTGTAATTAAACAGGTCAATTTGGGGACCCCAGTTGCGACATTCTTGGGCTTCTTCACCCAAACCGCGCAGATAAGGTACCGTTTCCTCACCAAAGTAGTCAGAATATTCCTGAGAATCAACCAGGGCATCCACTAACGCTCCTAAACCACCCTTGGAGACGATCGCGAAATATTTGGTAAACTCTTCACGGGAACTTAAACCACGTCCCAAGAAGTGACGAGTCGCCAATTCCACCACCCGGCTATTGACATAGCGATCGTAGAAATTCTTACGATAAAGAGGGGACTTACCGACGCGGCGAATAAACTCCTTCATGGAGATTTCGCCATTCTTTACCTTAGATTCCAAATCAGAAATCCCCAAACTGTAAGCGCGGGTGATATCCCGTTCAAACACTTGGCGATAAGCTGCTTTGACCACATCTTGTTTTTCACCGGAAGATAAACCCGGTTTCATCGCAAACCGTGGGCGATGTTCCGAAGAAATAAAGTAAATTTGGGGTAAAGTCAGACCTTGTTGGTCGGAACTTTCACGGCGACGCACCTGATTAGAAGGGGTAGGTGCTTTGAACTCGGTGATCGCGACATCGAAATACTGTTCAACGATGCTGACAGCTTCAGGATCTTGCTTCACATAGGAAACAGCAGAAGCCTTCATTTCCAACATCGCGACCAAAGTCGCGGTGGAAGAACAGGCATTTTCAATGATTTCGCGCAAACCACGGACGTTAACCGAGATAATATTCGGGTCCCCCGCGACGATCGCGTAAGTGATATAGCGCAGGAACCAACTTAAATCCCGTAGGGATTTAGTCATATTACCCGGACCATAACGCGAGACGTTAATAGGTTGGAAACCCGGAGGTAAAGCCCCCGTATAACCACTACCCGTCAAGAGAGAGCGTAAACCACTGAAAAGACCACCACCACTTTCCACGTAGGTAACAGTCCCCAGGGTCATCCCTTGAGAAACCGCGGTACCAGCACTAACAGTCGCCAATTCCTTTGTGGGTTCGGCGGGTTTTTCCAAGAACGCCAAAGGCGAACCACCGACAAAAATGCGGTTCGCGGCACGGGAAACAATCAATTCTGATGCTTTCGTCAAAGTTTCCGCGATGGAAAGACGCTTCGCCCCAGAACTAAAATAAATTTGTAGTTCATTGAGTTCCCCCATGCCTAAAAAGCGGTCTTGCTGTTCGGCTTGGGAAATGGTTGCGACGGGTAAAGTTTGATAGAGTTGGGGACGAGCTAAAGAGCTTCCACCACTTGCCGTTACAGTCATTTGATTTTTTTTCCCTTAGACTGAATCTTTACAGAGTTTGCCCAGAGCCGAGAAGTGTATGAGCCACTTCCAGTCTCTTTGGAATATCAAAGGCCACAGGATAGTCAATATTTCTGTATCCCTTGAAATTCCGGTAGGTTGTAGCCCCTTTGAATGGTTAAGACTATCATCTAGTATTTCATCAATGTAGTCATCGCTTAAAAAAGCCTTCTATTAAGCAGAAGGTAGCTGCCATTCTCGGTGTCCATTGGGTGCATCCGCCCACTCATGCTCCAAGACATTACAGCCCGGAGTGGTAGATTAGGAGTTGCCAAAGGATTGAACCAATGGCCTCCCCATCCTTAATATGCCAAAATTTCGCCCACCACTGAGCCACAACTCACACCTAATGAGGAGTTAGAGGCTTGGCGAGTCTCCTCAAGTTTTCAGATTAAAATATTTTGGGCTACTCACCATATTTTTTTGAGTGAAGTATGATCGGGAATCTCCCGAACATTTCCCCTGACACGGATGCCGCCTAGACTCCTGTCTATGAGGACTTCCTCCGCGTCGAAAGACTTACACCCACCTTCCCCAGACTTAATTCTGTCAAGCTACCCTCTCTAAAAAGACGATAAGCTCCAACAGAGTGATAAAAAACTGTGACGACATCTTATTGTATAGACTTGAGAGAAGTTATCTGAGAAAAAAGAATAAGTTTTGTTAAGTTATAGTACCCCAATGAAAACACAATCGGATATCAGCACAGCCGTCGGACGGCTTTATGATACTTTCCCCTTTCCCCCTGATCCCCTCTCGGACGAGCCGCCCCCTGGCTATAATTGGCGTTGGTGTTGGCCGATCGCGTATCAATTTTGTACTGGGCAAAAGCCTTCTGTCCAAAATATCCGCATTTTAGACGCGGGTTGTGGCACGGGTTCTAGTACCGATTATCTCATTTATCTTAACCCCGAAGCCTCCGTTGTCGCGATCGATTTAAGTAGTCGCGCTTTGGAAATTGCCCAACAAAGGTGTCTACGCTCTGGTGTTATTCAACCTGGTTCACCCCGCGCTCAATTTCATAATATCAGTCTCTATGATGTGCATAAATTAGAGGGTGAGTTTAATTTGATTAATTGTGTCGGAGTTTTGCATCATTTACCCGATCCGAAGAGGGGGATTCAATCTCTCGCGTTAAAATTGGCTCCGGGGGGCATTATGCACATTTTCGTCTATGCCGAATTGGGGCGCCGGGAAATTCAGTTAATGCAGAACGCGATCGCGATTTTGCAAGGGGATCAACGGGATGATTATGCCGATGGAGTCAAAATCGGACGGAAATTATTTGCATCCTTACCCGAAAATAATCCTCTTGTCAAGTACGAGAAAGAACATTGGGCCTTAGAAAATCAACGGGATGAATGTTTTGCCGATATGTATGTCCATCCCCAAGAGATTGATTACAATATCGAAACCTTGTTTGAATTAATTGAGGCATCAGGATTAGAGTTTTTAGGGTTTTCTAATCCTGATTATTGGCAATTAGAACGTCTCTTGGGCAAAGATGAGGAATTATGGGAACGATCCCAACACTTGAACGATCGCGATCGTTATCGTCTCATTGAATTATTAGATCCCCAAATTACCCATTACGAATTTTTCTTAGGGCGGCCTCCCCGTTTGAAAAATAATTGGTCCGATGATCAGGTATTATTACAAGCCCAACCCGAATTAAGCCCTTGTATCTATGGATGGCCGAGTCAGCAAATCATGGATTATAATTACCGTATGGTCAATTTATCCCCAGAAGAATTTGCATTTTTGCAAGCCACAGAAACAGGTAATAAGACAGTGGGAGAAATATTACATGAGGTCAAATTAGGATTAGACGGAGTGCGATCGCTCCATCATCAACAACTAATTCTCCTCACACCCAATTCGTAGAGTATTAAGCTGTTACGCTTTTATCGCCCGGGCTGTTTCATTCTCTCAAAGCCTTAGTATGATAGGGATTGAAACCGAGGCCTAAGACCCAAATTCCTCCCATATCGGACTAGAAATGACTCTTTCAGTTGTCTGAAGACGACTTCAGCTATGAGACTCTGACTTAAGTCAGAGGCGGATTTCATGGAGAATGAAACAGCTCTACTTTTATCGCGCTCACCAAGGTAGTTAAGACATAAAATCTGGTAGGGGCAATAGGGAGACGCTCGCACTCCTATTACTAAGATTAAATCGGTGACAACTAATGGGGGATTGCTATATTACCACTAAGGCACTAAGACACTAAAAAATATGATATTACCACTAAGGCACTAAGACACTAAGAAATATGATATTACCACTAAGGCACTAAGACACTAAGAAAATATGATATAGCAATAGGCTACAGGCCAACGCACTCCTATTACTAAGATTAAATCTGTGACAACTAATGGGGGATTGCTATATGTTTCTCGGTGATTTTTCCCAAGATAGGTCATCATGGTATCAGGAAGAGTTATATAGCCTAATCAGTAAGTCTTTATATGAAAATTCTGCTAGTAGAAGATGATAAATTACTCAGTGCCTCACTGGTAAAGGAGTTGGGGACATATCACTACGACATCGATCTGGCACAGGATGGACAAAGGGGGCTAGACTGCGCGATCGCGCTTGAGTATGACATGATTTTACTAGACGTGCAGGTTCCCAAATTAGATGGAATTAGTCTATGTCGGCTACTACGATCGCGAGGCTACCGCCAACCGATCCTGTTACTAACAGCCCAAGATTCAGATGCGGATGTGGTGGCTGGATTCAATGCCGGAGCCGATGACTACATCTGCAAGCCCTTTGCTACGGAAGTATTACTCGCGAGGATACGAACATTATTGCGACGCAGTAAAGCACTTTCCCCAGGAAGTGATACTCAGGATTCATCTGCCAATACCTTGACTTGGGGAAATCTTTGTTTAGATATGGATTCAGGTAGAGTCAGGTTTGGCGAGCAAGTGGTTTCACTCACCGCGACAGAATATAATCTACTGGAATTATTCCTACGAAATCCCGATCGCATCTTTAGTCGCGACGTTATTCTGGATCGTCTCTGGGGATTTGATGATGCACCCACCGATCGCGCTATTATTACTCATATTAAGGAAATCCGAAAGAAACTGAAAGCAGGTGGCTTAACGGAAGATATTATCGAAACAATTTATGGCATGGGTTATCGACTGAAACCTTTTGCGCGATCATCGGCGGAGTCTCATTCAAACAATCCTGAACACGATAGCACCGCCAAACCTAAATCTGGGGTGGGAGATAAGTCTGCCATCAACAAAGTATTCGAGCGGTTTCGAGGAGTATTTAACCAACAAGTTGCCCTATTGGAACAGGCTAAAACGGCATTATTAGCCGGACATTTAGAAACAGAATTACAGCAAAGGGCAAAGAATGAAGCCCATAAATTGGCAGGCTCTATGGCATCTTTTGGTTATCCAGAAGGATCGAAATTAGCGCGATCTGCCGAGCATTTACTAATGAAAGAAAGCCCTTTCACCACGGTCGAAATCAGTCGTTTTTCGGAAATGGTGACAGCATTACAACAGGAATTAGCCAAACCTCCAGTTACTTTAACGACTTCACCAGTGCCTACCCTTTTATCTCATCGGGTGCTAGTGGTTGACGATGATGCTGCCTTGACAGAGCGCTTAAAAGCCGAATCCGAAGCTTGGGCATTGCGAATTAAAATTGCTCCCAATCCTACCGCGGCGCGATCGCGTCTTGCCTTGTCGATGCCTGATGTGATGTTACTGGATTTAAGCTTTCCAGAGACAGAGGAAGATGGATTGACACTGCTGCGAGAACTAACCGAGCGCTCGCCTAACCTTCCTGTGATTGTCTTTACCGCACGAGATAGCCTTGCCGATCGCTTGGCAGTATCGCGCTTAGGGGCGAAACAATTTTTGCACAAACCGGCTACCACTGAGCAAATTTTTCACGCGATCGCGCGCGTCTTACCCGATCCCAAAACTTCAGAAGCCAAAATCTTAATGGTAGATGATGACTCTGTGATGCTGACTAGATTCTCCGCGTTGCTCACACCTTGGGGACTGGAGGTGACAACTCTCGCCGAGCCACAACGATTTTGGGAGGTGTTAATTAGCACTATGCCCGATTTAGTCGTACTGGATCTAGAAATGCCCATCGTAAGTGGTTTAGAATTATGTCAGGTAGTGCGACAGGATGTTCAGTGGGGAGATTTACCGATTTTGGTGGTGACAGCCCATATAGATCCAGAATCCTTGCAACAAGCTTTTGCCGCCGGAGCGGATGATTTTATTACTAAACCCGTGTTGGGGCCAGAACTCGTGACGCGGGTACTCAGTCGAATTAACCGCACTCGTCCTTTCTTTAAGCATGGGAATACTTAAAAATATGATTTCTCTCAATGACATTTTTGCTGAACTAATTACCCTGAAAATTTGTGACTTAGAACCAATTCATCTTCCTCAAACTATTTAAAATAATGGCATTTTCTTCTTTTTTTTTAATCCTCTAATTTTTTCAGTCCGTAATAATACTTGATTTTTGCTCGAATATTACCCCATAACTGATAAAATAAAGCATGAATAATCTTTTTAATACAAAGTCTAAAGACGCAATAACCTGTGTTTTTCTGAAAAAAATGATGAGGAAAACCTCCCAATTTTAATTGATTAAATCGCCAAAACAAAACCATTTTGGTTTATGAGATTTTCCATCGATCACCGGATAATTTATTAGACATCTCCGAAAGGAAAATCACGAAAATATCAAGAGATGCTATAATAAAGTTTTACCCGAAATTATATATGAGCAATCTCAAAAAGTCCCTGGAAAAAAATCCCCAACAAACCCAAAGATCATTGGGGATAAAATATGAAAAACTAACGGGAGCAAAGACCAAGTTTTTGCGGTTAATATGGTTGAAACCTTTGCTAGGTAAGGAAAATAGATCAAAGGGGTAAGTAGTATGGACGATCGCGACAAAACCACAGATCAACTGATTGCCGAATTAGAGTTATTACGCGAAGAAGTCACGGCTCTCAAACAGATAGGGCAAACTCACTTACAATCGACAACACCCGCCGCGGAAAATTTGACGATTCGGCCCTCTCTCCATTTAGCCGATCGTGTTGAGGTGACAGGAAAATACACCATTCTGTTAATAGAGGATTCAGCAATCGCTCGCAGTACCTACCGACGATTTTTGATGGAGGATCGCGATCGAACTTACGAGATTATCGAATTTGATAACGGCACAGATGCTTTGCAATGGTGTCAGAAAAATATCCCAGATATTTTTCTACTCGATTACTTTTTACCCGATATGGAAGGGTTAGAGCTGTTGCACCAACTCCAGCAACAAACAGGGCGAGATACCCTTCCCGTGATTATGCTCACAGGTCGAGGAAATATCCAAATTGCCGTTGATTTACTCAAAAGTGGTGCTCAGGATTATTTAGACAAAAGCCAGATTACCCCTGAAATTTTGCATCGCTCCATTAGCTATATCCTGCAACATAACCAACTGATTCGAGAACGGGAATGGCAACAACAGCAACAGCAACTCCTTGCCAAAACAGCACTTTCTATCCGCGAATCTCTCAAACTAGAGGATATTCTCAACACTACCGTAAGGGAAGTCAGAAACATTCTGCAATGCGATCGCGTGATTATTTTTCAATTTTCTCCTGACTGGGGGGGGACAGTTCTTGTTGAGTCCGTTGCTGATAGCTCTATGGCTATTTTACCGCTCCACATTTATGATCCTTGTATTGGGGAAGAGTACGTTGAACCCTTCAAACAAGGTTTAATTACGGCAAAATCAGATATCTATAATTCTGATATTAGTCCCTGTCACATAGAATTTCTCGCAAGTTTACAAGTCAGGGCAAATTTAGTAGTTCCTATTATCAAAGGAGATGAATTGTGGGGGTTACTGGCTGTTCATCACTGTACCGCACCCCGTGACTGGCAATCTTCAGAAATTGAATTTTTGCGGCAGTTGTCTGCACAAGTTAGCATTGCCATCCAACAAGCTGATTTATTTGAGCAAGTACAAAAAGAAGCTCTCCGTATCCAGACACTTTTTAATACCTCCTTTGATGGCATCATTATTTTGGATGAGCAAGGAAAGGTGTTAGATGTGAATCCCCGATTTGCCCAGATGCAGGGTTACACACCAGAAGAAACAGCAAACTTCAACCTTTTTGACTGGGATGCTCATTTCACTTATGAAGAACTGCGCGACTACATCACCATTGAAAGTGGAGTGTTTGAAACTCGCCACCGACGAAAAGATGACTCGATCTACGATGTAGAGATCAGTATTAGCGTGGTGGAATGGCAAGGGGAGATTCTGCGATTCTGCGTTTGTCGAGATATTACAGAGCGCAAACAGGCACAACTGGCCTTAAAACAACTTAATACAGAACTAGAACAACGGGTGATAGAAAGAACAGTAAAATTAACCCAAGTCAACGATCATCTCTTAGTTGTTTTACGAGAAAAAGAACACGCCTATCAATTAGTAAAGGAACAAGTACAACTGCTAGATTTAGCCCACGATAGTATTATTACCTGGGATTTAAACTCGGTTATTACCTTTTGGAATCAGGGAGCCGAGTCTATGTATGGTTGGACAAAAGCAGAAGCCTTGGGACAAGAAGTACACAATTTCTTGAAAACTGAGTTTCCTCAACCTTTAGCCGAGATTAAAGCACAACTGTTAGAAAAAGGTTACTGGGAAGGAGAACTCATTCATTACACTTGGAACGATTACCCGATTACTGTATCTAGCCGTTGGGTTCTCCAAAAAAATGATGCTGGTAGACTGATTAAGATCCTAGAAATTAACAATGATATTACTGATCGCAAACAATCTGAATTAGCCTTACAGCAATATATCAATGAAGTTGAAGACCTCTACAATAATGCTCCCTGTGGCTATCACTGCCTAGACGCAGAGGGGACAATTGTGCGGATCAATGATACGGAACTGAACTGGTTAGGCTATACCCGCAATGAACTCCTGTACAAAAAGAAATTTTGGGAGCTCATGCCACCGGAAAATAAACAGTTTTTTTCTCAGAAATTTCTCCAGTTTAAACAACAAGGCTGGCTCGAGAATCTAGAGTTGGAGGTGCTGAATAAAGACGGCTCAACTCGATGGTTAAACTTGAATGCAATAGTAATCAAAGATGAAGCGGGTAATTTTATGATGAGCCGCTCCTCCGTGTTTGATATTAGCGATCGCAAGGGGTTCGAAAGGGACCAACAACAAGCTGAATTAGCACTACAAGAGAGCGAAGAACAACGCCGATTAGCTCTAGATTTGACCCACATCGGCTTTTCGGATACAGATTTATTAACAGGAAAGATGATTGTGAATGACAATTATTTCACCTTACTGGGTTTAGTTCCTGGGGCGAGTGAGCCAATCTACCAACTCTGGCGATCGCGAGTCCATCCTGAAGACATCGAGGAAGTCGAAGGGCTATATTTCGATTCTCTACAAGCTCGGATCGATTATGAAGCAGAATATCGAGTCGTGCATCCTGATGGCTCCATTCATTGGTTAATGGGGCGTGGCAAAGCTATTTACGATGAATCCGGGCAGCCCATGAGATCCCTCGGTGTGCTACTCGATATCAGCGATCGTAAACAAGCAGAGGAATCTTTGCGGCAGAGCGAATCGACTCTGCGGAGTTTCTTCAATAGTGCCTCAATGATGATGGGGATCGTCGAAATTTACCCAAATGACATCTTCCACCTTTCCAGTAATATCAGCACCACTCAGTTTTTCGGCACTACACCCGATGGCATGCAAAATCGTTTTGCCAGTGAGATAGGTGTCCCGCAAGTCCTTATCGAAATGTGGCTCAATTACTATCGGGAAACGGAACGCACCGGCGCCCCCCTGAAATTTCAATACAAACATCAGATTGCCAACATACCAAAATGGCTATCTGTTACGACTTGCTTCATTGACAACAGTCCCAGTGGCAGACCCAGATTTTCCTTTATTATTGAGGATATCACTGATCGTAAACAAGCAGAACAAATGCTTGAACTTCAGGCCGCGATCGCGCGCAACATGGCAGAAGGGATTTGCCTAGTGAGAGCCGATAATGGCATCATTGTCCACGCGAATCCTAAATTTGAACAGATGTTTGGCTATGACTGTGGCGAACTCAACAATCAGGACTTTTCAATTCTCAATTATGCCACTGATTCGGTAACTGCTGAAGATGTAACTCAAGCCATTTTGTCTGCCGTTTTACACAGTGGGGAAGCTACATATCAAGTCAATAATGTCAAGAAAGATGGAACTCCATTTTGGTGCTATGTAACTTGTTCTGTATTCAAGCATCCTGACTACGGCGAGATTCTGCTTGCCGTTCAACAAGATATCACTGATCGCAAACAGGCGGAAGCCGCCTTACTACAGAAATCCAGACAGGAACATTTGCTCTGGAGCATTACTCAAGCGATTCGCCAATCTTTAGCTCTCAATGCCATTCTCCATACTGCTGTTACTGAAGTCAGGCTGACATTACAAACCGATCGCGTTGCTGTTTACCATTTTAATCCTGATTGGAGTGGCGATTTTGTGGTGGAGTCAGTGGGTGAGGATTGGGTAAAATTGGTAGAATCGGGTGTTTGCAACGTTTGGGAAGATACCTATTTGCAAAACACTCAAGGAGGTCGTTTCCGAAATAACGAAAGCTTTGTTGTTAATGATATTTACAGGGCTGGCCTTCAAACCTGTCATATCGAATTAATGGAACAATTCCAAGCCAAAAGTTATGGGATTTTCCCGATTTTTTCGGGAGAAACTCTTTGGGGTTTATTAGCCATTTACGAAAATGCCACCCCTCGTCAATGGCAATCTTGGGAAATCGAATTGCTCGAACAGATTGCCAGTCAACTGTCGATCGCGATTCAGCAATCGGAACTCTATGAACAACTTCAGCTCGAATTGCAAGAACGCAAGCAAGCAGAAGCCGTGTTAAGAGAAGCCGAACGACGCTGGCGATTTCTCCTCGACAATGTACAATTAATTGTGGTTGGGTTTGACAAAACGGCTGCTGTTAATTATGTGAATCCTTGTTTCCTGAAGCTGACGGGGTACACCGAATCAGAAGCTTTGGGTAAGAACTTATTTGAAACCTTTATTCTTCCTTCTGCTAGGCAAGAAATGAAAACAATTTTCTCCGCGATATTAAGAGCTAATGCTCATCCCTACTATCAAAATTGGATAGTGACAAAATCGGGAGAAGAACGATTTATTGCTTGGAATAATACCCTCTTACAAGATTCAGAGGGAAACATCATTGGCACTATCAGCATTGGCGAAGATATCACCGAACGACAAAAGATCGAAAAAATTAAGGATGAATTTATTGGTGTTGTCAGCCATGAACTTCGCACCCCTTTAACAGCTATTTCCATGTCACTGGGACTGATAAAAACTGGGATTTACGATAAAAAACCAGAAAAAGCCCGACGCATGATTGAAATTGCCCTTCTCGATACTAATCGTTTGGTTCACCTGGTTAATGATATTTTAGATTTGGAGCGGCTAGAGTCCGGGCGGGCTGTTTTGGAGAAAACTGTTTGCAAAGCAGCCGATTTGATGCAGCAAGCCATTGAGCGGATACAGGCGATCGCGACTCTTGAGCAGCTCACCCTCACCTTTACCCCCACCGATGCAGAAGTCTGGGCCGCACCAGATACTATTATCCAAACTTTGACAAATTTGTTAAGTAATGCTATAAAATTCTCGCCCCCCCAGTCCACAATCCACCTCAGCGCCGAAATCCAGACAGACTTTGTGTTATTCCAAGTCCGCGATCGGGGGCGGGGCATTCCGGCTGATAAGCTAGAACTGATTTTTGCGCGATTTCAGCAAGTCGATGCCTCCGATTCCCGTGAAAAAGGAGGCACTGGGTTAGGGTTGGCAATCTGTCGCAGTATTATTGAGCGACATGGTGGTAAAATTTGGGCTGAAAGCAGCTTGGGTACAGGCAGCACATTTTTCTTTACCCTACCCTTAGCATGGGAGAACCTTGTTTGATAGATAAGCAAATTCTCATCGTCGATGATGAAGAACACCTTCGGGAACTGGTACAGGCGTGCCTCGAAGACCTCGCGGGATGGGAAACCCTCGTGGCCGGATCAGGAAAAGAATGTTTACAAATCCTACAAACAGAAAAACCCAACGCGATTTTGCTCGATGTCTCCATGCCCGGAATGGATGGGATCGCGGTGTATGAGTCCCTTCAGTCTGATCCCATCACCTGATCAATTCCAGTGATTCTCCTAACTGCGAGGGTGTTGCCCCGCGATCGAGCTAAATTTGCCAAACCCATTCAACCTAGCACCCTGACGCAAGAAGTGGTAGAGATTTTGGGATTGGTGACTGGGGATTGGGGATTGGTGACTGGGGATTGGGGATTGGGTAATTGATAATTGTTAACCTTCTTCCCTCTTCCTTCTTCCCTCTTCCTTCTTCCTTCTTCCTTCTGTTATAAAATAATTATGATTTCTCTTAATTACATTTTCGATGAACCAATTACCTTGACAAATTGTGACTTAGAACCAATTCATATTCCTAATGCTATTCAACCTCATGGCGTTTTGTTGGTTTTTAATGAAGAAAATTGGCAAATTTTACAAGTGAGCGATAATACTGAATCCTTTCTCGGATATGCTCCCGATGAGTTATTAACTAAAAGTCTCAATGATATTTTGGATGCAGAATCTCAAGACGCGATCGCGTCTTGTTTGGAAGAAGATTTTGACGCGGTAAATCCTCTCAATTTGAAGTTATTAAATCCCCAAAAGGAAACCCTATTTTTTTATGGAATTGTCCATCGCACACCCGATAATCTATTAATTTTGGAACTGGAAACTAGCACGGGAGATACCGATACACCAGGAGATAGGGACACGGGAGGAGATAGGGACACGGCAGTGCCATGTCCCTACGATTTCTTTCAATTTTATCAATTAACTCGTCATACTCTTACTAAAATAGAAAGTATATCCGATCTGAGGAGTTTATGTCAATTAATTGCCGAAGAAATTAGAAAAATTATCGGATTCGATCGCGTGATGGTTTATCGCCTTGATCGCGATGGTTCGGGAGAAGTTATTGCGGAGAATAAACGCTCAGATTTAACGTCATATTTAGGTTTGCATTTTCCTGATACCGATATTCCCAAACAAGCAAAAGAACTTTATCGTTTGAATAAATTACGATTAATTCCTAATATCAATTATCAGAGCGCGGCTTTAATTCCCACTCATTGTCCCCTCACCAATGCTTCTCCAGATTTGAGCTTTTCTGTTTTGAGGAGTGTTTCTCCCATTCATATAGAATATTTACAAAATATGAATGTGGGCGCGTCTATGTCTATTTCTTTGCTGAAAAATAATCAATTATGGGGATTAATTGCTTGTCATCATAACACACCTAAATATCTTCCTTATCAGAGTCGAACTCTGTGTGAATTTATGGGAAAAATTATGTCCTTTGAATTAAGTAATAAAGAAGACAATGAAAATTTAGATGACAAAGTTCGCTTAAAAACCCTGCAATCTGATTTTGTGGAAAGTATTTATCACGCGGATGATTTCGTTGACGCGGTAGGACGAGATCCAGAACGTTTGTTAAGCTTAGTTAATGCCACAGGCGCGGCAATCATTTCTAATGATTTAGTCATGCTCTTTGGAAAAACTCCGGGCGAAAATGAGATTAATCAATTAATAGATTGGGTGGTTCCTCTTCTGCAAAATCATCTTTATTATACGGATAGTTTGCCTCAAGTTTATCCCCCAGCAGTAGAGTTTAAAGACTTAGCTTGTGGTTTCATAGTTGTCTCTATCACTAAAATACAACGCAATTTCATTGTAGGGTTTCGTCCTGAAGTAATTCAGACTGTTAATTGGGGAGGGAATCCTAGTAAACAAGAAACAATGGATGAAGAGGGAAATATAAGACTGTCTCCGCGTAAATCCTTTGAAAAGTGGCAGGAGGTTGTTCAATTAAAAAGCTTACCTTGGCAACCTAATGAAATTGAGGGAATAGTTGAATTACGCAGCAGTATTGTCGGAATAATTCTGAAAAAAGCCGATGAGTTAGCCTCTCTGAATGAACAGTTGCAACGCAGTAATAATGAATTGGATGCTTTTGCTTATATTGCTTCTCACGATTTAAAAGAACCCTTAAGGGGGATTCATAATTATGCCAGTTTTTTGTTAGCAGATTATCAGGATAAATTAGATGAAGATGGGGCGAATAAATTAAATACATTAATGGAATTAACTACGAGGATGGAAAATCTCATTAATGCTTTACTGCATTTTTCTCGCTTATCTCGTACTGATTTAAACCGAAATAACCTCGATATAAATAAGTTAGTTAACAATGTTCTTGATGTGATAAAAATAAATCAATCTGATTTCCAAATAGATATAAAAATACCAGAAAATATGCCAATTATTAAAGGCGATCGCGTATTAACAGAAGAAATTTTCGTGAACTTAATTAGTAATGCGCTCAAGTATAACGATCAACGGGAAAAACGCATAGAAATTGGTTTACTAATGGAGAAACCCGATTGGGCATTAATCGAGCATCCTTGTTTTCACCAAAATATCCCGGTTTTTTATGTAAAAGATAATGGAATTGGGATCAGAGAAAAACATTTAGATACCATTTTTCGCATTTTTAAACGCTTGCACGCACAAAATAAATATGGAGGAGGAACCGGGGCAGGCTTAACAATTGTTAAAAAAATTGTGGAGCGACATGGAGGACAAATTTGGGTAGAATCAAAATATCAGGAAGGAACGACTTTTTATTTTACTCTTGCTGCCCCCAATGAAACGTGAGGATAAACCGATAAGTATATTAGTGATTGAAGATAGTGATGAAGACTACGAAGCCTTCATGCGGGTTATCAAAACCCTCCCGCGTACATTCTCGATTAATCGTTGTGAGGATGGCGATACCGCGTTGGACTTTCTGTTGGCAGACGAACATTATCGCGATCGTGTGATCGCGCCTCGTCCTCATTTAATTCTCTTGGATTTAAACTTACCGGGAACCGATGGAAGAGAGGTATTAGCAACCATCAGAAGTAAGAAGGAATTAAACTTAATGCCTGTGGTTGTCTTTACCACATCTTTTAATCAAAAAGATGTGAATTTTTGCTATGGCCAAGGGGTAAATGGTTATATATTAAAACCTATGGGAATATCGGCTCTAACCGATACGTTACAGACGTTATTTCGCTATTGGTTTGAATTTTCCATTTTACCGGAATTGTAGCGTAGGGGTAGCGTGCCTACCCCGATCTGAGGGGGCAACCACAGGGGGATTGCCCCTACCAGATTTCTAACTGTAGGGGTAGTGCCCCCGTGCCTACCCCGATCTGAGGGGGCAACCACAGGGGGATTGCCCCTACCAGATTTCTAATTGTAGGGGTAGTGCCCCCGTGCCTACCCCGATCTGAGGGGGCAACCACAGGGGGATTGCCCCTAGCAGATTTCATAATTCATTTCACAACAGTGTCGAAAAGAGAAGGGGGGAGTATGGCCGATCGCGACAAAACGAAAGATCAACTGATTACAGAATTAGAATTATTGGGGGTGGAAGTCACGAGTGTCAAACAGATAGGGCAAACTCATTTCGCACCGACAACACCCCCGGTGGAAAATTGGCCGATTCGGCCCTTTGTCAGTTTAGCCGATAATGTTGAGGTGACAGGAAAATACACCATTCTCTTAATAGATGATTCCGAAGTCGATCGCGTTACCTACCGACGATTTTTGAGGGAGGATCGCGATCGGACATACCAGATTGTCGAATTTGATAACGGCGAAGAGGCACTGGAATGGTGTCAGCAAAATCTCCCAGATATTTTTCTCATTGATTACTTATTACCCGATATGGACGGGTTAGAGTTATTGCAGCAACTCCAACAACAAACAGGGCGCAATACCCTTCCCGTAATTATGTTTACAGGCCAAGGAAATATCCAAATGGCTGTTGATTTACTCAAAAGTGGTGCTCAGGATTATTTAGAAAAAAGCCAGATTACCCCTCAAAGTTTACATCGCTCCATTAGCTATATCCTGCAACATAACCAACTGATTCGAGAACGGGAATGGCAACAACAACAACAGCAACTCCTGGCAAAAACAGCACTTTCTATTCGTGAATCCCTCAAACTAGATGATATTCTCAACTCCACCGTAAGGGAAGTCAGAAATATTCTACAATGCGATCGCGTGATAATTTTTAAATTTTTACCTGACTGGGGTGGGATAGTGCTGGTGGAGTCCGTTGCCGATGAAAGTAAGGCTATTTTACCGCTCCACCTTTATGATCCTTGTATTGGAAAAGAGTACGTTGAACCCTTCAAAAAAGGTTTAATTACAGCAAAATCCGATATCTATAATTCTGATCTTAGTCCCTGTCACATCGAATTTCTTGAAAGTTTACAAGTGAGGGCAAATTTAGTAGTTCCCATTACCAAAGGAGATGAATTGTGGGGGTTACTCGTTGCTCATCACTGTAGCGGGCCGCGTCAGTGGCAATCTTCAGAAATTGAACTCTTGCGACAAGTAGTAATTCAAGCAGGAATAGCCCTTCAACAAGCTGATTTAGTTGAACAGCTACAAAGGGAACTAAGGGAGCGCGAACAGGCACAAATGGCATTGCAGGAAAACGAACAAAAACTGCAATTATTCATCAAATATGCTCCTGCTAGTATTGTCATGTTCGATCAGCAGATGCGCTACATTGCCGCGAGCCAACGATGGGTTGATGACTTTCATCTCAATTCCATAGACGCGATAATTGGGCGATCTCACTACGAGGTTTTTCCCAATATATCAGAGGAGTGGAAGCATTTCCATCAAAGAGGTTTGGAGGGTTTCATTGAAAAATGTGATGAAGATTTTTTTGTGAACTCAGATGGATCGTGGCAATGGTTACGCTGGGAGATTCATCCCTGGTATCGTGCTAATGAGGATATCGGTGGCATCATTCTGTTCACTGAAGATATTACCGATCATAAACAGGCACAAATTACATTACAACAACTTAATTCTGAACTAGAACAACGGGTAAGAGAAAGAACAACAGAATTAACGGAACTAAACGATCACCTGTTAGTTACCTTACTAGAAAAAGAACACGCCTATCAATTAGTAAATGAACAAGCACAACTGCTAGAGTTAGCTCATGATAGTATTATTACCTGGGATTTAAACTCGGTTATTACCTTTTGGAATCACGGAGCCGAGTCTATGTATGGTTTGACAAAGGCCGAGGCATTGGGACAACACGCGCACACTTTCTTGAAAACTCATTTTCCTCAACCTTTAGGAGAGATTAAAGCACAACTATTAGAAAAAGGTTACTGGGAAGGAGAACTCATTCATTACACTTGGGACGATTACCCAATTACTGTATCTAGCCGTTGGGTTGTTCAAAAAGATGATGCTGGTAGACCGATTAAGATCCTAGAAATTAATAATGATATTACCAGGCAAAAAAAAGCTGAAACAGCCTTGCAGGAATATATTCATCAAGTTGAAGACCTCTACAATAATGCTCCCTGTGGCTATCACTCCCTAGACGCAGAAGGGACCATCGTGCAGATCAATAATACGGAACTGAACTGGTTAGGATATACCCGCGATGAAGTCCTGAACAAAAAAAAATTTATTGATCTAATGGCACCGGAAAGCAAACAGGTTTTTTCCCGAAATTTTCCCGTATTTAAAAAACAAGGTAAGCTCGATAATCTAGAGTTAGAGGTATTGAATAAAAACGGTTCAACCCGATGGTTAAGCGTGAAGGCTACAGCAATCAAAGATGAATCTGGTAACTTTATGAGGAGTCGCTCCTCCGTGTTTGATATTAGCGATCACAAGGAGCTGGAAAGTGAGCGAAAAAAAGTTGAATTAGCCCTAAAAGAGAGCGAAGAACAACGCCGATTAGCTTTGGATTTAACCCATATTGGCTTTTGGGATACAGATTTATTAACAGGAAAGATGATTTGGAATGACAATCATTTCACCTTACTTGGTTTAGTTCCTGGGGCGAGTGAGCCAATCTACCAACTCTGGCGATCGCGAGTCCATCCTGAAGACATCGAGCGAGTCGAAGGGCTATATTTCCATTCTCTACAAGCTCGGATCGATTATGAAGCAGAATATCGAGTAGTGCATCCCGATGGCTCTGTTCATTGGTTAATGGGGCGTGCTCAAGCTATTTATGATGAATCGGGGCAACCTGCGCGATCTCTTGGTGTATTGCTCGATATCAGCCAGCGCAAACGTACTGAAGAAGCCCTGCGAAAATATGAGCGCGTCATATCCAATACCACAGATGCGATCGCGCTGCTCAATCGCGACTATATTTATCAAATAGCTAATCAAGCTTATTTAACTTGGTGCAACAAATCCGAAGACGAAGTTATCGGCAATTCTGTGAGGAATATCCTGGGGACTGACTTGTTTGATAACTTCATCCAACCTCGCCTAGATCAATGTTTGGCTGGAGAGACAATTCAGTATGAAAAATGGTTTGATTTTCCCAATTTAGTACCTCAATTTTTCAGCGTTACCTATACGCCTTTGCGCGATGCAGGGGAAAACATTTCAGGCGTTATCGTTAGTCTCCGCGATCTGACTCGACTCAAACAAGCAGAACAAATGCTTGAACTTCAAGCCGCGATCGCGGGCAACATGGCAGAAGGGATTTGCTTAGTGAGAGCCGATAATGGCATCATTATCCACGCGAATCCTAAATTTGAACAGATGTTTGGCTATGACTATGGCGAACTCAATAATCAGCACATTTCGATTCTCAACTATGCCACGGATTCGGTAAGTGCTGAAGAGGTAACTCAAGCTATTGTGTCTGCCGTTATCCAAAGTGGTGAAGCCACATATCAAGTCCATCATGTCAAGAAAGATGGAACTCGATTTTGGTGTAGTGCAACGACTTCTGTCTTCAAGCATCCTGACTACGGCGATATTCTGCTTGCCGTTCAACAAGATATCACCGCTCGCAAACAGGCGGAAGAAACCTTACAACAGAAATCCAGACAGGAAAAATTGCTCTGGGGCATTAGTCAAGCGATTCGCCAATCTTTAAATATCAATGCCATTCTCCATACTGCTGTTACTCAAGTCAGGGAGACATTACAAACCGATCGCGCTGCGGTTTACCGTTTTAATCCTGAGTTGTGGAGTGGCGATTTTGTGGTGGAGTCAGTTGGAGAGAATTGGGTAAAATTGGTAGGAGATGATATTAAAAAAGTTTGGGAAGATACCTATCTGCAAGAGACTAAAGGAGGTCGTTTCGGAAATAACGAAAGCTTTATTGTTAATGATATTTATCGGGCGGGACTGCAAAGCTGTCATATCGAACTATTAGAACAATTTCAAGCCAAAAGTTATGCAATTTTACCGATTTTTTCGGGAGAAAATCTTTGGGGATTATTAGCCATTTACCAAAATGCAAAACCTCGCGACTGGCAATCATGGGAAGTAGAATTACTCGAACAGATTGCCAGCCAATTGTCCCTCGCAATTCAGCAATCGGAACTCTACGAACAACTTCAACTCGAATTGCAAGAACGCAAGCAAGCAGAAGCCACAATCAGAGAAGCGGAAAGACGTTGGCGATCGCTCTTGGATAACGTGCAGTTAATTGTTGTTGGACTTGATCGATCAGGAAATGTCAATTACGTTAATCCTTTCTTCTTAAAACTGACAGGATATACTCACTCAGAATTTTTCGGAAAAAATTGGCTTAAAAATTTATTACCTCACGTTAATCAACAATCAATTCAAACCTTTTTTTCCGAAAATCCCCACCCCAATGTTCATCCCTATTATCGAAATGCCATCTTGACAAAATCCGGAGAGGAACGATTTATTGCTTGGAATAATACCCTCTTAAAAGATTCAGAGGGAAACATTATTGGCACTATCAGCATTGGGGAAGATATCACCGAACGACAAAAGATGGAACAAATTAAGGATGAATTTATTGGTGTTGTCAGCCATGAACTTCGCACCCCTTTAACAGCTATTTCCATGTCACTGGGACTGATAAAAACTGGGATTTACGATAAAAAACCAGAAAAAGCCCGACGCATGATTGAAATTGCCCTACTCGATACTAATCGTTTGGTGAACCTGGTTAATGATATTTTACATTTGGAGCGCCTAGAGTCGGGGCGGGCAGTTTTGGAGAAAACTGTTTGCAAAGCCGCCGATTTGATCGAGCAAGCCATTCAGGGGATACACGCGATCGCGACTCTTGAGCAGATATCCCTCACCTTTACCCCCACCGATGCCGAAGTCTGGGCCGCACGAGATACTATTATCCAAACCTTGACAAATTTGTTAAGTAATGCTATCAAATTCTCCCCTCCCCACTCCACAATCCATGTCAGCACTGAAATCCAGACAGACTTCGTGTTATTCCAAGTGCGCGATCGGGGCCGAGGCATTCCTGCGGATAAGCTAGAACTCATTTTTGGGCGATTTCAGCAAGTCGATGCCTCCGATTCTCGTGAAAAAGGAGGCACTGGGTTAGGGTTGGCAATCTGTCGCAGTATTATTGAGCGACATGGTGGTAAAATTTGGGCTGAAAGCCCCTTAGGTGAAGGCAGCACATTTTTCTTTACCCTACCCTTAGCATGGGAGAACCTTGTTTGATAGATAAGCAAATTCTCATCGTCGATGATGAAGAACACCTTCGGGAACTGGTACAACTGTGCCTCGAAGACCTCGCGGGATGGGAAACCCTCGTGGCCGGATCAGGAAAAGAATGTTTACAAATTCTACAAACAGAAAAACCCAACGCGATTTTGCTTGATGTCTCCATGCCCGGAATGGATGGGATCGCGGTGTATGAGTCCCTTCAGTCCAATCCCATTACCCGATCAATTCCAGTGATTCTCCTAACCGCGAGGGTGTTGCCCCGCGATCGAGCTAAATTTGCCGAAATGGGCGTTGCTGGGGTGATTACCAAACCCATTGAACCCACTACCCTCACGCAAGAAGTAGCTGAGATTTTGGGATGGTAATGGGTAATGGGTAATGGGTAATGGGTAATGGGTAATTGAGCCTTGAGCCTTGAGCCTTGAGCCTTTGTGTCTTTGTGCCTTTGTGGTTCATTCCTTGAGCCTTGAGCCTTTGAGCCTTTGAGCCTTTGTGCCTTTGTGCCTTTGTGGTTCATTCCTTGCTCCTTGCTCCTTGCTCCTTCTGCTATATTTGTGAATTTTTGTAACAAATATTGAATCTTTACCAATTCCTTACCGTTGTTATTTAGTCTCCGGGTATGCAGCTAAAAGTTCTTTGGATTTGAGGAGACTAAATAATGAATACTTTTGCGCGATCGAAAAATGTCAGCCAGAAGAGTCGGGAAAATTCAGGTTCCAGTTCACCTGACACTTGTCAGGAATCGACACTTTGGATTTGTCATACAGAAGAAACGCCGATCACAGCCATTACTATTTACGAAATAGAAACAAACTTTTTCCTTAAAGTTGGCATTTCTGATATTCATCTTGTCAAAAATTTGATTCTCCAAATCACACCGGAAACAGTTTTAATTCAAGGTCAACCTACGGACGCGATGGTAGTGGAAGGTTATTTCCGTCCTCATGGATTTGAAAGTCTCATCCCGTTGCCCTATCCTGTACAACCGGAAACTTGTTTGGCCCAAATAGAACCCGATGTTTTGACAATTCAGATTGCTAAAGACTTAAGAGTTGAGCCATCCCCAGTTTGGATTCAACTTCCAACGGCAAATTTGAGCGATCGCCCCAAAATGTACATAGAACAGTGTTCCATCCGGTGAGGTGTTGTGGATGATTGAGGGTTAACAGCAGTTGACAAAATATCTATATTTACCTAGATTTGAAATAGGTAATTCTCGGAGTTAGTAATGGACAGACTAATTAGTATAGGAGAACTAGGGCAACTCAAAGCTGTCAGTGTAGACACGATCAGGCGTTGGGAGAAGGAGGGATGAGGGGCCCGCTGACTTTGTAGAGCAAAAAAGGGGTACACAAGCTAAACAACCATGATCATACAAATAAAATAAGGTTTTTAGAGGTTAATAAACAAGATGACGCTCACATACTGCAAAGGACTCCCGACACCGATAGATGAGTTAAACGCAATTGGCAAAACTCAGCTTGAGATGTTTTTGGGCGCTTACACACCAATATTTCACAAAGCGGTATGTGAAACCGTCAACTTAATGCTGTCAGGAGAAGACTTTAACAAGTCGCAATGGAACACCCACCTCCAAAAAACTTACGGCATTAGTAAACGTCATGCTAATGGTGTAATATCATCGGCTAAGGGTGCTGTTGATAGTGCTAAGGAATGCCGGATTTTACATAGAAAAACCTTAGAGAATAAGGCTAAATCTTGTGAGAGTTGGTTGAAAAAAGCGGAGAGAAAACTCAAATTAGCTCGGAAGTTTTACCGGAAAAAGAACTGGCAAAATAGTAAAAGTGGTTGTGTATTTCCGTTATCTAGTTCCCTAAAGTATCGTCAAACTAACTGGCAAAAATTACGCTTTCAGATACACAATAAAAAACGTAAGTTAACCCGGTATCGGCAAATATTAGCCACCCTAAAGTCAATACCTGTAAGGGTTAGAGTGCCTAAGAATCAAGCTTTTATCGTTGGCTCTAAGGAGGAATCTTACGGTAATCAGGTCGGTCAGTGGGACGGGAGTAATCTTAAGTTTAGAGTTCCGGCTTGTTTAGAGTCTAAGTTTGGTAAATATGTCGAGTCTAAAATTGGCGATTTCCGGAGCAATATTAACAGATTACCGGCTACGGGTGCTAAAACTTGGCACTTCTATTACAAGGATGGTAAATGGTGTGTTGCGGTGAGTTTCACGCCGTCAGAAGTTAAGCAGGTATCACGTTCTGTAGATTATGGTTGTATTGGGATTGATATGAATCCTCTTTCAATTGGTTGGGCTTATATTGATGCGGTTGGCAATCTAAAAGCTCACGGTCAAATACCATTACAAACTGGTTTACCCAAGGGCAAGCAACAAGCTCAAATAGTCAAAGCTTGTCGGGAATTATCGGCGTTGGCGACTAAATACCAATGTCCTATAGTGGGTGAAGAATTAGATTTCTCTAAGAAGAAAGAACAACTTAGAGAAAGGGGTAAGAAATATGCTCGAATGTTATCTTCTTGGGCTTATTCTGAATTTTTTAAGTTATTGAATTATATACTTTCGAACAGAGGGATTGAGCTAATAACGGTCAATCCTGCTTATTCTAGTATTATTGGCTTAGTCAAATATCTCAGGATGTATGGTTTGGCTAGTGATGAAGCGGCCGCGTTAGTGATAGCCCGTAGGGGGATGAGGCTATCGGAAAAAATACCAGGCTCCTTAACCGCCTTGGTTGAGGTGAACTCCACTAAGCACGTTTGGAGCCTGTGGAATCAACTTAATAAAAAAATCAAGTCTTCTGGCATAGTAACAACTAGACATTGTTACTATGCCATCTCCAACTGGGATTTCCTGGTCAACCTCAACACCGAGGAAGCGTAAGCACTAGGAAAGAATGCTTAAGAAACTTACACCGCGGAGTTTTGCTAGATTTACCTAGATTTTTCCAAGCGGTAAATATCCGCGAGCGAGAACCGATGTTTCGGGGGGAAACTAGGCACTACTGCACCGGCTCCGACTGCATAGCAGCATCGCGCTGCGGGTCGTGCATACCGCGATCAAACACTAAATTGGCAACCAAAAATTGATTTTTTATCAACCTAAATAAAATGAACGCTTTGCAAGTAGATAATTTTTATGGGAGTCTCCGGCACAAAAAGAAGATGATACGCAAGCAAATTCTCATCGTTGATGATGAAGAACACCTCCGCGAACTGGTACAGGCGTGCCTCGAAGACCTCGCGGGATGGGACACCCTCGTGGCCGCATCAGGAAAAGAATGTTTAGAAATCCTACAAACAGAAACACCCAACGCGATTTTGCTCGATGTATCCATGCCCGGAATGGATGGATTGGTTGTGTATGAGCTCCTTCAGTCCAATCCCATCACCCGATCAATTCCCGTGATTCTCCTAACCGCGAGGGTTTTGCCCCGCGATCGGGCTAAATTTGCACAGATGGGCCTTGCTGGGGTAATTCCCAAACCATTCCAACCCGCCACCCTCACGGAAGAAGTCGCCGAGATTTTGGGATGGCAAGATTGAGACTCTCCGCGCTTTAGCCGCGCAGATTCTTGGGAGCAAACTTTCCCAGAAGAATCTGCCAAAAGTTTCACCTTCAACCGTGTTGTCAGAACGGTGAGACTCCGCCACTGTAATGATAATCGTAATTACACTATTATGGTAATAGTGTAATGATAATCGTAATTACACTATTATGGTAATAGTGTAATGATAATCGTAATTACACAATTACCATAATAATATAATAGACATCTCCCAAGAATAAGGTCAAAGGCAGGCAGGATACCTGCCCTACAATAGTTTTTGGAGTAGTGTAATGATAATCGTAATTACACAATTACCAGAATAGTGTAATAATAATCGTAATTACACAATGGCAGGCAGACTCCGCCACTGTAATGATAATCGCAATTACAGAATTACAGAATAGTGTAATGATAATCGCAATTACACTATTACAGAATAGTGTAATGATAATCGCAATTACACTATTACAGGTTTTTGAGGGAATCGTAATTACAGAATTGCCAGAATAGTGTAATGATAATCGTAATTACAGAATTACAGAGTTCCCTTTGTGAATCCCCACCAGCTCCGAGGAAATCAAAAAAACGATATTGATTAATCGGAAATCTTAAATTTTTTTTAAGTCTTGTTACCCCATCATGGTATATTCAGGGGTGGAGTGGACGAGTGGTAACACTCGTAACAGTTCCCCCACAAGACGGCTTCAACTGAAGAACTGGAGTGGGAGTCCAAGCAACCAACGACTGTCCGAGAGAAGGAACCTTGTCAGATCAGACTCAGGAACCCGCCGCGTTGACGGAGGGGGACATACAAACGGAAACGGCTAAAGATCAACCACGCGGCACAATGAACGATTACTACAATCTCCGAAACGAGTTGTTGATCGTCACCCTTGGGCTGACGGGAGTCATTTTCATCACCGTCTGGATTTTTAACTCCCTCAACATCGCCCTAAATTACTTACTTGGGGCGAGCACAGGTGTGGTTTACTTGAGGATGTTGGCAAAAGACGTAGAACAAGTAGGGATAGAGGGCAAGCGTCTGACAAAGACCCGCTTGGCTCTGTTCATTGGGTTGATTATAGTAGCAACTCAATGGAAACAGCTACATCTGATGCCCATTATTTTGGGTTTTCTGACATATAAAGCTGCCCTGATGGTCTATATCTTGCGAACAGTGGTCACACCTGATCCTCGATAAGTCAGGTTTATTCAATAGACTCCACGCATTGATGTGTATGGGGAAGCGTTTTCAATGGAAATGTTAAATGTTCTAAACAGCCTAAATAGTTTCCCCCTTGCTGAATTAGAAGTGGGTAAGCACTTCTACTGGCATATAGGTAATCTGAAACTACATGGGCAGGTATTTTTAACCTCCTGGTTTGTGATTGCCTTATTAGTGGTGGTCTCGATTTTAGCAACGAAAAAAGTCGAGCGCATTCCCAATGGGTTCCAAAACTTAATGGAGTACGCGTTGGAATTTATCCGCGACTTGGCGAAAAACCAGATTGGGGAAAAAGAATATCGCCCTTGGGTACCGTTTGTTGGTACTTTATTTCTGTTCATCTTTTTGTCAAACTGGTCTGGGGCTTTAATTCCTTGGAAGTTAATTCACCTTCCTGAAGGGGAATTGGGCGCACCAACGGCTGACATTAATACAACAGTGGCATTAGCGTTATTGACGTCTCTGGCGTATTTTTACGGGGGACTCAGTAAGAGCGGCTTGGGGTATTTTGCCCACTATGTGGAACCAGTACCCTTTATGTTGCCCTTCAAACTGATTGAAGATTTCACCAAGCCACTTTCTCTAAGCTTCCGTTTATTTGGTAATATCCTTGCCGATGAATTGGTGGTGGGAGTGCTGGTGTTGCTGGTGCCACTGTTCATCCCCCTGCCAGTGATGGTTTTGGGCTTATTCACAAGTGCTATTCAGGCGTTGATTTTCGCTACTTTAGCCTCTGCCTATATTGGTGAAGCGTTAGAGGGTGGTCACGGCGAAGAACACCATGATTAATTTGAGCCTTGAGATTTGAGGTTTGAGATTTTAGAGAGAAATCTAGGGTCAAAAAATCAAGTCTTCAATCTTAATTAGTCATCCACAAGTATTTTTTCTGTTGTCAATTTTTGTTGTAGTTTAAGTAAGGAAAATCAAGATGAATCCATTAGTTGCTGCCGCTTCAGTTATCGCCGCTGCTCTAGCTGTAGGTTTAGCCGCGATCGGTCCTGGTATTGGTCAAGGTAATGCGGCAGGTCAGGCTGTAGAAGGGATTGCTCGTCAGCCTGAAGCAGAAGGAAAAATTCGTGGAACACTGCTGTTAAGTTTGGCGTTCATGGAAGCTCTGACAATTTACGGTTTGGTGGTGGCTTTGGTTCTTCTGTTCGCGAACCCCTTCGCCTAACAATTCGAGATTTTGGATTTTAGATTTGAGAAGGGAAACCTTTAGATAACTGTTAGGTAAAGCCGTCATCTTGATGGCAGGAAAATGATCACTTAAGATGACGGTTTTATACCTTTCTATGGGGTTGTAAAAATACCCAATCTCAAATCTAAAATTAGAAATTCGGAAATCCGTATTATTGGGAGCCATCAACGATGATAATGCAGACAATTTTACTGGCCGTTGAAGGGGCTGCGAAAGAGGGTGGCTTATTTGATTTAGATGCCACTCTGCCATTAATGGCTGTGCAGTTTGTCATTCTCATGGCAGTTTTGAATGTCTTGTTTTACAAACCCCTTGGCAAGGCAATTGACGAGCGGGCTGATTATGTTCGTAATACTCAATTGGGTGCTAAGGAACGCTTGGCAAAGGCCCAAAAACTGGCGCAGGAGTATGAGGATAAATTAGCAGATTCCCGTCGTCAATCTCAAGCCATTATTGCCCACGCTCAAGCCGATGCTCAAAAGATCGCGGCGCAACAAGTTGCGCAAGCTCAACGAGAAGCTCAAGTGCAACGCGAAAATGCCGCCTATGAAATAGGGCAGCAAAAACAAGAGGCCATGAGCCAGCTAGAAAAAGAGGTGGACGCTCTTAGTCGCCAGATTCTAGAGAAGCTATTAGGCCCGGAATTGGTCCGGTAGGGACACGACACGTCGTGTCCGACACGGCATGGCCGTGTCACTACCCAAACAGCAGCGCAATTAGGTCAGAGTATTATGGGGACTGTTTTCTTGTTGGCTACGGAAACGAGCCATCATCAGGCGGGTTTCGGAATTAACACTAATATTTTAGAAACCAACCTGATTAACCTGGTGATTGTTATTGGATTGCTAGTTTATTTTGGTCGCGGCTTTTTAGGAAAAATCCTGAGTGAGAGACGTGAAACGATTGAACAAGCAATTAAGGAAGCCGAACAACGTCAAAAGGATGCTCAGGCTGCGTTATCTGTGCAACAGCAACAGTTAACACAGGCACAAACTGAAGCCGATCGCATTCGTGCTCAGGCTGAAGAAACTGCGAAATCCGCGAAGGCGACTATTTTGGCACAAGCCGAGCAAGACGTGGCTCGCATGAAAGCCGAAGCCGGAAGAGAGTTGGAAACGGAACGGCAAAAGGTCATTGCACAACTGAGAGCGATCGTGGCCTCTCAAGCTTTAGAAAAGGTTGAAACTCAACTGAAATCTGGCTTGAGTGAAGATGCCCAACACAAGCTAATTGACCGCGCTATCGGTCTAATAGGAGGCTGATTATGGTCATAAACAATGAAGTTGTTGAACCCTATGCCGCGGCATTAATGTCGGTGGCTCAGTCAAATGGTCTGACTGATCAGTTCGGCTCGGATGTGCGCTCTTTACTTGGTATTTTAGATAGTTCTGAGGAATTGCGTCAATTTTTAGGAAATCCTCTGATCAAACCAGCCACTAAAAAAGGAGTGCTTCTGCAAGTAGTGGGTGATCAAGTTAACCCCTATATGCAGAACTTTTTAAAGCTTTTGGTGGATAAAGGTCGGATTGCTTTTCTGGAAGGAATTGGCAAACAATACCTCACGAAATTACGGGAACTCAATCAAACCGTATTAGCTGAAGTAACGTCGGCGGTTTATCTCTCCGATGCTCAACAAGATATGGTGCGGCAAAAAGTCCAATCCATGACGGGGGCACGGGACGTTGAACTGGAAACGAAGATTGACCCGGATTTACTGGGCGGCGTGATTATTAAAGTAGGTTCTCAGGTGATTGATTCTAGTCTCCGAGGCCAACTTCGCCGCATTGGGATTCGTTTAGCTGGCTAATTGAATAAGTAAGGAAGAAGGAAGAAGGAAGAAGGAAGAAGGAAGAAGGAAGAAGGAAGAAGGAAGAAGGAACTCCGAAGATGTTATGTATAAACATTTTCTTAATATCGGGTTTTTCTTTTTCAGTCTTTTCCCGCTTTTTTGAAATTCTGATTTTTCTTTCCTTATCCATAATTATCAATTACCAATTACTAATTCCAAATTACCGATTAACCAAATCTGACAACTGATAATTAATAACAGACATGGTAGCAATCAGACCTGACGAAATTAGTAGCATTATTCGCCAGCAAATTGAACAGTATGACCAAGAGGTGAAAGTCTCTAATGTGGGTACTGTTCTGCAAGTCGGTGATGGCATCGCGCGTATCTATGGCTTGGATAAGGCTATGGCGGGCGAATTGTTGGATTTTGCGGATGGCACTGTTGGTATCGCCCTGAACCTGGAAGAGGATAATGTGGGCGCGGTGTTGATGGGTGAAGGCCTGGAAATTCAAGAGGGTTCTGCTGTGACCGCGACGGGCAGAATCGCGCAGATCCCTGTGGGTGACGCGATGATTGGACGGGTTGTGGATGCTTTGGCTCGTCCTATTGATGGTAAAGGGGAAATTCAGACGACTGAATCTCGTCTGATTGAGTCTCCCGCGCCTGGGATTGTTTCTCGTCGTTCTGTGTATGAACCGATGCAAACGGGGATTACCGCGATCGATTCCATGATTCCCATTGGCCGTGGTCAACGGGAGTTAATCATTGGAGACCGTCAAACGGGTAAGACTTCGATCGCGGTTGATACGATCATCAACCAAAAGGGCGAAAACGTAATTTGCGTTTATGTCGCGATCGGTCAAAAAGCTTCTACGGTTGCCAATGTGGTGAACACATTGCAAGAAAAGGGCGCGATGGATTACACCATCGTCGTTGCAGCTAACGCGTCTGACTCCGCGACTCTGCAATATTTGGCTCCTTACACAGGTGCAAGTTTAGCTGAATACTTCATGTATAAGGGTAAGCACACACTGGTTATCTATGATGACTTGTCGAAGCAAGCCCAAGCTTATCGTCAAATGTCCCTGTTACTGCGTCGTCCTCCGGGTCGTGAAGCGTATCCTGGGGATGTATTCTACTTACACTCTCGTCTGTTAGAACGCGCCGCGAAACTCAGTAATGAATTAGGTGAAGGCAGTATGACTGCTCTGCCGATTATTGAAACTCAAGCGGGTGACGTTTCTGCCTATATTCCGACTAACGTGATTTCGATTACGGATGGTCAAATCTTCTTGTCTTCTGACTTGTTTAACTCTGGTTTACGTCCCGCGGTTAACCCTGGTATTTCCGTATCACGGGTGGGTTCTGCCGCGCAAACGAAGGCCATGAAAAAGGTCGCGGGTAAGGTGAAACTGGAACTCGCGCAGTTTGAAGAATTGGCAGCATTCTCTCAGTTTGCTTCCGATTTGGATAAAGCGACTCAAAATCAGTTGGCTCGCGGTCAACGTTTACGCGAATTGCTGAAACAGCCTCAAAATTCGCCTCTGCGTTTGAATGAACAAGTCGCGATCATTTACGCGGGTATTAATGGTTATCTCGATGAGATTCCTGTTGATGGCATCGTTAAGTTCTCGGCGGGTTTACGCGAGTATCTGCGGACAAGTAAGCCGAAATATGTGGAAATTGTCCAAGAGCAAAAACAGCTTAATGATGAAGCTGAATCTCTGTTAAAAGAGGCGCTCGTTGAATACAAGAAGACATTTTTAGTCTCTGCCTAATTGGTAATGGCTAATGGGTAATAGGGAATAGGTAATGGGTAATAGAAATTAAGGTAATTTTCTCCTATTATCTATTCCCTATTCCTTTTTAATCTTTGGGATTTGTCACTGATTAAAGGGGATGGGGCGGGTTTATATGATTTGTCGGCGGGTATCAAAGATTTAGGCGAACCCGCCCCTACAGAAATCTCTTGTTTTCATTCCCCATCCCAAATCTCAAATCCCAAATTGGTATTGTCTATTACCAGTTCTCTCAAAATGGTGTGAAAAGTCATGGCAAATTTAAAGGCAATTCGTGACCGAATTAAGTCGGTAAAAAACACTAAAAAAATTACTGAGGCGATGCGTCTAGTGGCTGCGGCAAAGGTGCGTCGTGCTCAAGAACAGGTGACGGCTAGTCGTCCTTTTGCTGATCGCTTGGCTCAGGTTCTTTATAGTTTACAAGCGCGTTTACGTTTTGAAGAGGCTGATTTACCTCTGTTGAAAAACCGGCCTGTTAAGTCTGTGGGGTTGTTAGTCATTTCGGGCGATCGCGGTTTGTGTGGTGGTTACAATGGTAATATCATCAAACGGGCAGAGACTCGGGCTAAGGAATTAAAAGCCGAAGGGGTAGATTATAAGTTTATCTTGGTAGGACGGAAGGCGATTCAATATTTCCAACGTCGTAATGCTCCCATTGATGCAACTTATTCTAATTTAGAGCAAGTTCCCACCGCGGAAGAAGCGGGTCAAATTGCTGATGAATTACTGTCGTTATTCCTATCGGGAACAGTGGATCGGATTGAGTTAATTTATACGAAGTTTGTGTCGTTAATTAGCTCTCGTCCGGTGATTCAAACATTGTTACCATTAGATCGGCAAGGGTTAGAACCCCATGATGATGAAATTTTCCGTTTAACGACTAAGGGCGGACAGTTTCAAGTGGAACGGGAGAAGGTGACATCGACTTTGAAGGCGTTACCGAGAGATATGATTTTTGAACAAGATCCTGTTCAAATTCTCAACGCGTTGTTACCGCTTTATTTGAATAATCAATTATTGCGCGCGTTACAGGAGTCTGCCGCGAGTGAATTGGCGGCACGGATGACGGCGATGAATAATGCGAGTGAGAACGCGAGTCAGTTAATTGGCACGTTAACGCTGTCTTATAATAAGGCCCGTCAAGCGGCTATTACTCAGGAAATTCTGGAAGTTTGCGGCGGCGCGGAAGCTTTAAGGTAAACGGTTAAGGTTTTTTCTGAGCAAAACCCGGTTTCATCGTGAAGCCGGGTTTTTTTGTTTGTGATAGCAGAAGGAAGAAGGAAAGGGGAAGGGGAAGAGGGGCGCGATCTGACTTTTGCCTACACTCAGTTAATTTTGGATATGCTATTAATTGAGTCCAGATTTTCAGCGCAGCATTATAGAATAGACCTCTTGCGAAATTCATTTAAACCCTGATTCTTCTGTACGGAATAATGAGCGTTTCAGCTAGTTTCGCAAGAAGTCTAATAACTAGAATAACCAAGAGGACATTCTAGCTTGTCTGTATTGTTAGTAACTACTGGTGTTTCAGGAAGCTCTTTTGAGGGTTGATTGCTTTCACAAAATATAGCTGATGTCATTTGTTCACCACCAGAGCTTTTAACTAAATACACTATACCTGTATAGCTTTTCAATCCATCTCTCTTAGCCAAACCGATTGATTGAACAAAACGCTTATCGTGGCTCAAAACAATACTATACGAGTAATTTTCTGTCTCTGATTTTATGCCCATTCCCAATTCTTCTAAGATAGATGTAAAACGTGCTTGTTCAGCGTAAAAAGCTTGTTGTGCCCTATTCATAGAGCCAACATACTGTTTGGCTTCTGACTGTCTAGCCTTGTTTATTTGGTCTTTTGCTTCATCTTCGGGACTTGTTGCTTTAACATTGGGAGGGAGTGTCGTTTGCTCAGAGACTTTCCGAAAAAGCCCTGCCTTTGAAGTAAAAGATGTAGGTCTAGATGTGTCACTATTGTTTAATTCTAAACGCAACTGACCATTAGCTGTGAAATCAAAAAGTAATCTTCTCGTAATTTGACCTCCTCTTAATACATCCAGATGTTTCGGTTGAAAATTTAGGTCAATTTGGTATCGTGCTTCACTCGCAGCCGCAATTCTGTCCCAAATATATAGCTTCCCTTCCGGCGTAAAAATTAATTTTAATGATGCACCTGCATCTTGCAATTCCCATTGACCTATCAATTTTTTAGCAACAGAATTTTCAGGAGTTGCACTAGCTACAGAAAGAAATTGAAGATTTTTAGGATTCAGTAAATTCCAAAATCCAAAGCCAGCTAGGGCTAATACTACTGTCGATCCAGCACCAATTAGATCCCATTTCCAAGGTGGAAGATTAGAGTTTTTTTCAGGGGTAGTCATAATAATTCCTTTTGGGTAAGAACAGAAATTGACGATTCATTCAATAGAAATTCAAGAATTAACTAAGGAGCAGACATAGTAAGATTGTAATTGCTGTCTCTAATATTTAACCGCACAACAACAATATAATTACCTACTCCCAACTCTTTTTTAATTATTCCTGGTTTGGAGTTAATAGCAGATATATCTTCCAGAATATATCCCATTACTCCAGTACCATTTTTGTCTGAGCATAAATACATTTCTACTTTACTATTCACGCCATCTAAAGATAGACTAATGCTGCTAGGATTTGCTAGTTGGAAGCTATAAAATTGCTCTCGATTATTTAAACTAACACTGCCATTTTTTACGATTTTTTTGTTCTCTAAGTAACCAATATTTTGAATTTGACTTGTATTGTTAACAATTTGAAGTGAATATGGGGTGTCTCTGGCTTTAAATTTCACAACAACAATGTAGCTACCCACACCTAATTCTCTTTTTATTATTCCTGTTCTTGACTTTACCGCTGATGTATTTTCCAGTATATATCCAATTACTCCTGTACCATCTTTATCTGAAGATAGAGATATTTCTACTTCGCTGTTAACGCCATCTAAAAATAGGCTTATATTGCTGGGATTATCTATCTTAAAACGATAACGATTTTCTAAATTATTAGCGCTAACATTACCAGTGAAGGTGCAAGAACTATTTAGAAACCCAAGGTTTTCGGTACTACCATTTTTATCTACTGTACAAGGCTTCTCGTCAGCAGATATTTTGACTAAAGGCGATGGCGAAACTGGCACTGGAGTTTTCGGTGTAGGAGAAGAAGTGGATGTCGGTGATGAAGAAGGAATAGGATCTTGTTTAACAGTCTCAGGTGAAGCAGAAGGGATAAGTGGGGGTGATGGGGCAGGAGTCGCAGGCCCTGATTGATTATCACATTTCAGAAACCCAACATCCACGCCTTTCAAATTACATAGTAATTTATTGCCACAAAGTAAGTCTAGCACCGCAATAATTATTGGTAAGGCCACGACAATACCCGCGAATCTTACTGGCAAAGGTATGCCGCCGCCACCGCCACTACCACCGCTACCGCTACTACCCGATGACATTGATATTTTCCTCTTCTACTAGAGATTCTTCTTCAGTCACATTGCTTTCTAATAACTAGCTTAATGTTGTTTATATCGACATCAAGCTAGTACCGTTGCTTTTTGCCTAGTTCCACCTAATCATCTTTTATATTGAGATCCTTAAAGTAGAATGTATCCAATAGATTATTCCCAAAACCCAATCCTGTTAACGCCCAACTTCCATCGGTATAGCGCGAAAATGCAGCTTCCCCAGGACCGGAGTAGTTTACTTCGCTTATTGTACCAAAAAAGTTAGCTTTTACCGTTAAATTTGATACTTGTAATGTAGCTACAGCAGTATTATCTGGATTTTCCCTGACTCCTACTATCTGAATTGTTCCACTTTTGGAATCTTTCCACTTATTAACCATTCTTTCTGCTTTACTTGCAGACAGGGATTTATCTTGTTTAATTAAGTCACAGCCAGTCGTTAAACTAGACAATACTCCTACACCACCAATGTAAGATAAAGTAATTAAACTGAATGTTAGGAACTTTTGCTTTAACATGAAACTTCCTGTTTCTAAATTAATAGTCAGCAAAAATCAACCTAGGCTAGGGTCTTTTTTGAGACTCAAGCGTAAGCACTGTTTCTATGGATTAAATTCCAGTTTAGCAAATCCACATCAGTCTTAAGAGTCAAAAAGTAATCAAAAAGTAATCAAAAAGTAATCCTCAAGGGTAGATACCAAGTGGTTAGACTATTGCGGTACAATCTAGTGTTGAGGAGAAATTATAGCTATGAGAGGACTTTGACCCATGACCGTTGATGAAGCACTAGAGATCGCGGAAGCCGCCCTCAACTACGATCGCCTCAACCAAATCCAAGAGCTAGTGTTTCGTCAATCCTGGGAAGGACTATCTTATAAACAAATTGCAGCAAAATCTGAATATGAATATGATTATATCAAAGATGCGGGTGCAAAACTTTGGCTGCTACTCTCTAAAGCACTTGGTGAAAAGGTAAAAAAAGGTAATCTCCCCTCTGTTATCAAACGATACTTACAACGAAATAAAGTGAACGTACAGCGAAATCTGACGATCGAAGTTAACCTCAGCGGAGCCAATCTCAGCGGAGCAAACCTCAGTGGTGCTAGATTATTCGCAAACTTAAATGAAGCTGACTATGTTCAAACAGATTTAGATAAAACAATAACACCCGATAGTGAAACTGGATCATCTAACTCGGAAAACGGTATTGACTGGAATTGTTTTTGTTTTCACTCAGATGCACAAGTAAAAATTGCTGAAGCACTCGATCGTACTTCCACTCTCTTCATCCCAAACTCTCAACTGCGACTGATAACACCCTCCGGCAGACAAAACCAAAAAGCTCAATTTCTCATCTTCCACCAAGGCAAATTAGGGATTCTTGAGGTTGATGGGGCGCGATCGCGTGAAGATGCAGCACAAGATGAAGAGCTAGATATTCTTTCGAGGGATTGTGGGATCTGTCTTGTCAAACATTACGACGCGACTCAATGCTCGGAACAACCGGATCGGGTTGTGCAGGAGTTTTTGGCAATTTTGAGTCAAGAGTAGGTATCAAAGCGCGATCGCGCTATTGAGGAAATTTCTCACTCAAACTTTGATCAAAATAATACTGACACCAAAATTCTGTTATTTCTAACAACTAAACAGAGCCATTATCCTCTAAAAACATCTGTGTTTATCTGCGTTTATCTGCGGTTTCAAAAAATTAAGTCTCTGATTCCAAGCCGATACCTAAACAACCGGATCGCGTTGTATAGGAGTTTTTGGCAATTTTGAGTTTTGAGTAGGTATCAAAGCACGATAGCTTCACTGAGCCGCGGGAGCGGCATCGCGCTCTTTACGGGCATCCAAACCCCTGATTGATGGCTCATGCAGTATCAATGGGTTCTGACTACCCGCAGTCTTTGGACCTAATTCTGTATCATTGTGGCATAGACCAGTATCTATCGCCATGACAACCTATTCTCGTCCTAGACTGGATCTGTTTAACTTTCATCAGGTTGCCTTTTGGAAACAGGCAGTAGTCGCGATCGCGTACTACATCACAGCCCAACTATCCTACAGCTTTGCAACCCTACCTGAATCTGGCTCTACCCCCATCTGGATTCCATCGGGCATTGCCGTGGCATTCATCATCATTTGGGGTTATCAGCTTTGGTTGGGGTTAACGCTGGGAGTCTTAATGACAGAAATTGTCATCTTCAAAGCCTGGGGAACCATTCCTAACTTGGTTGTAGCTCTCGGTGTCACCAGCATTTCCATCGCGGGAAAACTCTTTGCCGCCTATTGTACTCAAAAGCTGATCGGAAGTAGCTACTTCTTAGCGCGTGCCAGAGATACCATTCAATTTATCATCTTTGGCTGTTTTCTCAGTCATTTACCCGTAGGCATTCTTTGTCCTTTATTGATATGCTCACTAGGTAAAGCACCCTGGATACTTTACCCCCAAATCGCCTTCACTTGGTGGTTAAGTGATGTCTTTGGAATACTTTTATTTGCCCCCTTAATTATCGCCTGGAAAAAGAATGCACCATCATTTTACCGACAACTTCAGAAGCATTACCTAGAAGCGACAATCATTCTTTTTCTCGTAGTAGTAGTCAGCCAAATTGTTTTTGGTAAAAATTACCCATTGGAATATTGTTTAATTCCCTTGATGATGTGGGCTACCTTTCGTTTTCAGGATATCGGAGCCACCCTCCTAATGGTAATTGTAACCGCGATCGCGATCGTTGGTACTACACAAGGACATGGTTCCCTAAGACGAGATTCCTTAAATGAATCCTTACTACTTTTGCAATCCTTTGTAGGAGTCATTGGTATAACCATTCTTATTTTAAATGCCGTCCTCAGTGAAAACAATAGCGTCAAAGCCAATTTACATCAGGCCAATGCCACACTTGAAGGAAAAAATTATGAATTACAACAACTAAATCGACTCAAAGATGAATTTTTAGCTAATACTTCCCATGAACTCCGAACACCACTCAACGGCATCATAGGCATCGCAGAATCACTAATAGATGGAGCCACAGGAAAACTACCCGAAACCACACAAGCAAACCTCAACTTAATAGTCTATAGTGGTCGTCGTTTATCCAACCTTGTCAACGACATTCTCGACTTCTCCAAACTCCGACACAAAAACTTAGAACTGCAACTAAAACCCATTGATTTGAGAGCCATTATCAATGTGGTTATTCCCCTAAGCCAACCTCTGGCAAAAAGCAAAAAATTAGAAATAATTAACACGATTCCTTCTGACTTTCCCCCGGTACAAGCCGACGAAAATCGTCTGCAACAAATACTCCATAACCTAGTCGGTAATGCCATTAAATTTACCTCCGTCGGAACGATAACTATATCAGCAGAAGTGATAAATACTCAGTCGTCAAGGGCAACAAATCAAGAAAAACAGACTACTAATAATGAACAAATAGCAATTACGATCGCCGACACTGGGATTGGAATTGAAGAAGATAAATTTCAGCGCATTTTTGAATCCTTTGAACAAGGAGACGGCTCTACCGCCAGAGCTTATGGAGGCACGGGACTTGGATTAGCTGTCACTAAACAATTAGTAGAATTACACCAAGGGGAAATCAATGTTAAATCTCAAGTAGGAGTAGGTTCACAATTTACTTTTACTTTACCCATTGCCCACGGTGTGGCACAAACCGGAGCGATCATCACGATGAAAGACAACAGCCTTCCCTCATTTTCCCCACAATTAATTACTCCTAAATTTCCAGAGAAAACTACTAATAAAACCGAATCTTTTAAAGTTTTGTTGGTCGATGATGAACCGATAAATCTTCAGGTACTTATTAACACTCTTTCCTTAGAAAACTGTGCCATTACCCAAGCTAGTAATGGAGAAGAAGCCCTCGCAATTATTGAGGGTGGTTGGAAACCCGATATTATTTTGCTAGACGTGATGATGCCCAAAATGACCGGTTATGAGGTGACGCAAAAATTACGGGAACGCTATCTTTCCACGGAACTTCCTATTATTCTATTAACCGCGAAAACCCAAGTAGAAGATATTGTTACGGGCTTCAATTCAGGGGCAAATGATTATCTGAGCAAACCCGTTGCCAAAGATGAATTACTCGCGCGTATCCACACCCAGATTAAGATGAGTCGCTTGATGACGGAAAATCTCCGCATGAATGCCGAGTTAAATTTGACGAGAAAACTGCAACACATGATCTTACCAAAACAATCTGAATTAGAGGTAATTGAAGGTTTAGAGATCGCGGCATTTATCGAAGCCGCGGAAGAAGTGGGTGGTGATTACTATGACGTTTTACAACATAATGGTAACGTCAAGATTGGTATTGGGGATGTGACGGGACATGGGTTAGAAAGTGGGATGCTAATGTTGATGGCGCAAACGACTATCAGAGCTTTACTGGAAAGCGAAGAAAGTGATCCTGTGAAATTTTTGGATATTCTGAACCGGACTTTATATGGTAATATTGAACGGATGCAATCGTCGAAAAATATGACATTGGCTTTACTTGATTATGCCGATGGAGTGTTGAGATTGAGCGGCCAACATGAGCAGATTATTGTGGTGCGCTCTGGCGGTGAGGTGGAAGTTATTGATACGATCAATCTGGGTTTTCCTATTGGGTTAGAAAAGGAAATTTATGATTTTATTGCCTCTGTCGAAGTCCGGTTAAATACCGGGGATGTGGTGGTTTTATATACTGATGGCATTACGGAAGCCGAAAATATTAATCGAGGTTTCTACGGATTAGAGCGGTTGAAATCAGTTGTCAGAAGTAATTATCAGAAGGGAGCGATGGAAATTAGAAACGCGGTGATTGAGGATCTGTGGCTGCATATTGGGAATCAAAAAGTTTTTGATGATATTACATTGGTGGTTTTGAAACAGAAATATAGCGTTTCGACTAAAGATGAGGTCTAATTTATTCCCCATTAAGAGTTCCCCATTAAGAGTTAAGAAAAACGAGAAAACTCTGTACCTCACAAGTATGAGAATTGCTAGATCAGGTGAGCCGTTGTTTTACCAGCTTGGCTTCTTGGCACTAAGGACATAAAATAGAGAGTCTCTCAAAATCTGAGAAATTTACCCCTTTGTGTCAAAGTGGTTTATTTTATTTCCCTACATCATTGAAACGCGTTTCTCTCTAAGATGAGGTCTAATTTATTCCCGATTAAGAGTTCCCGATTTTGATTAATTATAGCTGGAACACGATCGCGCCCCTCCCCAACCCCCAGGGCTGTTTCATTCTCACCCAAAAGTGCTACTGATTCAATTAAACCTCTTTCCAGTGATGTTTATCACTTAGTATCGCAACCGCCTTGGCTGTTGCGATACTGTTTAGTTGATCTTATTTTCGATCGCGTCTCACGTTAAGCAAGTAAGGCACAGGCAAAAAGTCATCAGTATTGTCCAGAGTAATGGGAATACACCTCTTGCGAAAAAAAGCGGAAACGCTTATAATTGCGTGAATAACAATCAGCGTTTGAATGAATTACGCAAGAAATCTCATGGGTGAGTAACCTTTGATCTCACTGTGGTTCAACGTTTTGGCAATTTTGATCAATCCGGCAAAACAAATCTTCTAAATTAGACATGGGAGGGGAGTCTGAATCATTTTTAGATATTTCAGTTTACTCCCCTCTTTTTCTGATCCCAAACTGACGTTAAATGTATCAATACAAAAGAGAGGTATTAAGGTTATGAACGCGATCGCCAAAGGCGCAAGCGTTCGCGTAGCGTGTGCGAAGCACTCAGCTATCGCGAGCTTACCGGGCTATCAAATCACAGAGCAACTGTATACAGGTACGCGCACCCTTGTCTATCGAGGCATTCGTACCAGTGATCAACAACCCGTCGCGATCAAACTCCTCAGAAACGAATACCCAAGCTTTAACGAACTTGTCCAATTTCGCAACCAATATACCATTGCCAAAAATCTCGACTTTCCTGGCATTATCAAACCCCTAAACCTAGAAGTCTATGGCAATAGCTATGCCTTAGTCATGGAAGATTTTGGTGGAATTTCCCTATCGGATTATCTCAAACCAGCTACCAAAGAAAGTGAAATCTATAAATCTTTACCTTTAGGAGATTTTCTGAAAATTGCCATCCAACTCACAGAAACTCTGCACTATCTCTACCAAAATTGCGTCATTCATAAAGATATAAAACCCGCGAATATTCTGATTAATTCCAATACAAAAAAACTCAAATTAATCGACTTTAGTATTTCTTCACAGCTCCCCAGAGAAACCCAAGAAATTGAGAATCCCAATATTTTAGAAGGCACATTAGCCTATCTTTCTCCCGAACAAACTGGCAGAATGAATCGAGGCATAGACTATCGTAGTGACTTTTATTCCCTGGGAGTTACCTTTTATGAAATCTTGACAGGAACGTTACCTTATGTATCAGAAGATGCGATGGAATTAGTCCATTGTCATCTAGCCAAACTGCCCATACCAATCCATCAAATTAATGCAGAAATCCCTCTAAATTTGTCAAGAATTGTCAGTAAATTGATGTCCAAAAATGCAGAGGATCGTTATCAAAGCACCTTAGGAATAAAACACGATTTAGAGCAATGTTTAACTCAATTACAAACAAATGGTGAGATTGAAGATTTTGAATTAGGACAGGGAGACCTACGCGATCGCTTTACCATCCCCGAAAAACTTTACGGCAGAGAAACGGAAGTAAATCAACTATTAAATGCCTTCGATCAGGTCGCCAATGGCACAACCGAAATGATGTTAGTGGGGGGATTTTCAGGGATTGGGAAAACCGCAGTCGTTAAGGAAGTACATAAACCCATTGCGCGGCGACGAGGCTATTTTATTAAAGGCAAATATGACCAATTTCAACGGAACATTCCCTTTAGTGCCTTCGTGGAAGCCTTCCGAGACTTAATCGGGCAATTGTTATCAGAATCCGATGCCCAATTAGCCACCTGGAAAACCCAGATATTAACCGCACTGGGAGACAACGGACAAGTCTTAATTGATGTAATTCCCGAATTAGAAAAAATCATCGGGAAACAGCCACCAGCACCAGAATTATCAGGAACCGCGTCCCAAAATCGCTTTAATTTACTCTTTCAGAAATTTGGACAAGTTTTCACAAGTAAAGAGCATCCCTTAGTGATATTTTTAGATGACTTACAGTGGGCAGATTCCGCTTCCCTGAATCTGCTCAAATTATTGATGGAAGATTCGGGATATCTATTAATATTAGGGGCTTATCGGGATAATGAAGTTTCCCCCGTACATCCATTTATATTAACAGTAGATGAGCTCATCAAAAAGGGAGCAACGATAAATACAATTACGTTGCCACCCTTAAGAGAAGCTGATATGAATCGGTTAGTGGCAGATACACTAAATTGTGAATTATCTCTCGCGGAACCTTTAACAAAATTAGTCTCTCAAAAAACTCAAGGAAATCCCTTCTTTGCCACTCAGTTTCTCAAAGCATTACATGATGACAATTTAATTAAATTTATCCCCCCTTCGGCTCTTGGTAAGGGGGAAAGTCAAGGGGGATGGCAATGTGATATTACACAAGTCGAAGCCTTGGCACTCACCGATGATGTGGTGGAGTTTATGGCATTGCAATTACAGAAATTGCCCAGAGAAACTCAGGAAATGCTCAAACTGGCGGCTTGTATTGGCGCACAGTTTGATTTGAATACCTTAGCCATTGTCAGTGAAAAACCGTGGGCAAGTACGGCTACGAATTTATGGAAAGCATTGGAAGAAGGTTTGGTGATTCCCACAACAAAAATCTATAAATTCTTTGCCCAATCTGATAGTGAGGAAGTTTTTAAGGCTTCCGCGAATCCGACATATCGTTTTCTGCACGATCGCGTGCAACAAGCAGCTTATTCTTTGATTCCCCAATACCAGAAACAGAAAACTCATCTAAAAATTGGCAAACTCTTACTCAAAAATTACCAAGACTTAGAACGAGAAGAGCGTCTTTTTGATATTGTGAATCAATTGAATATTGGACGAGAGTTTATTCTCGGAAAAACTGAGAGAAATCAACTCGCCGAATTGAATTTACAAGCCGGACGTAAAGCGAAAGCCGCTACAGCTTACGGGGGTGCGCTGGAGTATTTAACCACCGGGATTGAATTATTGAGTCCTGAGAGTTGGCAAACGGAATACGATCTAACATTAGCACTCTATACTGAGGCGATCGCGTCCTTCTACCTGAATGCTGATTTCGAGCAAGCCGAGCATTATAGTACATCGGTTCTAGAACGAGTTGACAATCTTCTCGATACCGTGGAAATCTATCAATTAAAAATCAATCAAAAAATTGCCGATCAGAAAGCCGATGAAGCCTTAGAAATTGGTCTACAAATTTTAAATTTTCTGGGCATTTCACGGGAAAATATCCTCGATTATGGCAAGGGAGAAACGATCCTGCCCCCAGTGGAAGATTTAGCCAATGCTCCCGAAATGACAGATCCTTATCTTTTAGCATCCATGGGACTGCTTATGTCGCTAACGTCTGCTTCTACGATTGCCAAACCGGAACTTTTACTGCCGATCATTATCACCCAAGTTCATCTGTCTTTAGCGGGAGGAAATTCAAATCTCACGGCGTTTTGTTATGGTTGGTATGGGTCGCTTCTCTGTGGGAATCTCGGAGAAATTGACAAAGGATATCACGCTGGTCAAATTGCCTTAGAGTTGTTAGAACGCTTTAATTGCACCTCAATCCAATGCCAAGTGATGACGATGGTTTATCTATTTGTTTATCCTTGGAAAAATTCCCTTCGTCAAGTCCTTCATCCCGCCTTAGAATCTTTCAAACTCGGATTAGAAACTGGCGATATTCTCTATGGCAGTTACAGTATTTTTAACTACTGTGTTTATTTATTTCTCAGTGGTCATAATTTAGAAGATGTGGTAGTCCAGCAAAGCTTTTATATTCAAGCTTTACAAAAACAAAGACTTGAATACAGTGTCAGTTTGATTAATTTTTGGAAATATTTAGCCTTGAGGTTAAAAGGAGAATCTGGGGATGAGATATATAAATCCTTGAACGATAGGATTAACGAAGTAGGGGCTTGGGGCTTTTATGCCTTATATTTAGTTGAAGGAATTTTACTTTATTTAGAATCAGATTACACGGAATCTGCTGCTCGATTTGTGCAAGCCAAAGACTATGAATCTGCGGTTGGAGGATGGCCCGTGATCGGCCTCCATAATTTTTATGATTCGCTGTCTTTACTGGCTTTATTCAATGATGTCGATCCGACAGTTCAAGAGGAATATCTCACTCAGGTTACTGTCAACCAAGAAAAAATGCGGCAATGGGCAGAGAATTCCCCGATGAATTATTTGCATAAATTGCAGTTAGTAGAGGCCGAAAAATATCGGGTTTTAGGTAATAATTATGAAGCTGGGGATTGGTACGATCGCGCTATTGCCGGAGCCAAAGAAAATGAATATATTCAAGAGGAAGCACTGGCTAACGAACTCGCGGCTAAATTTTATCTGACTTGGGGAAGAGAGAAACTTGCGGCCACATATATGCAGGAAGCTTACTATTGTTATGCTCGTTGGGGAGCTAAGGCGAAAATAGCCCATTTAGAACAAAACTATCGGCAACTACTAGGGGCGATTCTTCAACCTGCTCATCTTGCCGTCGCATCGGGAGCGACGCTTACGATGCTCAGAAAAAGTGTTAATAACACCAGTAGTAATGAGAATGTGTGGTTAGATTTTCCGGCAGTGATTAAATTATCACAAGCTATTTCACAGGAAATTGAATTAGAAAAACTCTTAGCAAGTTTGATGCAGATCGCGATCGAAAATGCGGGAGCGCAAAGGGGTCATTTAATCCTGCATCACGACGAACAATGGTTAGTGGTTGTCAGTGTTAATCAAGCAGAGACAGAAAAGTTAAAAATTCCCCTCGAGCAATATCAGGAAATTCCCCAAAGTTTGATTTACTCAGTGGCGCGTAGTCAAACTACGGAGGTTTTTGATAATCTAAGTTCCTCGGAAAAATTTGCCGGCGATCGCTATATCACCACTCATCAACCTCAATCAGTTTTATGTACTCCTATTATTCGACAAGGCAAACTCATCGGTATTTTATACTTAGAAAATAATTTAATAGTGGGAGCTTTTACCAAAGATCGTCTGGAAATTCTGCAACTGTTGACGAGCCAAGCCGCGATCTCCTTAGAAAATGCTCATCTGTATCAACAAGTGCAAAACTATTCGCAAACCCTAGAAGCGGAAGTAGAACGTCAAACTTTATCGCTGAACCAAAAAGCGCAAGATTTAGAACAAACCTTACAAAAATTGCAACGCACCCAAGCCCAATTAATTCACAGTGAAAAAATGTCATCCTTGGGACAATTAGTCGCGGGTATTGCCCATGAAATTAACAATCCAATTAATTTTATTCATGGCAATATTATTCACACCCGGTCTTATCTTGCAGATTTGCTCGACTTACTAACTCTGTACCAGCAAGAATATCCGCAACCTACTCCAGCCATTCAAGGGAAAAATGAGGAAATTGATCTTAATTTTCTCATTGAAGATTTAACTAAAGTGTTAACCTCAATGCAAACAGGTAGCGATCGTATCCGTGAAATTGTCCAAAGTTTACGCAATTTTTCCCGCTTAGATGAAGCTGAGTTCAAAGATGTGGACATTCACTCTTGGATTGATAGCGCACTGTTAATTTTACAACATCGACTGAATAATGATGACCCAGAGCGAGAAATTACCATTGTTAAAGAATATGGTCAAATCCCTTTAGTCAATTGTTACCCATCGGCTCTGAATCAAGTATTTATGAATATTCTCAATAATGCCATAGATGCTTTGCAAAAGACAGGCAAAACCTCTGATGAGGAGGGGTACAAAAAACCTACTATTATCCTTAGGAGTTTTCTCGATCACTCTCACAAATTGGTTCTTAGTATTGCTGATAATGGTATCGGGATAGAGCCGTCGGTCATTAATAAGATATTTGACCCATTTTTTACTACTAAACCTGTGGGAAGCGGCACAGGATTGGGATTGTCAATTAGCTATTCAATTATAGTGGAAAAACATCATGGTCAATTAACTTGTCTTTCTACCCCAGGAGATGGCACAGAATTTATCATCAAGCTCCCGATTTAATCTGGAATTGGCTTCCATTGAGATTGACTAATATTTGATTAATCGCTGAACAGGTACTCCCACCCGTAGAGGCATTAAAGGAGATTAATCATCGCACGAAAATTTGCGATCTTTGAGCAATTCAAGAAGTAGTAAAACGATGGCTCACGATCGCGCTCAATCCTTGGGCTTGCCCTTGCTGGCATTGGCGGCTGATTTTGACGAGGACGCGATCGTGAAATTAATCGAGCCATACTTCAGTTGTCGATTATAATTGTGCATTATAATAGTCTTAAGAGCAATCCCATTGCCTAATTTTAAGGAAAAGTCATTTTCGATAATCTTCAGCATACACTTATGATATTACCTAATTATCAAATAACTGACCTGATCTATAGTAGCGATCGCACCTTAGTTTATCGTGGCATTTCTACCCTTGAGCAACATCCCGTCATCATCAAAACGCTACGCAATGAATATCCAACTTTTCGTGAAATTGTTCATTTTCACAACCAATATACCATTACCCAAAATCTTGATCATCCTAATATTATTAAAACATTAAAATTAGTAAAATATAAAAGTGCTTATGCTTTGATTACAGAAGACGTAGGAGGTGTCTCTCTCACAGAAAACATCAAGCACTGGCAAGATGAGAAAATACACCAAAAACAAAGAATACCAGAATTTCTCAAGATAGCAATTAAAATTACTAACGCGTTAGATTTTCTCTACCATAAGCGCATCATTCACAAAGATATTAAACCCGCAAACATAATTATTAATCATCAGAATAAACAGGTCAAATTAATTGATTTTAGCATATCTTCCCTACTACCGAGAGAAACCCAAGAAATAGAAAATCCTAAGGTCTTAGAAGGGACTCTCGCCTATTTATCACCGGAACAAACAGGACGCATGAATCGGGCGATCGACTATCGGAGTGATTTTTATTCACTCGGTGTCACTTTTTATGAAATGCTCACAGGCAAATTACCCTTTTTCAGCAATGATCCGATGGAATTAGTGCATTGTCATCTGGCTAAACCCCCGATACCAATAGAGGAAATTCAGCCAGAAATTCCCCTAGTATTATCGCAAATAGTCAGCAAGTTGATGGCGAAAAATGCGGAAAATCGCTATCAAAGTGCATGGGGACTAAAGTATGATTTAGAAAAATGTCTGACTCAATTAGAAACCACCGGAAAGATCGAAGTATTTTCACTAGGAGAAAGAGACCTACGCGATCGCTTTACCATTCCCGAAAAACTTTACGGCCGAGAAAGCGAAGTAAATCAACTATTAAATGCCTTCGATCAGGTCGCCAATGGCACAACCGAAATGATGTTAGTGGGGGGATTTTCAGGGATTGGGAAAACCGCAGTCGTTAACGAAGTACATAAACCCATTGCGCGGCGACGAGGCTATTTTATTAAAGGCAAATATGACCAATTTCAACGGAACATTCCCTTTAGTGCCTTCGTGGAAGCCTTCCGAGACTTAATCGGGCAATTGTTATCAGAATCCGATGCCCAATTAGCCACCTGGAAAACCCAGATATTAACCGCACTGGGAGACAACGGACAAGTCTTAATTGATGTAATTCCCGAATTAGAAAAAATCATCGGGAAACAGCCACCAGCACCAGAATTATCAGGAACCGCGTCCCAAAATCGCTTTAATTTACTCTTTCAGAAATTTGGACAAGTTTTCACAAGTAAAGAGCATCCCTTAGTGATATTTTTAGATGACTTACAGTGGGCAGATTCCGCTTCCCTGAATCTGCTCAAATTATTGATGGAAGATTCGGGATATCTATTAATATTAGGGGCTTATCGGGATAATGAAGTTTCCCCCGTACATCCATTTATATTAACAGTAGATGAGCTCATCAAAAAGGGAGCAACGATAAATACAATTACGTTGCCACCCTTAAGAGAAGCTGATATGAATCGGTTAGTGGCAGATACACTAAATTGTGAATTATCTCTCGCGGAACCTTTAACAAAATTAGTCTCTCAAAAAACTCAAGGAAATCCCTTCTTTGCCACTCAGTTTCTCAAAGCATTATATGATGAAAAGTTAATTACCTTTGCCCCCCCTCAGTCTCCCCTTAGTAAGGGGGGAAGTCAAGGGGGATGGCAATGTGATATTGCACAAGTGGAAGCCTTGGCACTCACCGATGATGTGGTGGAGTTTATGGCATTGCAATTACAGAAATTGCCTAGAGAAACTCAGGAAATGTTGAAACTGGCCTCCTGTATTGGGACACAGTTTGATTTGAATACCTTAGCCATTGTCAGTGAAAAATCCTTGGCAAGTACGGCTACGAATTTATGGAAAGCATTGGAAGAAGGTTTGGTGATTCCGACAACGAAAATCTATAAATTCTTTACATCTGATACTGAGGACGTTTTTCATGTTTCAGTCAATCCCAGCTATAGATTTTTGCACGATCGCGTTCAACAAGCCGCTTATTCTTTAATCCCTCAAAGTCAAAAGGAATCTACTCATTATAGGATTGGCCATTTACTCCTAGAAAATCTCTCCGAGGGCGATCGCCAAGAGCAACTTTTTGAAATTGTCCGTCACCTCAACATTGGCCGTTCATTAATTGTTGACCCCCCTAAACGCGAACAACTGGCCCAATTAAATTTAGCAACTGGCAATAAAGCCAGAAATTCTACTGCTTATGTAGCTGCTTCTAACTACTTTGTGACTGGGATTGATTTATTGGCACCTCAATATTGGGAAAATCAGTATCAGCTATCCTTACAGCTATTTCTAGGCCGAGCCGAAATGGAAAATCTGGCGGGGAAGTTTGATTTGGCTTCTAGTTTAGTTGAAACCGTTATTGACCAAGGGAATAATTTACTTGATCGATGTGCGGCTTATGAATTAAAAATGTTAGTCAATATTGCCTCTGGACAACCTAACACCGCGATCGATACTGCTTTAGTGGCTTTGGATCTATTAGGCGTTGCTTTAGTATCAGAGCCACCTAGTAGTATTAATTTTGATCGCCTGCTAAATCTACCAGAGATGACTGAGCCGGCTCAACTCAAAGCGATGAAAATTCTCATGTCAGTTATTAGTGCTGCCTATGTAGTCCAGCCGGAACTGATGTTACCAGTAACTTTAACCATGCTCAAATTATCTATTGAGCATGGTAATTCACCAATTGCGGCATTTACTTATGCTTTCTATGGCGTGCTGCTGTGTGGGTTTATAGGTGATATTGAATTGGGGTATCAATTTGGTCAACTTTCGCTGAAAATTCTGGAAAAATACGATGCTCGGTTCTTAAAAAGCAAGGTATATCATCTCTTTTATGCCATGATTTGTCCTTGGAAAGAGCCTATTTCTGTAACCCTTGACGGATTACTAGAGTCCATTCAAAGTGGTTTAGAGACCGGAGATGTAGAATATGCCATGTACAGTTTGAAAGATTACTGCAAGTATTACTTTCTCACAGGTGCATTTCTTGATGATGTTTATGCTAAATGCGAAAAGTATAAACCATTAAGTCGCAAGATAGAGTTTGTTTATATTGAGCTCGTGCTCTGGCAACAGCTCGGGGTGAAATTGCAAAATTTACCCAGGACTGAAGATATAAAAATTAGTCTGGAGAATCTCAATGAGGCTGATAGTATTGCGTATTTTCAAGAAAAGCAATATCCTGTACCTTTGTTTAGTGCCTACTTTGCTAAGTGTCAACTAAATTATTTCAAAGGTGATTATGCCAAAGCCCTTGAAAATGCTCAGGCAGCCAGACCTTACCTTAACTTTCTGATTGGCAAAATCTATCCAACAGTATATAATTTCTATCACTCTCTGTCTCTATTGGCGATCATACCAACATTACCCCCTGAAGAAAGCTTGAAATATCTTGATGTGGTCAAGCAAAATCAAAGTCAATTAGAAACTTGGGCTAATCATGCTCCAACAAACAATCTCCACAAGTTCCATCTAGTTAAAGCACAAATGTGTCAAATTTTGGGAGAAAAAAGCGAAGCTATAGAATATTACGATCGCGCCATATCCCTCGCGAAAGAAAACGAATATATTCAAGAGGAAGCCTTAGCTAACGAACTAGCTGCTAAATTTTATTTGGACTGGGGGAAAGAAAAAGTCGCCGCGGGTTATATGCAGGAAGCCTACTATTGTTATGCCCGGTGGGGAGCAAAGGCTAAAATTGAGCACTTGGAAAAATCCTATCCCCTACTTCTGCAACCGATCATTCAACAGCCAAAACTCAACATTAATCCCCGGACAACCCTCGTCACGGTAAATAATGAAATACTGTCTCAGAAAACTCGCTCTTCTCCGAGTCCAACTACGGGTATTTCCGATGCTTTGGATTTTGCCTCTATTCTGAAAGCCGCTCAAACTATTTCTAGCACGATCCAACTGGATGAGTTACTCACAAAAATTACACAAATAATTTTGCAAAATTCCGGGGCTAGTCAATGTATTTTGCTATTTCCTGATGATAATACCTGGCAAATTAGAGCGATCACCACACCCCAACAGACAGAATTACTATCAGAATTAATGGATAATAATCCACAACTTCCCTTGGCACTCATTTACTATGTGAAAAACACGCGAAAAATTGTAATTCTTGATAATTTAAAAACTGATTTGCCTGTAATTGATAATTATCTGCGGCAACGTCAGCCTAAAAGCGTGTTGTGTTTACCCATTATCAATCAAGGAGATTTGGTAGGGATTTTGTATTTGCAGAATGAAGCGACAGAGGGAGTATTTACAGATGATCACATCCTCATCCTTAACTTCCTCTGCGCCCAAGCCGCGATTTCTTTACAAAATGCTCGCCTCTATCAGCAAGCTCAAACCTATTCTCAACAATTAGAGCGCTCGCTTCAAGAGCTACAGAATAGTCAAACCAAACTCATGGAAAGTTCGGCATTCTTAGAAGCTCAACGCGAATCATCACTAGACGGAATCCTCGTCATTGATAACAATCGAAATGTCAATGCTTTTAACCAAAGATTTACCGAATTGTGGGGGATTCCTGAGAATATTATTGAGACGAAAGACGATTACCAGCTTTTAGGATTTGTCTTAGAGCAGTTAGATAAACCGCAGGAATTTCTGGACAAGGTAGAGTATCTCTATCAACATCCTGAAGTGGCTAGTTTAGATGAGGTCAAACTCAAGGATGAGCGTGTTTTAGAACGAGCTTCTACGGCGGTTAAATTGTCATCGGGAGAACACTGCGGTCGGATTTGGTATTTCCGCGATATTAGCGATCGTAAAGCCGCGGAAAATGCTATTCAACAGAAGTCCCAACAGCTAGAACAAGCTTTGCAAGAATTACAACAAGCTCAATTACAAATTGTGCAAAATGAAAAAATGTCAGCCTTGGGTAATTTAGTGGCTGGGGTGGCTCACGAAATTAATAACCCTGTTGGCTTTTTAAATGGCAATATTCAGCCAGCATTAGATTACATTAAGGATTTGTTAGGATTACTAGATTTGTATCAAGAAAAATATCCCGAACCGGATGGGGATATTCAAGAGGAAATAGAAACTATTGATCTTGATTACATTCGGGAAGACTTACCCAAATTAGTGGGTTCGATGCGGGAAGGGGTGAAGCGGATTCAAGACATTAGTAATAGTCTGAGAACTTTCTCGCGTGCTGATAAAGACTATCCCCTTGCCTGCAATATTCACGAGGGGATTGATAGTACCATTATGATCCTCAAACATCGCCTCAAAGCTAAGGACTATCGCCCGGAAATCCCAGTGATTAAGGACTATGGTAATTTACCGCCAATCGAATGTTATGCCGGACAGCTAAATCAGGTATTTATGAACCTCTTCAGTAACGCGATCGATGCACTGGAAGAATCGAATAAAGGACGTATTTATCGGGAAATAACTAATAAAATTGTTGTCAAAACAGAGTTATCAAGCAACCAGAAACAGGTAATCATTCGGATAAAAGATAATGGAATTGGTATGAGTGAGGAGGTACAGAAAAAGGTATTTGAACATTTATTTACGACTAAAGGTGTAGGCAAAGGCACAGGATTGGGATTGGCGATCGCCCGTCAAATTATTGAAGAAAAACATCAGGGGAGTATCACTGTTAACTCAGCACTAGGAGTGGGAACCGAGTTAACAATTACTTTGTCAATTAAGCTAAACGCACCGCACAATTTGTCTTGACATCAGAGGGCTGTTTCTTTCTCGTGAAAACCTAATTTGGAAAAGTAGGGACACGGCAGTGCGGTGTCCCTACTGCGGTGTCCCTACTGCGGTGTCCCTACTGCCGTGTCCCTACTGCGGTGTCCCTACTGCCGTGTCCCTACTGCGGTGTCCCTACTGCCGTGTCCCTACTGCGGTGTCCCTACTGCGGTGTCCCTACTGCCGTGTCCCTACTGCGGTGTCCCTACTGCCGTGTCCCTACTGCCGTGTCCCTACTGCCGTGTCCCTACGTTTATTTGCTCCCTTAATTATCGCGTGGAAAAAGAATGCACCATCATTTTACCGACAACTTCAGAAACATTATCCAGAAGCGACAATCATTCTTTTTCTCGTAGTAGTAGTCAGCCAAATTGTTTTTGGTAAAAATTACCCATTGGAATTTGGAATATTGTTTAATTCCCTTGATGATGTGGGCAACCTTTCGCTTTCAGGATATCGGTGCCACCCTTCTTATGGTGATTGTAACCGCGATGATCGCGATCGTGGGATCAAGGATGAAGGAAGATGCAATAAAATCAGGGGTTTCAGCCGTTAAGAACGTCAATAGGTTTTCGTATATTGCTATATAACGACAAAGGCACAAAGGACACAAAGGGAAAGAGAGAGCAAAGCTTGTTGGTAACTAATTTCTTCCGTTCCCTGCTCCGTGATCGGGGCCCCAAATCCCAAATCCCTGAAAGATTGCAGGAATTACCAAATCACGACAAGATATAGATAAGTATCAAGCTTTGCAAAACTTTACGAAGGCAATATCAGAATGTCGTTAGAGTTTCTCTCCTTGGAGACAATCGAAAGTTATGCCCATGAGTACGGATATTGGGCAGTCTTTGTGGGAATTTTGTTAGAAAATCTCGGTATTCCCCTTCCGGGTGAAACCATTACTCTCGCGGGGGGTTTTCTAGCCGGGAGTGGGGAATTAAATTACTGGTGGGTTCTCGGATGCGCGATCGCGGGTGCGAGTCTCGGAGGTAATTTTGGTTATTGGATTGGACGATATGGCGGTTGGCCCCTATTGCTCACCGTGGGCAAAGTTTTACGAGTCCGAGAAGAGAAACTCTTGGAAATGAAGGACAAATTTAACCAAAATTCAGGGAAGGCGGTGTTTGGCGGTCGTTTTCTGGCACTATTACGGATTTTCGCGAGTCCTTTAGCGGGAGTTGCTGAAATGCCTTATCCCAAGTTTATGATTTATAACTTGGCGGGCGCGGGGACTTGGGCTACTGTTATGGTGACGCTTTCTTTTTTTGCTGGGCGTATGGTTCCCTTAGAGCAGTTAGTGTCTTGGGTTGCCCAGTTTGCTGTCTTAGCTTTAATCATTGTAGTGGCTTGGCTTGTCATTCCTATTTGGTTAGAATCTCGCGAAAGCGAACCAATGGGGTAGGAAAGAAGGAAGAGGGAAGAAGGAAGAAGGAAGAAGGAAGAAGGAAGAAGGAAGAAGGAAGAGGGAAGAAGGAAGAAGGAAGAAGGAAGAGGGTTAACAATTGATAATTGACAATTAACAATTAATAACTATCAACTGTCAATTGTTAATTATTAATTACCCAGTCCCCAATCCCCTATTCCCGATTACCCAATCCCGATTACCCATTCCCGATTACCCATTCCCGATTACCCATTCCCCATTAGCCATGACGATGACTCGGAAAAAATTAAGCCTGAAACAACGATCGCGGGAAATTCTCTATCGTCTGAAACGGCTCTATCCCGACGCGACTTGTTCCCTCAATTATGAAACCCCTGTGCAGTTACTTGTCGCGACAATACTTTCAGCCCAATGTACCGATGAACGAGTCAATAAAGTTACACCCGCTTTATTTGCCCGTTTTCCCGATGCACCATCCCTCGCGAAAGCTGAGATTACTGAATTAGAAAATTTGGTGCGCTCAACCGGGTTTTATCACAATAAAGCCAAAAATATTAAAGGAGCCTGTGCCACAATTGTCGAAAAATTCAATGGTGAAGTGCCGCGAGTGATGGAACAATTATTAGAATTACCCGGAGTGGCGCGCAAGACGGCTAATGTGGTATTAGCTCATGCCTTTGGCCTTAACGTCGGAGTCACTGTCGATACCCATGTCAAACGCCTTACTCAACGATTAGGCTTAACGGAACAATCTGATCCCCTTCGCATTGAACGAGATTTAATGACTTTGTTACCTCAACCGGATTGGGAAAATTGGTCTATTCGCCTCATTTATCATGGTAGAGCCGTCTGTAATGCGAGAAATCCTCATTGTGAAGTCTGCTCCCTCGCCGACTTATGTCCCTCCGTTAAAGGTTAATCGGTTAGACGGTTAGGACATTAATGATTGCACAAACCCTTAATAGTTAAGCATCCCACACCGATCCTGACTCCTGACTCCTGACTCCTGCTCTAACAGGGGTAAGTATAAAATTATACACTAAGTCTTAAATTTCTCAGTAAATTCCGCAAAAACCTCGGCAAAACACTTTTGCATCAAGTAAAATTTTATACTTATCATTTTTGCGTATATGGAATCTCAAGAGAAATAAATACATGGTTTTGGGTATGTGCAATTTAAGGTATAGCACTCGCCAAGAGGGTTAGGACAATTACCGAGGAGATGGTAGGGGCAATTCATGAATTGACCCTACTCTGATCCGTCCTCACATTCTTGTCCATTGCGATAGGACTGGGAAAATTCGGGTGATAATGAGTTAATCGAGATAAAGTGTCATATAATAAAGGATTGTGAGTAAATTTGAGGATAAGTGTAATCACTCATGGCTAAAAAGAGCATGATCGAGCGGGAGAAAAAACGCCAGGAAACGGTGGAAAAGTATGCCGCGAAACGCGAAGAGTTGAAGGATCAATTTGAGCAAGCGACTGATCCGGTGCAAAAACTGACACTTCACCGTAAACTGCAACAACTTCCCCGTAATAGTTCACGGACTCGTCTGCGGAACCGTTGCTGGGCTACAGGACGCTCCAGAGGGTATTACCGGGACTTTGGTTTATCTCGCCATCAGATTCGGGAAATGGCTCACGAAGGTCTTTTACCCGGTGTGGTTAAGTCCAGTTGGTAATGTGAAGGAAAAGGAGAGAAGGCCTAAGTTTCCTGGTTTTTCCCTCTTCCTTCTTCCCTCTTCCTTCTTCCCTCTTCCTTCTTCCCTCTTCCTTCTTCCCTCTTCCTTCTTCCTTCTTCCCTCTTCCTTACTGTCCACAACATCTTTCCATGCCCAGACTTTCGAGTAATAAGTCACTGACGGCATTGGCGATCGCGAACTCTCCAAAAAAACTCTTGGAAAAGTCAAAGGATCGCATTTCTGTAATAATCGCGATGACAAGGGCTCCCAAGTCATTTTCTCCTTCTAGGCGCTGGCGGACATAGATTTGGGTGGCTCTCTCAGCAATTGTTTGATTAATGGCTTCGGGTATAAATTGGGCATCAAGCCATTCCTGTAGGGTTTTCTCTAACCATTGACGCTCCTGATCGGGGTTTTCAATGGGAGGTAAACAAATAGATGGTATCGGTTCAGACATAAGATGAGACTATCGTGATTAAGGGTTAAATCAGAGAATGGCTTATGAAATATGATATACCGTCTATCATCAAAGGCTACTCCCAAGGCTATTTTTTGATGGCTAATGACGGCGAGGATAGTTTAGCCTGGTATAGTAGTTCTCAACGGGCTTTAATTCCTTTGGATGAGCGTTTTACTTATCCGCGATCGCTGCGTCGAGTAATTAATCAAGAGCGTTTCACCGTAGCAATTAATCGCGATTTTCCCGCGGTTGTTGAAGGATGTGCAAATCGAGAAACGACTTGGATTTGTGAGAGTTTAAAAGAAATATATTGGGAATTGAATCAAGGGGGCTTTGCCTATAGTTTTGAAACTTGGCAAGGGGATGAATTAGCGGGTGGAATTTTAGGGTTAGTTATCGGAGGCGCGTTTATTGGGGAATCAATGTTTTTTCGTATTCCTGATGGTTCAAAAGTGGCAATGGTGAAGTTAGTTGAGCGTTTACGGGAGCGTAAATTTGTCTTTTTTGATGCCCAAATGACCAATCCTCACTTAGAAAGATTTGGCTCCTATATTATTAATGATAAAGAGTATCACAAGTTATTAAAACAAGCTTTAAAATGTCGTTGTTCTCTTTTTTAGGGATTGGGGAGATCAATAAATAAAGGCTCTAGCGAACTTAGTATGTAATAAATCACGGAAATGCTTATTTAGCATGAGTTTGCCTGAAAATTGATCAAAAAAAAACTATCAGAAACTCAAGCCTTTAGCAAATCCAGAGATCGGCTGTTTCTACCGCAAATCAAGTTTGGCAGGTTCGGTAGAACCTAAATAAATAGGGCTGGCTGAATAAATCTAAAACCTTTGCCAAGTAATACTTTCAGGCATTTGGAAAACAATGTTGTCACAAAATCTGGCTCTGCCAGAATGTCGCGCCATCAAAGTGCGTTCCTTGTTATTGAGCTTTAGTTCTAATTTGATGGCGTACATATCTGGTTACAGTTTTTGAGTAATCGACTCATGGAGTCATTATAGCCCTGTTTTTAGGTAGATATAAGAAGGTTTAGGTAATTTTTTGTCAACAGTAGTTACCCTTACTTGGGGAACCTTTACTGGCGGACCCTACCTTAACGCAAAACTGTCGGGAGTATTGCCAGATAGAATCTTCCGAAATATCTTTGGATAAAAACTCGCGGGTGTCAAGCGTTCAAAGAGCGATCGTATGTCTTTCTGCAATTGGCGAAATGAAGCAGGGGAAAGTCTCGAATGCCATTCCAAAAGGCGTTCTGGTAACTCATCCAAGCGGGTAGATGGAACGCGCACAATAAAATTATCCCAAGGGATCTCGTCTTCGAGGGGTAATATACAGTCCGTATCTATGAGTATAGGGATTTTACCCACAGAAAGAGCTTCATAGAATCGCCAACTGAAATTATCAGTACCCCGAACGCATAGTGCATAGGCATTATTCATTAAGTTTTCCATGAATTGGCGACGCATTTCTCCTTGTGTGATCGGCTGCATTCCCCTCTTCCCGCGCCGAATAAAATCGGTCTTGATTCGAGGATCTCTTTCCATTACTTGCATTGCATCTACTCGAAGGGGATAACAACAGATCATGCGGATGCCACGAGTCGTACTACAGAAAAAATTGTTTGCCATAGAGCGGGTAAGGCTCCTCGGCAGTATCTTCCAGATGGCAATACCAAGTTCTCCTCCCTCTCGGCCACAAAAACTCACGCTTGGCAAGGGTTCCTTTTCCGTGGGCTGTAAGTCACGGATGCCTAATTCTGCCATGATGTCAAACCCATCTGAACCAAGGTATGCGGGACTAATAATACTCCCTGGTTCTTGATGGGAACGATACCAAGAAAAGCGGATTACATGATCAAGCCACCCTGGTTTTCGACATTCGTGGCTGATATCGAAACCAATGGATGGTAACGCGAAAGCAGACACTTTCGCACCAATCTCTTTCAGTTGATCGCGGGAATAAAACGAAACATTGGATGGGAGGAGAAAGGCATCGGCGTTTTGATCTTCAACTATTTCAAAGGTTTCTTTGACTGTCTTGACGAAGCCAGGAGAATAGTTCCCACGCCATGCTTTGATAATGGGGCATCCATCGGGATGTTTAGCCTTTTGTGCAAATTCAATACCCAGAGTCGTCAGTTTAATTTTTCGCTCCATAACAGTTCACTTTTTTTCTAGGGGAATTAACATTATATAGTGTTTCCATTTCAGAAGTATAGTAATTCCAATTAAAGTTGGAACTTCCCATCAGTCATAAAAGTTGGGTTTCACTACCGTTCAACCCAACCTACCTGTCTCATTCTTACCAGGAATTACTATAAAACTTGTGGCACAGGCATCTTGCCTGTGACGGGCAAGATGCCCGTACCACATTTACATCTCAAATGGAATTGCTATATAGCAATACTCTCGACTGTTTTCCGTTAAGGTTGGCCACGCCAGCAGAGGCTCTTCAGGTAAGGGAATTCTATATCTAGCGAGACAAAGCTGCCCTCCAGCAAAGGGTAGGCACTGAGAAAGTTCGCAAGTTCGCCAGAAAAAAGCTATCCTCTACTTTATTTAAACCTCTTTGTTTTGCTCACTTTTTTTCCCTTATCTCTTCAGATAATTGGGCAAAATATTCTCCTTTTAAATTCCCATCATAGACTTCTTTGACTCTCTTTTTGCCTCCTTCTCCAAGATAGGTACTGGGTATTGCCCACCTTAACTCTTACCGTGATCTGAGAAACTTAGAGACGATTTCCCATCAAAAATTCAACGACTTCTTGATACGCGATCGCGGCGGTTTCCGGTGTGGTTTGGGAAATCAATTCACGCGATCGCGCTCCCATAGATTTAATCAGATCAGGATTATCTAATAATTTCTGCATAGCAGTCGCTAACTCTTGAGGTTGATGGGGGTCAAAAATATAACCATTACCTCCTTCTTCAATTAATTCACAAGACGCGGCACCACTGGAACCTAAAACAGGTTTTCCACAGAGCATCGCCTCCGGTAAAACCATTCCCCAAACATCCTCATAAGTGGGAAAGACAAAAACATCTGTTTCCTGAAAATAAGAACCTATTTTAGCATAATCAACCCAACCCGCCCAAGTGACTTCATCGGCCAAATCTTTCTCTTGAATAAAAGCTTCTAATTCTTCTTGTTGATCGCCTTTGCCCACAATCACCAGAGAATAATTAGAATAACCTTGACTTTTGAGAATAGCACAAGCTTGTATAAGGGTTTTAATCCCTTTACGAGAAGTAATACGACCGACATAGAGAAATACAGGCTTTTTTTCCGGTAACTTAGGCTTTTCTACCGTCTCTAAGCGCTTCAAGAAACTCTCACTATCTGGAACTAAATAAGTGCGGTAAAAAATTTTGTCTTCGGGAATATTTAATCCTTCCATAAGATAGGTTTTCGCATTTTTACTATTAGCCACAAAAGCATCAGAAAAATAGGCTAAAATCCGGCGTACCGTTGTCCTAAATTGAGAATCTCTAAAGTCACTATTGGGGGAACTACCATCATAAATAATTGCGACTTTCCAACGGAAAATAGGTTTTAACAAAATGACTAAAACCGTCCAAAGAGAAAAGGCTTGCGGGAAGACTACCTGGGGTCGAAATTTTAATAAATAACCAATGATCCTCGGAGAAACCACAAAAAAACCGCGATCGTATCCCGTCTCAATTTTTTCAGTTTTAACAAACTTTGTTTCTCCTACTAATTCAAACGCGTAGGCCCCCGGAAGACTGCGATCAAAATTAGACCAAAGATGCCCGGTATAAAATTTAGTCTTCGGGAAAATTTTGGTAAATTCCCTTAACACGGGTTGCCAATAAGCACCTAATTCAACGGCAGGAACTAACCACGCGATCCGAATAGCACTTTGATTTTTCATGGGTATTTACCTTTGTATAGTTGAGGCTCAAAAACTAAAACAGCTTGTCAAATTTTATCTCATTGATGGGATAAACCTAATTTATTTAACAGATATAACATGATGAGACGTCGATAAGGTAATATCCAAAAAATCGGCCAGACAATACCACCATGACGTTGAGTAAACACTTTCCATTCATCAAAAGATTGTAAAGTGACATCGGAAAAAGCTAATCCTTTGGGACTATTAACTTTTTTCAAGCCTTCATTCAAATTAGAAGCCGCAACTTTTGTTACTTGCGGATTTAAAGAACAAGTCCCTAAATGACCGGGCGCGATCCAAACTGTACAATCTTTTTGACGAGCCCGTAACCCATAATCCCAATCACCTAGATAATGTATAAAATTAGGATCAAGATTACCTACTTTCTGCACTACACTTCGTGGCATTAAGAGACAATTTCCATGTACTGTACCACACTCTTGCGCCTCTTGATTGGGTTCTAAAAGTTTATAGCGAAAGGGATGAAACGCGTTTTCTCGCACTACTCCACCATAGGTTGTTTGTCCCGTTTGCGGATCGCGAGTTGAACCAGAAACGATCGCGTCTTTTTCTCCCTTTTGAGCTAATTCTTGACTCACTTGTAAAAGAATTTTTACCGCATCAGGGATGATAATAGTATCATCATTTAACCAGAGATAATAATCGGGATCATCTTTCATTGCTTCACTAAAAGCAAAGCGCATTCCCCCATTCCAAAAGAGACTACCATTTCCGGTAAAAAGCTTCACTTGAGGATAGGTTTTCGCGATCTCCTCTCCCGTACCATCGGTACTCCCATCATCTACTAAATAGACAGTAAGAGTAACATCAGAAGGAAGAATTTGATTAAATAAAGCATCCAGACAAGCTAAAGTTTTTGGCTTCCGGTTAAAACAAGTTAACAAGACACCAATATTAATAGGTTCCATTTTTTCCTCACCCAAAAGATTTGCCTCGCGATCATCGACGGACTTCTGTTATCACAGTGTTTGTGCCATCACAGCATCTTAGTCAATCACAATTTTAGTAGAAAGAACACCCTTGAAGATTAGTGATTATACTAAAGACAAGTATAACTCCTTTGTTTGCTCGGCACAACTCTCCCAAGAAAACTGTTTTACTCTCTTTGTACCCTCTAGGATCAAGGTTTCCCTTTTCTGTGTAGAAAATAAAACATTTTCCATCGCATTAGCAATACTTTCCGGTTCATAGGGGTTAAAGAATTCCGCTGCTTCTCCCGCGACTTCAGGAAGAGAACTCGTATTACTACAAACAACCGGACACTGAACCGCCATTGCTTCTAACAGAGGAAAACCAAACCCTTCATAAAGAGAAGGATAGACAAAAATTGCCGCATTATGATAATAATTAGCTAAGGAAATATCATCCCCAGAAATTTGTACAACTTCCCCTTCTTTGATCCCTAATTGTTCCATTATCTCACGTTCTTGAGCGGAAAAAGTTCCCCCGCCAAAACAGATAATTTGAAAATTTTTTCTCAATTCATCCGAACTCACATAAGCTTTTAAAATACGGGTAAAGTTTTTATAACCCCCCCTCTCTCCTACATAAAAAATATAAGGTTTTAATGATTTTTTTTCACCGTCAAGTATGAGATTCCTCCCACTAGAGTAACCATGATAAATAACAGATATTTTAGATTCCTCAATATCAAATATTTCTATCAGGTCTTTTTTCGTGTGTTCCGATATACAAATAATGCGATCTGCCCGTTGAATTGCTCCTTTTTTTATTAAAGAAGTCTTATCTTTAAACTGAAAAATATCCCGATGATTAAAAAACTGATTCAAGCGTTCATGAGTCATATCGTGAACAGTCAAAACTACCTTAGCATCCTTTGTTATTAACCGTTTATTGGAATAATAAGTTTCGTGAATAATATCAGGTTTTTTACTATTTAGCAATGTTTCAGATATTTTATAGTTAAAAAAACCGAGAAGTTGGTGATATTTGCGTCTGGGTAAATACGGAACAGGAAAGCCCAAACTAAACCCCGGTTTACTTTTCTTCAAATATTCATTAACATAAGCCCCAGCTAAAATATTTACACTCATGTCTGCTTGTTTATCTAAATGGTGAGCTAATTCGTAAATATAGCGAGAAATTCCACCATATCTTTGCCAAGAAAAAATTTGATAGTCGTAAATAATTTTGTGCATTTCTTTTCTGATCCTTTTTTTCTCTCTTAATAAATGATAAAAATCGAATCGGCATAAATCAGTAGTATGTTTAACTCCTAAGCGGTTCAACATTTAAACTGTATATTTCACCCTTTGATATTAAACAATTAAATTGCTTAGATTACTTTATGAATTTAGATGCTGAACCCGCTTACGTTCCCCAATGGAGATCCATCAATGAGAGTGTTTCAATAATCCCTTTTTCACTGTGAATTGATACGCTTCAGTGGAGATGATCCCGTAAGTTTCCGATAGATCCGCTTGTACAAAGGGGGTGCGTAATCATACAAAGTATGTTGGGTAAATTGATCGGCGAGATTCTCTTGAATAATAAACGGCGGATGTTTCAAAGGAGACTCTATTGACTCTATTGCCATATGATTATAAGGACTATTAACATTATCCGTATGAGTTCCCCCAGCTCCATAACCAATATTTGTCACTAAATTAACATCAGGAACTGCGGTAAGACCATGTTGAATAAAACTCGCGAAGGTCCATTGAAAATCCCAAGTATTCAGCCTTCCATCATAACACATGTCCAATGTATGTTTCCACACATTTAGCGTTTCCGGATCGCTGAAAAGAGAGGAAAGAACATTACTATCACGAATTTCCGGCCAAAGTTTCATCTCTACATCATAATACTTCCAAGCACGTCGCCAAGAAGCCCAACTCCAACAATTAGTATAGCGAGAAAAATAATAGCTATAATCAGTTCGTTTCCGTCCAAATTGCACATTGTTACCCGTAATCGAGAAAACTCGGGTATCATCACGATAACGTGCTAATAACTCTTCTACAAACGGATAAAAACTCAGACCGGGTAAACAATCATCTTCGAGAATAATCGCTTCTTCCACCGTATCAAATACCCAATCCAACCCACTAGAAACCCGCTTTTTACAACCTAAATTTTCCGAGGCATAATTGGTTAAAACTTCGCAATCCCAATCCACTTTTTCAATGATAGAACGAGTCTGCTCACAAAGTTCAGCTTCACCCTCGCGATCGGGACGAGCCCCATCCGCAACGACTAAAAGCTTCGGTGGTTTCACTTGACGGATAGTTTCAAAAACCTGAGCCGTTGTATCGGGTCGTCTGAAGATAAAAAAAGCAACCGGAGTATTGAGTTTGTAGTCAAACATAGCTATCTTAAGGGATAAGGTCTATTGTTCTCTGGTCCTGTACCCTGATTTGCAGTCCATCGGAGCACTAACAATAGTATATATTACAGACTCTGAGTTTGGCAGTTCATAAGCTGTTACGCATTTAAAAGTCCTAGTACAACAGACCCCAAGCCTGTGACAAGCAGGATGCTTGTCCTACTTTATGTGGTTTAAATCTGTCTGAGCTTATCGTAATCCTAAATAAGTTGTAATATTTTTATGCTCCCCTCCCCTCTCCAAGAGGGATAGGGGTTTGGGGTGAAGTCTGTTCACGAATTAAATAGGATATAGGATTGCTATATTTTATTATTTCAAGCAGGAGACAATTTTTTCAAATATTATTCTTTAACATAAGCCCAGGATAAAATATTTACATTCATGTCTTCCTGTTGCTCTAAATGGTGAGCTAATTCGTAAATATCGCGAAAATTTCCACCATAAAAATACAATTATAAATTGTTCTCATTTCTTCTGTGTTTTTTTCATAAAATACTTGACTTTTGGGAAACAAATCAGTAGCATTTTTAACTCGTAAGCGGTTCAACATTTAAACTGTATATTTCCGAGGTTGAAACAATTGAATTGCTTACATCGTTTCATAAATTTAGATGCTGAACCGCTTACTTTCCCAAATGGAGATCCATCAATAAGACTGTTTTAATAATCTCTTTTTAACCGTGAATTGATACGCTTCTTTAGGGATGATCCCGTAAGTTTCCGATAAATCCGCTGGCACAAAGAGGGTGCATAATCATAGAAAGTATCTTGGGTAAATTGATCGGCGAGACTATCTCGAATCAGAAAGGGTGGATGTTTCAGAGGAAACTCTATTTGCTCTCTTGCCATATTATTATAAGGACTATTCACATCATCCGTATTAGTTGATCCAATTCCATGACCAATATTCTGCACCAAATTTCTCTGAGAAATAGCATTAAGACCATTATGAATAAAACTGGTAAATGTCCAGATAAAAGCCCAACTATTCAGCTTTCCTTCATAGCACATTTCCAAAGTTTGTTTCCAGACTTTTACCGTTTGAGGATCACCCAAAATATCAGAGAGAAAATTACTATCACGAATTTCCGGCCAAAGTTTCATCTCCACATCATAATACTTCCAAGCACGTCGCCAAGAAGCCCAACTCCAACAATGAGTATAGCGAGAAAAATAATAGCTATAATCAGTTCGTTTCCGTCCAAATTGCACATTGTTACCCGTAATTGAGAAAACTCGGGTATCATCACGATAACGTGCTAATAATTCTTCTGCAAAAGGGTAAAAAGTCAGATCGGGTAAACAATCATCTTCGAGAATAATCGCTTCTTCCACCGTATCAAATACCCAATCTAACCCACTGGAAACCCGCTTTTTACAACCTAAATTTTCCGAGGCATAATTGGTTAAAACTTCGCAATCCCAATCCACTTTTTCAATGATAGAACGACTCTGCTCACAAAGTTCAGCTTCACCCTCGCGATCGCGACGTGGCCCATCTGCGACGACTAAAAGTTTCGGTGGTTTCACTTGACGGATAGTTTCAAAAACCTGAGCCGTTACATCAGGCCGTTTGAAGATCAAAAAAGCAACAGGAGTATTGAGTTTGTAGTCAAACATATCTCTATAAATAATTAAGCAACGAGGTCAAATGGACTGTAGTAATGTTCCCTGATTTTTAACAAGTCTGGTAGGTTCCCGGTTTTTATTTTTATGGAGTTAATTCGGTACCTACAAATAGTTTGACATCCGCCCCGCCGTGAACGGACGGGGATTCCATCTATTTGAGCAGGTCAAAAATTGACAACTGCTTAAATTCTGGTTGGGTTGACGCTTCACGGGCTACT
>Ga0209175_10000025_pt1 | contig 109677 bp, 84 predicted proteins | sample JI91814C2DNA_FD_187506 | JGI IMG/M metagenome (GOLD analysis project Ga0209175, IMG submission 187506) | Wastewater effluent complex algal communities from Wisconsin, to seasonally profile nutrient transformation and Carbon sequestration -... | ecosystem: Engineered > WWTP > Effluent > Algae...
TGTTTTCTGGATTTGGTATAATTAACCGTATAAGAAACCGGGTTTCTCAACTTGGGATTTTCAAATGACTAATAACAAAAGAGTATTAATTTTAGGTGGAACGGCAGAAGCGGCGGCATTAACAGCCAAAATTGATCGCGTTGAGGGTGTGGACACGATCGCGTCTTTTGCCGGTCGAACTCAACAACCTGTTACTCTGAGAAACCGCGTTTCTATCCGCGTGGGAGGTTTTGGAGGTGCAACCGGATTAGCCAACTATCTACGATCAGAGCAAATTGATTTATTAATTGATGCCACCCATCCCTTTGCCGCGCAAATTTCCTTTAATGCCGCCAAAGCCGCGTCGGAATGTGGCATTGGGAGATTAATGCTAATTCGTCCGCCTTGGGAAGCGCAGCCCGCAGACAAGTGGATTGAGGTGGAAAGCCATCAAGAGGCCGCGAATATTTTACCCGGATTGGCTCAACGGATATTTCTTACTATTGGTAGGCAAGAAATCCCCGCTTATTCTCACCTAAAAAATATCTGGTTTTTGATGCGGATGATTGACTCACCGGATGCGAATGCAGCAGTACCACAGGGAAAATTACTTTGGGAAAAAGGCCCTTTTTCCTATGAGGAAGAGCGAGCTCTTTTACAACAGTATGAAATTGGCGCGATCGTTAGTAAAAATAGTGGTGGTGATGCCACATATCCCAAAATTATCGCGGCACGAGAGTTAGGATTACCTGTAGTAATGGTAAAACGTCCACCCAATCCGGGGGGGGAACAAGTGGCCGATGTCAACAGTGCTCTCGCATGGTTGGATAAAAACTTGTGTTGCTAAATGGGGATATGAAATCTGTCGGGGCAACCACGGGGGGATTGCCCCTACCACATATTTTTAAGGAATGAAAAATTAATAAAGTAGAGCAGGCATCTTGCCTGCTTTCGATCTCAAGGGCTACCCGACAAACCAAATAGTCAAGTTATTTAATTTTCATTCCTGAGTCGGCAAGGAAATATGATAATAAAGTAGAGCAGGCATCTTGCCTGCTTTCGGGCATTTATGGGCGAAACTACCAACCCAATAGTCAAGTTATTTAATTTACATTCCTAACCAGAAAAGTTGCCCTTGATAGAATTGATATCAAGCACCGTTTACCGAAACGCACTTATGGCAAATTTCTCTGTCTCTTTGCTACTTTCTTTTTGACCCATAACCCGCTGCAAAATCGCCTCTACTTTCCCAGCAAAAACAGCATTTCCTCTCTGCCTCGGTCGTGGCATATCAATATAACAGTCCATTACAATCTGACCATTTTCTATTAAAATAACTCTGTCAGCTAGGACTACAGCTTCTTCTACGTCGTGAGTGATCAGTAACGCGGTAAATCCCTTTTCTTGCCACAAATTTTCTAACAATTGCTGCATCTCAATCCGAGTCAAAGCATCCAACGCACCCAGGGGTTCATCAAGCAGTAGCAAATGGGGTTCACAGGCGAGGGCTCTTGCTAAAGAAACTCTCTGCTTTTGTCCCCCGGAGAGTACCGCCGGCCAATCGTGGGCGCGATCGCCAAGCCCTACCGCGTGAAGGACTTGCATCGCTTTGTAGCGCGTGTTTTCTTTGGCAGTCAGTAGCCCTAATTTCACATTTGCCAGCACTTTTTGCCAAGGTAGTAGCCGTGCATCCTGAAACATCATTCTCACTTTAGAGTTCAGTTTGTGAGACGTTTTTCCGTCTAGAAAGACAGCACCTTGAGTTGGAACTTCTAGTCCGGCGATTAAGCGCAACAATGTACTTTTTCCACATCCGCTACGCCCCACAATTGCGACAAATTCTCCGGGGTTTATTTCTATGTTGATATCGCGCAAAATTTCAAGATTTCCAAATGACTTCTGGAGTTCTACTAACTCTAGGCGCATTCCTGAGAGTGCTGATCCCATTCTAAAAAACCTCCATATCGTGATCTCTGTTACAGGCTCAAAACCTTTTTCGCTTTCAAAAGTGGCTGTTGAGCAAGTGCCAATTCCTGTGCGGCTCACCTGTGCTGGTGAAGACCAGATTAGCATCTCTATATTTCAATCTACGGCAAATCAGTCGTATTAACGTAGATTAAAGATTAAACAAGAGTATGGCATAGGTATCTACAAAAAGCAAGAGAATTTTTTACCCAAATTCTGGGACTTTGATAAAGAATTGTTAAGTAGTCCCGCGGTTGAAACCGTGGCTACACAAACAAAACCCGCCTGCGCGGGTTTAAGACTTCTGGGTGAACTAGCCCATAGTGGCGAACGGATTTCTGTTTTCGAGTTTGGTGGGATTGTGCTTGTAAACTTATGGGCCTTGAAAAATTGACCGTGCCAGCTTACTTTTTGATAAAATACTGTAATCCCATCGATTTACGGTACTATTCAATCAGTACCGTGAATCGTTCATGTTTCAATGAGTCAAAAATAGGAGGACAGTTAAATGCCTAATGTTGTCACGATCGCGGGTAGTCCGTCTCATCCATCCCGCTCCTTTGCCGTGCTGGAATACGCCCGCCGCGCTGTCGAGAAAGAAGGACTAAGTACAGCATCTATCAACGTCCGCGATCTCCCGCCAGACGTATTAATTTACGGGCAATTTGGGAACCCAGACTTGAAAGCAGTCAACGAATTAGTGTTAGAAGCCAAGGGCATAATCATCGCGACACCTGTTTACAAAGCAGCCTACACAGGCGTACTCAAGGCTTATTTAGATTTGCTACCGCAAAAGAGTTTAGCAGGCAAAGTTATTCTCCCCATTGCCACAGGAGGTACGCTCGGTCACTTATTAGCAATTAATTACGCCCTCAAACCAGTGTTATCCGAACTCGGTGCTAGTCATATCTTGTCTGGTGTCTATGTTTTAGACACCCAGATCAAAAGTTATGACGAAACAAGCATAGAGCTTGAAGAGGAAACAGAAGAAAGACTGCGATCGCAGTTGCAAGAGTTTCTTGGTGCGTTGCAAAATAGCCCTCTTGTCTAGTGGAAAATCCGAATTAGTTGGAAGTCTCTGATCGGAAAGTTAGCCATAAACAATATGATTGTTTATACTCAAAAGACTAATTTCATAGGGTGCATCTCAAATTTGCCAAAAAAAACTGTAGTGGGTTGGCGTAGCCTGTGCGGAGCATCAGAGCGTCTCGCTCCCTAGGGATCGGGCTAGGGAGCGAGACGCTCCCACTACCAATTTACAAAAATGAGATGCTCCCATTTCATATTTTGGTTGATAAAGAAGAACTAAGAAAGAAAAATGGGACCCTCTCATCTTTCTTTCTTATTCTTGATTTTTTCTAGTTACGCGGGCTGATAATTGGGATGCCAAGCCAGCCATTTCTCTTCTAACTTCCTCGCGATCGCGTCGGCAAACTTACCCAACAAGGCATACATGATAATGCTCAAAACCACCACATCAGTTTGCATAAACTCACGAGCATTCATAGCCATGTAACCAATACCAGAATCCGCCGCGATTGTTTCTGCGACAATCAGCGTGATCCACATAATCCCCAAGGAAAATCGCACACCGACCAAAATTGAAGGCAAGGCCCCAGGGAGAATAACTTGCCACAAAAGAGACATGGCATTCAAACCATAGATTTTTCCCATTTCAATCAATCCAGCATCGATGCTACGGATACCATGAAATGTATTGATATACATTGGGAAAAATACACCCAAAGCCACCAAAAATAACCGGGCTTGATCGCCAATTCCAAACCACAAAATCACTAAGGGAATTAAGGCAAGGTGGGGAATATTACGGATCATTTGCACAGAAGTATCTAGCAGTTTTTCCGCGATGGGAAAAATACCATTGAGGAAACCGAGGAGCAAACCAATCCCGCCGCCGATGAGGAAACCCAACAGCGCCCGCCAAGCACTAATTCCAATATGATGAAACAATTCCCCGCTAATTGCCAATCTAATTCCTGCACTTAAAATACCTGTTGGTGCAGGTAAAACCCTTGTGGAAAGCCAACCAACCTCCACTAAAAATTGCCAGCTAACTATCAGCAGAATCGGTACAATCCAGGGAATTACCTTCTGAAAATAGGGGTTTTCCAGCCATTTTTTGTTCATGACGCACTTGGAGAAACAACTTGTTTTTGTGTGGGAAACTTATCGTTGGCAATGATTTCGCCAAAAGGACTAAACATTTGTGGTTGTTTTACTGTCACTTGGTTCTTAAGGGGTAAGCGAGGGAATAGCAATTCCGCCACTCGATAGGCTTCTTCTAAGTGGGGATAACCAGAGAAAATGAAGGTTTCAATTCCCAAGTCGTAATATTCCAAGATTCGCGTGGCAACGGTATCGGGATCTCCCACTAAAGCAGTACCAGCACCGCCTCTTACTAACCCAATTCCTGCCCACAAATTGGGGCTAATTTCCAGAGATTCGCGACTGCCCGCGTGCAGTTCAGTCATACGCCGCTGCCCTTCAGAGTCCATCCTGGCATAAGCTTTTTGGGCCGCCGCGATCGCGTTGTCATCTACATATTTAATCAAGCGATTTGCATCATCCCAAGCTTCGCTTTCAGTTTCGCGTACAATGACGTGAAGGCGAATCCCAAACCGCACAGTTCTACCCTGTTGTGCTGCTAATTTTTTCACCTCGTCAATTTTTTTTGCCACTTGTTGCGGTGGTTCCCCCCAAGTAAGATAAACATCTATGTGTTTAGCTGCAATTTGTTGTGCTATTGGTGAAGAACCGCCAAACCATAAGGGAGGATAGGGAGTTTGTACAGTTGGAAATAGAACTTTACCGCCGTTGATTTGGAAATATTCACCATGAAAATTGACTTCTTGATCTCCGAGGCTAGTAGAGTGACTACCTTCAAGCATCGCTCTCCAAACTGTCAAAAATTCATCCGTCAATTCATAACGTTCGTCGTGATTGAGATGCACTCCATCTCCTGCTAATTCAACCGGATCGCCGCCCGTAACCACATTAATCAGCAAGCGTCCGTTAGATAATCTGTCAAAGGTTGCCGCCATTCGTGCTGCTACCCCAGGAGCCATTAACCCCGGACGAACTGCTACTAAAAAACGCATTTTTTCTGTTACAGACATTAGGGATGAAGCCACTATCCACGCGTCTTCGCAAGAGCGTCCCGTCGGAATTAGAGCGCCCGTAAATCCTAAATTGTCAACGGCTTGGGCGATTTGCTTTAAGTAGGAGAAACTGCCAGAGCGTCCTCCAATTCCTGTAGCTAAATAGCGTCCATCTCCGTGAGTTGGGATAAACCAAAATAATTCCATTTTATTTAGTCTCCATCACTATTTATTTTTTACTTACCAGGGCCACTTCACTAATCTTGACCGCTTTGGGAAGTAGTTTCAAATCCAAGAAAGTATCAGCAACTTTTTGCTGATAAGTAACGACTTCCTCCGCGATCGGTAGCACACCGTAAGGCCGTCTTCGTGAGATTTCCTCTAAAGTTGGAACGTCAATACCAAGTTCAGGAGACAGTTGTTTTGCCACCTCCGTTGGTTGAGCAGCCGCCCATTCATCCACTTTTTGAAGTTCCTCTAAAATTGCCTTAATCTGATCAGGATATTGCTCGTTAAAAGGTTTGGCAGCGAGATAGAATTCCCGATTAGCGACAAGGCCTTCTCCATCCTTAAGAATACGAGCATTTGTAGCTCGTTTCGCGACTGTAAAAAACGGGTCCCAAATCGCCCAAGCATCGACACCTCCTTGTTCAAAAAGTGCCCGCGCATCTGCTGGCGGCAAATAAATAGGCTGAATGTCAGTATATTTTAATCCGGCTGCTGTTAATGCTTCTACCACCAGATATTGCACATTTGAACCCTTATTAAATACAACTTTTTTACCTTTCAATCCAGCCACATCTTGAATGGGAGAATCTTTCGGTACTAAGATAGCTTCGCCTTTAGGATTAGGAGGCTCGTGAGCAATATATAGCAATGGTGCGCCCGCTGCTTGTGCGAAAATCGGCGGAGCTTCCCCTGTATGCCCAAAGTCAATACTGCCTGCATTTAAAGCTTCTAATAATTGAGGGCCTGCGGGAAATTGAAGCCACTGGACAGAAGTGTTTTGGGGGGCTAAACGCTTCTCTAAACTCCCCCGTGATTTGAGGATACTTAGAGTTCCATATTTTTGATAGCCGATCCGAATTACATTGCTCTGTTGTGGTTTAGAAATGGCCACCGATGTGACAGTAGAAGTTGGGGGAGTTGTATTTGTTTGCTGAGTAGGAGTACAGGCAGAAATTGTCAAACTCAAACTGAAGCCAATTGCAAAAAGCAAAGCAAAAGTCTTGATGGAACTATGTTTGAGTTTGCTCCAAAAATGTCTCAATCTAGCTGGAAATGAACTCTCTTTCAATGGGGTTAACACTGTCTCTTCCTAAATTTCAAGTATTGAAAACCAAGAAACGCAATAGCCATGCCAAAGCTGAACTAATAGACATCTCCCAACAATCCGATCGCGGGCAGGCTAACGCCTACCCTACAGTAGTTTTTGGAGATGTCTAATCATTAATCGACCAAAACTACGATAATCCGAGCGATTTACCGTAGTTATATCGAACAAAGTGCTATTATCTCACAGATGGCTTCAAAATGCAAGTAAATTCTCTAGTTTTTTTGCTTGTCTGACTTATCTATAGCAGTCGCGAGTACCGAAGCCCCCCAATTGCTTGTCTATGTGGATGAGACTCCGCGGGCTAACCTCCTTGTCTCATCCCATACTTAGTAGGGTGCGTCATATTTTTACTTTAACGATTAACGCGATCGCGTTTTTGTCTGACGCACCCGAAAAATGCTGTAGATTTAGCCGTTATTTTTGGGATTTACCGTTATTAACGTACCCAATTTTTACCCCGTGTAAGTTTTCGATATTGACCACAGCACCATATTGAATGAATACATCAAAGAAACGCGAGTAATTTTTCCCCCAATAAATCATGGCACAAGACATAGGAGCCCCCTTACCTTCGTCTTTTCCGTCTATCAAAAATCTCAATCTTGTCTCGTACAAAAAACAAATTCCCGTGGCTTTTCCATAAACATATTTTTTCCAATGTGCTGTGTTACTAGCAACTGGCACAAGAGCGATTACTTCCGATTGAAATACTCTATTTGCTTCTTCACATTTACGCATCCAATCTATTATTTTACTGCCCCGTTTAACATCATTACCATAAGGCGGATTAACGTATATTGTGGGGAAATTCCAAAACAGTGATAACCCATCATAGTCTGGCAGCATATACTCTACAACAGCACCAACTATTGAAAAAGGGCTAGAGCATGGATCTAAATGAATAATACCGCCGAAAACTTCTTTTACGGCATCAACATACTTCTGGGGAGTACCCCAATCTTTCTTGGTGCTAACTACCTGTCTTCCTGCTGTCATAATGAATATATATTCTGCTTAAACGATTTGTTGATCTGATGTTGTCAAGGAAATATAATAATAAAGTAGAGCAGGCATCTTGCCTGCTTTCGCTCTCAAGGGCTACCCGACAAAGCAAATAGTCAAGTTATATAATTTTCCTTCCTTAATCGGCTTGGTAATCCATGTAAAGGAGTTTTTTATTAGGCAAAAGAGGGAACTATAGCGCGTCTAAATAAATTGTGAAATCTTGTAGGGGCAATCCCCCTGTGGTTGCCCCGATTGATGAGGGGTAGGCACTCTTGCGCTACCCCTACAAATCTGCATGAATGATTTAGACTTGCTATATAATTTTAATAATTTCCCGATTCTTCGGAGGCATTATGAGAACTTTTTGACAAAATTAAATGCAGTACATTTAATTCCTTAGATGTCAATAAATACTGATCGGTAAACATTTTTTTTCTCATTTCTTCTAAGCTATAACTTCTCAAAACTATAAAGGGAAATAGTTGATAGCGATCGCCGATAGGTAAAACATTAGTAACGGGAAAGATCGATCGCGCATAAGTGGATAAAAGATCCCGAAATTTTGCCGTGTCGGGCTCCGAGGGAGCAGATTCCCAATAGTGGCTCAATTCTTCATTATTAATAAAGGCAAATAAGGGGATAACATAATAGCGATCAAACCTTTTACTTTCCTGCTCAAAACTTTGATCCTGATCTACTTTTCTCAATAATTTAACTAATTGTATGCCACCGCCCTTAATCGCGGCGCGCAAATTTTCGGGATACAACTTCTTATTGCGCGCTATCTCCCTCATTTTCTCCAGTAACTCATCATTAACATACTTATTAATCTGCTCAACTAACCCCTGTTTATACTTTTCTTCTAAGGTTTGATCGCCCAGAGTAACAACCAATAAATTACCCCAAATGATCCCTGGTTCAATATTACCATAATCTAGTAATTTGTCAAGATTATTTCGACAAACTTCAGCAAAATTTTTCGAGAAATTTTGTTGCAATTTCAGATAAGGCAAAAGATTTTGACTCTGGGGCTCTGGGGGGCGTAAAAGAAACTCACCCCGATTAAAAAGATTATGCAAACTCTCATAAACATCTCGCAAAACAGTATTGTATTTTTTCCGACGATACTCACTGTCTAATTCCTTCAATAAATGAGACATTTGATTAGTAAAAGTATCTCCGGCAGCCGACACAGATTTACCCCCAAGAGGGATTATTAAAAATTTATCACTGCCTAAATAGCCATAGCCCATAATGCGTGTCATTATCGACGTTTTCAGAATTAGCAAAATATTTAATAAACTTAATTTGCTTTCTTGTAAAGACATTTCATTTTGCTTCTCCCTGGGGCTTGACAAAGGGGGAGTGCTCTCGACTCTATCTTCTAAATATTTAACTTGATCTGACAAATAAAATACTAATTCTTTATCCTCATTATCGAAAGTTTTGCCCCTTTCATCCTCACCCCGTCCCCGATAAATAACTTGGATCACTTCCATGAGATTTTTTTCCAGTTGAAACTTAGGAATATCCACCAGAATATGTTTAGTTTTAGGAAAGGATAAACCACGACTTCCTGAAGCCGTCATAAAAATGACTTTGGCTTTATTTTTGTACTTATGTATATTGTCTTTTTCCTCATCAGAAACATTAGCATGGATTTCTAAGTAATCTTCATTGGGTTTAAAGGCTCTTTCCGCTTTAATTTTTTCAATAAGTTCGGCTAAACGGCGTTTATCTTGAATATAAACAATAATTTGTTCAACCCCAGGAAGAGAGAGACGATCGCGGATATCTTTAATAATTTCTTTCTGCACTAATTTCACTAAATCATTCTTTTCTCCTAGGGGGTTATTTTCTTGAAGTTTAACAGTTTCGACAAATACTTTATAAGTCATATCTAAACTACGGGCTGGATAGGAATTAGCATTAATAGCTACAGCCTTTTGTTTTTTGAATTCAAAGTGATCGACTTGTAAAGCTTCCACAGGAGTAGTTAACTTTTTGAAATAGATTTTATCGGGCTCTGGGGAAGCATCATTGAGCTGTTGTAGAATCGCCTCTTGATCAACAATAGAAGCATCAGCAACGATCACTTTAGTATTAAAATATTTGGGTAATTCATACTGCTCAACGATGCGGGTAATTCCCTGCAAAAACTCCGCGCCTCCCTCATCACCCGTAATTTCATCTATCATAATAAATAAATGTTTAATCCGTTGAGAAATTTGACGCATTTTCGCGGGAATCAGTTTGCCGTCTTTATCATTCCAAGCATCGTTAAAAATTTTGCCAAAATGCTCTAGTGTATCCCTTCTATTTTCATTTTTCTTTAATGACTGAAGGCAAACAGTCGCGACAATATGATTAGATGATTGAGTATTAATAAGAGCGTAAATTGCTTGAGAAATAGTCTGGAGGACTCCCTTAGTTTTAGTCTTTGTAGGTTTAATTGTATAATCATTCTTTCTTTCTACTTTAATTTGACGATATTCCTGACGTATAATTTCTCGATTTTCTCGATCTTCAGCCCAAAAGTGAACGGTTTTTTCGCGAAAATCTTCTTCCTTGGTGTTGGTTAAGTATTTAACCGTGTAATTCCCATTATTGGTTGCGATAATGTTAGAATTAGTGTAGAGACAAAACACGCGATCGTCACACAATAACCCGGTTTTTGGATCTTTAAATTTTTCCAGAATATCAAGGTTAACTTGTTTGCGGGGACTGGCATAAAATAAGAGAAAACCGTCCTCAATACCATGCTCTTTCAGAAAAGACGCGATCGCGGTAGTTTTGCCGATACCAGGATTTCCTGTTAAGAATAAATAAGTTTGATCAGAATTAAGATATTTGCGAATTAATTCCCCATGAGATTTCCGTAATTCTAAGCCCGGAGTTAAATCTAACTTCGTGGCTAATTCATCGGAAATCGTACCAATAGAATTAGCAAAATCATCAATTTTTTCGGTATAAATGATCGGGCTATTGTCAGCATCAGGTTTAATCTCGAAAATACTCGTGATAAAATCACTACCCTTGGGAAAACTGTATTTCGCATTCTCTTGAATAGTATTTAAAACCCTGGCGCGGGCTTGATTTATATCGGGAGATGTTTGCTCCTTAAATTTGTAAATCTCCGCACAAGTTTTTAATAAATCCAGATTTTCTTTACGGAGACAAAGAGTATTGAGAGCGCGATCGGTATATCCTACCACATTAAAAAGCACATCATCATCGTGATTAATAATTCCTTGTGCTAAGAGAAACCCGTAAAAACTATCAGTATAACTTCCCGCCTGAATTAGCTTAAAATCTTCCTTATCTTTATATTTAAAAGCCGTCAAATAATCCTTTAATTCCGCGGATAAATTCACACCCAAAGTGCTAGTATCGATCCGCAAATTAGCGAAAACACTTTTGGCGCGTAAATAACTAATATCTTTGATTAATAATTTTCGCATCGTTTCGATGTCAGCTAAATCATCATCTAAGTGAGGAGTAAAAGCCGACAAATCAACACAAAAAATTCTCAACTTTTTACCATATTGTAAAAGCATGAGGGTATCGGCTTGTAAAAATTCCCCTTTTTGGTGATAATTACCAATGAGAGAATCATTAATTTTATCCGCGGGTAATAACTGAGCTAATATATCTTTTGCTGACTGAATTTCCGACTTCGGATGAGTTTTGAGGGAATTTTCGCCCACGAAAGAGCACTGATAGTAAAGAATCGTTAATTTTGAACGGTTGCCGCCTAAAGATTTGACATATTCGCCCCAGAAATTCAAGCCTGATAAAAAGCCTTTATGGAGAAAATACATCAACCATTTTTCCACATTCTTTTTCCGCGATATAGTGCTCTCATCGAAATCGGGTGTTTGAATTAATTGATTTAGCATCTTCTCCAAATCAAGATGCTCTAAATCTTGCTGATATAATTCAGCAAAGTTATGTTTAATTTTATGTTGTTTAATATAGGCAAGGATGCCAATATTAAATCCGACTTCAAAGATGTGCCCTAGATATTTTTGCATCATGGTATTTTTCCCCTCGTAATCATTAGACATCTCCTAAAACTACTGTAGGGTAGGCATCTTGCCTGCCATTGATCCGATTTTTAGAAGATGTCTATTAATCGCTCTTCTCATTTTATCTCAAATATTAGCCCTCTTTCAAAAATAAGGTGAAAGGCAGGCAGGATGCCTACCCTACCATCATTTTTGCAGATGTCTATTCAACCACAAGGGTTATTAGCTCCCCAATAAATGCTTAACTTCCGTCAAAAAAGCTAAACAATTAAAATCCGCGCTCCCATTAATATGCTTAAAAACCGACTCAACCCCCACAGACTCATCACCAATAATGCGCCCATAGGGGTCCAATTTCAAACTCATCTGTGAGCGTGATTCATACCGAGAAAAGTGAAAACATAACAGACAATTTAACAATGTATTTCTCATTTCTCCATCATAAATTAAACCTTCCAGAATATCTTCATCATCTAATATTCCCTGATAGATATTTAATAACGTCGAATACGCGATCGCGCCATTATAAAAATTATTATTACCGGATACCTTAATCCCATTTAACAAATTGAAAAACATCACCGCGTTGCGCCCACTATCTTGAAACATAGTCGTTTCTAATTCCTGAATATCATCAATATAAAAAGATTTTGCTTGAGTTGTCGGAGTGATCACATAATATTTATCAAAAAATATCGGATAAATCTTAATATCCTCTCTTTTCCCTTTCAAAGTGCCAATCAAACTCTTAGACATAAAAAATAATCGCTCATCTTCCTCCGCATTGGTAATATGTAAATTGCTGCTATAAGGCGCTTGTGCCACATAGATAAAATGACGATAACCTGCCGCATAAAGTTCGCTGACAATATCACCTAAAATGGGTGGCTCATTATACATATCTCTGACAGAATAATTTTCGGAAAAAGTCCTTAACATCTCTACTTGAATAGTCTCATTTTGTATCCGGCTAATTGCCACAACTTCTCCCAGTAAATTAGCTTTACGTTGCTGTCGGGTACTCTTCCACCTTTTCTCATCACTATCTTGACTAGAAACAATAATAATCGCGAGCTTCTGCCATTGATTTGACATATTACTATAAGTTAACTGAAACTGCTTCGGCAAGATAGAATAAAGAGAGCTTAAACCATTTCTAATATGCCACTGATTGGGAGCTTGTCTGATTCTAAAACCTTGAGAGTTTGCCCGATATTTTTCACTCAAAAGTTGGCATAAAATCCGCGATACATAAGTCATAAATTTTTCTGTCGGGCGGGGATCTTCACGGTTGCCTTCATGGAGTCGAGCCATTGGTAGAAATAAATTTGCGGGTGCTTTTTCTAGCAGAAAAACTAAACTAATATAGGCAAGTAGCGACGTAGTAAACTTGTAAATAAATCGGGCATTCAAGGTTAAACCATTGCCCTTATCATCCCAACGCTTATTATCATAAGGAAAGACTATCATTTTATAGCCCGTTTTATCGCTAAAAGTATCCGCGTATTTTTTCTTAGAGTTTTCCGTCTTGGGCACCCAAATGATCGGCAAGGTTTGAATACCTTTAATATTATATTGCATCGTCAAATTTTCTTGTTTTTCTACCTGAAAATAGCGGATCTCTTCTAAGTCCATTTTGACGGTTAGCCGACAGAGGGCATCACCCTCGATCGCGTTTTGATCTACGGCAATATATTGCAGCACTTTCTTAGGTTTTTTCGCGACAAACTCACGGAACATTTTGCGATTATTCTTGTCCCCTAAAACCTTATTAATTACTAATACCCCTTGTTTGACACGAATATATCTCACTATGTTTTGCTTCGGTAAAATCCTGGGCTGTGTCAGAAAAGATTTCAACAATTGTTTCAGTCTATCTATTTTTGAGCTAACATGAAAATCGCGAAACCCTTCGAGAAATTTGCGTAAAAGTTTCTGTTTTGCCTGCTCATCACTACCTTGCAATATAGGTAAGACTCTTTGCTCAAAAACCTCTTTAGGATTGTATTCTATTTCGGACTGATAGTTATAATTTGGTGCGAAAGGATTAGCACGAGAAGCAAAAATAAAGTAATATAAAAATGCTAGTTTTAAAACCTTACGACTAAAAGTTTCAACTTCATAAGAATCAGCTATTTTTTGCTTGTGCTCATCACTATCAGGATTAAGCAAGTTTAAGTTATATTGAAATACCTTGTCACCACCTCTAGCTTGCACAGGATTATCAAATTTGAGTTTTAAACCCAAAATAAATTTACTTTCACCATTTTTTTGACTATCGGTGGTTTCGCCTAAATAACCATCGACTATGGGAATAATTGGGAGTGCATCAAAAGCTTCTGCCCGGGAAAACATCTCGCGTAAATTAACTTCAACACCAGCATAACTGACGTTATAATCGCTTTCTACTTTGTCAGAATCATTATTAATATATTCTTCGATTAATCTGAGACGACGAATTAAGTCTTCTAAATAAATGGTATTTGGATCTACTTTGTCCCTGCCACGGATATTTTCTAATAAATATTCTAGGTAACATATTTTGGCTTCTTTTTTGAGTTTACCTAAAGTTTCTTGATCGACTATTTTAATCAACTTATGAAAATCAGAAGTATCATCTTGCTCCATCTCATCAAGGAGTGTATAAAGGTTTTCTTGCTCCTCTTCATTATCTGTTTGTCGATCAATATGATTTTTGATTCCCTCTTTTAATGCTTGGGAAAAATTATTAATATGATCGACAGATATCGTTAATTTGTGAAACTTAAATAAAGAATTAAGCCCCGGGGTATTTTCTAAAGTAAGTTGTTGTTTTTGTAAGCCTTTATAGCGATTATTAAAATCATATTGAAAGCCTAAAACATAGCCATTCCCCCTAAACTCATTTGCTTCTAAAGGGCTAATCAAACTATGGACAAAATCATTACTATTATAATTAAGTCCTATGGTATTTTGTAAATGTTGTCGTAAAATCTCGGTAATTTGCTGAATTAGTTGAGGAAATTTTTGGGCAAAATCCGAAGTAAAGTTAATAGTCGCGACTTCGGCTGCACCTTCAGATGAACCCAAGGGATGCTGAATGTCAAGGGTTGCTACCTGATTGGCTATATCATCAATATCAATGATTAAATGTCGCGGTTTTAGTCTTAACTTAAAGGGATTTGTTGTGCCCAAAATATTGATAATTTTATGGAGTAAATCACTGTAATCAGCCGGAACTAAATTATCATCGGTATCCCCTAACTTTAATAGGTTCATGTTATTAATCCCATTATCCTCTTTTGGGGATTATATAATATCTGGTGAAAAAAGTCAATACTGATGAAATAAAATTACTTGGCTCGGAGAAACCCGGTTTCTACATAATGCTTCAAGCAATTACCCACAACCATGAAAGAAACCGGGTTTCTGTGTAATCTTACAATTATCTATTACCCATTACCCATTACCCATTACCCTATTTCAAAAGTTCCTCTAATTGTTGCAAATTCCATAGGGTTTGATAATGGCCTTTTTCTTGTATTAATTGGGAATGGGTTCCTATTTGTACAATTCTACCATGATCCATGACAAAAATTCGATCCGCGGTGGCTGCTGCGGATAATTGATGGGAGATAAATATCACGGTTTTGCGTTTGGCTCCCTCGGATAAATTCGTCAAAATATTCGTCGCTGTTTGATTATCTACACTGGAAAGAGCATCATCTAAAATTAGGATTGGTGCATCCATTAATAATGCTCTGGCTAAGGCGGTTCGCTGTCTTTGTCCCCCCGATAACGTAATTCCTCTTTCACCAACTATGGTTTCATATTGTTGGGTAAAGTTGATAATTTCTGGGTGAATTTGCGCTTGTCTTGCAGCTATTTCTATCTCTTTATCTTCTGCTAAGGGATTGCCATAACGGATATTATTCTTAATGGTTGTACTGAATAAGAAACTGTCTTGGGGAACATACGCGATCGCGCCTCTTAAGTCGGATAATTTAATTTGAGTAATATCCTTACCATCAATAAATAATTGATCGATGCCAATATCTAATAACCGGGGTAAAGCATTAGCTAAAGTCGTTTTTCCAGAACCGATCGCGCCTACGATCGCGACAGTTTCTCCGGGTTTAATGGTAAAATTAATATTGTTAAGCGCGGCTACTTTTGCCCCCGGATAACTATAAGTAAGATTCGATGCTGATAACCATCCGTTTACGGGTTTCGCTAAATTAAGAGGATGAGCAATATCTTTAATTTTCGCTTCGACGTGAAAGATAGATTCGACGCGATCGACACTCACTTCTCCCCGTTGATACGCGGTAATAGTAAACCCTAATAACGCGGTAGGAAAAACTAATCTTTCTACATACAATAATAACGCGACAAAATTACCAATTGTTAATTCTCCATTCGCGATCGCGCCAGAGCCGGTAGCCAATAAAATTAATAAACTTAAACTCGCTAACCCCGCTAAAATGGGAAAAATAATATTACGGGTTTTAGCTAACAGTAAATTAGCCCCTAATAAATTCTGATTGGCATGGCGAAAAGCTTTCTTTTCATTCTCCTCTTGGGCATAAATTTTAATCAGAGAAATCCCACTCATGTCTTCCTGAATTAAATCACTGATTGTCGAAAGTTCTTCTTGAACTTCTAATTGCTGCTTCCGTAATTTATCACTAAAAACTTGCACTAAAATTAACATTAAGGGATAAACAGATATCGCGAGTATTGTTAATTTTACATTAATGAATAACATCGCGGGTAATGTCATCGCATAGGCAAAAATGGTATTAGCTAAACTTAATACTGCGAACCCCACTAATCTTCTAATATTTTCCACATCGGAGGTGGCTCTATTAATTAAATCACCGATAGTATTTTCGGCAAAATATGAAGCCTCTAAGGTTAAAATATGTTCAAATATTTTTTGCCTTAAATCAAATTCCACTTTACGCCCCACACCAAATAATAAAATTCGAGATGCCATTCTTATTCCCCACATGATGGACGCGAGAATAAAAATGAGCATCGCATAATATAGTATTTTATCAAAATTGAGAGCTATTTGTAGATCATCAATGGAATTACGAATAAGAATTGGGATATAGGTTCCCAAGGCATTTACAATAAATAAAGAGACAATTCCCCATAAAGCTTTGTCGCGATGGGGTTGTAAATAACCTAAGAGTTTTTTTAGTCGTGAATTTGCCATTTTTCCAGCACTTCTTGTTAATGATTCTTGGGAAATACAAACTCCTGCCGTATTACATTACCCGCTATTTATACTACAAAAACTTCGTAGGCGAGAGTTTTGCATTCTTTGTTTATTGTAAAGGAAATTTAACATTTTGTAACCGCGATCGCGTGTCATTTGCGGAATAGCCCGAAAAAAGGGAAAATATAGGATCGGGGGGGTAAATTCTTCAAGCCAGACGCGATCGGCTGAATGCTTGATAGGGCAAGGGTTCTGGTTAAGGACGCGATCGCACAGATCCGCGATATGATAACCCAGAGGTAAATCAGATGAGATTTCGTGGTAAATGCCTTGATGGCCCCTTAAAAGGGAAAGAAGTTGAAGGAAAACTCAACATAGAAATTCAGGTAGAGTCTGTGACACAATGCGCGGAGTCACCGAGTAAAAAACAATCCATCCCTTGGGAAACAATTTTTATTTGTTTTTTTGGGGTTTTATTATTTAATTTTGTCGCGCTCCCATTGGTTTTACCCATAAAAAAAACAATGAATCTCCATCTTCCTGTGAGAAAATTTCATCTTCCTGTTATTAATTGAACCGTTACCGATCATTACCCAAAAAACGGTTTTCTTGTTTTTTGTAGGTTGGGTTGAGCGTAGGGAAACCCAACGAATCTGTTAGGTTTCCTCTATGTTGGGTTTCGTACCTCAACTCTGTTAGGTTTCCTCTATGTTGGGTTTCGTGCCTCAACCCAACCTACTTCGATTCGTAGGTTGGGTTGAGCGTAGGGAAACCCAACGAATCTGTTAGGTTTCCGATATGTTGGGTTTCGTACTGTTAGGTTTCTGATATGTTGGGTTTCGTACTGTTAGGTTTCCGATATGTTGGGTTTCGTCCCTCAACCCAACCTACAAAAAATGAGGAATGTATTAGTAAATAAACACAATTTCTTCCCTCAAGCTACTCTTAAATAGTAGGGGCTAACCAACCCCGCAATAAATAATAAAAAGAGGCTAAATATTCATCAATTACTTTTGTCGTAATTAACAAAGCTTCAGCACTAGGAAAAAAATCATAACCACGAATACGTCTTTTAATTTTATCATCGGTTTGAAAGGTATAAAAATCTGTCGCCTTGGGTAAAACTTTAATCCCAACTCCATTAAATGTTGACGCGGCACGACGAATTTCTAAAGCCGAAGTAACAAGAATCACTTTTAAAGGAAGACGACGAGATTTTAATATTTTTTTAACTTCTTCTGCACTGGTATGAATATCAAGACTCTGATTTTCGAGAATAATATTATCTGGGGGAACATTGAGAGAATTAACCAATATTTTTTTAATATCTTCTCCTTCGATAAAATGACCTTCTAATTCTGGTCTTGGCCCAGCACTTACGATAATTAAAGGGGCTAATTGATTACGATAAAGGGTTGCGGCATAGGGAAGTCTATTGCTAATATCTGTTACTTGAATAGCATTACGATCCGGTAATTGGGGTTGAGTAGTTCCCCATCCTAATAATACGATCGCGGGAGCTTGTTCTCGACAACAGGCACTTAATTTAATCGCTTGATAAGCCTCTTTTTCAGCTTGTTGTGCTAACCAAAACGCGACAAAGGGAGTGCTAGATATAATTAAAATAAGAACGGCCACAAAAATCAAGGTTGGTGCGGGATTTTTAATACCACCATTAGTAATTAATGTCATGGAACCAACTAAGAGTAAAATCCCTAAACCCAAAGGGGTAAAAACAAAGGAAAATACATTAAAAATAGCCCCCCCTACGGGTGTATCGGGTGCAAAAAAGCCGAGGAGAGCAATTACCGGAAAGAGAAGAACGATTAAGCGTTCAATTAAGGCATTTTCTTTGCCCCCTGTCATTTTCCACGCGTTAACCAGTAGGGCAATAAATACAAAAAAAATGATTAGTCTCGTGATGATTATTCCCAGCATTGATCGTTAAAAGAAGGAAGAGGGAAGAGGGAAGAAAGAAGAGGGAAGAAGGAAGAAGGAAGAGGGAAGAAGGAAGAAGGAAGAAAGAATAGGAAAGAAGGAATAGGGAAGAAGGAATAGGGAAGAAGGAATAGGGAAGAAGAAATTTCCCTTATTACCTATTACCTATTACCTATTACCTATTACCTATTACCTATTACCTATTACCCATTACCTATTACCCATTACCTACTTGGAAATTATCGGCGTTTAAGATCATGGCGAATGGCCTGTGTTACAGTTTCAATGATTTTAACACGGGCATAATATTTGTCATTGGCGGGAATGATCGTCCAAGGGGCTGTCGGTGTACTGGTGCGTTGAATCATTTGATTAACCGCGACATCATAAAATGGCCATTTTTCTCGATTGCGCCAATCTTCTTCCGTGAGTTTATATTGTTTAAAGGCATTATTATCCCGTTCGTCAAAGCGTTTTAATTGCTCATCAGGGCTAATATGTAACCAGAATTTTACTAACACATAACCCGCACTGGTTAATTGTTCTTCAAATTCATTGATTTCTTGATAAGCTCGACGCCATTCGACTTCTGTGGCAAATCCTTCTATGCGTTCAACTAACACTCGTCCATACCAACTACGGTCAAAAATTCCGATTTTTCCCGCGGTGGGTAAGCGTTTCCAAAAACGCCATAAATAATGATGAGCTTTTTCTTCTTCTGTGGGTGCGGCAAAGGCATTAACGATATAACTACGGGGATCTAAAATATCAGTTAAACGTTTGATCGCGCCTCCTTTTCCTGCGGCATCCCATCCTTCAAAAAGGACTAATACGGGTTTTTTATCCTCAAAAATACTGAATTGTAATTTACTCAATATTTCCTGTTCTTCTCGCAGTTGTTTTTTGTATTGATCGGTGGAGAGAGATTTAGTAATATCTACTTGGGCTAATAAATCGGGTTCTGTGGGTTCTAAATGTTTTTGAGCCGGTAATTTAACGGGTTCACATTGAATTTTTACGCGATCGAGTGCTTCGGTAATTGTCGCAGCCATTTGGGTTAATACTTTAATAATTGTCCAGCGACGACAGTCACTTTCTACTAAGGTCCAAGGTGCGGGTCCTGTACTGGTTTGAATCACCATTTCTTCGGCAAAAGATTTATATTGTTCGTAATGTTTTGCCTGTTGCCAATCTTCAGGACGGACTCGCCATGCTTGTAGGGGATCTTCTTCTAATTTATTGAGGCGTTTTTTTAATTCTTTGCGACTGAGGTGAAGCCAATATTTAGTAATCACCGCACCATCATCAATTAGTTGTCGCTCAAAGGCATTTATTTGACGCATCGCGATGGGTATTTCGGCTTCAGAAATGCGCTCAAATAGTCGATCTTCTAATACGCGAGTGTACCAACTATGATAGAAAAATCCCATACGTCCTTGGGCGGGTAATTTTTGCCAAAAACGCCAGAGAAAAGGATAATGTTTTTCTTCTGGGGATGCTGGCCATATCGGATGAACTTCAAAGCCACGGGGGTCCATATATCCTACCATTTGTTTAACTAGGGCTCCTTTTCCCGCGGCGGCCCATCCTTCTAATACTAAAATAACGGGGATTTTTTTTTCGCGACAGGCTTGTTGGAGCGATCGCAATTGTTGCATTAAACCTTCAATTTTGCCATTGTAGGTTTCTTTATTTAACGTGAGAGATAAATCAAGATTATCTAACATAGACGGGTTTGTATTTTATGAATAAAGGTAAGACCATTTTTCTGGTAGCTCGATCGCGCTTGAGTTGCTGTAACTCTTATCATAATAGAGATCGTCTTAGTAATGCTCCGCGTCTACTGTCATCTAACCTGCCCAAACTTCTTGGGCAAAACGAATGGCTATTTGACTGAGTAAATAGCTACAAAATACTAAGGAGGGATATCCCATATGAGGATACTTTGATAAGGTTAAACCAACGGCAACCGATAAGGAGATTATACCATAAACAAGACGGCCAGGTGAGAGGGCGACTCCACCACTTAAGATTAAGCCTAGACTAAGAAAGCCATAGATTACTAAAATTAAGGGCAGTTGCGATCGCGTTTTCCAGAGTAAATACATTCCGCCAAATACAATGATAGTATTTAACATGGGAGTTTCACCTCTTAACCAGAGTAAAAATCCCAGGGCAAAAAACGCGTATTGGGTTTTTCTCTCTCCTAAAAAAGTACGTGATCGCCATACCCAATAAAAGCCGAAACAGATCAGTAAAAAAAGCAAAGGATACCAAGGATCGGCTAACCAATTATAATTAAGAGTTGCTCTCCCCCAAATGGCTTTCGTCACCATTTTAATCCAGTCCCAACCGTGAAAAGTGCCATCGGAAGGTTGCCAAGATTTTTGCGCCTTGGCAAAGGCTAAAAAATCACCAAATTTGATTTGGCAAAACAGACTATAAGCACCTATTCCGATTCCCACAAAAAGACTTGATAAATAAGCTCCAATGCTCCGACGTTCCCTGATCGCGATGAAAAGAAAGGTAGGGATTAAAATTACCCCTGGAGGACGACACGCGGAGGCTAATGCTCCACAAATACTCGCGAAAATATACTTTTTCTTGTGAAATGAATATAAGGAAGTTGTTGTTAATAATAAAAATAATCCTTCCGTATAAATCACAGTGCCAAAGAGGGAAAAGGGACAAAATGCCAGAAACGCGATCGTCCATTGGGCGGCTTTTTTTCCTTTGATTTCATTCACCCAATGATAAACTACCATTAACGTACTGAAAAACGCGATATTATTGATAATAATACCCGCAAGATGAAAGGAAAAACCCAAATTCATTAAAAATCGAAGTAAGATAGGAAACAGTGGGAAAAACGCAACAGAATGTTGTTGCCCATCATTAGTATAAGAGTAACCCATGAGGGCAATAATCTCATACCAATTACTATCCCAGGCTTGAAATACTCCCCAATCAGGTATTACAACTATTCCCTTGGGGTTAATCGGGAGTAAAGGGGCAATTATTAACAGGGAAATTAAAATAATAACGCGACTTAATAGCCACATTGTACCAATGAAAACTAAGGGGTTTTCCTCAATAGATTTTCTCAATTTTAACAAATTCATTATTTTTTTATGCGACTAAATAGAAAAACATCATCTTTTTCATAGCTTAACTGAAACTGTTTATCCTGATAGAGTTTATTGACTAAATCGATCGCGTATTCTGAATTACTCTGCCACCCCGGATGACGAATATCGAGAAGAATAGAGTCAAAGGCATCAAAATTTTTCGGTGGTACTCTTGCTTCAGTAAACTGTATCATTTCGCGTTGACTTAAATGGGGAACGATCGACGCGGTTGTATAAACACCCCCTTTGGTATGTTTCACTAAAGAAACCCCATGACGCGTGGCTTGCCAAGTATCTACATTATCTAAATAACGAGACCAAAAATAACCAAATTTGGCTAAGGCGACAAAGCACACAACAGCCCATAAAATAATATACTTTTTGGTTTGTAACCTAGATTTTCCGGCTGCTAAACTGGAAATTACAGCTAATAATAAAAAGGGTAAAATAGGCAGTGAATATTGATGAATTAAGTCTTTTTGAGCGTTGTCAATGGATAAAATATTCATCGCAAAAACAGGTATTCCCGCGACTAAGGGTGCTAAATGTTGGGGAGAAAGTCCCCAAGCAATAGGCGCAAATAGGAGGATTACATACCATAAATTGTCTAAAGAAAAAATTGTTTTTAGATATAAAATAGGTTGAAAAAATAAATTTTTGAGAATTTCTCCATAATCTTTTCCCAGATGTTGATAACGGGGAATGTGACGGGAGATTGTCGCTCCAAAATAAGGCATTATTATTTGAGATGCTACGAGAAACCAAGTCACTCCCAGCACTATACAAATAATGCCATAGAGCCGTTTTTTCTCAAAAATTAATAACCATACACCCATCCCTGCTACGGTGAGAGATAAGGCGGCTTTACAACTGAAAATCAAAATAATCGCGCCAATAAACCATCCTAATTTGTTTAATCTGGCGGCTAAAATTGCTCCAAAAATCGCGGGTAGGGCAATGACATCGGGGTGAAAGTCAAATAGGTTAACATTAAAAATTATCGGATATAATAGATAGACTACCGCGATCGCGAAGGCTTGAGTTTCTTTTAAACCCGCGTTTAAGCCTAAATACCAAAGGGGTAATGCTCCTATTGATAAGCTAATTGCCTGTATCGCGAATAACCAATGCACATTGGGATGAATTTTATAGAAGATGGCTAAGGGATAAAAAATAAAAGCACCATGATCGCCCAGAATATGAAAATCTATTAAGGTAGAATAAGGGGTTTTTCCTTGACTGATTAAATAAATGGCTTGATCGAAAATTCCTAAATCCCACGCGGTTGATTGATAAAGCGCGTGTCTTAAACTTCCACAAATAAATAAAACGATTGAGGAAATAATGATTAACTGGGCAATGGGATGTATTTTTTTTCTTAATTCTAAGAGTTGACTAATTTCCATAGTTACCAAAAGTGTTAATTAACAAATATAACCTGAAACGGGGTTTCTCACTTGTTTGTTATTCCCCAGTTAGAGAAATTCTCCAGAAACCCGGTTTCTCCATGTAAAAATTACAAGCAAATTAGAAAATTATATCAGTTTTGTGCGTAATCCACCAAGGAATTTTTTGATATTTTTTCACGTTTTGGGGGAGAGAGGAGAATACGATCGCGTATTTGATCCCCAAAAATCGTAAGATGGGAGTGACAAACTAATCATTAAAACATTGTGAAAGCCATTACACTCCTGGGCTCTACGGGCTCCATTGGTACACAAACCCTTGACATTGTAGGGCAATACCCCGATCAATTTCGGATTGTGGGATTAGCCGCGGGACGTAATATTACTCTCTTGGCGCAACAAATTCGTCAGTTTCGCCCCCAAATTGTTGCCATTAGTGACTCTTCTCAACTGAGTGAATTAAAAGCCGCGATCTCCGATATCGATCCCCAACCCATTTTACTCACAGGAGACGCGGGTGTAGTAGAAGTGGCTCGCTATGGGGACTCGGAAGCCGTTGTTACAGGAATTGTCGGCTGTGCGGGGTTACTTCCGACGATCGCGGCGATTGAAGCAGGAAAAGATATTGCTCTTGCCAATAAAGAAACATTAATTGCAGGAGGTCCCGTTGTCAATCCATTGATTGAAAAACATGGGGTAAAATTGTTACCTGCAGACTCGGAACATTCGGCTATTTTCCAATGTTTACAAGGGGTTCCCAAAGGGGGTTTAAGACGTATTATTCTAACAGCTTCTGGGGGTTCTTTTCGTGATTGGCCCGTGGAAAAATTAGCCGAAGTTACTGTTGCTGATGCCTTAAAACATCCTAATTGGTCGATGGGGCGTAAAATCACCGTTGATTCCGCGACTTTGATGAATAAAGGCTTAGAAGTTATTGAGGCTCATTTTCTCTTTGGCATGGATTTTGATCGTATTGATATTGTCATTCATCCCCAGAGTATTATTCACTCTTTAATTGAATTGCAAGATACTTCTGTATTAGCGCAATTAGGTTGGCCGGATATGCGTTTACCCTTGTTATATGCGTTATCATGGCCCGATCGAATTTATACAGATTGGGAAAGTTTGGATTTAGTAAAATGTGGTTCTTTAACTTTTAAAGAACCTGATCATGACAAATATCCTTGTATGGAATTAGCTTATGCGGCTGGACGGGCGGGGGGTTCTATGCCCGCGGTTTTAAATGCTGCTAATGAACAGGTTGTGGCTCTCTTTTTGGATGAAAAAATTAAGTTTTTAGATATTCCTAAATTGATTGAGGCTGTCTGTGATAAACATCAAGCTGATAATTGTCAAGATCCTTCTTTAGAGGATATTTTAGCAGCGGATCAATGGGCAAGACAAATGGTTTTAGAGAAGTCTCAACACCTCCATGTCGCGATCGTGTCTTAATTAAGGAAGAAGGAAGAAGGAGGGATGAAGTATAGTAATTCCTAATAAGAACGAAACAGGTAGGTTGGGTTGAACGGTAGTGAAACCCAACTTTTATGACTGATGGGAAGTTCCAACTTTAAGTGGAATTACTATAATAAACCACAAAGGCACAAAGGCACAAAGAAAGAAGGAAGAGGGAAATTTACCTCTTCCCATTACCTATTACCTATTCCCTATTCCCTATTCCCCAATCCCTATCGGCGTAAAAATTCAGAAGACGCGACAATCATCGTACCAACCCCAGCATCCGTAAAGACTTCTTGTAATAAAGAATGGGGAACACGGCCATCTAAAATATGCGCGGCGCGGACACCTTGGGCTAAACTCCGCACACAACAAGTCACTTTAGGAATCATTCCACCGGAAACAATACCAGAATCAATTAATTGTCGTGCCTCTTGAATATCTAATTTAGCAATCAGCGTATCGGGATTGTGATAATCTTCTAAAATGCCTGCGGTATCTGTTAATAAAATTAACTTTTCTGCCCCTAATGCGGCGGCAATTTCTCCCGCGACTGTATCAGCATTAATATTATAAGCTTGTCCCGTTTCATCGGCAGCAACACTCGATACAACCGGAATATAACCATTATTGACTAAGGATTCAATAATTTTAATTCTGACACTACTGACTTCACCGACAAAACCGATTCCTTCGTCACCTTGGGGACGAGCCATAATTAAATTCGCGTCTTTACCACAGAGTCCGACAGCACTTCCCCCGGCTTGATTAATTAAGGAAACAATTTCTTTATTAACACGGCCGACTAATACCATTTCTACGACTTCCATTGTCGCGGCATCTGTTACTCGTAAACCATTTTTAAATTGGGCTTCAATTCCCAGTTTTCCTAACCAAGTATTAATTTCAGGGCCACCGCCATGCACGATTATCGGACGAGCACCCACAAAAGAAAGTAAGACAATATCGCGCATTACTTGGTCTTTCAGATTACTATCTTTCATCGCGGCACCACCATATTTTACCACGATGGTACGTCCAGCAAATTGTTGAATATAGGGTAAAGCTTCTGAAAGCACTTCTGCCCGACTCATCATATCATTTCTTTTGACAAAATCACTTTGTTTCAGCATAGTTTGCGTAGGTTTTGATGAACAATTTTTTTGATTATACCACTGAGGACAATTTTTTTATGAGGGGAGATAAATAGTTAATTGAGGATTAATTAAAATGGGATAATCCCCGTTAATCAATAAGGAAAAATCCCCCCTTTTGTTAAGGCAGGGCGGTTTCATTGGAACCCAAAAGTCCTACTGTAGGGGCGGGTTCACCCAAATCTTTGATACCCAGCGACATCAGAGATAAACCCGCCCCATCCCCATCCATAAAATACGGGGCGGGTTTATTTAGGTTATCAAAAGGTTATCAAAGTGCAACATTGATCGGGGGAACCCGCCCCGACAAAATCAAAATTTTTCGCAGTTTTTGCCCTTAATGAAACAGTTCTGCTTTTGTTAGGGGGATAAATTTTCCGAATTTTTCAATGTTTTTACAGGCGAAGCATTCGCGCCAAGAATTTATCGGTGAAAACCGAGAATTTATAATCTGAATGCTTCGCCCTCACTTCTGGTATTTGCCAAACCCGGAGGCTCCCGTTTTTTTTATTAGTAATATTAGTAAATATTATCATTGCTTCATTTTTCTCACCCTCTCTTTCGGAGCTGATTTTGACGTTATTACGCTAGATTTATCAAAATGCGATCGCGTCTTATGTAACAAAAAGCACAGTAACCTCGATTTTCTCTGGAGTCTTGGGCTCCAAGAGTGATAAATTTTTCTAATCAATCGCTTGAGAAAAAAAGCATGACAACTTATCAATTCCCTGTTAAGGTAAAGAAATGTATCGAAAATCGTGACTTAGGTAACGTTTTATGAGCAGAGGTGAAACCGCGTGGGACATTAAACCCCCAAAATTAATTCTGTGCCAAGATGGTAACTCCCAGCCGAGTCTGACAGTGTTTTGCGATTTAGATGGTCCCATCGTGGATGTATCAGATCGCTATTACACCACCTATAAACTCGCGTTGGAGGAAACACGGGAATATTATGAAACCAAAGGGGTATTTTTGCCGATCGCGCCCCTGAGTAAGGCCGAATTTTGGACAATGAAGCAAAATCGAGTCCCTGATTCGGAAATTGCCCAGCGCTCCGGGTTAGATGAGGGACACCTTGAACACTTTCGATCGCGTGTTGTCGCGATCGTGAATCAACCAGAATTATTACATTTGGATCGAATCCAGTCGGGAGTACATTGGGCTTTGGCGTTATTACATTCTCGTGGTGTGCGTTTAATACTTGTTACTTTGCGCCCTCAAATGGAAGCCGTGCAATTATTACAAAACTATGGATTAGCACGGTTATTTACTTGTATTTGTGGTACACAAATTACGGACGCGGCATATTATAATTACACAGCATTGAAAACGGCCTTATTACGAGAAATTGTGCAAGAATTAGGGCCTGAGTTACAGGAGGCTTGGATGATTGGAGATACGGAAGCGGATGTTTTAGCAGGACACGCGGTAGGCATTCCGACAATTGGTGTAACTTGTGGTATTCGCAGTCATCAAAAATTAGAAGAGTTACAACCGACTCGTATTCATAGTGATTTAGTTTCGTCTTCCCATTATTTATTATCTACAGCATTACGCATCGGTGCTTAGGTAATAAGTAATAGGTAATGGGTAATAGGTAATGGGTAAGGTAATAGGTAATAGGTAATGGGTAAGGTAATAGGTAATAGGTAATAGGTAATAGGTAATAGGCAAGACAAAAGGTTAACTAATCCCTAATTCCTAATTCCTAATTCCTAATCCCTAATTCCTAATTCCTAATCCCTAATCTCTAATTTCTAATCCCTAATCTCTTTAAACAGGAGAGAGAATTTGCCCTCGTAATTTTTCGATTAAAATATCAAGATTATCAGTATTGAGACGATAACTAAGGGGATGGGCGACTAAATACGCGGTACTTTCAAACAAAATATCAGTTTCAATTAAACCATTTTCGCGTAAAGTTTTCCCCGTTGAAACCAAATCAACAATAGCTTCGGACATTCCCGTAATAGGACCTAATTCAACGGAACCATAAAGGGGGATAATTTCCACAGGAATATTTAAAGCATGAAAATGATCTTGAGCACAATGGACAAACTTAGAAGCCACGCGAGCATGAGGAGGTAAATCTCTGCTACGACGATAGGGACTAGATGCTTTTACCGCGACAGACATTCGACATAGGCCAAATTTCAAATCAATTAATTGGGCAACTTTCGGTTTTTTCTCCCGTAATACATCATAACCGACAATACCTAATTGAGCTTGACCGTATTCTACATAAACGGGGACATCTTGCGCTCGCACTAATAATGCTTTCGCGCTATGGGTAGGATCATCAATTTGTAATTGTCGGTTAGAAGAGTCGAGAAACGCGCTAAAATCTAACCCTACTGATTTTAACAGTTGAATGCTATCCTTTAAAAGTGCGCCTTTGGGCAGTGCAACGGTAATCATGGAATTTTCTCAGAAAGACTCCTTGCATTTTACCAGTGTATCGTAATATGTTAAACTGAAAATGGGCAAGTTTGAGCATCAGAAGAGACACGATCGCGTATTCAAGCAATTTTCCTCTGATGTGAAGTGAGACTTAGGGATGAAAATAATGACAGAATTAACCCTGGTAATTGGTAATAAAAATTATTCCTCTCTCATCATTGATAATACTTACAAGACTTACGCGATCAAAGAAACCGGGTTTTTTCACCGAGATTGAGGCGGGGGACGAATTATTTTAGTGAAAAAACCCGGTTTCTACCTATCACCTATCACCTATCACCTATTACCTATTACCCATTACCTATCACCTATCACCTATCACCCATTACCTATCACCCATTACCTAATACTATGCGAATCCTGTTAGTTGATGATGAAATCGAATTAACCGCTCCCTTAAGTCGTGTCTTAAGGAGTGAAGGTTATACCGTTGACGTAGCAGATGATGGGACAAAAGGAAATCAATTTGCGATGCAAAATCCCTATGATTTATTAATTTTAGATTGGATGTTACCGGGGCAAACAGGTTTAACGATTTGTCAAAATGCGCGATCGCGAGGTTTAACCACCCCAGTCTTATTTTTAACAGCCAAAGATACCATAGACGATCGCGTTTTAGGATTAGACGCGGGAGCAGACGATTATTTAATAAAACCCTTTGAATTACGAGAATTATTAGCCAGAGTGCGGGCCTTATTAAGACGGCCAGCCAACTTAGATACCCCAGTCAATAGTAGAAGATTAAAAGTCGCGGATTTAGAATTAGAACCCGAAAATCAATTAGCCTATCGTGGCGGGAGGACAATAGACTTATCAGAAAAAGAAAGTCAATTACTCGAATATTTAATGCGAGGGCGCGATCGGATTTTAACCCATGAAGAAATTCATCAATACCTATGGGGAGAAGAAGAAGAAAAACCAAGTAGTAACGTCTTAGCCGCGCAAATTCGTCTCCTGCGTCGGAAGATCGAAAAAACGGGAGAGTCTGCCTTAATTCATACCGTTTATGGAAAAGGTTATCGCTTTGGCGAAGGCAGTTAAAAAACAACCAGACATTCGTATTTTCTCTTTCCTCTGTGCCTTAGTGTCCTTTGTGGTTCATAATATTAAGAGAGAAACATGATCGCGCTTTCTTTTCCGAGCTACATTGATCAATTTCTTGTGCCATTTCTGAAAAAATAAACCACAAAGGCACAAAGGATAAACTTCGATGCAAAGGGACGCGATCGTGCTGTAAAGATTCAGCCCAGGTATAGACTTTTGCTTTATTTCACAGATGATGACGAGCCTCATAAACCAGGTTTTTGTTTAAATCCTATTTAAGATATAATATTTAATTAAGTTACCCAAAACAACCAGAGAGTATGATAGAAAAAACATTGATGGTGTGGCCAAGTTTAGTTACGGTTTCCGCCCTAATACTGTATTTAGTAGTAATTATCAACGTAGGCCGGGCGAGATATCAATATAAAATTATGCCCCCCCAAGTATCCGGCGATCCTAATTTTGAGCGCGTGTTTCGGGTACAACAAAACACCCTTGAACAATTAGTGCTCTTTTTACCCGCGTTGTGGTTATTTTCCCTATTTGTCAGTCCTATTTGGGGTGCGGGAATAGGTGTTATTTGGCTGATCGGACGTATTCTCTTTGCTTGGGGATATTATCAAGCCGCGGAAAAAAGAACCGCGGGTTTTGGTATTAGTACCTTAGCTACTTTTGCCCTTTTAGGGGGTTCTTTAGTTGGTATTCTTTTGCCTTTGGTGAAATTAGCGCTCTAGTTAGGGCTTCTCATCTTGTTTTCAGATAGCGCGTCTAAATGAATTGTGAAATCTTGTAGGGGCAATCCCCCTGTGGTTGCCCCGTCAGATTGGGGTAGGCACGGGGGCACTACCCCTACAAATCTGTATGAATGATTTAGACTTGCTATAGCACGATCGCGCTACCCCTCGTGATCGTGCTTCTCTTTGATTTTCTGACGATGACGGGCTGACCTATTTTATATCAATAATATCTTGACAGATTCCCTAATTCATGTTAAAATGAAAAGTGCATAAGAAATAATCAAAATAAGTATATTTTATTATTAGATTGATTGGGCGATTGATTGGGCGAATGCCATTCGCCCCTACACAAACAAAGTCTCCCTTCGGAGACTGAAGAAATTCAACCCGCGGAGGCGGGTTTCGTCTGTGTAGACGCGGTTTCAACCGCCTGGTCTTCCTCAAAGGCAGGGGTAATCTAATAGAGACGACTTAACACATAATCGGCTAATTCAACTAATACTTGACGCTCCTCAGACGCGGGTAAATTCGCTAAATATTTTACGGCTAATTCCGCGTGATAAGTCGCTAATTCCCGCGATCGTTCAATTCCCTTACTATCGTGAACTAGCGCGATCGCGTTTTCCACATCCCCATCTTGGGCAAATTCGCGATCGATCAGAACTTCCAAAGAAGGTTTTTCTTCCAACGCGTATAAAGCAGGAGCCGTCAAATTACCGCTAATCAAATCAGAACCCGCGGGTTTACCTAAAGTCTCCGAAGAACTGGTAAAGTCAAGCACATCATCAACAATTTGAAAAGCCAACCCCAGATTACGCCCATATTGATATAAATCCTCGCGTAATTCAGGAGAGACATCACTCAAACACCCCGCGGCCTTACTACTATTCGCGATTAAAGAAGCCGTCTTATAATAACTCTTTTCCAAATAAGCTTCGATGGACAAACTCGCGTCAAAACGATTAAGTCCCTGTTGAATTTCCCCCTCCGCGAGATCCATAATTACCTGTGAGAGGAGTTTCACCACCTCCAGATTATCCAAATTTGCCAAATACCAAGAAGACTGGGCAAAGAGAAAGTCTCCGGCTAATACCGCGACTCGGTTGCCAAAACAACTATGGACTGTAGGGATACCTCGACGAGTCTCCGCTTCGTCCACCACATCATCATGGACAAGACTCGCGGTGTGGATCATTTCGGTAATTTCTGCCAGACGACGATGTTTTGAGGTAATCTCCTGGTTAGACATCGTTGCGCGTGAAATCAAGAGGACGATCGCGGGTCGCACCCGTTTTCCCTTTGCGCCAAACAAGTGTTCTGCGGCTGCATATAAGATAGGGTGACGGGCACCAACTAGCTGTTTCAGATTTTCCGTCAACAGTCGCAGGTCTTCTTCAACCGGGGAAAATAACAGAGTGCGAGAGGTCATGGATATGCCAAGGTGGGGTTTGATTAACAAAATTTTACAAATTATATCTTTTTTTTCAGAAAACAGGGTAATGGCTTATGGATAATGGGGACTGGGGACTGGGGGACTGGGGACTGGGGACTGGGGATTGGGAAGCCCACCGAATTAATTAGCTTTTCCCAGGACTTGAACTACCGCGGACATCCCATTATGATAGATACCCTCCGTAATGTTACGCTCGACTTCCTGTAGCACTTCAAAATCTAAATCTGCTAGTTCTGATCTGACAACATCAAGTGAAACCAACATATCTAAATTTTTCGGTCCACCTGTTTTCCACTGCAACTGACGCGGTGTATATGCTTCCAAGATCAATCGGCCACCGCGAGCAAGGCCAGCCACCGCGGAGCGATGAACCCTACCCCACAATGGAGAAGGAAGATGGCAAAAAATAGAAACTATTCCCTGCCAAGACTGGGGCTCAATGACAAAATCAGCCAGATCAGCCGCAATTGTGTGAATTTTCACCTGTTGTTGTGTCGCGAATTGCTGTGCTTTTGCCAAACCGATTTTCGATTGATCAACTGCAACGACTTCATAACCGAGTGAGGCCAGATAAACCGCGTTGCGGCCTTCTCCTTCTCCCAAGCACAAAACTCTTCCTTGTGGGATTTTTGATGCCACGGAAACAAGGAAATCATTGGGCTGTGTGCCAAAGGCATATTCCGGTGAGCTATATCGTTCATCCCACATCTATGTATCTCCTTGATTAAGATTAGATTAAGTAGGTTGGGTTGAGGTACGTTCGCGTAGCGTGCGCGTAGCGCAAAACCCAACTGGGAGCATCTCAGTTGGGCAAAAACACTCAAATAGGATGCACAAACCCTTGTTTTTTCGTTATCTGAGTGATCGATTTGCAAATATGAGATGCACCCAAACCCAACGGGAGCATCTCAGTTTTGCAAAAACACTCAAATAGGATGCACAAACCCTTGTTTTTTCGTTATCTGAGTGATCGATTTGCAAATATGAGATGCACCCCCAAAACAACCCAACTCCCTATGAGATAGCTCAGGAGTCGCTTACTTCCACTACAATTTTTGGGCTTCTTTGAGATGCTCCCCAACCCAACATATCCCAAACCCAACAGATTTGTTGGGTTTCGCTGTGCTCAACCCAACCTACAAAAAATCACTTGGAGATGCTCCCCAACCCAACATATCCCAAACCCAACAGACTTGTCTTGTGGCACAGGCATCTTGCCTGTGACGGGCAAGATGCCCGTACCACATTTACATCTCATTTAAAAATGCTATATAGTGTTGACCTTTGAGAAGTAAAACTTGTGGCACAGGCATCTTGCCTGTGACGGGCGTTGGGTTTCGCTGTGCTCAACCCAACCTACAAAAAATCACTTAAGGCCTGTGACAAGCAGGATGCTTGTCCTACTTTATGCGGTTTCAATGTGTCTTAGTTGGGTTTCGCTGTGCTCTACCCAACCTACAAAAAATCACTTATTTTGTTAACACCAAGAATGTTCTCCTGGGGGATTGTGCAGTAACTCACGAATATTAGCTTCTATCACCCGATAACCAACATTACCATTAAGCCGTTGCCGTCCTTCATTAAAAATGAGAGTGGGACTAACAGTAACAGTGTGCTCTTTAACCAAATCAAAATCCTTCGATAGTTGTGCATAGGCTTCCCCGCGATCGATCATCTCCTCGATCGCGTTGATCGGCAGTCCTAATTTCTGAGCAATGTCAAATTGAACCTTACGATCAGAAATGTCGGCGACTTTGGTAAAAAAGGCCTCCCGAAATGCCGCGATCGCGCTTTCCAAACAATTTTCCGTCTGCGGTACTAAACCTTTAATTTCTAGTAATTGAATGGCATGGAGAAAAAGATGACAAGATGTGGAAGAAGCTGGGACCCCTTGAGTCCAAACATCAGGATGAACAGTAATGTGATCAAATTTTGCCACAACCTCCTTAACATGATCACTATAGGCCCGTAAACCACCGCGATCGCGCCATCGGTTTTCTAATTTTTCACGAGCATTCCCAAAAACGGGCACAAAATGATAATCAATCGAAATATTATCGGCAAAGGTTGTCTTAAGTTCATCAAGGCGAATCTGAGCAATATAAGCCCAAATGCAGAGAATATCAGAAAAATAGAAGATACGAATCGGCTCCATTTTTACTCCTAATATTTAGGGATCAGGTGAGGTGCATCCCTTGAGATGTCTCATTCCACTCCATTGTGCATAACTTAAATATGTATCTCATTTTAGGTATTAGGTATTAGGTGAAAAACCAATCCCCAATCCCCAATCACCAATCCCCAATCACCAATCCCCAATCCCCAATCCCCAATCCCCCAATCCCCCAGTCCCCCAGTCCCCCAGTCCCTAATCAGCAATCCCATTACCCATTAGCAATTACCCATTACCAAATCCCCAGTTATGTCACTAAACTACTAAAATGATGGATGACTTAGGTAAATATACAGAGATAGGAAAAATTTATGACCAATAGTGTGTCCCCAAAGACCATTGTACTGTCAGACAGAGAAATACAAGTGATTGAGTTAGTGGCCGCGGGGTTGACTAATCACGATATAGCCGAGAAGTTGGAAATCAGCAAACGTACCGTTGATAACCATATCAGCAATATCCTGACAAAAACCCACACAGATAACAGAGTGGCTTTAGTACGATGGGCTTTACAATGGGGCAAGGTGTGTTTAGATAATATTAACTGCTGTTTACTCCCGAATTCTGAAGAGCAAGAGAACTCTTAATCGGTGAATTTGGTTATTGATAAACAAAACTAATGATGCAGACGACACAAGAAAAATTACTACGGTATCAAATTCGATGTCCTGGGTGGCCCCTCGCGGTGTATCGGGAACTCGCGACTCATCTGCGTCAAGTGGAAGGAGTAGAAACTGAGCTCATTCCCCAACAGTCGCAAGAGTTTGATTACCATCACAGTCAAGTAGGAGCTTTGTGGATACAATATCCTGAAAATGCTGCTGCTACAGTGCGTACACAAGTCGATCGCGTTTTGGCTTACTATCGCGATCGTTATGGTGTTTGGGAGTCTGATTCTCAAACCAATAATAGTCAAATTTCTTAGGGGTAATTGGGCATGGGGTTGGATGGACAAAGTAAAAACTTCACCGAATTTTCTTCCCCTATTCCCAATCCCCAATCTACAATCTCCCATCTCTAATTACACAATGGCTACGATTCAAACATTACCAGGAACGCGAGATATTTTGCCTTCTGAAATTGTCTATTGGCAATGGCTAGAAAAGGTGGCAAAAGATATTCTTACACAATCTTCTTATCAGGAAATTCGCACCCCTATTTTTGAACAAACGGCTTTATTTGAACGCGGTATTGGTGAAGCTACCGATGTTGTCGGTAAGGAAATGTTTACCTTTACGGATAGGGGCGATCGCTCTACGACTTTACGCCCGGAAGGGACCGCGGGAGTGGTTCGTGCTTTTATTCAAAATAGTTTACAGGCTCAAGGTGGTGTTCAACGTCTGTGGTATACAGGGCCCATGTTTCGTTATGAACGTCCCCAAGCCGGCCGTCAACGTCAATTTCATCAAATTGGAGTGGAAGTTTTAGGTAGTGCCGATCCTCGTGCCGATGTTGAAGTAATCGCGATCGCGTCTGATATTCTCAAAACCGTCGGTTTATCGAATTTACGTCTCGATTTAAACTCCGTTGGCAATAAAGAAGATCGTCAAAACTATCGACAAGCTTTAGTCGATTATTTAACTCCTTATCAACAGGAATTAGATCAAGATTCTCAAGAGCGTTTAACCCGAAATCCTTTACGCATTTTAGATAGTAAAGATAAACGCACTCAGGAAATCTCCGTTAATGCTCCTAGTATTTTAGATTATTTAAGCTCCGGCTCCCGTCAACACTTTGAAAAAGTACAACAAATGTTAACGAATTTAGGGATTTCTTATCAGTTAAATCCCCGTTTAGTCAGAGGTTTAGACTATTATACCTATACCGCGTTTGAGATTATTTCTGATGATTTAGGCGCTCAAGCTACGGTTTGTGGTGGCGGGCGTTATGATGCTTTAGTGCAAGAATTAGGAGGCCCTGAAACCCCCGCGGTAGGTTGGGCGATAGGTTTAGAACGTTTAATTATTTTATTACAAAAATTACACGCGTCTGCCCCTAGTCAAAAATTAGACTTTTATGTGGTTTCTCGTGGGGAAAAAGCCGAACAGAACGCTTTAATTTTAACTCAAAAATTACGAGCATTAGGTTTTTCCCTCGAATTAGATTTAAGCGGTAGTGCCTTTAAGAAACAATTTGCGCGTGCCGATAAAAGTGGCGCGATCGCGTGTTTAATTTTAGGAGATGAAGAAGCTGAAAATCAAACCGTTAACTTAAAATGGTTAACGACAAAAGAACAACTTTCTCTGAGTCAAACTGAATTATTCAGTAAAATAGAGGAATTGCGTCAAAAACTGCATAGTTTTAAATAAAACTTCTCTTGGGTTTCTGGGGGGTTTAGCAGAAAAGAAACCGGGTTTCTACATCCATTTTTTCCCAATTACCCACCGCCGTGAAACAAGATCCTCGCCCAAATCAGAGAGGGCTTTCTGTCCTAGAGTAGTTAGAAGACTAGGGTTCTTGGGCGCAATCCTGTTGCCGATAAAAGGTGGGCTTGTGAAAATTTACGACAAATGTTTAGGATTCAGATATCTTGACGCGACCCCATCCCCAGTGCCTATCCCAACCCGTGAAGGGGTGGGCAGGGGGCAGGGTTAATACTTGTCACACTTTGCTTTATGATAGAAAAGCAAGGGAAAACTGATATAAAATCACCGATCATGTCCAAAACAGTAGCCGAAGTAATGAGTCGCGATCCCATATTAGCGCGACCGGATCAGCCCCTAAAAGAAGCCATTCAGATTTTGGCAGACCGACGCATTAGTGGTCTTCCTGTAGTGGATGACACCGGAAAATTAGTAGGGATCATTTCTGAAACCGATTTAATGTGGCAGGAAACAGAGGTGACTCCTCCGGCTTATATCATGTTACTTGATAGTGTCATTTATTTGGAAAATCCGGGGCGTTACGAACGAGACCTCCACAAAGCTTTGGGTCAAACCGTGGGAGAAGTAATGAGTTCTGAACCTGTTATTACTATTACTCCCGATAAATTGCTCAAGGACGCGGCAAAACTGATGCACGAACGTCATATCAATCGTTTGCCTGTGTTGGATAATACGGGTAAATTGGTGGGTATCCTCACACGCGGGGATATTGTACGCGCGATGGCGGCCAGCTAAGACCGAATATTTTTTCCCATTATCCCTCAATCCCCATTCCTCAATCCCCATTCCCCAATCCCATGAGTATTACTCCTGAGTCTGTCCAAGAATTGCTGAGTTCCGAAGATTTCGGCGATCGCCTCCGCGCAGTTAATCAATTTCGACAATTAGAAGAGCCGATCGCGTTTGAATTAGTACAAAGGGCGATGGCCGATAAAAATGCGCGAGTCCGATATACCGCGGTTTGTCAGATGGCAACTCTAGGCACACAGGATTTAAGGAAATCTTTGGACCTACTCAGGGACAGTTTGCATAATGACCCGGAAATGGATGTCCAAGCGGCCGCGGCGGACGCGATCGGGGGTCTGAAATTGCGCGAAGCCTTTGATGATTTACAAGAGGTCTATCATAAGACTTCAGAATGGTTAGTACAACTGAGTATTGTGGCAGTTTTAGGGGAAATGGGAGAACCAAGAGCCTTTGAACTCTTAGAAGAAGCTCTTAACTCAGATAATGAACTGATTAAAACGGTGGCTATTAATGCTCTGGGAGAATTAGGTGATATTCGGGCGATCGCGTTATTAGCTCCCTATGTGACTAATCCTGATTGGCAAATACGCTATCGAGTCGTACAAGCTTTAACCAGATTGGGGGGTTCAGACGCGTTGGCACTTTTACAACAATTAACTCAAGATGAAGTAGAGCAAGTAGCCCAAGAGGCCAGAAATGCCCTTTGAGGATAGCACGGTCACCTAGAATAGGTTAGAATCCAAGCCAAAGTAAATGCTAGGAGCAAAAGGACGCGTTTATGTTCATAAATGAAATAACACCCCTGCTGAAAGAAGTCACTAAAGAACCCGTTGCGTTTTTGGGGGGATTTTTCTCCGGCCTGCTCCGACTCAATCTTTCAGATGATCCTCTGAAGAGCTGGTTAGACCAACAGGGAGCTTCAAGTGCTTATACAGCACCCACTTCCGAAAATAATAACACCAAAAACAGTGGACCTCAGTCCATTTCAATTGATTAATATTTTGACCACCCGCCTCCGGGGTGGTTTTTTTTATCCAAAATTTGCCGATTTTTCCCATTGGTAAGCTACAACACTATTCGATCCACCCTCCATAGGTGATAATATAAAAGATAAGTTCATTGCGATCGCGAGTTGAGTCGAAAATCTCCCTTGTCCACTTCAGGTGGTTGGGTTCTGCTCATTCAGCAAGTGAGTCCTTAGAAAATGGGTGAGCTTTAGCCACTTCTACATCTAAAGAGCAACTGAACTTGAGTTGTTTGTTAAGCTTTCTGATTCACAACATGACCATTTATATTGGAAATCTCTCCTACCGCGCTACCGAAGCCGATCTAAGTGCGGTATTTGCAGATTACGGTACTGTAAAACGAGTAGTTTTACCTATGGACCGCGAGACTAATCGAATGCGCGGTTTTGCCTTTGTCGAGATGGATAACGATGCCCAAGAAGATGCCGCGATCACAGAGTTAGATGGGGCGGAATGGATGGGTCGTCAATTACGAGTAAATAAAGCCAAACCCAAAGAAGAGGGAAATGGTGGTGGTTTTCGGGGGCGAAGAGAGCGCTACTAGAATTTTCACGAAGCATTTTCACAACCCGATAGTGTTGCCAAACCGATCTTTAGCTCTCAAGCTCAAGTTGAGTTGAATTTTCCGGGTCTTTTGATGAGCCATCTCTAACATAGAAGTTAATAGCTGATCCGTTGAGTGAAGTTGGGCTAATTCTCCCATTACTCAACGGTATCAACTACCCTTAACTTCATAAAGAGGAATTTCAATCATGGGACTAGGACAAAAACAAGAAACCCTTTTAGGAAATCTTGATCAAGAAGTCGCGTTAGATCGGGACTGTATGACGTTATCGCGTCATGTACTCCAACAACTTCATAGTTTTTCCGGTGATGCCCAAGATATTAGCGCGCTGATGAGTCGCATAGCTCTCGCGGGTAAATTGATTGCGCGTCATCTCAGTCGTGCGGGTATCATGGATGATGCTTTGGGCTTTACAGGTAATGTAAATGTCCAGGGTGAGTCTGTGAAAAAAATGGATATCTATGCCAATGATGTCTTTATCTCGGTTTTTAAACAAAGTGGGTTAGTCTGTCGTTTGGCTTCTGAGGAGATGGACAAACCCTATTATATTCCTGAAAATTGCCCCATTGGACGCTATAGCTTGCTCTACGATCCCTTGGATGGCTCTTCTAATCTGGATATTAATTTGAATGTGGGGTCTATTTTCTCCATTCGTCAACAAGAAGGAATGGATGAGGATGGGGAAGCACGGGATCTTTTACAAGAAGGACATAAACAATTAGCCGCGGGTTATATTCTTTATGGCCCTAGTACCATGTTAGTTTATTCCATTGGTACGGGGGTTCACGCCTTTACTCTTGATCCGAGTTTGGGTGAGTTTATCTTGGCTAACGAAAATATTAAAATCCCTGAACATGGCCCGATTTATAGTGTGAATGAGGGGAATTTTTGGCAGTGGGATGAATCTATTCGCGATTATATTCGTTATGTCCATCGCCATGAGGGTTATACGGCTCGTTATGGTGGTGCCTTAGTGGGAGATTTTCATCGGATATTATATCAAGGTGGGGTGTTTTTATATCCGGGTACGGTGAAAAAACCGGAGGGGAAATTACGGTTATTATATGAATCGGCACCTTTGGCATTTTTAATGGAACAAGCGGGAGGCCGTGCCAGTACGGGTACTCAAGATATTTTAGATGTAATTCCGACAAAATTACATGAACGTACTCCTTTGATTATTGGTAGTAAAGATGATGTGGCTTTGGTGGAGTCTTTTATTCAAGAGCGATCGCGTTTAGACTCCGATCGACAAGCCACTAATTCTTAATAAAAATTAAGTCGGTTGGGTTGAGGAGGGAAATGGGAGCATCCCGATTGGGATGCTCCCGTTTTTATTCTTTTTGTAATTAACAACTTAGGTTATTTTCGTGGTAAAATTCTAAAATAGATTGGGCTGTAATTTGTGGTTTTTCCAAATGAGGAACATGACCACATTCTTTAATCCAAATTAATTTACTATGGGGAATTTCTTTTTGAAATTTCTCCGCATCGGCTGTGCCCAAAATCCGATCACGTTCTCCCCATAAAATCAAAGTAGATTGTTTAATTTGGGATAATTTATCACCAAAAAAACCATAACCACCACTTTGAGTAAACTTAATTAAAGCTTGACTCCATCCGGGCATTTCTAAATGTAACGAGGCACAAATTTGGGCATCACTGGAAGCAAAACTAGGATCGTGATAAGCATTAACACTAATTTTTTGACGGATATTCGGTTTGCGTAAAAATAACTCAGTCGCGAGATATCCCAAAGGCTGAATTAAAAATTTGCCAACATTGGGATTTTTTGCCAATCCTGCACTATCTAATAATACTAATTTTTCTACGGCTTCGGGGTAAGTTAAAGTAAAATCGATCGCGGCTGCACCTCCCATTGACGCACCCACTAAAATTACGGGTTGAGAAATTAAAGTTTTCCAGAAATAATAAAGATGAGTTTTAATGGCTTCCGTACTCAAGGGTAATTCCGGTAATCTTTCCGTAAAACCAAACCCTAATAAATCCACGAGCCAAGTGTTATTTTCGCGCTCAAGTAACGGAAAAAGTCTCCGAAATTCCAAGAGAGAACTATCAAATCCATGTAATAATAAAATCGGTGTTTTTCCTTGGCCTCCCCGGACATAAGTTGTGGCAATGGGTTGGGCAGTTAATGGTGTGACAATCTCTTGAATTTTGATTTTTTGGGCAAGGGCGATCGAGGTTTCTTCCGTGAGCTCTTGCACTAAAGGAGGGAGAAAACTAGGAAACATGAATTTATTGAGTATTTACGGAGTAAGTTGTTCTTATTCTATCTTAATAGAAAAGGGTACGCGATCGCGAATATTGTACTATGAATTTTCAAGGCTTCACAGCTTGTGTTATAAATGAGATAAACGAAGTTAAGTTAAAGAAACTATGACAACCGAAATTAGCCTGTTAAAAGACTCTCACAGGAAAACTCTCAAAAGCGCGATCGATATCGCCTGTTATTTTTTATGTCGTGTTGACAGAGACGCGGGGGATACAATTTCGCTTCTGAAACTGCAAAAACTTCTTTATTATGCACAAGCGTGGAGTTTAGTTTTGAGAAAAAAACCACTCTTTGATCAAGAGATTGAAGCTTGGGTATCCGGTCCAGTTGTGCGTGATGTTTGGAATGAATATCAAGTTTATAAATATGGAGATATTCCTGTCCATGATCATTGTGATATAGAGTGGGAAGAAGATGAACTTGAAGTCATAGAAGAAGTGTGGAATACTTATGGAGAATTAAGCGCGAGACATTTGCAAAATTTAACCCATTCTGAATTACCTTGGCGTAAGGCGCGTGAAGGATTAGAACCTGCAGAAAAGTCAAAAAATGTGATTTCTCTGGATGATATGCAATCTTATTATGGTGCTTTATTGGAGGCTTAATTGGCAAAAAATAAAATTCCTAAACCATCTTCAGCGAGTGATAATAGGCGATTAAACCTGGCCAAAAATCCCGTAATTGTATCAGTCAGTACAGATGATGAACATCCTAGTTTTAGATTTACCTATGCAGATAAAAACCGTTGGACTCTTGCGGAATGGACTTCATCCGAAATTAATGATTTCATCGAAGGACTTAAAAAAATTGAAAAATATACCTGGGCACAAATCAAAGGTCATGGTTCCAAAAAACGTGGTGAATCAGTGGCAACAGGTTATAAACTCATTACTAATCATCCCTCATTACCTGACAATATTCCTGAAGATGTGAAATTATCAGAAATGCGAATTGATGAAAAAAAAAGAATCTTTGGTTTCCGAGTTCAAGGGGTATATTATATTATTTGGTTTGACCGCGATCACTCAGTTTGTCCTGATTAGATAACCCCACCCCCATTGACTGGAAGTTGGGGTTATCTATTAGAAATCTCCCCAAAATAACGTCAAAGGCAGGCTAATGTCTACCCTACAATAGTTTTTGGGGTTATCTATTTACGCACTCCTGCTTTTATGGCAGAATTACCGATCGCGATCGCGTCCTTTTCTAATCCATTTTTGAGGTAAATAGAATAAAGAAAACCTTGATATTTCCATTGTAGAGTAGCAGTACAATAAGCACCACAACCCTTATGAAAAATACCTTTAAATCCCCCGTATAATTCCACATTTTTATAAGTTTTGGTAATACCATCCATTTTTGTGATAAAGTCACCCCCTTTTTCTGCATAAATCGCCCCCCGACTGCACGCAGTCGAACCCTGACAATTTGCCGTTAAATCTAGGGTGATCTCATAACTATCTTTCTTCGCTGTTACGGCATAATAAATGCGACGATCATTAAACGGTAATTCAGTCGGGAGAAAAATTGGAACACTTGTTTTACCTTTTAACTTCGGTAAAATTTCACTAACGGGAACGGGATTAGCTTGACTTATCAGAGAATTATTGATTTTTTTAGTTGAGAATTGTCCGGGCTCTGCTCTCAAAGAACTTCCGAAAATAGGTGTCGTCATCAGAGTCATTAAACATCCTGATACCGCTAAACTTATTAACTTAATATTCATGCTCTTTTTTCCTCTTGATTTCAGTTGCGGAATGAATACAGCAAAAATACACTGATGGGAATGGGCGAAAAAACTCACGATCGCGTCTTGCCATTCCTTCTCTTTATGCTACATAATAGAATAGATCTTTTCTGGAGAAAATAATGGAATTACAAGAATATTTACGTCAACATAGTTTAGAAGAATTATGCAATACCTATTCTATTAAAGCCAACAGTCATCAAAAATATCCCCATTTGGTGTGTTTAAAATACTCCCAAATCGAATCACCAATGGGAGAAAAAATCGTACAACAATGTCGAGGTATTATTGTAGACTCCCAAGCCGATTGGCAAATAATTTCCTATCCCTATGATAAATTTTTTAACTACGGAGAAGGCAATGCCGTGACAATAGATTGGAGTCATGCCCAAGTCTATGAAAAATTAGATGGTTCCCTCATGGTACTCTATTTTTATGATGGAAAATGGCAAGTACAATCAAGTGGAACTCCTGACGCATCCGGCCAGGTTAATGATTTTAATATTACCTTTGCCGAACTTTTTGGGAAAGTCTGGGAAGAATTGGGATATCAGTTACCTCAAGACATAGAGCACTGTTTTATGTTTGAATTAATGACACCTTATAATCGTATCGTCGTCCCCCAAAAGGATAAAAATCTGGTTTTGCATGGGGCAAGAAATATTAACACTTTGCAAGAAATTGATCCATGTATTTTCTCAAATAAATATGGTTGGAATATCGTAAACTCCTATCCTTTAAGTAATTGGGAAGAAGTGATAAAGGCTTCTCGAAATTTAGATCCTATGGACTCCGAGGGATATATTGTTTGCGATCGCGCTTTCCATAGAGTCAAAGTCAAATCCCCTCAATATGTAGCCATTTCCCATTTACGGGAAGGATTTTCTTCTCGGAGAATGTTAGAAATCGTCGTCACCAATGAAGGAGAAGAATTTTTATCTTATTTTCCCGAATGGACGGATTTATATAATAAAATTAAAATCCGTTATCAATCGTTTATTACAGAAGTCGAGGAAACTTATCACCAATATCAACATATAGAAGTACAAAAAGATTTTGCTTTGGCGATTAAACATTTACCCTATTCGGGGATTTTATTTTCCTTGAGATCGGGTAAAATTAATAGTGTTAGAGAAGCCCTGCGTCATGCTACTGTTCAAAAACTTGAAGAACTTTTAGGCATTGATTACAGAAATCTTGGTTTATAATTACAATACCAGCGCCATTTTTGTAGGTTGGGTTGAGCGTAGCGAAACCCAACGAATATGCTGAGTTTAGTATATCGCGATTCTCGGTTTAGTAAGGTACAGTCATAACGGCTGAAAGACATACTCCGAAAGCATTTTCCTGTACTTCATAGAATTAAGAACCGCGATAGGTTGGGTTGAGCTACTGGGGATTTAGGGGGATTGCGCTACGCGATCGCGAACATTTATGTACCTCATAAGTGCGAGAAGCGCGATAGGTTGGGTTTCGCTACGCTCAACCCAACCTACGAAGTAAAATTTTTTAATTGGGGTTCCGATATTATTCAATAATACCTTCGCCTTACCAATTACCAATTACCAATTGCCAATTACCCTGACAAAAACCATGAAAAAAGTATTAATTTTAGTCGGTTTACCTGCTTCGGGAAAATCAAAATTTGCTAAGGAATTACTATTATCCGAACCCGGAAGATGGGTAAGGACAAATAAAGACCTTTTGCGGGAAATGTGTCACGCGTCTTATTGGAGTCAAGGGAATGAAAAGTTTATCCTAAAATTACGGGATACAATTATTTTAATGGCCTTAGAAGAGGGTAAAAATGTCATAGTTGATGACACTAACTTTGGTCATCATATTGAACATATTAAGGAATTAGTCCAAGGTAAAGCCCTCGTTCAAGTTAATGATTCTTTCTTACAAGTTCCCGTCAAGGAGTGCATAGAAAGGGATTTAAAACGGTTTAATTCTGTGGGTAAAGATGTCATTATGAAGATGTATAATAAATATGTGCGGGTTCCCGTTACCCCGCCCCTTTATAATCCCGAATTACCTGATGCAATTATTGTCGATATGGATGGTACTTTAGCCTTATTAAACGGTAGAAATCCCTATGACGCGTCCAGATGTGATCAAGATTTACCCAATTTTCCCGTATTAGAAACGGTGCATAAATGGCAAGAAACTACCAAAATTATTATTGTTTCGGGACGGATGGATGATTCCCAAGAAAAGACTATGGAATGGTTAAGACGAAATCAGGTTGATTTTACCTGTCTTTATATGCGTCAAACTGGCGATATGCGAAAAGACGCGATCGTAAAAGAGGAGATTTATCATCAATATATAGAGGGTAAATTTAATATTCGTTTTGTCTTAGACGATCGCGATCAAGTCGTAGATATGTGGAGATTGCGTGGTTTAACCGTCTTTCAAGTAGCCGAAGGCGATTTTTAATTAAAGAAACGCGGTTTCTTTGGTGAGAAACCGCGTTTCTGTGTCACAATAAAAGAACTTACCCACAGTTACCAAAGAAACCCGGTTTCTGTCAATATGAATACAAAAAAGCAATTACCAATTCCCAGCCACTTTGACGCGAAAAAAGTAGGAGAAGTCTGGCGAGTGTCTTATCAAGAAATTGCCAATACTGCCAAAAATTGGGCGATACAATATGATATTCCCCCAGTTTCTCCATCTCAAAAACGCATTGGCTTATTATTAATTGATGTCCAAAATACTTTTTGTCTTCCGGGTTTTGAATTATTCGTCGGCGGGCAATCAGGGATAGGTGCTATTGATGATAATGTGCGATTATGTCAATTTATCTATCGCAATTTAGCCCAGATTACCGACATCATAGTAACAATGGATACCCATAACGCGATGCAAATATTTCATCCGATTTTTTGGGTTAATCAAGCAGGAGAACATCCCACACCCGCGGCGACTATCATTACCTTAGAAGATGTGCAAAATGGTATTTGGCGAGTGAATCCCGCGGTAGCGGCTAGTCTCTCCAATGGTGACTATGAAAAATTACAAAAACACGCGTTACATTATGTCAAAACCCTCAGTGATGATGGTAAATATCCCTTAACAATATGGCCCTATCATTCAATGTTAGGAGGAATTGGTCATGCTTTAGTCTCCGCGATCGAAGAGGCAGTTTTTTTTCATAATATTTGTCGTCAAAATCAGACAAGATTTGAAATTAAAGGCAGTCATCCTCTCACCGAAAATTATTCTGTTTTGCGTCCAGAAGTCTTAGATAATGCCGATGGTAGCCCCCTGGGGGATAAAAATTATCCCTTGATTGAGCAATTACTAGGGTTTAATAGAATCATTATTGCCGGACAAGCAAAGAGTCATTGTGTTGCTTGGACAATAGATAATTTACTGACAGAAATAAAAACAATAGATGCAAATTTAGCAAAAAAAGTCTATTTATTAGACGATTGTACTTCAGCGGTTGTAGTTCCGGGTGTCATTGATTTTACGGAACAAGCCGATGCCACTTATGCGCGATTTGCCGACGCGGGAATGCACCTGGTTAAGTCCTCTCAACCTCTGGAAACTTGGCCAGATTTTTCCTGCTCTTAATAAGGTAGTAAATAAATCATTGTAGTGTTTGTAGGTTGGGTTGAGCGTAGCGAAACCCAACATAATATAGCTTTTCGACTAAAGATGGAGTAGGCAAAAACCCATAAATGAATACCTCCATAATCCCAGAAGTGCTATAAGACACAAAGACTTATGATATTACCACCAAGGCATGATCGACACTAAGATTTATGATATTACCACCAAGGCACGATCGACACTAAGATTTATGATATTACCACCAAGGCACGATCGACACTAAGAGAGGAAAGATTTATGGTATAGCCTTTCGACTAAAGATGGAGTAGGCAAAAACCCAGTGTTGTCAAGAGTTTTAAGTTTAAATGAATACCTCCATAATCCCAGAAGTGCTATATCTAATTGTGATAAATATCACGTCGATTTCCCACGTGATATTTATCACAATTAAATTCTCATCAGAAATCTCATAAATTACACGGTAATCACCAATACGGATGCGCCCGCCTTCACGAGTCCTCAATTTTATACAACCCGGAGGCCTAGGATTGTCCGCGATCGCGCAAAATAGCATCTCGTACAAGTGGATAAGCATCCCAAGGTAATTTTGCCAATTGTCTTTGAGCGTGTCGGTGGATCAAAATGCTGTAAATCATGCGCGATCGCGTTCAATTTCTCGAATAGCTTCATCAAAGGAAATTACTTGATCATTAGCTGCTTTAGCCCTGTCATGCCTAAAGTTTCTAACTCTTCTCGCTCATCTAAAAGGGGGTTAATTCTTAATACCCGTCGTTGCGATACCCCGAATAAATTGTCGTTGTCCGAGCAAAAATAACAGGACTACAGGGATCGTCGCGATCACCACCCCCGCCATTAATAACTGCCAACTACTGGTAAATTGTTCTTGAAATTCAGCTAAAACTAATTGCACCGTCTTTAACTCTGGTTTAGTCGTAAATACTAAAGGTTTAAATAAATCATTCCACTCCCCAATAAAGGTAAATAAAAATAACGTCACTAAGGCGCTCCGGGCTAAGGGTAACATCACTTGCCATAGGACTTGCCAACGGTTCGCGCCATCTAACATCGCGGCTTCTTCCAATTCCACCGGAATAGTCATAAAATACTGACGCAAGAGGAAAATACCAAAACCACCCGCGGCCGTTGGTAAAATCATAGCCCAATAGGTATTTAATAAATGACCCCATTTCAAGATTAAGAAAATGGGAATGACTAATAATTGAAAAGGAATGACCAAGGTTGCGAGTACAATTAATAACAAAGCTTGTCGTCCCCGAAACTTTAACCGTGCTAGGGCATAACCCGCCAAAGCTGAGGTGATCACCTGAAACGCGGTGACGGCTAGGGCTACTAAGGTAGAGTTAGCAAAGGCTAAGAGAAAATTACCCCTCGCCCAAGCTTCGCCATAATTTTGGAATGTTAACCCCGTTGCCTCGACATTGGCAGAAGAGAGGGACATCCACAGGACTACCCCCAAGGGTAATAACACTACCCCAGCCCCGATGATGAGAAAGAGGGTGATGATACCGTCCATGAGTTTAGGAGAGATAAGAGATTTTTCCATAATACGTAGTTTGAGAGAAAAGAGACTAAAAACGCAGATGGGGAAAAGGTTTCAATATTGAGCCCTTTTACCGAGACGATAAAGAGGTAAAATTCTGTAAACTAGAACCTTAACTCATCTGCCTGCCAGTCCCCTCCCAAATCATCGGAGAGTACCACGACGGTTTGGGACTGTGATCAAAGGCGGGTCGATCAGTATCCCTCTATGGAAAATTGATTGACCATTAGGCAGAAGAGGAGGTCGAGTCCTAAACTCCCCTCCGAATGCCAAAGTCAATATTTCGGTCTGCGGAAGGTGGACTGCTGCCTGGGTTCAGCCCTTAAGCTGATAAAAGTCGTAAGACTAGAGACGTGGTGTCAGACTGGGATTGTCTTGAGTGACGAACTCCTAGTGATAGGAGTATCCAACAGAGCCACCGCGAATGAGACAGGAAACCCCCCACTCTAATTGCCTTTGCGGATCGTTCCGAAATAAAGCAATTACTGATGGGTACTTCACGATTAACACATTTTAGGTCAATTACCCACGTTAAATCGGAGTACCGATGATAACGAGGGTTTAGTAATTGCCCTAAAGGAATAGATATTTTGCCTAAACCCCGCCCCTCTTTTCCTCTCACCGCCAAGCGAAGTACAGCTAGGTTGAGAGTCTTTAAGGGGGGAAGAAAGATGAGGAGAGAACAGAGATATGCCGCTGCTTGAAGCCCCGCCCACCATTGACTTTAATTGCGAAACTTACAAGGATGCCTATAGCCGGATCAACGCGATCGTGATCGAAGGTGAACAAGAGGCTCACGACAATTATGTAGAACTGATTAAAATGCTACCTGAGCATGAAGAGCAGTTAGTTAGCTTATCCAAAATGGAGAGTCGCCATCAAAAGGGATTTCAAGCCTGTGCGAAAAATCTCAATGTTACTGCGGATATGCCATTTGCTCGTGACTTCTTTGCTCCATTACATAGCAATTTCCAAAAGGCCTCGGCTCAAGGAAAGATTGTCACTTGTTTGCTGATTCAAGCCTTGATTATTGAATGTTTCGCGATCGCCGCTTATAACATCTATATTCCTGTGGCTGATCCCTTTGCGCGTAAAATCACGGAAGGAGTGGTCAAAGATGAGTATCTGCACCTCAACTTTGGGGAAGAATGGCTCAAAGCCAACTTTGAGGCCTCGAAAGCTGAACTCGAAGAAGCGAACTCGGAAAATCTCCCCTTAATCTGGAAGATGTTGAACCAGGTTGAAGAGGACGCGCGGATCTTAGGGATGGACAAAGATGCTCTGGTGGAAGACTTTATGATTGCTTATGGCGAAGCCCTGAGCAATATTGGTTTTACTACCCGCGACATTATGCGTATGTCCGCGTCTGGCCTCAAATCAGCCTAATCGATAAAGGTGGAAGGTGAAAGAGAATAGGAGGGATGAGTGATTTGCGATCAGTGATGGAATATCCCATTCCCTCTTATTATAAAGTAAATTCATCATTCCTTCTTCTTTCTTCCTTCTTCCGCCTTGTAATGACTAACAACTCACAAAATTAGATAATTTATTAATGTTTGGTCTTATCGGTCACTTAACCAGCTTAGAACACGCCCAGTCTGTCGCGAAAGAATTGGGTTATCCTGAATACGCCGATCAGGGTTTGGATTTCTGGTGCAGCGCGCCCCCGCAAATTGTGGATAATATTACCGTAACAAGTGTGACGGGTCAAAAAATTGAAGGTCGTTATGTGGAATCTGGTTTTTTACCGGAAATGCTCGCGACTCGTCGTATTAAAGCCGCGACTCGTAAGGTGATTAATGCAATGGCTCATGCTCAAAAACATGGGATTGATATTACGGCTTTGGGGGGGTTTTCTTCGATTATTTTTGAGAATTTTAATTTACAACAAATTACGCAAGTTCGTAATATTAAGTTAGAGTTTGAACGCTTCACGACGGGTAATACTCATACGGCTTATATTATTTGTCGTCAATTGGAAGAAATGGCTCCGAAATTGGGGATTGATTTATCTAAGGCGACGGTGGCTGTTTGCGGAGCTACGGGTGATATTGGTAGTGCTGTTTGTCGCTGGTTAGATGCTAAAACTGATGTGCAAGAGTTATTATTGATTGCTCGCGATCGCGATCGTTTGAAGGCTTTACAAGAGGAGTTAGGTCGCGGTAAAATTATGGATTTAGAAAGTGCTTTACCTTTGGCGGATATTGTGGTTTGGGTGGCAAGTATGCCAAAGGGTGTGGAAGTGAATCCAGAGGTTTTGAAGCATCCTTGTTTAATGATTGATGGCGGTTATCCTAAGAATTTGGACACGAAAATTAAACATCCTGAAGTGTTTGTGCTTAAGGGTGGTATTGTGGAACATTCTTTAGATATTGAGTGGAAAATCATGCAAATTGTCAATATGGAGGTTCCGGGGCGTCAATTGTTTGCTTGTTTTGCGGAGTCGATGTTATTAGAGTTTGAGAAATGGTACACGAATTTTTCTTGGGGACGTAATCAAATTACTGTCGCGAAAATGGAACAAATTGGTGCGGTTTCTCTCAAACATGGTTTTCGTCCTTTGTTGTTGTCGTTTTAGTGGTTTTATGTTTAACTCAACCTACTGGAATTAGGTAGGTTGGGTTGAATGGAGAAAGGTACTTTTTATCAAAATCACAATTTTTTTCCGAAAAAGTTAGTTTTAATAACAAATAGAGAAGACGCGATCGTGCATGACTGAGAGCGCGATCGACTAAGCCCGCGCCGAAGTCTCACCCGGAAGTCCCTAGGCTGATCGTGATTAATAGAATTAGAGATTCGCGGCTGTTGTGAGCCTGGATTGAGAAGCTAAAAGCCTCATTCTACGGTTGATGCTCTGGTTGAGTGCCTAAGTCCTACACTATTCATATTCCATCTCTGAATTAAAAAACTGCCATTTTGGCAACACCCCCCCTGTTTTCTATATTTAGATATAGATTATTGCCATTCCAGAATCTGAACTAAACAAATTGTAGGTAAAGAATCTGTGAAGATTTCAAGATTTTGGCGCACATAATTCATATTTCCCTTACCCAAAATCTGCCAAAATGGCAAGTTTTTGAGAATTGACTCGTCTATTCTGAAGACTGCCATTTTGGCAACTTTTGTCATCTGCACTCAGTGACAATCTCATCTTATACATTGGTGCTAAAAAATCTAGTGAAACTATCGGCTCTGAAAGTTTGGGAAATTTTCAGAGTCTTATTTATGAGTAAAACCTGCTTAAACCAAGGGTTTTAGCCCGGTTACCAATTCATCTCAAAAAAAAATCATAAATCTGCCAAAATGGCAACACAGGTGGGAAAAGCCTAGCTATATTAAGAACATCAAAGGAACAAAAGGTTGTTCAGCCAAACAGAAAAAGATTCTGCCAAAATGGCAACATATCCTTGTTAACCTTTGATAGATTGATAACATAAAAACAAAGTTGTTACCGAATAAAGATTCTGCCAAAATGGCAACACAGACACCATCAGGCAAGCTAAATTAGGTAACAGGAAAACCAAAAAAAACTTACTTTAAAAAGGACAAAAAAATGATTATCTCTGACCTGAATTACCTGGAAGTCGTTTCTGAAGCTACCGCAGTTGAAGGTGGGTTTGTCGAAAGTGATATCGTTAATATCACCTTCAACACCACAAATACAGCCGGGACTTTTATTAGCAGCCCATTCGCCTATAGTAACAGTGCTGCTGCTGGTGCTAAAGCTGTAGCCAATAATGACACTTGCCTACCTAGTTACAGCTTCACAAAAGCTGACACCATTGCTGTAACGGATTTATTCGGTGGTTCTTTCTCTGGCAGCACCTCCACTGCTGTTATCAATATGGCTCGGCTTTACTAAGGCTGTGTAACATTAAGAAGCTGACTGGTCATAGATAATAGCACTTAGATGGATGAATGTTACCTATGACCATTCAAACATTCAATTTAACTCTAAACAGATAACAGAAATTCTATTTTTGTTATCTGTTTAGAATTAGCAACGGTTTGAAATCAAAGAAAATATTATCTGCCATCTGCCATTTGATTTTGGTTGGTGAAACTCTCTGGGAATTTATGGCTTTCATCAAACCAAATAAACAATTAGTAACCCCCTGATAAAAGAGGAAGGATTATATATGGAAATATGGCACTCGCCTGAAAATTCAGCACTTTCTGATATTACCGCCGCATCCAGCGCGACTGTTTATTTAGGGGGGAATGGACAGGACCCTTTCAGCACCCTTGGACAAAATTCTAAGTCTTCTAACATTGCTTTCATTGACTCCAATGTTGATGACTATCAATACTTAGTTAAGGGTTTGCAGCCGAACACAGATATATGGGTACTCGATCCATCACAAGATGAAGTAACTCAGATTACTCAAGTTCTATCAGGTCTGAGTGACATTAAGAGTTTGTCTATCTTCTCTCATGGTCGCGATGGGCATTTACAACTCGGATCGACAGATATCAATGTAAATGACTTGGGTAACTATGCCGATGCTCTGACCAATTGGAGAGGAGCGCTAACCAAAGATGCAGACATTCAGCTTTATGGCTGCAATGTGGCAGCTAGTAAGGCAGGTCAGGAATTTGTACAACAAATTGGCCAGTTAACTGGAGCCGATGTAGGAGCTTCTAAAGACTTGACAGGTAGCGCATCTGTGGGGGGCAACTGGAACTTGGAGTATTGGACTGGAGCCAGCGAAAACCCTAACATTTTGCAATCCTGGGCACAGGAAGGTTACAATCACACACTGGCAACGTTTTCAGTTACCAATACCAATGACAGTGGCACTGGGTCATTGCGTCAGGCAATTTTAGATGCTAATGCCGCGGCTGGTGCTGATACGATCAACTTTACAGGAGCGATGGCTGATACTACTCCAGATACCATTACCCTGACGGGTGGGCAACTGGAAATCAGCGGCGACGTCACGATTAATGGTCCGGGGGCAAGTCTGCTCACGATTAGTGGCAATAACGCCAGCCGCGTGTTTCAGATTGACCCCAACGTGAGTGCAGGCATTGGAGGAGTGACCATTGCTAACGGCAAGGCTTCTGATGTTGGTGGTGGTATTTTTAACTATGGCGGTTCTCTAGGACTCTTCAACAGTACGCTTAAAAATAACGTTGCACTAGCTGGCGGTGGGATATACAACTATTATGGCGGTATGTTGGTGAACGGTGGCACCTTTAACAGCAACAGCGCGACCTCTGGTCAAGGGGGTGGAATTTACAACGTGGGTGGTCTGGAGGCAAGAAACAGCACCTTTAACACCAACCAGGCATCATCTCACGGGGGTGGAATTTACAACAAGGCAGGTGCTTCCCTGACCGTGGACAACGATACATTCTCCAAGAATAAGGCGGGAGGCTCCGGCGGCGGCATCTATAACAGTGGTGGAGCCGCTGTGACTGTGACTACCAGCCTGATTAACGATGGCACGGCAGGCTTCTGGGGTGGTGGCATTTGCAACTTCGGCACAATAGATTCTCTGGATAACACGCTGATTCGAGGCAATACGAGTGGTGCCGTGGCCGGTGGTGTCTATAATGGCGGAACCGCGAATATAACGAACACCACCATCATGAGCAATTCCACACCCGGACAAGGTGGCGGTATCTATAATGACACAAGCACTACCCTAACCCTGAGAGACAATAGCTTGGTCTCAGGCAACAGAGCCGCGAGCGGTGGTGGCATTTACAACCTCGGGACTGCCAAAGTTGGAAACAGCAGCATGATCTCCAACCGACTAACATCCTTTAGTGGGGTCGGTCCTGATGTTTGGGGTCACTACACCAGCGAGGGCTTAAATACGATCTACAAGACTGCTGGCAGTACAGGCTTTAGTGCAGCCAACGGAGATACTATCATTTTTGGCTAAATGGTCGAAATTTGGACGGTGGTTTGACATTAATTTTGTCGAATTGCCGATAATCAAGGAGCGCTCCATCATAAGATCACTCTAAAATTTTCACCCACCGGATAGTTTCACCTGATGGAAAGACGATCGCGCAAGTCCAAAGCATAGTCAGTGCCTCTGGCGACGAGCAAGCGAAAATCAATCAATCAGTCACCGTACAAATTTCTCGCGATGGCTCTTCTAGCAGCAGTTCATCCTCGATTTCGGGGTCTGCCTCCGTTTCAGTTTCCAGCAGTTAGCTTCATCGCGGAACCGTCGCACCAAATTAAGTTAGTCACGGGGATTGACAGTGATAAAAATGGAGGGCATCATCACATATTGATGTGTTCCCTTTTGGCTGTTAATTTCATTATTTTGGATTCAATTTTAAGCAAAAATGAAGTTATTGGGACTAAGTTGGTTGAGTTTCACACCTGACAAGAGAATTTGCCCACCAGAATCAGCATTCAAAAGCGCACCATCTTTGGTATCAGTTATTTGACCTTGTGCAACCTTAGTTTGCCACCAATCTGAACCATTAATGTTACTACCCCCACCCTGGAATTTAATCTTATCTTCACCAACCTTGAAGTCTTTGATAACATCTAACTCCCCTTTCTGCAAGCCATTACCATTGGTGAAAACAAAGAAATCGGGATCTTTATCGCCCTTGATAACCTGATGGCCTGAACCACCAATCAGGATATCATGGTCCTTTGTTCCATTGGTTGAAGCCTGGTTAGCGATTAAAGGATCTCCTAATACTTGAACGGCACTACTATCAAGTTCCACCAGGGTTAGGTTAGTATTGCTCTTCAATGTCTGCTGATAAGTTCCAATAGCATCGCCCGTGAGCAAGTCCGTGCCATTGTCGCTCTCAATATTTGGATCTTTATTCTTGTCTTTAAGTTTAACGTTTTTACTAGCGCTAAACTTCAACTTGTGGATGTCCTTAGAGGAGATTAAGTCACCCGACATACCAAAATAATCTAATACCTTTGGTTGATTAAAATTCGATGTGTCTAACAAAAGAAAAGAGGCTTGACCATGAGCCTCGTTATATTCAGTCTTAGATTTTTCAATGTCTTTTTCCGCTAGTTTTAAGTTAGCTGAAAAATCAAAAGAAAAAGTTTGTTTAGCACTAACGAAAAAATTCGCGATCACTTCAGTTTTACTGCTAGAACTTCCCTGATATGATCCATTTGAACCGATCGCGAGATTATTATTAAATAGCCCAGAAATAGTAGGGTCATTATTAAAAACGGCTTGGGCATTAGCAATAGCAGTAGCCACCCCACCTTTGACTAATGCCTCTGTCTGGGCATCCGTCAAAGTTCCTGAAGCAGGTTGACTATAGTTGGAAAATAAAGAACTCACTTCTGCTGTAGCAAAGTTAGGAGTAGAATTAGAATTGGGAGCAATTTGTTTGAGAGATAGAGTCTCACTCATGACATTATATCCTTGTGTTTTCAAAACAGCTTATGTGATATTAAACTAATTGAATGGGGCTAATGTTGCCATTTTGGCATTTTTATTTTTACGATAATTTTTTTTTAATGTTAATAGCTTATACTATAGCAATCCTAAATAGGTTGTGAGAGTTTTCGGAGTGGGAGAATCTTGCACGCGTGCGCCGAAACTATTCCAAAGCGAGACGCGAGCACTCCTATTATTAACATTAAATTTGTTACCACTCATTTTGGATTGCTATAGGCTTCTTTGAGATGCTCCCCAACCCAACATATAGGAAACCCAACAGATTCGTTGGGTTTCGCGGAGATCAACCCAACCTACAAAAAATCACTATAATTTTTTTTTAATGTTAATAGCTTATACCATTTATATAATCTCAATTAAGTTATCCCAAAAATCGAAATATTAGCTTATCACAACAAAATATTGATCTGAGCAACGCAAGAAACCCGGTTTCTCATTCCCGATCGCGAATACTGAATCGGTATTCTAGCAAGAGGGTAAATAGCAAGAGTGAAAAAAAAGAGTAGGAGGTAACGATACCCTCTACCCGATGTCTTTTGATCTTCTCAATTAGCCTCACTCGATACTTGTGAAAAAAAAGTGTTCTGTAAAAAAAGGTGCAAAGGAAAGGTTTTTCTAATCACTTTTCTGCGAAGAAGAACTACAACCACCTGTACTGCTACTAGACGAGTAACTATAGCTGTAACCTTCACCACTTAACACTGAAACAGATTGCCCAATACTACTGAGATTATCATCGTCCCAGATAACACTTACGGTTTCTGTAACAGTCTTTCCATCAGGTGAAACTGATTTTGTTCTGATAACTTTAGGCTGTTTCACGATACATTACCTCCGGTACGAGCATTAGTTTTTTTTTTGACTCACTTGTTTCTGGATCACTATAAAGGAGGTAATTTACCTCCCCTTCTAGCCACTCCATAAACATTTTATTCAAAATTTCGTTATACCTTTCTGGGGTTAATTCGGCGGGAATAAACTTTTCCACTCGAAATAAATGAAACTCTTGATTTATTTCAATTGGCCTTAAAAATTCCCCCGGTTGAGAACTAAAAACCACCGCGGCAATTTCTGGTTTTAAAGCCCAACGGTATAATTTTCCTTCATAACCGCACATTTGCCGTCGTTTTTCATCAATGTCATATAAATGAGACGCGTCATAAAAACTGATTTCCTGATCTTGTAATTGATAGTACAATTCTTGGGCTAATTTGGCATCTGTTACCACGATTTGATACAACAAAACTTGGTCATAAGTAAGTCGATTTTCGACAAAATATTTTTCGACTTCTTTACCAAATAAGTGTTCGGAAAGTTTACGAGAAAGCAAACGATCGCGGAGCCCTGCTTCCAGATCCTCCACAGTGATCATTTCTTCCGCCAACCACGCGATCGTATCCGAGGCTTTTTCCAGACGTTTGTCCCGACGAATACGCTCGCACTCCTCTTGAATTTCCTTCTCTGTTATGGTTAACCCCCTTTCGATTGCCGATTTTTGAATGACTTTTTTATATAAAATGCGTTTCCAAACTTGTTTTAATTGGAAATCTTCTTTAAGAAGATTAACAATTTCTGAGAGATCAAGACTTGCCCTAGAAAAATCGATCATAAGACACAACCTGCGACATCCCCCTACCTAATCATGGAGCTGGAAAGCAGGGCAGGGTATACTGCTTTCCAGAAAAAAAAAGATGTCTCCAGTTTAGCCTGTTTAACTTAAAGCTCAAGTAAGATGAATCGATCAACTTTCCGAAAAAAGCGTACCAATTCTCGCTCTAAGCAGTACACCCATGACTGAGAGCGAGTTATTCCTTGGGCTAGAAGAATCCCATCGCGCTCAATTCCATTAAATTCCGTAATTACATCCCCAGATGGCATCCTCTTCATCTGCGCGATCGAGATTATAATTACCTGGTTTAGCCGAGAGAAGATCATTACCCATTCCCTCAATAAGGACATCATTATCTCGATTATCTCGCGGATTCAGCTTGGCAGAATCATTGGTTTTTTTTGGAATTAAATCATTTTTCGACCCATCATTACTCCCATCTAATAATAATTTAGAGGTAGAGTACCCTGTGACTGTGAAGGCATACTAGAGACACTAGGGGATAAGAGAGGATTACATTTCTCCACTTTCATCCCACGTTATCGTGAACATGGAATGTCTTTAGTGTAACATTTTCCTGAAAAACTTCCTGTCAAAACATTTTAATTTTTCTCGAAAAATTAAAATAATTAATCTCAGACATCTGGCTGAACCAGATCAAAGCCATCAAGCCGATGAGAGAAACAGACATCAATGTTTGAAGGCTAAAGAGAACACAAACCGATTTGTCTCAAAAATGCTCATGGGTTTGCTCTTCTTGAGTAATTAGTTATTGATTAAGGGTTTTCTTGTGATTTTGGCATTTTTTTTTCTGTGTGTAATAACCAGTTTTTTTTAATTATTATAGTTAGGTTTTTGAGACTTTTGTTGCCATTTTGGCAGAATTCTTTTTAGATATCTTTCTTCAAGAGAAAAAAGAAAACCGATTGACACAGATATGTACGGTTATAAAAAAACTGAAAGTTTAAACTTTCAGTTTTTTTATTGATTAGCCTCTGTTATTATTATGAGTAGCAAGGCATTGGCATGGGGGGGTGACAATTAATGGGTGGAAAAGGGATACAAGAAATGGGAATGGGAATGGGAGGCAAAGGAGGACAAGAGTTGATAGGAATATACGGAGGCATTTGGAAACAAGAACCACCGACAATAGAGGTTTCTTGATCGAGGGTTTCTACATAATTGAGATTGGCTAATTTCATCGATGAACTCCTTGATGATTGTCAAAATTTTTCAGAAAAAAAGGATTTTATTTCGTTTTTTCCGGAGATACCGTCAATTCTTAGGATAAAATACCTAGAAATCTTAGCCCCCTTCCGAGCTAAAATCGAGATAAAGCCGCTAATTCGCTGTTTTATTTCCTATGTTTGCTACGAGATCAATGCTTTTGATGCTTGTGTTGCCATTTTGGCAGAATTGTTGGAAATTTTAATATTAACGACAGCTACAGTAAAAAGGGAAAATTTTAAACATATCAAAGCCCGCGATTCTATAATAAATCCGCGGGTTTCCTTTATTAGATATGCAAAAAGCAGCTAGTTCGCTGTTTTCTTATCGTTACTATATCAAGACTATTTAGACTTGTGTTGCCATTTTGGCATAATTTTGTCACAAGTAGATATGCACAAAAGAGCAAAGTAAATAAATATGACAAAGGTTTCTATTTCTGATATATAGAGGTAAGATTGGAAATGGGAGCGATACACAAAAAACCCTGTTCTCTGAGAGAACAAGGTTTGATTATTCAAACATAAGTCGGTCGAGAAGTCTAATTTCACTTCGGGACTGACTTATTTAATTAAACCAATGGAATACGCCTTTTTTCAAATCGGCAAAAAATCCTTGGGATGTACAGGGGGCTCGATCGCGGCTCTTGGCATCATCACCACAGATAAAAAGGTTATCTACATCCTCACCTTGAGGTAAATAACCACCTTTAGTAGCCATAGCACGTTGATGGATGGTATCGAGATAGTCTAAATCATTAATGTTACTTAAGGCTGGTTTACGATCCGTACCACGCACCATCGGACAGACATTCGTATTGCTTGACTTACCGACTTGCATATTGTCCTTAATGAGTCGGTTATAGGTGCGATAGGGAATGTAGTCTAGGGGATTGTAACCCGCATGACGTAGCAGAAGAAAACAAGCCCAAGAATACTTACCCGCGAGGATCGCGGTGACAATTTCATCCAATTGGTTTTGATTCAGAGAAGTCTGATCACGGTTAGAGGAATTACGAACAGCTTGTACCATTGCTTTTTTCTCCAAAATTGAAAAAGGTTAACAAAAAGGATCATTCCTGTACAAAACCGAAGTTGCTAGTGATGAGATCGCGATGGGTTTGATCCCCCCAACCCCCCTTAAGAAGGGGGGCTTTGAAGCCGTTTCCCCCACTTATAGAGTGGTTTTAAGGGTGTTTTCCGCTTTGTCCCCCCCCTGCAGGGGGGGCTAGGGGGGGCGGGATCGTCCCCTGACACTTTTGGTCACTAGCAACGGAGGTTACAGACTCACGCCGCCTTTTTGCAATTGCCGAATGGGATCGAGGAGGAGATCCACGATCCGCCGTTGCCGAATCACAATGTCCGCGATCGCGGTTTGGCCGGCTTTAAATTTGACCTTTTGCTGGTTCGCGGTAACAAAATCCTGATTGAGAGATACTTCTACCCGATAAACAGCCCCTAGACGTTCATCGGGTTTCGTATCCGGGGAAATTGAAATCACCTTACCAGTCACTACCCCATACTCCTGATAGGGGAAGGCCTGGAATTTTAACTGCACAGTCATCCCGTTTTTGACAAACCCCGCCTCATTGTTGGGCAAAGTCGCCTGAAGAATGAGGGGAGTATGATTCGGCGCGATTTCGGCAATAGTTTGACCAGGTTGTACGACTTCACCTGTGTTGCGGACGTTGAGGGATGAGATCACCCCATCAACGGGAGCGTACAGAAATCTTTGTTTCAGTTTGGTTTGGGCTTGCGCTAACAAGGTTCGGTTTTCGGCAATTTTCGCCTTGATTTGTGTCAATTCCACTTCCAATTGCTGAATTTTTTGTTGTTGCTCTAACTCCGTTTGAGTAGCTTCCGCTTGTTTCTGGTTAAGTTCCGCGTGTAAACGGTTCAGTTGTGTCTGATGTTCCGAAAGTACACCTTGACTTTTGATAATGGCATTTTGCCGATCGCGCAAAGTTTGTTCTACTTCAAATAACCGTTCTTTAGTTTGAGTAGAGTCAGTCAATTTAGTCCGAAGAATCGTATTTTGCCGATCGCGAATTGATTGAGAAGCATCAAACTGACGTTCTTTTGTCTGAATTTCTTCTCCCAATTGAGTTCTCACGATCGCCTGTTGACTCATCCGCAAATCCTTTTGGGCGGCGTTAAGCATTTCCTGAGAAATAGCGCCTTCTTCTACGAGGGGTTGGAGACGATCAACCCGTTCCTGATTCGCTTCTACCTCTGTTTGTAATTGTTTTAAGAGTTCCTCAGTTTTACTCGGTAAAGTCGCGAAATTTTGCGATCGCGTTTCTTGCTCTTTCACATCAGTCTGTAATTGGGCAACTAACTGATCAGTCTGCTGTATAAGGGGTTTCAGACGTTGACCGCGTTCTTCTTGAGCCTTGACATCTCCTTTTAATTGTTCTAATAGGGAGTTATCTGTGTCGATATTGGCTTGAACACCCGCGATCGTCGCCTGTTGTCCTTGGATTTGCGCGGCAAAAATCGCCTTTTTGGTGTTAAGTTCCAAATGAGTCCGCTCTAAAATCCCCAGGGTTTGAGTCAGTTGTAACTGATAAGAATCCAACATTTTTTCCAGTCGTTCCACTTCACTAGAAGCCAGATTAGGATCAAGTTCTGCTAATAACTGACCCCCTTTTACGGAGTCTCCTTCTTTCACCGAGAGATGCACGATTTTTCCTGTTTCAGTAGGGTGAATTTTATAAACTTCCCCTTTCGGAACCAAACGACCTTGGGCATGGCCCACTTCATCAATTTTGCCAAAAGTTGCCCACGCGCCAAAGGCCACGGTAAACGCGATACCTCCGGCAATAAAAAATTGAGGAAGAGAAACAGGGGGTTGATCTAATACAGTTTGTAAAGAAAGAGACCACCCCGGAGTTGTCTCCGAAGGCTGTCTCGAAGGTAAAACGATCTGAGTCGTTTGCACAGGTTTTGTCTCAGTTGGTTGCAGCACTCTGGATGCGATATCGGCATAAGTTGGTGTTGTGACTTCCTCAGAAACATTCACTTTTTTAGAATTATTAGAAATCATGGCTTTTAAATTGGAAATTAGTGATTAGTGATTTGTGATTTGTGATTAAGGATTAGTGATTTGTGATTTGTAATTAGGGATTTGTGATTGGGGATTTGTAATTGGGGATTAGTGATTTGTGATTTGTAATTGGGGATTTGTAATTGGGGATTTGTGATTTGTAATTAGGGATTAGTGATTGGGGATTAGTGATTGGGGATTAGGAAACGGTAAAGTTATGATTTATGAGTCCTAAGTGATGAGCTTTAATTAAATAAAATTAATTACCTATAGTGTTGACCTTTGAGAGGTGAAACTTGTGGCACAGGCTTCTAGCCTGTGACGGGCAAGATGCCCGTTCCACATTTACATCTCATTGAAAAACGCTATATTACCCATTACCTATACCCATTAGCCATTACCCATTAGCCATTACCTATTACCTATTACCCATTAGTCATTACCTATTACCTATTACCCATTACCCATTACCTATTCCCCTTCTAAAGATTGAGTTGTTGTTGGGCGAGGTGAAAATAAAGACCGCGTTGCGCCATTAATTGATCATGGTTGCCCTCTTCGGCTAAAAGGCCTCGATCAAGAACTAAAATCAAATCAGCATTCCGTACCGTTGAGAGACGATGGGCAATAATAAAGGTGGTACGATCGCGACTAATTCGGGCTAAATTTTGTTGAAATCTACGCTCGGATTCGGTATCTAAAGAAGAGGTGGCTTCATCTAAAAGCAAAATCCGAGGATCTCCTAACAAAGCGCGCGCGATCGCGATCCGTTGACGTTGCCCCCCGGATAAACTAGATCCCCGTTCTCCTACAGGGGTTTGATAGCCTAAAGGCATATCTTGAATAAACCCGTGAGCCTCTGCTAACTTAGACACCTCGATCGCCTCTTCCAACACGCTCGCGGGGTCAGTTTGAGCATCTTTATAAAGAGAAATATTTTCTAAAATCGTGCCGGAAAATAAGAAACACTCTTGAGGAACTACCCCTAATTGACTCCGCAAAGAATGGGGAGAAATATGACGGACATCGTGCCCATCAATCGTCACCCTTCCCTTTTCTGGATGATAAAAACCCTGTAAGAGTTTAACTAAAGTTGTTTTCCCAGAACCACTCCGACCAACAATCGCGATCGTTTGACCAGGTTGGGCTTCAAAAGAAAGATTTTGTAATGTGTTTTTTTCATCATCTTGGGAGTAACGGAAAGAAACATTGTCAAATCGGACATAACCCTTAATCCGAGGTAAAATTAACATCGGTTGTTGGGGATTTTCCTCTGGAATAACTGAAAAAACATCATCCAATCGTTCCACAGAAACCAGAATTTCTTGAAATTGATCCCATAAACCCACAACAGATAACACCGGACCAATCACTTTCCCGATCATCATATTGAAGGCGACAAACTGCCCCATAGTAAGTTGATCTTGAATGACGAGGGAGGCTCCATACCAAAGTAAAGCTGTACTCCCCAAGGTTTGAATAGTACCCCCAATGATCTGTAAACCATTCCCCATTTTTTGACCCCGAAAACGAGCATTCATTAAACTGGTTAATTGATCTTCCCAACGCCAACGCATTTCGTCTTCTGTCGCGGTAGCCTTAACGGTGGAAATACCCGTAATCATCTCTACTAAGGAAGAGTTTTGCTGGGCAGATTCCGTAAAAATTTCCCGTGATATTTGACGTAAGAAAGGACTCGCGACTACTGTCAAAATGATAATAGGTGGTAAAAGGGCTAATACCAAAAGAGTAAGTTGCCAGTTGTAATAAAGCATTAAACCGAGATTGACAATGCCCATCAAGGCATCTAACCAGATAGTGACAGCTTGACGAGTGAGGAAATTCTGAATTTTTTGGTTTTCTTGTACTCGCGTAATGATGTCACCAACATGACGAGATTCAAAGAATTTTAGGGGTAAACGCAGGGTATGATTAATAAAGCCACTGATCAGTATTAGATCAAGTCGGTTAGAAAAATAATCGAGGAGATATTGACGAGTCGCGCTTAAGAAAATACTGCCGATCCCAAATAATAAGAGTCCCATAGAGAAGACGTTGAGGGTGGCGATACTTTTATTGACGACAACGCGATCGAGAATAACTTGAGTAAAAAGGGGAGTAATTAGGCCAAATATCTGAATCAAAAATGACGCGATGATAATTTGCCCGATTATGCCCCGATAGGGCCAGAGAATACCCAGAAAATTTTGGGTGTTAATACCCTTATTCTTGGGTTGATTTTTATTGGTGTAAAATTCGGGTGTCGGCTCTAGGAGCAGAGCATAACCCGTCCAATTACTGGTAAAAGTTTTGGTACTAATCCACCGTTTTCCTAAGCCCGGATCGGCAACTAAAAGCCGATCGCGTTGACTACGATAAACTACTACATAATGATTACCTTGCCAGTGCGCGATCCAAGGATTTTGATTCCGAAGTGGTGTCAGGGATGCTCTCACGGGACGCGCTTGAAATCCTAAACCCTCCGCGGCTTTCGCGAGATTTTTCAGACTGGCCCCGCTTTGCCCTACAGCCGCGAGATTTCGTAGATAATTGAGGCTATATTTTTTACCCCAATATTGACTAATCATTGCTAAACAAGTGGCACCACAGTCTTGGGTACTTTGCTGTTGAATAAAGGGATAACCAGTCCACCAATTCCCTCGCGGTTTCGGTTTGGCAAAAATAAGCTCATTGTTGGCTTGTTTATTATGATCCCCGGTATTTTTCTCGGTACTAGGCTTTTTCGGAGATGACTGCACCAGGGTTAATTGGGGACTCTCCACAGGCACTCGTTTACGCGTAACCCCTGGGTTAGCATCGACGGTTTCCATCAGCGCGATCGCGCTTTCCCATTCCGTGGCACTTAAGGTATATACCAGTAAATCTGTTTCCGCGATCCAATCTGTGGAAATGATGTCAGGATATCCCCAACTTTCTCCTATTTTCGGTGCTTTCTCCCCTTGAATAGTTCCCTCACGCAACCAATAACGATGCTCGGAAGACAATAGGATATTCTTTTTTTCTTTCTTTTTCTTGTCTCCCTCATCACGTTTTAATGGGGTAAGCGCAGATATTTTGATTTCTTTAACAGTCGGTAACAGGTAAGGCCAGAGAATTTGTTGTTTGCCGACTGAGAGGGTGTTTAATTCTGTGACAGTTTTGAAGAAAATTAGGCGTTGATGCTCTTGGATTTGTTGGTGTAAGTGTTCTTCCAGTTGGGGTAACTTTGGGAAAAATGTTCGGATTTTGGGATAGGAAATGCAAGCCAGTTGACCATTACTAGCCGCGATCGCGTGATAAGCTAATCCACCTTCTCCTATCCATTGATCAGCACCAAAAATATCTCCAACTTCGAGGACAATAATGGAAATTTCTTGTTTTTGTTGTGCGTCTAAAGCTAAAACCCTTACCCTACCTTGGCATACTAAATAGAGTTCATTCTGATGGTTTACCTCTTTTTCCTCTCTCCTTTGAGAAATAGGAGAAGGTGAAGACTCATCGGGAGTCCATTTCATTAACTCATCTCCTAACTGAAACTCTACCCCTTCAAAAACCGCACTTAACTCAGACGCGAAATAAGTGCTGTTGGGAAGGGGTGTTAAGAATTTCAGAAGGGCGGGTAAAATTGCCAAAGATTCCCCCCCAGGGAACCCGTTTTGCGCTCGCGAACTTCCCTTCATACTACATACCAAATTGTAATCGTTTGTTAATTAGGACAAGTTAGACACTTGGAAACCCCATAAATAACAATGCCAAAAGTTTGTTTTTTCTAAGTACAGACAGTTTTTTGTAAACAGTGTTTTTCTAAATTAATGATGCCACCTATCATCGGTGATTATATCCTCCTTAAGATAGATTTTAGCATGAAAAAATAAAATTAGTATGTACCCTATTTTGTGTTTTATTCCCAAGGATACCCACACCAATCAACTCTGATTTTCCACTGAAAAAAACAGAAAATATGGAACGGGTGAACGCAACTAGAGAAAAAAGGCTTTTTCCAGGGTCTTTGTCACAAAGTTTTTGTTTCTAAGATATCATTTGTTCTCGTCACTTGTCAAGACTTGACCCTTGATTTTGCGAACTAAATTGAGAAGTCCCATAAAGACAGCACTTCCTAATACCGTTGAGGGTTCGGGAACAGAAGCTATATTTTCCTTATCTTCAATAAGGGCAATATTGGTATTCTCATCAAAAAATCGTGAATAAAAACCATCGATCCCGACTCCGATATTTTGTTGATTGCCTCCTAGATTTTGTGAAACTCCAATGTGACCGGAAAAGTGAGAACCGAAGCTATTAAACCCATAGCTTCCTAACGCTCCAGAGCTTCCTACCCCTATAGTTCCTAAATTACCGAACAAACTAAAAGAGTCTAAAAGCAATCCCGTGCAGGCATTAATGATTTTAAAACTGATCTTCCCTTTGGCATGGGCATCTTCTCTTGAGGGATCATCAATGGATGTGAAAAGATTCAAGGTGGCACCAAAATTAAACGCGAATGTTTCATGTTGTTTCACCGAAAACAGGCCCAGAATGGCCGCGCTACTTTGTGCTACTCCCAAATAGTTATATCCTTCACCACTCGCGATACTCTGTGTTTCATTGAATGCGAACCCCTGTTGGTTAGTATTCATCGCTACAGCGTTTGCTGACGCGATCGCGGCTACTTTACCTTGTGGTGAAGCTGCTGCAAAGGTATTCGCTTCTGTTGCAGTTTCCCAGACAAAGGCTGAATGGCTAATAGGAGCAATTTCTACTTGCGCTTCTGACAACGCAAATGTGGCGGCATAAGTGCTAGACGCGGAGATCGCGACACACAAACCTGTCACCACAGGTGTTGTCCAAAGAAACCCTGTAATGCCTACATCGTATTTGATTTTCATAAGGGGATTTTAAACGGATGATTATAAAGTGTTTTTACGGAGACGACAAGTGATCAGTAGGTGATCAGTTGATCTTTGGTCTCAGTAATAATACTAACTGCTCCCACAGAAAAATTTTTAAAGATTCTGTGAAGATATACAGCTTTTTTGACGTTTTATTTTAAAGATTCTGTGAATTTTTTCTCAATAAATTATTATTCACATTTCTTCACAATGCCTGTATCTTATATATCATAAGACTTTGCACTCGAAAAAACCTCTCTTTATCGCTCTTTTAACGAAGTTTTATTAAGCTATATTAAGTAATATTAATTACTCCGATCTCTTAAGTATAATTACGGATATTATACTCCGGTCTCTAAATGTTACAAAACTTAATCTTTTTTGATGTGGAAATTCTGTCATTCATTATAGGCGAAAGGAGGTAAGTCATGTCAAACCCCTGTTTTTTGCTTATCCTGTGTGAGTCTGACGGATCAGATCCGCGCCCATGAGCGCGATCGCGCTCATGGGCGCATTAGTATTTACACTGATCAAGGTAGGAAAAATGGAACCATCGACGACGCGTAACCCTTGGATACCATAAATTTGTAATTGTGAATTGACGACGGAAGTGGATTCTTATCCCATTTTGCCAGTCCCCACTGGGTGATAGGGTGTACGAATATCTCTCGCGATTTCGTCATCGTTTTTTTGTGTAATTCCGGGTAAAATTTCTTCGCCTCGATCGGTGTCGAAAGGGGATGTTTGCATAATTTTACGCGCCAGTTTTACCCCTTCTTTGTAATTATATCATAATTTTGGTAAATATAGCAATCCTTATTAGTGATATAGCCTTTCTCAGAAAGATGAGGTCTAATTTATTCCCTATTAAGAGTTAAGAAAAACCAGAAAACGCTGTACCTCACCAGTATGGAGAATTGCGATATCAGGTGAGCCGTTGTTTTACCACTAAGACACTAAGACACTAAGGCACTAAGGCATTAAGGACATAAAATAGAGAGTCTCGAACAATCCGAGAAATTTCCCCCTTTGTGTCTTTGTGTCTTTGTGGTTTACTTTATTTCCCTACATCATTGAAACGCGTTTCTCTGAAAGATGAGGTCTAATTTATTCCCGGTTAAGAGTTTCCTCTTAAGAGTTAAGAGTTTCCTGTTAAGAGTTAAGAAAAACGAGAAAACTCTGTACCTCACCCGTATCAGAGTTGCTATAAATACAAAGCTCTGAAATAGTCACGATCGCGTGACTCAAGGAGGACTTATAGGCAAATTGGGTTTCTTAAGGAAAAAGGATCAGAGCAGTACGCGATCGCAATAAAGGCAGTTTCTCTAGTTTAAGAGTGTCAGTATTCTGAAAGATTTGATACAGATATTTACCCAATCATTATCTTCAGACCCAAAAATCTTAAGAAGTTGTTAAAATAATTGTAAAAAAGCACAAAATAAGGGACAATACCAAAGCTAATAAACCCGTGTTATACCTCTTGGGGATTTTGCATCTGTATTGTAGTAATAGTTACAGCTTTGCAGAAGCAAGGTAAAGCAATTTTATCGGTATAAATCCCAAAGAGAAATGGTATTAGTGGAAAAAAAGAGAGGCATTATGGGAGAACATAAACGCATTGGTATTCTTACCAGTGGCGGAGACTGTGCAGGTTTAAACGCGGTAATTCGTGCCGTTGTCCATCGCGCAATAGGAACCTATGGCTGGGAAGTTTTGGGTATTCGTCAAGCGACGAATGGTTTAATGAGTCGTCCCCCCCAAGCGATGGTTTTGGATATAGAAACTGTTAACCCCTGGTTAACTCTAGGAGGGACTTTATTAGGTACGACAAATAAAGGCGATCCCTTTGCTTTTCCCATGGGAGATGGAACAGTACGCGATCGCGCTGATGATATTATAGAAGGATATCATTTATTAGGATTAGATGCCTTAATTGGTATTGGCGGTGATGGCAGTTTAGCGATTTTACGACGGTTAGCAACCCAAGGAAATCTGAATTTTGTTGCTATTCCCAAAACCATTGATAATGATGTGGGAATTACAGAAAGATCCATTGGTTTTGATACCGCGGTTAATATTGCCACAGAAGCCCTTGATCGCTTACATTTTACCGCGGCAAGTCACAGTCGAGTCATTATTTTAGAAGTAATGGGACGAGACGCGGGACATATTGCCATTAGCACAGGTATCGCGGGTGGTGCGGATGTAATTTTAATACCCGAAATGCCTTATAAACTCGAGAGAATTTGTAATACGATTAAAGCGCGTCAGGATCAGGGAAAAAATTACTGTTTAATTGTAGTCGCGGAAGCAGTACGCACGGAAGATGGGGAAACAATTAGCCAAATGAAATCTTTAGGAGAATGTCGTTTAGGGGGAATTGGTGACTATTTAGCGGCACAAATTTCTGACTTGACAGGAGCGGAAACAAGAGTTACGGTATTAGGTCATGTTCAACGGGGGGGAACGCCCTCGCCTTTAGAAAGATTAGTGGCTTCTGCCTTTGGTGTCGCGGCGGTTGATTTAATAGCCGAAGGTAAATTTGATCAGATGGTAACATGGCAAAAACGCGCAGTGGTTAGTGTTCCGATTCAAGACGCGATCTCACAATATCAAACCGTTGATCCCAATGGCACTTTGGTCAAAACAGCACGCGGTTTAGGCATTTATTTAGGAGATTAATTCTCGGATCAACTTTAGGCAAAAACCGGGTTTTTTTACTAAAAAATTATGCTTTTAGCAAAGAGACAAATGTCAAAAACCCGGTTTCTTATTCGCGAAAGCCCAAAAATATGAAGCTTTTACGGATTTAAAGCAAATAAAGTAGGACAAGCATCCTGCTTGTCACCCGCTGTTGTACACAGCTTAACGAGCCCAGTCAGTCCCTTTCCACATCGTAAAGAAAAGGATCGCGGAAATCACCGCCCCAATCATCCATTTTACAGAAGTTTTAATGAGAGCGATTCCCTGATTTTGCTTGACAGCATTCGCTTGTTGTTTTAATTGCTCTTTTGCGGGAGTAATGCGGGCAAGAATTTGATTTTTCAACTCTTCAGGATTTTGAGTTTTCACTTCTAAACCCATGCGCTTTAATTCCTCCGCCAAAGTTTTTAAATCCTGAGCACTGCCTTTTTGTAAGCGATCTTCTACGGCTTGAAGTTGAGATAATTGTTGCTGAGATTGAGCCGCAATTTGCGTATTAGCCTGAGAATTAAGTTTGACAGTATTAAAAATCCCTAAAGGAAGCATTAACAGAAAAATCACCGCACTCAGAAGACAAACCCAGGATAAAACTTTGAGGAGAATTTCTTCGAGATTGCCTCGCTCTTCATCTTCGCCCATAAAAATAAGAGCAAGTCCCAATAAAGGAACCGGCACTCGTTCTACTAAAGCCCCAATAGTTTGTAATTCCCACGCGGGGTTCATCAAATTGGGGGGGATTAAAACCGCAATGGAGTCTAAAAGTGATAAGACAAATAAAGCATAACCAACCCATCGCAATCGAAAAATAGATACACTAAGTTCGCCCATAAAAATTTTACCTTTTGTAGTAGCAGAAGAAAAAGAGTCACTAGAATTTGTTAAGGATTAGGAAATTGATTTTCCCACTGTTTATACCAGGAAGCCCAGGCAGATTCTAGTAAATTGTAGGCATTTTTTTGAGTAGTCTGATTCAGGGGAATTGACATCTGAGTCCAGAGACAACGTTGATCGCGTAATTCTCCAGTTCCCAGTAACCATATTACAATACGATCTAACCGAATATCATAAGTATTGCGATTGTTTCGGAATTGATCATTGGTGACTGTGGTAGTACCACGGGGATTAATACAGGTACTCAGGTAAGCTCGCTCTTTAGTGACAAACAAACCATGCCAACCTACACTCGCAATATTTACCAATGATAGTCTAACAGGAAAGGCTTTAGAAAATGTGTGTGTTTCTGTTAATCTATCAATTTTACCATCGGTATTAACAAGATAGCGCATATCAATATCAAGAGATATTTTATCTTTTTGATAGCGATAACGCTGGGTTGACTGAATGTTAGAACCGGGTGTAATGCTAATAGGTTCTATCCCTAATAGTTGCCACCCTTCTAAGGGGAGATTTTTCGGAAAATTAAAGGGTTTTATCGGTGGATGTTGGGTAGGATAGAGGAGGTTTTTTCCCAAAACAAAGGCGACTCCACTGAAAGTAATTGCCAATAGGGAAATCCGTAGGAGTTTCCAATCTTTGATCATCATTATTAACAGTTTTGTGTATTGTTATCTTGGGGGGGGGTTCGCAAGACGGTAAGCCAACAAAAGATTCCAAATAAGCCAACCGCGATCATGGAAAATATCAGTGATCCATCCCCTTGATGCCAGTATTCAAAAGAATCTTTGGTGGAGTAGGAGATTAAAACTGCCATGAGGGCTACTCTTATGGAATTGAGAAAAAACGCGATGAAGATCGCGGCTAATGGTAAAACTATTTTTTGAGTTAAATTAGTGGGAAACATAAGGAGAAAAATCAAAGAGAGTCCCAGAAGTTGGTGAATGATATTCGCACCTGCACAACCATCATAAACTTCTACACTCCCGGTAGGAAGTCTCAAAAACAATCCCTGGCGAGTGACATTATAACCGGTATAATGCAAGATTAACGCGGAGGTTTTTGCTGTTAATAAAGATAGATCGATTATTTTCAAAATAGCTCCTGGGGGAATGGCAACCCAGAGAAATATTATCCCTTGTGGCAAATAGGTTTTTAATCCTTTAACTCCTGATGCCATTAAGCCGATACTTAACGTCGCCAGTAATGGAAAAATTCGCAGAAAATAGTCGTAACCGACTACCGCGGAACTTTTGATCAGGATTAATGACATTAGTATGACACCTACACCCGTGGAAAGGATATCGCTTTCTAAGGGAATTTTCTCTTTTTTTTCCCACAATAAATAAATGACGATTCCCCATACTAAAAACATGGTTCCTGAGAAGTCACTGTTTCCCGATCGCGCTGCCAGGGTAATATGAATCACGATTAAACCCGTCGCGATCGCCAATAACCAGTATTTCGGCTCGTTGAGATATTTATTGAAATTGGTTAGAATCATCACTTTCCCCTTTCTCCAGTTGCTTAAATGACTGTTGGCCTTATCTTACCTTTTCGATAGGAAAATGACCGCGGTTATTTGAGACTTCTTCTATTATGAACGCGGTCTTATTATTCGCGATCGCGTTTTCTCAAATTTTTCCCAAATCTTCATAAAACTTATTCTTGACAAATTCCATTATCTGTGGTACTACGACTTATATAGAAACCCGGATTTCTGAGAAACCGGGTTTTTTGTGTCTCAATAGTCGGTATTATTTAATGGGCATAAACTTGTCGATAATAAGCTTGATATTCTTCCGATAAAAGGGGTTCCCACCAGTCTCGATGATTCAGATACCAAGTTACAGTTTGTCGCAAACCTTGTTCAACTGTAACAGAGGGACTCCATCCTAATTCAGTTTTAATTTTGGTAGCATCAATAGCATAACGGCGATCGTGTCCGGCTCTATCTTTAACAAAGGTAATTAATTTTTCACTGGGAGTTATGGGCAAATCCGGTGCTAATTCATCCATTAACTGACATAACATTTTTACTAAGTCAATATTTTTGACTTCATTATTACCCCCAATATTATAAGTTTCACCCGGTTTTCCTTTATGAATAACGGTATCTAAGGCACTACAATGATCTAAAACATAGAGCCAATCTCGGACATTTTGACCATCACCATAGACGGGTAAGGGTTTCCCTAAAAGTATATTAATACACATTAAGGGAATTAATTTTTCGGGGAAATGATAGGGGCCATAATTATTAGAACAATTAGTAATTAACGTGGGTAAGCCATAGGTATGATAATAGGCTCTCACGAGGTGATCGCTTCCGGCTTTGGAGGCAGAATAGGGACTATTTGGACTGTAGGGAGTTGTTTCGGTAAAAGGGTGATCGTCGGGGTTAAGACTTCCATAAACCTCATCGGTGGAGACATGAAGAAAGCGCATTATTTCCTGTTGGGAAGATGATACACTATTGAAGTGATGACGGAAGGCTTCTAAGAGGGTAAAAGTACCAACGACATTAGTTTGGACAAATGCACCCGGCCCTAAAATGGAGCGATCGACGTGAGACTCCGCGGCAAAATGGGCGATGGTATCAATATTTTCGCTTTGGAGAAGGGAGTCAAGGAGGGCACGATCGCGAATATCTCCTTGAACAATCCTAAAGTTAGGTTGGTCTTTTAAAGTAGTAAGATTATTAAGATTACCGGCATAGGTGAGGGCATCTAAGACTACCATCCGATCGCGCCCATAGTGACGACACCAATGATGGACAAAATTTGAGCCAATAAAACCCGCGCCTCCTGTGACTAAGATGCAACGGCGCGATCGTTCATTTCCTGATTGACTATGATCTGTCATATTGTTAAGAGTGTCTTTATTCTGAGGAAACCTTTTCCAAGATATCAGCACTGAGGCATTGTCAGCAAATAAATCTCCTTAGAGGCATTAGACAATGACTCCACGAGGTTTAAAATCGATAAAGCCTAGAAAAAGTGTATCAGTATTGTTAGGGGGAAAACAATTGTGAGTCGCCATGAGATATTACTATTAGCGAAACAGGGAGATCATCGCGCGATCGCGTTTTTTCTCAATGAAGCATTCAGCAGTCTTGGATTTACGGTAAAAACCACACGCGAGAAAGAGTATCTCTATATTCTAGTAGAATCAGAGCCATTACCGCCCCAAGACTCTTGCATCCGTGTGATTGAAAATGGACTGCATCGCCTCGATCCCGAAGATATTACCAATGTTACCATTTATGGTCGTCTGATTGGTCAACAGTTACCCGCGTGGGCGAAAACGATTGAATTACAAACCCCTGTCACGTCTTCTTCTGCGGTGACAAAATCTCTCCCTCCCACGAAAGTGATCTCATCGGGTGAAACGAAACAGAAACCTGTGCAAAAATCGTGGTTATTTGTCGGCGCGATCGTGTTAATTTTTTTACCCTTATCAGGTTTTGTCCTCAATACCCAAATCAAACGTCTTCGTAACTCACCATTAACTCCCCAGACACCCTCCCCAAATTCGACTATTTCTCCCAAAACAGAAAAGGGTAAAACCGTTTCACCTGCACCTAAACCCGCGGGTGCGAAAACCTCTATCACTCCCAAAGCCTCATCTTCTCCCAAGGTATTAACCCCGAAGACACCCAACCCGAAAACTCCTTTACCTTCTCCCAATATTTCTCCTTCAAACATTCCGAAACCCCCTGCACCGTCTCCCAGTGTTTCGATCCCGAAGACTCCCAATAGTGAAAAAAAAGCCGCGATCGGATCTCCGACTCCCTCGCCAAATCTTGTCGCGAAATTAACAATACCCAAGATAGAATTACAGCCCGCCTCGGATACAATAATTAGTATCAAAGCCGTAGGCGATATTATTCCGGGGACAAATTATCCTTATAATAAATTACCCCAGGATAAAGATAGTTTATTTAGTAATGTCAAAGGTTATTTAACAGGCTCGGATCTTTTATTTGGTAATTATGAAGGAACCTTAACGGATTATGCCTATAGTTCTAAAACGATGGGAAGGGGGTTAGTATTTGCATTTCGGACACCGCCCAGTTATGTAAAGGTATTAAAAGATGCCGGATTTCATATTTTAAATATTGCCAATAATCATTCCTTTGATTTTCATGAACAAGGCTTTAAGGATACCATAAATAATATTAATAATTCCGGAATGAAAAGTATTGGTAAGAAAAATGAAATTCACTATGAAACGGTGAAGGGTGTAAAAGTCGCGTTTATTGGTTTTAGTAATTATGGGGATGTTCATAATACTTTATTAGATATTAAGGAAGGTCAAAATTTAGTCAAAAAAGCGAAAGAGAATGCCGAAATTATTGTGATATCAGTTCACGCGGGAGCCGAGGGGACTGAGGCGCGCCATGTGAAGAATGCCAATGAATATTTTTTAGGAGAAAATCGCGGAAATATGATTGCTTTTTCTCATGGGATGATTGATGCAGGTGCGGATTTAATTTTAGGACATGGCCCCCATGTGGCAAGGGCGATCGAATTGTATAAGGGGAAATTAATCGCGTATTCTCTGGGTAATTTTTTGGGATATCGGACATTATCGACGGCTGGAGAATTAGGGAAAACCTTAATTTTAGAGGTAAAAATGAATCCTGAAGGAGATTTTGTGTCGGGGAAAATTATTCCGATCAAACTTGATGGCAATGGAGTCCCAGCCATCGATAATGAATTCGCGATCGTGGGGTTAATTCGAGATTTAATAAAATCGGATTTTCCCAAAACGCCGCTAAAAATTGATAATCAAGGGCAAATTTTAAAAGATAATGGATAATCTACCCTGTAGGAGTCAGGGGATGTGATTCATGCTTCAAGTAGACATCTTCAAAAACTATTGTAGGGTAGGCTAACCCTGCCTTTGGCCTTATTTTGGGGAGATGTCTACAGATTTGCCATAACAGCTTTTTACCAGTTAAAGTCGCCGTCTTTTCTCCACAAGCGTTATTTCATCTATTTGTCATGTTAATTGACACATTTAAGAGTTAAACCAACCTACTCATCGAGATTAAATTTCTACCGTAAAAATAGCACCATTCGGTTGTCGATTTTTCACAAAAATACGACCATTATGAGCTTCGATCGCGATTTTACAAAAAGCCAAACCCCAACCCCAACCCCTTTGAGTCACCCCGTGCATAGGACTACCAATTTCATATTTTTCAAAAATATGTTCTTTTAACTCCTCAGTTACTCCGGGGCCTTCATCAATAAATTGAATACAAATTTTTGGTGTAAAAATCCGTGAGTCGGAACTCCTAGAAAGCGATTCAGAATCGGATAATTGATCGGGATAGAAGAGTTTGAGAGTCACTTGACTTTCAGGAGGAGAAAACTTAATCGCGTTGGAAAGTAAATTATCAAAAATACGACGCAACAGAAGAGCATCTAAGCAGAAAATTTTACTCACTTCCGGTAATTCACAAACTAACTTAATTTGGAGATTATTTGCCATTACCTCAAAATCCGAGACAACTTTTTGGGCAATATCACAGATATCAACCTCCGTACAGGAAAGCAACATCTTACCGGAGTCCAACTTTGCCATCATCAGCAAAGTATCAATTAAAGATTGTAATTTTTTGCCCGCGAGGAGAATTTGTTCCAGTTTTTTTTGCGGTTTTTCTGGTAAGTCAGATAATCGCATCACCTCACAAGCCATCATAATACTCGCGACAGGATTACGCAGATCGTGAACCACCATATTTGACATATCTTCCCTTAACTGAAGTGCAGACTTAAGGGAATCATACTGATGCTTAATTCGTAACATTGATCGCACTCTCGCCCGTAATTCCATCCCATTGACAGGTTTACCAATAAAATCATCAGCACCCGCATCCAAACAACGGGCTAAATCTTCCTTAGAATTGAGAGATGTCACCATGATAATAGGAATATGCTTCCATTCCCAATTGCCCTTAATACGCTGACATAATTCTAAACCATCTATTTCTGGCATCATCACATCTAATAAAATCACATCGGGCAAAGTATTTTCTAAAGTGTTTAATGCCGCCCCAGCATGAGGAGCATAAATTAATTCATGATTTTCCTTAAAAAGCAAAATTTGGATAACTTCAAAGTTATCAGGATCGTCATCTACAACTAAGATTAAAGAGCGGTTTTCTTTCCACATAAACAAATTTATTACCTGTGAATAAGTTGCTTAATTTTGTGCATTAATACCGGAAAACTCATGGGCTTTGTCATATATTCATCTGCCCCCGCGGCCAAACAGTTTTCTCGATCCCCAGGCATCGCGAAGGCTGTTAGAGCAATAATTGGTATCGTAGCTAAATCGCGATCGCCACGCATCCATTGAGTAGCTTCTAAACCATCTACTTTTGGCATAGAAATATCCATAATAATCAACTGGGGTTTGTATAGTTTTGCTAACTTGATAGCTTCTAAGCCATCATGGGCAACGACGACGCGATATCCATGACTCAACAGATATGCAGAAATTATATCAATGTTTGTATCATTATCCTCAGCTAATAGAATTAAAGGCCATTCTTTTTCCGGTTTGATACACTCTGTATCAGGTAAAGTGTCAGATAAAACGGAGTCTGAGAGACTCAAATCCGCGGTGTGTTCTCTTATTATATTGGCTGTCTTGTCAACTTGCTCGCGATAGGGGAGTCTCACAGTAAAGCAACTTCCCTTTCCTAGTTCACTTTCTACACTGATACTCCCCCCATGTAATTCTACAATCCTCTGCACTAAGACTAATCCTAAACCCGTCCCATCTTGTGCGCGACTGATACTACTATCAATTTGTACAAAGGATTGAAATAATTTTGGCATATCTTCTGGTGCGATGCCAATACCTGTATCTGTCACGGAAAATAAAAGATTTGCCTGAGAATCAAATTCTTTGACGTAGACTTTTAGGGTGATTTTTCCCCCTTCGGGTGTAAATTTAACCGCGTTGTTGAGGAGATTAATCAAAACTTGACGCACCCGACGCTCATCCACATTTATTTCTTTGATATTCACGGGGATTTCTGTGAATATTTCCTGTTTTTTCTTAAAGGCTTGTTGGCGGACAAAGCTTAAACTATAATCCGAGAGTGATCGCGGGGAAACAGAAGTAATTTGCAATTCAAGTTTTCCCGATTCAATTTTCGCTAAATCGAGGATATCATTAATTAATGATAATAAATGTTCCCCACTTCTTTGAATCGTGTTGATTGATTGTTTTTGTTTTTCATTAAGGGAGCCATAAACTTGATCAAGTAATCCTTCCGATATTCCTAAAATAGCATTAAGAGGAGTGCGTAATTCATGGCTCATATTCGCTAAAAATTCATCCTTGAGACGAGTAGCACGAGCTAATTCTGAATTGGTACTTGCTAGTCTTTCATTCATCTGTTCTAGTTGATATTGTGTGCGTTTCAGCTCACTAATATCGCGTGCTTCTCCTAAGATTTGATAGACTTTTCCCCTTTCATCAATTAAGGGTTTAAAGGAAGCATCCAGATCAATAAGCTCACCGGAAGGGAGTTTTGCTTTCACTTGAAAACGACTGGTTTCTCCCTGAACAGCTTGGCGAAAATTATCTTTAACTTCCTGAGAACTATTCGCAATAATACTACTATCCCAAATCTTAATTAGGGGGCTGTTTTCTCCATTAATAGCAATGACTTTTAAAGCAGTTTCGTTAATATCTAAAGGTTGACCTTCTAAACTAAATAGAGACATAAATTGAAATGATGAATTAAAAATAAAACGAAATTTACTCTCACTTTCAAGGAGGGCTAATTCTGCTTTTTTACGATCGCTAATATCTTGGGCTACCCCAATAATTTCTTTAACTTTCCCCTTGGCATCTCTAGAAAAAACAGTATCTCGACTATAAAGCCAGCGCCATTCACCATTAGCCGCGATCATGCGATATTCAATTTCAAAAACATCTTCATCTTCAGCTCGCTCAAATTTTTGTTGCCCCTGAAAAATTTTCGGCAAATCTTCTGGGTGCATAACCGTCACGAAGAAGGCAGATCCCATTGCTTTTATCTGTTCAGAAGTATAACCTAAAATCTTGGCAATTTCTCGATTTGAATAAATATTGCGCTGCTCCTGAATGTCATAAATATAAATAATATTAGGAGTTGTTTCCGTGATGCGCTCAATAAAGCGTTGAGTTTTTTGAAGATTAATTTCTGCTTGTTTCACATTAGTGATATCCACTGCCGCACAAGCCACACCATTAATTTCTCCTGTTTCATTTAGCAAAGGTTCGATCGTCAAATCAAAATATTGAGTATTGCCTTCAGTAGTAATAGGAATTTCCTGGCGTTCCCTCACACCAGTATTGAGAACTCTTTGTTTAATTTTTGTGAGAATTTTCGCGGCTTCAGGGGGTATTAAATCCCGATCGCGTTTCCCGATCACTTCTTCTACTTTATAACCCAGAGCCTGGTTATAAATCCAAGTATAACGGAGATTTATATCTTGATTAAAAATGACAATAGGTGCCTTGCGTAAGGCAAAATCAAAGCGTTGTTCACTTTGTTTAAGTTCCGCAGTGCGTTGTTCGATTCTTTCCTCTAATTCTTGATTTAATTGTTGTAAAGCATTCATCGCTTTTTGTCGTTCTAATTCCGCCGCGGCTCTGGCGGCAAATACTTGTAAAATTCCCTCCAGACGTTGATATTGTTGGAGGGGTTTACTATCTAAAATACAAAGCACTCCGATCGCGTCTCCTTGATTGTTATACATCGCGATCCCCAAATAACTATCAGCCTGAAGCATCCTTAAATCAGGATCATTAGGAAAAGCTTGTTGAACACCAGATGCACAATAATAAACCCCCTGTTTAACCGTTATCTCACAAGGAGTTCCTTGGACAGGATAAATTAAATGGGATTGTAATTCGCCATCACACCAGAGCGCGAGAGTCTTAATTTTATCCCCTAATAATTCGGAAATTATCGCGTGACGAATTCCTAATGTTAAACCAATATTACGGACTAGCGCGGGAAAAAAGTCTTGCCCTATTGTCGCAGCAGTACCTTGAATTAGACTTTGTAAAATCATTTCTATTTGTTGGCGCTCAGTAATATCACGGAGTACAGAAATTCGGACAGGTTTACCTTGATAATTACATTTTTTTGATTTAATTTCTACTGTAATTTTAGTCCCATCTTTCTTGAGGCAAATTGCTTCATATCGCTCATCATAATTCGAGTGAATATTTTGCAGTATCATGGCGCGAGATTCGATCGCGGCTAGTTCCAAGACATTGATACCGATAAGTTCATTATAATCATAACCCAACATCCGACAAAATACCGAGTTAACATCCAAAATTCTCCCTTGAGAATGAATAATAATACCTTCAAAAGTTTCTTCAGAAAGGATGCGTAATCGTTCTTCACTCGCTCTTAAATTCGCTTCAATTATTTGACGCTCTTCTAGTTGTTTTTGGGTTTTTGCCATAGCATCCGCGTGTAGGATCGCGATGGCGAGATGAGTGGATAACTGCTGCATCAATTCCGTTTCCCAAATTTCCCAGTCACGGGGTATATTACATTCATTGGCAATTAATAAACCCCATAAATTATCCCCTGGTAAAATGGGAATTACCATCTTTGCCCGCATTTGTAATTCTTCTAAGAATTCTCGATGACAAACGGTCATTTCTGTCTGATAAATGTCCGAGACTACACGCAAACGTCCATTAGTATAGGGTTCCACCCAATCATAACTAAAACAGCGATCATAGACAGTTTCACCTAATAGAGATTTTTTTCCCGGTAGTACAGACTCCGCGACAACTATCCCACTCCAATCAGGATAAAATTGATAAATTAACACGCGATCGCAGTGCAAAAATTGTCTAACTTCTTTAACCGTAGCTTCCAGAATTTCTGACAAATTTGAATAGGAACGAATCCGAGATGATATTCCATTTAATAACCGTTCCTGTTCGATCTTTAATTGCAATTCCTCAGTGCGGGCTTGGACTTCACATTCTAACTCAATCTTACGACTTTCTAACAAGTAACATTTTTCTTTTTCTACATCGGACAATCGACGTTGTAAAACCGATAACACATCATACATTTCTACCGGATCTAAAATTTGTAATAAATGACTTTGGGAAACCATACCCAATAATTTGTTCTGCTCATCTTTGACGATCAACCGTTGTACTCGGAGTCGTTGCATTTCCTCTTGAATTTGACCGAGGGAATCTTGAGAATTGACACAAAAAAGAGGCGAACTCATCACCTCAGTCACGGGTAAATTTGCCAAATTTAACTCTAAGGCTTGAAATTGCAGAATATCACCCTCTGTCACAATGCCCTTGGGTTCATTATTGCTAGAAACAATAACAATTTCACTAACTTCATGTTTAAGCATTAATTGGGCGATATCTAATATAGAAGTGCTGGGAGGCGCGATCGTCACATCTCTTGTCATCACCTCTTCTACTCGCCGGAGTTTAAACAGATCCGTTGAGCGTAAAAGACTGCGTAAACTTTCCGGTGTAACTAACCCCACTACTTCCGAATTTTCCTTTAAAATCGGTAAGTGACGAATCTTATATTGACGCATCAAACTCAGGGCGTTAAAAATATCTTTAAAATCATCGAATTTGAGAGTAATTACCCCCGTTGTCATTACCTCACTAATCAAAACTCCCTTGAGATTTATCCCCATTGCGGCTAATTTGACTAAATCTTTTTGGGTTATAATGCCTAATAATTTTTCATCGCCCATCACGAGAACCGAACTGGCTCCGCGATAAGGAAAAAGAGGGGAGATTTCTGCACGAGAATGCCCAAGTAAATTACACTGACTCCCTCGCACCTGACTCATTAAGGTAATAACCTCAGTCACCGGTGTATGGGGCCCCACGATCAGGGGTGACTCGATCGCGTGATTAATATCAAAGTCGCAGGGGAGTTCAGCTTTTTGCATAACGGGTCCCAAAAGGATAAGAGATTAATTATTTAGTAATTATGCCAGAGTCAACTATGGGATTTTAATATTTTCAGTGGAACGTGAAGAAATGAATAGATATTCAATCGTCTAGTTGAGAAATTTTCAACTCACAGGTTTTGTCTGGGATTCATTCGCCCCAGTTTCCAGATCTCGTTGCTCCGAAACCAGTAGAGAGAGGAGGGGGGATTAGTACATCTTAAGAGAAATTTAGATAGTTGTGTTCTTAAGGGGAATGAAACCGGAAAAGAAAGAGCTAGGGTTTGATTTTTCTCTGACGGTAGAAAAATAAACCAGACTCAGGAGATGGGCTAAAGAGGTGAGAGAAGGAGGAGAAGAGCGGGGAAGAGAACAGGATCTAAAGGCACAGGCCAAAAGGGGAAAATTGATTGATAGGGATCTCCTTCTCGTCAGAGTTAGCCCTATGGAGTGTTGCAAATGTCGAGGGATAAGGCATGATAATGTAGAGTCTTCCTAACGTGACACAATTCAATGGTAAACAAACAGCTTACGACAAATCCTTCTATCCTTCCTAACCGGCCCGTGGCAACCCCCGCGTCGAAAACTATTCTCAGTGCTGACTTAGGTCGAACCGCGACGAAATCTTGCGTGAGTCGCAACTCCAACAGTGTTGTCTTTATTCCCGCCAACGTTGCCAGCGAACCTTTGGATAAGGTAAGGGGAGGCAGTTTTGAATCAAAAGCCACCGATCCTCTCTTGGATATGTGGTTAGAATACCAAGGCAAAGGATACGCGATTGGTCAACTAGCCGCGGACTTTGGGGCGAATTTGGGTGGCACTGATCAATCCAAGGTGGTAGATGCTTTGATTAAAGTGTTTGCCTGTGTGGGTTATTTCCAGATGAAGGGTGAACTGTCTGTCGTTTTGGGGCTTCCCTTTTATTCCCAAGAACAATTTGAGAAGGAAAAAGCACTAATTATTGATCAACTGCGGGCCCCTCACTTGATGATCTATCGCGGGGAACGGATCGAAATTGATATCAACAATGTTTGGATAATGCCAGAAGGCTATGGTAGCTTAATCTGGTGTGAAGCTCAAAATGGTCAAGAATTTAAACTTGATTTACCCAAGCGTTCCGTCGCGGTGGTGGATATTGGACACCAAACCACAGATCTTTTAACCGTTGATGGCTTCCGTTTTGCCCGCGGAGCTTCTCAAAGCGAAGCCTTCGCGATGAACAAGTTTTATGAAGATTTGGGTGCTAAAATTAAGGAAAAAGAGGGAATTGAGATTGATTCTCAATCCTTTGCTCTCTTAGAAGCGGTTCACAAACCGGAAGGGGAGCGTTCCTATCGTCCTCGCGGATCGAAAAAACCCATTAATTTAGATCCTATGATCAAGGAAGCACGGGAAAGCTTTGCATCAGAATTGTGTGAGCGTGTCATTAAATGGCTACCGGAGCGGGTGACTGATGTGGTTCTCACGGGTGGCGGTGGTGAATTTTTCCGCTCTGATATTGAAAAACTGTTGAGCGAAGCAAATCTCAGGACTCACTTAGCCCAGCCTTCGCGTGAAGCGAATGCTTTAGGACAGTTTATTTATGCAGAGGCTCAGTTAGCTTCTGTGAAGTAGTATTCCCATAACCCCGTGAGGCTTCAACCCGAATTATGCTGTGGGCAAAAAATAAGGCAAATTTCTCGGTGATTTTTACTGAAGATCCTGCGGATCAAACATTGTTAGCCGCGATCGATAACGAGTTATCTTTAACTCAGTATCAGACGTTTAGCAATCTTTGTAAGCAAGCTCTGTGGCAATTTTTATCGATTTCTGAGTCGGGGGGAACTCGTAGTAGCGATCACCGACTGGAGGAACGTATTATTGAACTTCAGCAAAAATGGGCTGAGTTTGAACGCAAAATTGGGTCGAGTTTGAGTCGTCCGCAGCCAGCACCGCCGCCGACTCAACCGATTTCCTTACCACCGCTTCCTAGTTTTGAACCTTTAGAAACGCGCCTGATCGAACTTCAGCAACAGTTTGCTAAGTTGGATCGCGATGTCAATGCTCAGGATCTCAGCGGTTTGCAGACGCTACAACGTCAATTGACTGAAGTTAGTCAACAACTTTCGCAGTTACAAGTCACTGTTAATAATGCCCAGTTTGCCCCAGCTCCCACGGTTGAGCCTCCAGCCCGCAACTATGATGTGGAGACCCCCTCTTCTCCACCGGTGGAGACTCCACCGGTGGAGACTCCACCAATCGATCCCTTGTTGGTTCACTTGAAAGGAATTTTTGATGATTTTTAGCTCCTCTTGTCATTGAAGGGAAAAGACGATCGCGTTTTGGGTTTTCTTCATGGGGCTTTTCCTGAAGGCTAATGGAAAGCGCGATCGTTTTTTCTTTCTAGTCTAGCAACCTCGGCGTTTAGGACTTTCTTAATTGCTGAAACCCCTTCATTTTCTTGCCTTTCACTCTTCCTTCTTCCTTCTTCCTTCTTCCTTCTTCCTTCTTCCTTCTTCTATACAGCAGATTGCAGATTGATGAAGTACAGCCCATAAACCCCAAATCAGGGCGAGCACGGGGGCATCGCCCCTACAGAAACTATTTTTTTGTACTTCATTTACCTGAAAAATGCTGTAATTTTATAGTTTATTTATTCAAACTACTCTGACGGTTAATTTCTCCTTCTACTAAGTGAGGAATTTTTGCCATTTCTTCGGATAATTTTTCCACAGCACCATCGACTTTTTCCTGTAATTCTCTTAATTGTTGTTGTTGTAAATTACCCCATTGAGGCAATTGATTAATAAACTGTTGTAAATCCAAAATCACACTGGTTAAATTATTAATTTGCTCTAACTCAGGTCGCTGTTTAAATTGTTTAGTTGTTAAATCTATTTCTGTTTTAATTAACTCCATACTTTTCTCTAGGACTTCTTGCCGCTGTTGCAGTTTATTTAATTCTAACATCACCGCTTTTAACATCTGGGGATCATCTAATTGTTCGGGGTTGAAGTTCAGATGTTTATTCGCTTCTGTTAAGGACGCGATCGCGGTCTTTAATTGGACAATCAATTGATCCATCGCGTCTTTTTCCCGCTCAATTTGATTCATGCTCGCGGTAATCTTTCCTTGGGTTTTCTGTTCTAACTGTGAGCGATTGATGAAATTTAATAACAGGGCAATTACCAAGGGAAATATCGCATAATCATTTTGGTGGAATACCAAGGCAAAAACCCATCCCAAAACCGAGGCTGCTAGGGCAATATATTCCAGAACTTCTAACCAATGACGAGGTGATGAATAACGCATAAAAAATAGAAATTTTATCGAAGAAAGTCGATGAAAAAAATGAGGAAATAGAGAAACCAGGTTGCTTTAATAAACCTGGTTTTACCCCTAGATTAGATACACTTATCTTGATCAAAAACACTAATCTTAATAAAGGGAGAATCTTTGCCGTAAACTTTTTCCAGAATATCCGTTGATTTGTTTTCCTCAATAAAATTATTGATGGTTTTCATCCATGCCGAATCATTCGCGGGCAAAATCATACCATAGGAAACACAAGAAAGGGGTTCATTGGGAATAATGGAAAATTGTTCGGGTTTAAATCCCAGTCTTAACGCTTCTCCTACTAAGACAATGCGATCGCCCGCGAAAACATCAATTTTGCCGTCAATCGCATCTCGAACTCCCTGAGCACGTCCCTGAAGCCCTTCATAAACCTTTTTAGGGGCTAATTGATACCGAGAATTGATTAATTCTTGGGTAAGAGTACCGGATAAAACACCAATAGTCACATTGGGCATAAACCCCGAAGGATTTGCTAAAAGTTTCCCCCGGGGACTTACTAAGAAATAAGTGCCGCTATATAAAAAGGGTTGAGAAAATGCCACTCCTTGAGGTGGATTTTTCAGAATGGTATTCGGGCCACATTCCAGATGAGTACGTCCACTCGTTACACTTTTAAAACGATTTTGAACAGAAGAGGGATCGGATACTGTCACTAACTTCTCTAAACGAATTGGACGATTTAATTGTTTTTCTAAACTCGTTTTCAACTGTTCCGCGGCCGCGACACATAAACCATTCCATTTTTGATTTTCTAAGACCCCAAAAGGGGGCGCATCTTGGCGAATACCTACGCGTAAAACACCATTTTTTTGAAGGTCATCTAACGCGGTTTGGGCTTGGGCAATAGCCGGAAATATGACGGATAAAATTAGTCCTAAACTCGCGATCGTCAATGTTTTTTTCATGGTTTTCATCCTTATTTTTGTGGGAATTAGTTGATTGATTAAGAGAGAAAACACGGGCTTCACTCTCTTTAAGATACACAGAAATTAGTCTTATTGACATTTACTGTAATCAATTCGACTCATCTGGACAAAGGGAGAACTTTCTCCAAAAAGTCCTTGTACCACTTCTGGAGTTCTATGTCTGTTAATAAAATCATTCACAGTCGCCACCCATTCGCGATCGTTGGCAGAGAGAAGCATACCATAGGAAACGCAACTGAGGGGTTGTTCTGGTATGATAGAATATTGATTAGGATTTACACCCAACCGCATCATTTCACCCAACAAGAGAACACCATCACTGGCAAAAGCATCAGTGCGACCGCTCATCGCATCTTTGACGGCTAATTCCCTTGCTCTTCCTCCAGTATAAACCCGCTGATTGGCTAATTGATACCGCCCCGATAAAAATGTTTGTGTGAGAGAGTCTTGAATAACACCAATGCTGACATTTTGTAAGAAACTATTGGTATTGAAACTATCTTTTTTGGCAGAATTGACTAACAAATAAGTTCCTGTATAGAAAAAAGGCACAGAATATGTAATGCCATAATCAGGATTTCTTTGGATGGTATTTGGGCCACATTCGATTACAAATCTCTTATTTTTAATACTACGAAATCGACCATTTTCTGTATATTCATCAATGTTACTTTCTAGGATTTCTAAGGTAATTGGTCGATTTAGTTGTTTTTCTAAATCCGCTTTCAATAAATTGGCAATTTCCGTGCAAACTCCTTTCCATTCACTTCCTTCGACATAACCAAAAGGAGGCGCATCTTTGCGAAGGCCAATTTTGAGAATCCCATTGGCTTTAATATTATCTAAAATAGTCGGTTGACTAATCCTGTTACTCTGAGCCCAACTTCGGCTGGGGAAAAACAGAGAAAATATTAGACTAATTACGGTCAAAGTAAGGCGGTGATTCATGGTTTTTACCTTCATACTTTTCTGATTTTTCTGTGATTTTTTACTAAGTTTTAGCCGATTAATTTCCGATCTATTGAATAACTAGCCATCCCCAAAGTTCTTCCGACAAAAAAATTGAATCATACTTTTTTTTGACTAGGTTTGGCTCAAGACAATTATACAACCCAAAAATAAAATGTCAAGAGGAGACTGGCTTGTATCTGGGGCTAGGGTTATTAAACTAACAATTGATATTTTTCTTGGGCTAACCGATATAAAGGACGCCAGACTAAGCGATTAGTTAATACCACTAATAAGGACATCACAGAGGTGGCCGCGAGGAGGAGGGGAAAATTACCTGTGGCGGTGGCGTGAGAAATAGTTTCACCTAATCCAGTTGTTGTAATTATTTGCCCTTTAAACTGGACATACTCACTGACAATACTGGCATTCCAAGCACCGCCGACCGCGGTAATAATTCCAGTAATTAAATAAGGAAAAATTCCGGGTAATATCAAGCTTTTCCAGCGTTGGACAAGGGAGAGTTTATAAATTTCTGCAGCCTCAAATAACTCGGAAGGAATGGCTTGCGCTCCCGCGATGACATTAAAGAGTAAATACCACATTGTCCCTAACATCATTAGCGCGACTGAACCTATTTGTAAACCGCCGCCAATTTGGATTAATCCTAATAGTAATATCGGGAATAACGCGGTCGCGGGTACAGAGGCGGCGATTTGGACAAGGGGTTGTAAAATTTGGGCAAGACGGGGATTACGCCCGATCGCGACTCCTACAGGCACAGTCCATAATAAGGATAAAATCAGGGCAGATATCACCCGTAACGCGGTTAATAATGCACCTACAAAAACTTTTTGCCAGTCAGAAATACTCACTTGTTTTAGCAAAAATAGAGCTTCCCAAGTACCCCAAATTATTATCAGTCCAAATCCACTAGCAAAGAGCCAATTGAGGGATTTTCCCAAAGCTGTTTGCCCTCGGTGATAGGTCGTTAATGTTGTGGGGACTAAAGTTTGGGCTAATCCTTGATCAAAATTCTCCCAAAGAGTAAAAAACTGGGATGTAAAAATGCGGAGAGTGGGCGATCGACGTAGAAAATCTAAAACACTAGACTGGGGAACATTAGTGGCATCCACCATTTGAAATTTAAACTTTTCCACCCAAGCAATAAGGGGACGCCAAATCAAGAAATCCATCACAACAATGACACCAATTAATACAACTAATCCCCAAAAAATCGCGGGAAAATTTCCTTGAGTTGCCGCGGTGGCTAAATAGGAACCGAGTCCGGGTAATTGAAAACTTTTATCTCCTAATGTAAAGGATTCAATGGCAATTAAAAAGAACCAACCCCCCGCGACTGACATCACACTATTCCAAACTAAACCGATCGCGCCGGAGGGAAATTCCAGAGTCCAAAATCGTTGCCAAGCATTCAAACGATAAACTTTAGCCGCTTCTATTAATTCTCTAGGAATACTACACAGAGATTGATAGAAACTAAAAGTCATATTCCAAGTCATCCCGGTAAAAATGAGCAAAACCGCGGCAATTTCTACGCCGATACGTTGCCCCGGAAATAACGTAATAAGGGCTAAAACCACACCGGGTAAAAAGGATAAAACCGGGATGGACTGTAAAATATCTAAAAGGGGAATTAAAATGGTTGCCGCGATCGCAGATCGATAGGCAAAATAGGAGTAAAAAAGCGTAAATACTAAAGATAAACCATAGGCTGCGGCCATACGGAATAAAGTTTCGACTGTATATTCCGGTAAGACATTGAGAGTAGTTTCAATTTTCAAATTCTGATGATATTCACCAGTAAATTTGGAAGCCGTTTGGACAATGACCAAAATAAAGACAAAAGTGGCAAGAATGAGTAAACCATCTTGCCAAGTCCAACCGGCGCGTTCTAAGGTTTTATTTGCTGGAGTAAGAGGACGAGTCATGTTGGGGATTGGGGATTGGGGATTGGGGATTGGGGATTGGGGATTGGGGATTGGGGATTGGGATGAGAAACCTGGTTTGGGCAAAAAACAGGTTTCTGGGGAGGGGAGTTTAAGCATTGATCAGGAGATTTTCACTGGGAACTTCTGCTTCTAGGAAAATTTCCCCCGCGGGTTCATCGTAACTATAGATTTCCGCATAACGTCCCCAATCAATTGCCGTTTTTAATTGTCGCATCGCCTCTTGGGGACTAAAATGGGATTCTAGGATATCCAAAATTAGTTCTTCTGAAATGCGTTGATTTCGTTTGGATTGTAGCATCCGATGAATTTGTTGAACCAAGCGAATATTACTGAGAATTTGGGTACGAACCAGTTTTTTCCTCTCATCAATTCCCCCGGCAATAAACTGAGTCCCAAGAGCAGTTAAGTAAAGATCCCCTTCTTGAATGATCAGAAACTCGATTAATTTAGCGGCTTCGACAATAGGGAGAATATCATCTACTTCTAAGAGTAATTCTTGACCTAAGCGATAGAGGTCTTTTTCTTGACGTTCTTCTAAAAGTTCTAACAAACCCGCGACGGCACCAATTCTCACTTGAGGTAATGATTGATATTTAGCCGCCTGTTGGGAGGTTGGTTGGGGTTGAGAAATGGTGGTTTTTTTCGTTTCTGTTTCATAGCTGAGATCAGGATTGGTGAGAATTTTATACACCTGATCCACAAGGGATTGAAATTGGGGATTTTTTCGATCGCGATAATGGGGTAAATTTACCCTTAATTCTGCACGTATTCGCCCCGGATTGCGTCCTAATACGATGATGCGATCGGCTAAAATAACAGCTTCTTCAATCCCGTGGGTGACAATTAAAATGGATTGGGTGGGAATCCGTTTTTCTAACCATAAATCCAATAATTCAAAACGTAAGTTTTCCGCGGTTAAAACATCTAACGCGGAAAAGGGTTCATCCATACATAATAATTCCGGTTCCACGGCTAGAGCACGCGCAAAACCTACCCGTTGACGCATTCCCCCTGATAATTCTTTGGGATAAGCATTTTCAAAACCATCTAAGCCAATGACATCAATCATTTTCAATGCTTTTTGACGAGATGTCTGTGGGGGGGTTCCCTTCGCTTTTAAGCCTAATTCTACATTTTCTAATACGGTTAACCAGGGATAAAGGGCAAAACTTTGAAAGACAATTGCCACCCCTGGATTTAAACCCGTGAGGGGACGATCGCGATAAAAAACCTTACCACGAGTAGGGGGAATTAATCCCGCGATCATTCGCATTAATGTTGATTTACCTGAACCGGAAGGCCCTAAAAGGGCAACAATTTCTCCTGATCGTAATTCCAAATTAATATTCTCAATAATACTAATTTGTTGACCATTGGGTTGTTGATAGGCTTTACCAACTTGATTGAGGGTGACGATATTTTCGGTTGCTGTTTGGACAATCACAACTGTCCCTCCCATTTCTGATTAAGAGGATCACATTAGTTTAAAAAAGTCAATTCCCAAAATACCCATTATTGGTTAATTAAAGGTTAATTCGGATTAACTTGGGTTTTCACCAGAAGGGCTATCCGTTGAAGGGTGACACAGAAGTGCATCTGGGGCTAATTCCGTAGTCGTCTTCTCAAATTCCCATGATAGTCCTACCCAGAAACCATAATAGACGTAACCCGTCCCAAATATCTCAAAAGCTATATATCTTTAAATAGGAGAGTGATATAAAAGGCTTCAAAGGATGAAGCCTTTCATTTTAATCTTCCCAGGATTCCAAGGGATCGCGATCTTGTTGCGCCAGCTCCGAAGGGGGGCGATCGCTACTCCAAGCCCACCAAACCGATCCGCATTGACATTGATAAAACTCCTGCCATTTGCGTTTGGAGTTTTCTGTATAAACAGGCGATCGACGATTTATCCAGACTTTTTGGGCTTCCATGCAAGTTGATTGGCATTTTGGACAGCAAAATTCCATAGCATGAATAGCACTAGCAGTCCATTGGGGTGAAAGGGGATCAAACGCGTCTATCATTTTCAGCTTTCCATAAAAGTCTGTAGGGGGTAGTCATAATCGACTATGCTTTATTTGAGGCTAACATAACCAGAGAAATAAGGAACTGTGTTTAAGAGATGTTTATCACTCTTGTTGACATGATCGGCATCGGGTATTAAATTTATTAATTAAAGGTTTCTTACAAATCCCTGGCTCTGGATCTCCTGATTGATGGGAGTCACCCGTCAATACTTACTTGAATCTCAAGGAGTGGCTCATGTCTATCTATAATCTAATTTCCTTTCTGGGAATTTTTGGCTTGTGCGCGATCGCGTGGATTTTTTCCGAAAACCGCCAATTCAAATATATTCCTTGGCGAGTGATTATTTGGGGAATTGGGTTGCAATTAGTCTTAGGCTTTTTAGTGTTTTGGTTTCCACCCACACGCACAGCCTTAGAATGGTTTACCAGTTTACTCGATGGTGTTTTTAATGCCGCGGATACAGGAGCTCGTTTTGTTTTTGGGAAAAATATTGTCCCGATTCCGGGTGAAGTTCCTCCGGTAAATCTGGGATATATTTTTGCTTTCCGGGCTCTGCCAACGGTGGTTTTTTTCTCTGGTTTAATGGCTTTACTTTATAATATCGGTGTTATTCAAATTATCACCGAAGTTTTTGCCAAAATCTTTTATAAGACGATGCGTTTAAGTGGTGCTGAGTCCCTCAGTGGAGCCGCGAATATTTTTGTCGGGATTGAAGCCGCGATCGTGGTTAAACCCTATTTAGCCAAAATGACGCGATCGGAACTTTGTGCCATTTTATCCTGTTGTTTTGGAACCGCGGCCTCTTCTACTCTCGCGATTTATGTCAGTTTTCTCAAACCCGTATTTCCTAATATTCTAGGCCATTTAGTTTCGGCTTCTATTATTGCCATTCCCGCGTGTTTTGTCATCTCTAAAATTTTAGTTCCCGAAACCGAAGTGCCCTTAACAATGGGAGGTATTCCCTCGGAAAACGATCAACAAAAAGGTAAAGAATTTATCGGAGAGGAATTAGAAGAAATAGATGAACCTTTGAAACAGGAAACAGTAGGAGGAGAACCCATTGAGCGTGTTAGTCCCCTGGATGCCGCGATTATTGGTTCTTTAGATGGGGTGAAAATGGCAGTCGCGATCGCGGCGGTATTGATTTTAATTTTAGGTTTAGTTTCCTTAGTTAATCAATCCTTTGGAGCCTTAGCGGACTTAAAAAATTCTTCCCTGGTTTTGTTACATCCCATTGGTATTTTCTTTAGTTATGTGACACTCCAAAATATTGAAGGAGTATTGTTTTATCCCTTCACTCTTTTAACGGGAGTTCCCTTTGAAGATTCTTGGCAAGCCTCTGTAATAATTGGTCGTCGTTTGTTAGAAACCGCGATTCCTCCTTATCAAGCTTTAGCCGAATTAGCCGCGAAAGGATTAGTGCGCGATCGTACAGTTTTAATTGTCAGTTATGCTTTATCAGGATTTGCCCATGTCGCGTCCGTAGGAATTTTTGTCGGTGGTACAATTGCCTTAATTCCTTCTCGGAGAAAAGATATTTCTGAGTTAGGTTGGAAGGCGTTATTTGTCGGGACATTAGCGACAATGATGATCGGAAGTATCGCGGGAGTTTTTGATACGGGCGATCACAGTATTTTAGGTGAAAAAACAGCCCCAAATTCCGCACCTTTAACCGCCCCCTTGTCTCCAAAAGCAACGACTTCTCCCCTTGTCAATCCTAGGCCTTCTAAGTTACCTTCTCCTGCACCTAAACCCCTTAATATACCAACAGTTAAAGCCACTGAAAAACCATCACCACAAGTCGTAGAATCTCCCCCAGTTGAAAATACTTTACCTTCACCTACACCCACGCAAAATCCTTAAATTAGCTAATGGTTAATGGGTAATGGGGATTGGGCATTGGGTAATATCAAGTCCGGTTGATTAATGTAGAAACCCGGTTTATGAGCGCAAAACTCGTCATTTTGCCAACCGATAAACGTGAGAAACCCGGTTTCTTTAGGGGCGGGTTTACGGGAGATTTTGCTTCTAGTTAAGATATTGGCGAAAGATCCCCTACACTTATTAGGTGTATAGTAATTCCTAATAAGAATGAAACAGGTAGGTTGGGTTGGTTGGTAGTGAAACCCAACTTTTATGACTGATGGGAAGTTCCAACTTTAATGGGAATTACTATATTTTTCCTTCTTCCTTCTTCCTTAAATTATGACTCCAGAGAGAGAAATTACGCGTTTATTAGATGTGATGCCTGCCTCCGGGCGCATGATGACAAAAATAATTAGTAAACCCCAACAAGCTACGGTAATCGACTGTAATTTTCCTAATCCTTTCGAGAGAGAAAGAGCAATTTATATTAATTTTGATCTATGGCAACAATTATCAAAACCTCAAAGAGATTTATTAATGTTGCGAAATGTCAGTTGGTTGATTAGTATTAGATGGTTTCAACCGGATCTTTATCAAGGTATTGCTTTAGTTGGTATCCTTGGCGGTATTTTTGAAGGGGTACAAGGGGATATTATTGGTACTATTGTCGCGGGGGGATTAAGCACGATCGCGCTCACGAAAATCTGGCGATCCTATCGCAGTTCTCAAAGAGAATTAGAAGCCGATGAAGCCGCGATCAAAATCGCCTTAAGACGGGGTTATAATGAACCACAAGCAGCCGAATCATTATTAGAGGCAATTGAAAAGGTAGCGCAAATAGAAGGTCGTTTAAGCCTAAATTTTACTGAGTTAATTCGTACTCAAAATTTAAGAGCGATCGCGGGCATTTCCCCCCTAGGAGTCCCCGATAAAATCAAAAAAGAGTGATATCCATAGAGCCGCCATAGGGTAAAAACATCTGAAAACATCTGAAAACATCTGTGTTTATCTGCGTTTATCGCGGTAAAAAAAATGCTCTATGACAACTCAGGGAAACGATCGCGTAATTCCTGATTTAAACGGGGTAACTCATCTCGCATTTGCAAATACCAGTCTCTCCGTTGTTGATAATGTTGACATAATAAGCGATTTTCTTTCACCCATTGGTAAGCAGTTCCCCCAATTTCTTGTCGTAATTGAGTATTGGTAATAAGGGCATCAAGCTTTTCGCCAAAGTCATCAATAGAGCGATAAATAAGTCCGGTTTTTCCTTCTATAATAGACTGCTCATAGACAGTTGGACTCGCGAGGATCGCGAGACTATGCCCCGCACATTCGATAAATTTCAAGTCGGATTTCATCTCATTAACCGGGTTAGGAATGAGGGGTAATAAACCGATATCACAACTGTGCATAATTTCTTGATAACGTTCATAATTGCAAAATGGTTCAAATTCTTTTTGGGGAATTTCCAGAGCGTCAAAAAATACGCGATCGTGGATGACTTTAACTTGAATCCGTTGAGAATGTTTTTTCAAGACTTTATTAAGAGTAGTTATAATCGGTTCCCAGTCTTTCTCTCGATTTAATGCACCAAAAAATAAGGTGACAAAATTATTATCTTCAGGGGTACGAGGGGGAGGAAGAAATCCTAATTGATTAGAAAAAACGGCGACATTAGGATTTAATTGTCGTAAAAATTCTGCCAGAGATTCCGTCGAGGTTTGTACACAATGACACCCTCGATAACTTAGGTATTTATTCTCCGCGTATTCCCTACGTCTGAGAGGATTATCGTCAATTTCTGCTACAATTAAATAGTCATTATCTAGGAGATGTCTAAGTTTAGCTAAATCCGCGGGATAAGACATGATCATTCTCTGGAAAATAAAGACTTTTTCTTCCCCTGGCAGGAGCGGGGCTAATTCTATTGATTTGACACGGGAAAATGTCCGAACCCCCGGAATAGTGGCACTTAATTGATCGGGATCTAAAACACGAACGCGATCGCATCCCGTCGGAGCCATGATCGCGGTTTGAATCAATAAACGTCGAGGCGGTTTTTTATCTTTAATAGCTTTAACAATATAATATTCTGCACCGGTTTGATTGGCAAAGTTTTGAGGCTCTATACCTAAGGTTGGTAAAAGGGGTTGAAATAATTGCTGAAATTGTAGATAAGATTCTGGTTTTTGTCCCCTTGCTAAAACTTCATAAACCTGTAAACCTGCTTTTTCAAATATAGTTGTAATACTGTCGAGGGTAAACTCCTGTGGCGTTTCTTCTTCTGAAATTTCCCATTTTCCCCGCAAAAGGTTGACAATTTTCCCCCAATGTTGCATATTAGGAATCTTCGCGAAGACTACAGCGGAATCACTCAACCAAGGTTGATGTTGTTTTAAGGTTGTCTCTGGGAACTTAAAAAAGGGAATTTGATCGCCATAGATTAAACAATCTATACTTTCTTTTTCAATTCCTAAATGGGCAAAATCTATGGTTTTGTGATCCTTGAGGAAGACTAAAGAAACGCGATCGCGGGCAATTTGAGCCAGCGCTGGATTTTCCTCAATCCCGATATAGGTACAATGGGGATTAATCCGTTGATACTGTTGCCCTAAAAGCCCAGTGCCACAGCCAATTTCGACAATAACTTTGGCATTAGCAGGTAAAAATTTAAGAAATTCTAAGTTATTGGTAGAAATTGGCGTATCGTCGGAAATAGTTTCTTTGTCTGGTGCATTCTTCATATAATTAATGGCTAATGGGGTTGAATAGAGACAGTTTCGAGATATAATAGCAGATTCCTAGGTTGGGTTGAGGCACGAAACCCAAAACCTTCGTTGGGTTTTGCTATCGCTCAACCCAACCTACAAAAAATGGGGAAGGTATTGTTAAAGATTCGTAGGTTGGGTTGAGGCACGAAACCCAACCCACAAAAAATGGCGAAAGTATTGTTAAATTTATTGATGATTAAACTATGAAATGTAAAATTTGTCAATCGGAATCCCGTACCTTCGCTCAGGCGAAAATCCTGAATAAATATAATATTACTTATTTTCAGTGTCCGAATTGTCGGTTTGTCCAAACCGAGGAGCCTTATTGGTTAAATGAAGCTTACTCTAGCGCGATCGCTCCCAATGACGATGGATTAGTTTTCCGAAATTTAATGTTATCTCAAATAACGGGTAAAATGATCAATAAATTTTTTAATCCTAATGGTAAATTTCTAGACTATGGGGGCGGTTATGGTTTATTTGTGCGATTAATGCGAGATATTAGATTTCAATTTGATTGGTATGATAAATTTTGTCAAAATCTCTTTGCTCCCGAATTTACTCTGCAAAATCAGCCCTATGAATTAGTCACCGCGTTTGAATTATTTGAACATTTTATTAATCCCCTAGAAGAAATTAGTAATATTCTCAAATTTTCCCGTAATATTTTATTCAGTACCGAATTACTACCCCCCGATAATCCCCAACCGGAACAATGGTGGTATTATGCCCTTAATCAAGGTCAACATATCTCCTTTTTTACTCCAGAATCTTTATCAATAATCGCCGTTAAATTGAACGTAAATTGTTATTCTAATGGCTCATCTATTCATCTATTAACTGATAAATTAATCACACCCGAAGATTTTGCCAATACGACTCAATATCATGCCGAAAGACTGCGAAATGAGTTAGGAAAAACCAGAAAGTACTTACAGCTTTTTCAGCAATTAGCATCGGAAAAGCCATTAACATCTCCTGTGACTGAATCAAATAATATTGAGTTAATCCATCCAGTTATGGGTATTAATATTGCTGGTTATGTTAATGGAGAATTTGGAATTGGAGAAGGAGTTCGGGCAAATATTCGTTCGATCTCGTCGGCACAAATTCCCTTTGTCATTAATAATTTCACCCAGAGTCCACATCGGAAATCCGATACAACTTATCAACAGTTTTCTGATAAAAATCCCTATCCGATTAATTTGATTCAAGTGAATGCCGATGAGGTAAAAACCTTTATTAAAGTAGTAGGAAAAGACTATCTAAAAGGACGATATAATATTGGATTTTGGGCCTGGGAACTTCCCCATTTCCCCCCGGAATGGGCTGAGGCTTTTTCTTGGTTTAATGAAATTTGGACTTATAGTAATTATTGTGCCGACGCGATCGCGCCTATCTCTCCGATTCCTGTGATTAAGGTAATGCCCAGCATTTCTCTTCCCCTTTCCGAAATTGATCGAGAAGCCTTAGACTTACCCAAAAATAAGTTTATCTTTTTGTTTATCTTCGACTTTTTGAGTCGTGTGGAAAGAAAAAATCCCGAGGGCGTAATAGCCGCCTTTAAACAAGCCTTTGGAGACAAACCCGAAAATGTTTTACTGGTGATAAAATCTTCTAATTCTCAGGCTTTTCCCCAAGCGCGATCGCGTCTTGAAGAGTTAATCGAATCCCATCCGGCGATCAAACATATAGAAGGTTATCTATCCAAAGCAGAAGTAAATGGTTTATTATATAATTGTGATTGTTATGTATCCCTACATCGTGCGGAGGGATTTGGTTTAACAATGGCAGAAGCCATGTATTATAAAAAACCCGTAATTGCCACAGCCTATTCATCAAATCAAGAGTTTATGAATATTGGCAATAGTTTTTTAGTAAACTATGATTTACAGGAATTAGAAACAGATTATGGCCCCTATAAAAAAGGCAATGTTTGGGCTAATCCCCATATCGATCATGCCGCGTCTTTAATGCGATATGTTTTTGAGAATCCTGAATACTCCAAACAAGTGGGAAACAGGGGGGGCGCAACCATTCGGACATTATTGAGTCCCCAAGTGAGAGGGCAACAAATTCAAACTCGTTTACAAACAATTATGAATCAAATTAATAATACACAAACCCTAGAGGAGCGCGCACTTACTATTCCTCAGTCATCGACACCAGAAATCCCAGAAAACCCCCTAGTCAGTATTTGTATCCCTACCTATAACGGTGAAGCCTTTTTAGAAGACGCGATCGTAAGTGCATTAGCACAAACCTATCCCAATTTAGAAATAATTATATCCGATGATGGTTCCACAGACAAAACAGTAGAAATCGCCCAAACTTGTCTGGAGAAAACAACATTAAATTATCGAATAATTTTACATCGAAACTATGGATTGTCACAAAATTGGAATTTCTGCATTTCTCAAGCCCAAGGAAAATATATTAAATTTCTCTTTCAAGACGATTTATTAGAAAAAGACTGTATCGAAAAAATGGTGACTTTAGCAGAAAAAGATCCCAAAATTGGGCTAGTCTTTTCTCCCAGAGACATCATAATTGCCCAAGGCGAAGAGTCAAAACCCCTCTTTCAAAGGGCGTTTCGAGCCATTCGAGAATTATATAAAAATTGGTCAAATTTAAAAGAAATTCAAGGGGGGAGAGAATTGTTATTAGATCCCAATTTCCTCAAAAATCCCCTTAATAAAATTGGCGAACCCAGCACCGTGTTAATTCGCCGAGAAGTATTTAATCAAATCGGTTTATTTGATTCCAGTCTCTCTCAACTTGTCGATGTAGATATGTGGTTTCGCATTATCGGCAACTATAAAATAGGTTTTATTTCTCAACAGTTATCGACTTTGCGAATCCATAGTGGACAACAAACTTGGAAAAATTTTGCCTCCGGTGAAAATAAGCAAGATATTGGCCGACTTTATGAGAAAATGTTAAAGCATTCTAGTTATCATTTTCTACCCTCCAAAATTCAGGAATATCTCCGCGAAAAACTCCAATTTCAAGGGGAATTATCTTTCTCAGAAATTTTACAATCTATTGGGGAATATAAAAAACATCCCCTGAATCAATCCGTGGTAACGAAACTACGAAACTTGCGACAAAAATTCGCGGTAAAGTGCCTAAATCTCACCAAAATAGAAGAGATGGAAGCTTCTTATTTAGGTAATTTTGGCAAAGTTTATCAATGTCTTCTCCATAGTGGTATTAAAGATGAAATCTTAAGGGATGACGAAAAAGATTTTATGAATAAAATCCGTCACGATGTCTCATCAATTAACGAGAGTCCCCTTCTCATTCGTTATTATCTAGCCTTTCGTCTCTATGGTTATGCTTATCAGTTACCTGTGCTCTATCAAAGTGCGATTATTCCTAAGTGGTATCTGGAGTTTTTTTTAAATTTCTTAGTAGAAAAACCTCGTTTTTGGCAAAACCCCGGAGAATCCGAAAAATATTTTCTCTATATTAAGGGATTGATAGATTATGTCTATCATCAAACCATAATCATTAAAGAGTCATCGCCTTTTTGGTTGGATTCCGCGTATAAAATTACACAAAGAATAAACAAAATATCTTTTCTCAATAATAGTTTTTTATTGAAAGAACTTTTCCAGAAAAATTCCGATATTCTCAAAAATTGTCTAATGTTTCAGGCCGGCTCCCTGGGTATAGGGGCTGAAATTGAAGAAGATTTGACAACGACAAATATCAGGGAGAAAAACCCCAAGATTGTACTAGGAATTTTAGTAGACAAAATTAGTGTATTTTCAGAGACGATCGCGACTCTTTCCCTTTTAGAGGGGAACCATAGAGAAATCTATGGTACAATTAATCTTTATTATAGCAGTAATATTGCGGATGATCAATTAACAGAATACTGTCGCAATCGGGTAGATAATTTAGTCAAATTGCCACCGAGTTTATCGGAAAAAATAGCACTTTTACGAAGCCATAATTTAGATATACTGTTAATTGGAACTAAACTCTTTTCTCCAGAAGAAGGGAGTCAAAAAATGGTAGAATTATGTTTGCATCGTTTAGCCCGAAAGCAAATAATTTTAGGAACAACAAACCCCGTAACAACAGGAATAAAAAATATTGATTATTATTTAGGGGGAACCTTAACACTACCCAGCAGAGAAGCCGAAGAAGACTATGGGGAAAAAGTGATTAAATTAGAAGGCTCTGGAATGTGTTTTCATTATGCCATTCCCCTGACACCCCCTGGAGTCCACCCGACTCGCGAAAGTTGGAACGCGTCCCCAGAGTCAATAGTGTTTATGTCAATGGCAAAATTTGATAAAATCATTCCTGAATTAAGGGAAACTTGGGTAAAAATTCTCGCATCAGTGCCTCAATCAATTTTAGTATTATGTCCCTTCCGTCTTCATAAAAATTATCCCACGATCGCGTTCTTAAAAGAAATGCGATCGCGATTACGAGAAAAAGGGATAAATGAAAAGCGGCTGATTGTGGTGCAAAATCTCCCAGGACGGGCAGATATTTTAGAATGTTTAAAATTAGCGGATATTTATTTAGATTCCTTCCCCTATACAGGAGCCGCATCCCTGATCGATCCCTTAATAATAGGAGTGCCGACGGTAGTAAGAGAGGGAGAAAGCGCAAGAGCCAAACGAGGGGGCGCGATTTTGCGAGAGTTACAATTACCGGAATTAATCACTCTGAGTGAGAACTCTTATATAGACTTAAGTGTTGCACTAGGAATCCAGCCGGATCTGCGTCAGCACTATCGGCAAAAAATAGAACAGCAAATCGCCCAAAATCCCAGATTTCTCGATAGTTATACCTATAGTCAACAAATCGGGATAATCTTGTCAAAAATATACAATGGTGATATCGGATAGGGAAGAGGAGATGGGGGACAGGTGAGAGGGGACAGGTGAGAGGGGATTAAGTTTTTACTCACTATCTCACACCGAAAACCTACCACCGAAAAGCTCATACCTGATACCAAACACCCAACAACGGAACTCACAGAGGTGAGAACCGTCAAGGGGAGTAAGGGGGTAAAACCGAGGAGAAACGCCCAACCAGGCAATCGCTCCGAGCGGTTCAACCCGTTTACCCTAGACATCTCCCAAAAATAAGGTCAAAGGCCAGGCCGGATGCCTACCCTACAGTAGTTTTTGGAGATGTCTAAGAGTATACAGAAGCCCAAGTCAGCTTTGATCTATCTGCTATCTGAGGAAAATCAAACGCGTATTGATAGTGATATATTTCCCAAAAAAGTTAAATTGAAAGGGGTAGCTCCCGTCCGTTGGAGATGATAAAATGACAGGACTTTTTCAAATCGGTGACAAATTGCTGCAAGGTCAAGACATTCCCGCGCTATTAAAAAGGTATCAATTGATGCCACAATTTATGCGTGGAGTCGTCATCGACCAAGCGATCGCGTCCTATACTTATACGGAGGAAGAGAGTCAGAGAGCTGTAGAACATTTTCTAGGGCAGTACCAACTGACCTCACCAGAAGCCAAAGAAGCTTGGTTACGCAGCCAAGATATGAGCGAAGAAGAATTTGTGCAAATGGCAGTCCGCCCAGTGCTGATCGAAAAATTTAAACACGCGACTTGGAGCAACAAAGTAGAAAACTATTTTGTCAGTCGTAAACAGAGCCTTGATCAAGTGGTATATTCCTTAATCCGCACCAAAAACGCGGGTTTAGCCCATGAACTTTACTTCCGTATTCTCGAAGGCGAACAAAGCTTTGCGGAATTGGCGCGGGAACATTCCGATGGCCCGGAGTCTCGCACAGGTGGGTTATTAGGGCCAGTACCCCTAACTCAACCTCACCCGGCCATTAGTAAACTATTGTCAGTGAGTCAACCCGGTCAACTTTGGTCGCCGCGTCCTCTGGCCGACTGGGTGGTAGTTATCCGCTTAGAAAAATATATGCCAGCACAACTCGATGAGTCTATGCGGCGACGTTTGATTGACGAAATGTTTGAAACCTGGGTCTATGAACAAATCTCACAAATTGGCCCACTTCAGCCCCTCCGATCCTCTGTGTCTTCATTATCATGACTTCTTCCGCGATTTCTTTATTACAGATTCAAACCTTTCTCGCTCAAACTCCCCCGTTTGACCGTCTTCCCGAAAGTGTCCTCAAGGCTTTAGTGTCCAAATGCCAACTTTTAGGCTATCGAACTGGGCAACCCCTTTTTGAACGGGAAAAAATGCCAACTCAGGTGACGATTATTTACCAAGGTCAAGCCCGTCTTTTGGGTTATGATCAGCGGGCTCAACGTCATGTCAGTTTGCGTTTAGTCGGTCCCAAAGAAGTCCTGGGTTGGGCTGGGTTATTACGCGGTATTCCCTGCGAAACCGCGATCGCGTCCACGGATTTAATTGCTATTACTTTATCGGCTCAAGATTTCTTAGCCATTATTCAAACTCAACCCGACTTCGGGGAAGCTTTCAGAGATCACAGTTCCCTGAGTGAAATTTTTGAATTATTAAGCCTAGAACTACAACGACGCGCCGATGGTTCCTCTAGTCTCAAAGAATTAAGTGTAGAGGCTTGGCAAGACGCGATCGTCGTTAACCTATTATCGGGCCAAAGAAAGACCCAAGACTTGGCAGATCAACTCGATCATGACCTGATCTGGCTCGTCAGTAGCGGTAACGTCGGAGACTTTGCACCCGGAAGTCGTCTATCTCTCCAAGGCGCGGGGAAATTCTTACGCGTAGAAGGCCCCAGAGGTGCTCGTCTCATCGGTTGGAGAGAAGCACCAGCCAACATCGAACCAGAAATCCCACAGGTGTTGGGGGACACCCAAACCCAACGAGCCTTAGAATATCCTAATCCTATTGATATTTCCGCGATCCCCGCGGCTCCCGACGTACCCCCCGAACCCAAACCCGAACCCAAAGACATTAGCAAATTTCCCCTGGTGCGGGGCAAAGGCAATATAGATGCTCCCCTGGCTTGCTTTCAAATGTTAAGCAAGTATTTTAATGTCAAGTTTCGGCGAGACGTGGTACGCAAAGTTATAGAAAACCAGATAAAAACAGTAGGTTCTCTGAACCTGCAATTTTGCGGTAGTGTCAGCCAAATGTTAGGCATTCTACCTCAATTAGCCCAAGTGCCTGTGGACGCGGTGCTTCGCCTCAAGGCTCCCGTAATGATCCGCTGGCAAAATACTTTTGCCATTATTTACCAAATTACAGAGCAAGAACTAACCCTCGCGATCCCCGAACAGGGAATTATTCGCAAGCTCCTTCCCCAATTTAGAGAAATATGGGGCGACGGAGGAGAAGTATTAATCCTATCTCCCCCCCTCGAAGAGCGCAAAGAGCCTTTTAGTATGTGGTGGTTTGTACCCGCGTTGATGGAACACCGCACGGTGTTTGTTGAGGTGCTACTTTCCTCCTTTGTGATTCAGTTATTCGGTTTAGCTCAACCTTTAGTCAGTCAGGTGATTATTGATGAAGTGTTGGGTAAACGTAACCTAGACACCCTCGATGTTTTGGGTGTCTTTCTCTTAGGTGTGGCAGTCTTTGAAGGCTTGATCAATGCCTTGCGGACCTTCCTATTTGTCGATACGACTAACCGCATTGATGTCAAACTCAGTGTGGAAGTGATCGATCACCTCCTCCGTCTTTCTCAAACTTTCTTTGATACCCGACGGGTGGGCGATATCATGTATGCCTTTGGCATGATGAACCAAATTCGCGACTTTATGACGGGAACCGCACTGACGGTGGTATTAGATGCCATCTTCTCGGTGGTTTATGTCGCGGTGATGATTGCCTATAGTGTCAAGATGACTTTTGTGGCCTTGGCCGTTGTGCCCCTCTTGGGTACTCTGATGGTGATGATTAACCCGGTTATCCTGCGATTAATTAAAAATAGAAATGGCCGGATGGCGGATTCTAATTCCTATTTGGTGGAAATTCTCACCGGGATGCAAACCGTTAAGGCTCAAAATATTGAACTCAATGCCCGTTGGGAATGGTCCGGGCGTTACGCGAAATACATTACCGCGAGTTTCAAAACGATTCTGACAGGTACTTACGCGGGAACGGTAAGTAATTTTTTAAACCAACTGGGAAACTTAGCTCAGTTATGGTTTGGAACTACCCTCGTCTTAAAGAATGAAATGACGTTGGGGCAGTTGATTGCTTTCCGTATTGTGTCAGGAAACGTCACGGGTTCCTTGCTGCGGTTTGTCAGTGTTTGGCAGCAATTCCAAGAAGTAAAAATGTCCATCGATCTGCTACGCAACATTCTGGATCAACCGACAGAAAGCAGTGACGAAGATCGCAATAATATTCCTCTGCCGGAGATTAAGGGATCTGTTAAGTTTGAAGATTTGTCTTTCCGTTTCCGTGAAGATGGACCCTTGCAATTAGCGAATATTAATTTAGAGTTTCCCGCGGGAAGTTTTGTCGGAATTGTGGGCGGTAGTGGTTCCGGTAAGAGTACGTTGATGAAGTTATTACAACGTCTTTATCCACCTTTGACCGGTCGGATTCTTATTGATGGTTATGATATTAATAAGGTGGAGTTATATTCGCTCCGTAGTCAAATTGGTGTGGTTTTGCAAGATACTCTCTTGTTTAATACTACTGTTCAGGACAATATTGCTCTTACCCATCCCGATGCCAGTAGTGAAGAGGTTATTCGCGCGGCGAAAAACGCGGTCGCCCATGATTTTATTATGACTTTACCCGCGGGTTATAATACCGTTGTGGGAGAACGGGGTTCCTCTTTATCCGGGGGGCAACGCCAACGACTCGCGATCGCGAGAACGGTTCTCCAAAATCCGAAGTTATTAATTTTAGATGAAGCCACCAGTGCCCTTGACTATAATTCAGAACGGCAAGTTTGTACCAACTTAGCAGAAGCTTTTCAAGGCCGGACAGTGTTTTTTATCACCCACCGTCTGACAACAGTCAAAAATGCAGATTATATCATTATGATGGATAAAGGGTCTGTGATAGAGGTGGGTTCCCATGATGATTTAATGGCGGCAAAAGGTCAATACTATTGCTTGTATCAACAACAGGATGCACAACAGTAATGGGTAATGGGTAATGGGTAATAGGTAATAGGTAATTTCCCTAATCCCTAATCCGTAATCCCTAATCCCTAATCCCTAACTAATCCCTAATCCCTAATCCCTAATTTCCCTGTTACTTATTATCCATAAAAAACTGAAAATTAAAAGGTCAAGCTGATAATTTACTATGAAATCATCCCTACTTCTCTCGGAACAACCAGTCCTTCTGGAAAAACCGGCAATTTGGTATCGCCTCTTTATCTGGATGCTGATGCTGATGACAGCTTCCGGTTTTGTTTGGGCTTATTTTGCGCGAATTGAACAAGCTGTACCCGCGAACGGTATGTTAGAATTGACCGATGGTTCTAAAGAAATTCAAGCGCCTAGTTTCGCAGGTGCTAATTTTGGGACAGTGGTACGATTGCACGTTGAAGATGGCGATCGCGTAGAAAAAAATCAACCTATTCTTACTTTTAGTCCAACAGCCCCAGGTGCGGATTTAGACTCCCTGAAAAAATCGAAAGATGCTTTGGAGAGTGAAAACAAGTTTTATGATGGGGTTGTCAGTGGCAAAGGAGGAACTTCATCAAAGGCAGAATTAGATAATCTCATCAAGGAAAGAGAAGCCCGTCTCGCGGAAAATCTTACCTTTGAAGCCTTGATTAATGAGTTATATTTTAATCGAGGTGGCGGTGCGCCTTTAAATTCAAGTCAACAAGCACTTTATAGTAACTATCGTGCGGAATATCTCTCGCGTGTTGCCACAGCCCAAGGTCAAGTTCAGGAATTAGAAAAACAACTGAAACAAGCGGCTGATGCCGAAAATTCAGCTCGTAAGCAAGTGGATGTATCGAAAGAACAATTAGATTTTGCCAAAAATCAATTAACTGTATCTCAGAATCAATTAAGTTTTGCCGAAAACCAATTAATGTTGTCTGAGCAACAATTAGAGTATGCCAAGAACCAATTAAAATATGCCGAAGAACAATTACAATCTACTAAGGCTCAAATCGGATTAGATGAAGGTCAATTAGACAAATCCAAAGATGTGTTAAGTTCTAATAAACAGATTTTGGGGAACATGGAACCCCTGGGGGACAGCGGTGCGATTTCTCAGTTGCAAATAGAACAACAAAAGCAACAAGTATTAAGAGGAGAAACGGAAGTATTAAAGCAGCAACAGCAAATCAAATCACGCGAAAGCGACATCACATCACGCCAAGGTGATATCAATGCACGTCAAGCTGATCTTAATACCCGTCAAGGTGATATTAATTCACGCCGTGGTGAACTCAATTCACGCAAAGGCGAACTCAATTCACGCCAATCAGAGATCAAAGCCCGCGAAGGGGAAATTCTAAAAAACCAAGCGGAAGTCGATCGCCAAGTTCTCGAACAACAGCGTATTCAAGAGTCAATTAGTCGCGCCCAAGAACAGTTAAAAAATACCAAAGATGCTTGGGCTAAAGACCTTTATACACGCATCGCGGATAACAAAAAAGCACTCGCGGTACTTGATTCTCAATTGAGTCGATATAAACTGGAAAATGATAAACGGCTGACTGATATTAATGGCCAAATTACGAAAACTCAACAATCTCGCGATGCACAAGTGTTAAAGGCTCCTGTGTCGGGTGTAATTTTTGACATGAAGCCTTCTAAGAAGGAAAAATCGAAATTAGAGATGAAGAGTGACACCGTTTGTCAATATGTGATTAACTCTGTTTTGAAGGCGGGTGAACCTAAACCAAAACGCTGTGAAGATGCTTATTATGAAGCTCAACAAGGTGAAAAAATTCTGAAAATTCTCAGCGATGAAAATGGACTCCAAGCGACGGTTTATTTGGAAAATAAAAATATGGCTTTGGTGTTAGATGCCCTTCGGGTAAAACGAGAAAAACTGGAAAAATATCATGGTAAGGAGTTAGCTGGAGGTGACAAAATTGAGTGTGAAAAGGGCAAGAGTTGTTCCTGTCCCTATCCCAGTTCAGCTTCCAAAAAAACACAAAAATCTCAAGAAGATTTAGAAAAAAAATATAAAGAAAATTTAGACAAATTGGGTTTGACGGAACAAGATTGTTTACCTGTAGAAGTTCAAGTCGAAGCTTTCCCTTCTGTGGAATATGGCACTATTCCTGGGGAAGTGACTGATATTGGTAAAGACGCGATCGAACCTACTCAACTACGTCAATTCTATTCTTTCAAAACGACGATTAAATTGCATCGTCAATACTTTGTTGTTGATAAAGAAAAAGATATTCAGGTGCGATTGCAGCCCGGAATGGGTATTTCCGCGAACATTAATATCGGTAAACGTAGTGTCTTAGACTTGTTTGTCAGTCGCTTTACCGGAAAATTGGATAGTGTGAAGAGAGTTCGATAATCAAAAAAGAAACCCGGTTTCTGCGTAAAAATCGATCGCGCTTCGATAATCTTAGGGATACGGCACTGCCGTGTCCCTACTTCTTCCTTCTTCCTTCTGCCAGAATTTAAACTCATGGAAATCAAGAAAGTTGATAAAACTCTTCTCCTGTCTCTTGTTTTAGGGTTTGGGTTTTCTCTCTATGGGATTGATTGGGGATGGGTAGAAACTTGGGAACCGGATCAAATGGCTTTTCAAAATATCTTTATCGAAGGGAAATTACCTTTCAATCCGGGCAGTTTTCTTAAGCCTCCTTTTCATACTTATTTTAATTATTTTCTCTCCGTTTTTCCCTTAGATATTATGGGCAAAACTCTTCATATATCGGCGGATATATTAAATCCTATTAAGCTAATTTGGTCAAGATTATTAACCACATTTTTATACTTAGGTTCAATTATATTAGTCTTTAAAATTACGAGAAGATTTTTCGGACTTTTCGCAGCCCGTATAGTTAGTCTAATCTTTGCTACCAGCGCAGGTTTGATCGCGTATAGTCATTTTCTCACCGCGGATATCCCTGTGACTTTCTGGATGCTTTTAGCCTTTTATTATAGTCAAAATATCTTAATTCGTGGAAAATTAGTCGATTATCTATTATCAGGTTTTTTTACAGGAATTGCCACGGCTACTAAATATAACGGATTAGCGATAGGTATTACTTTAGTATTAGCTCATGTTTTGCGGTATCCTTCTCCCCTTTGGAAACAAATTTTCTTAGATAAAAAAGTTTATTTAGGACTTTTAACAATTCTCGCGGGATTTATCATCGGCAATCCCTTTGCTATATTAGATTCTCGCACTTTTATTCAAGATTTCATGTATAACTATATTGTCACTCCGGTTTATGAGGGACAAACTGGTAATAGTTATGGCAAATTTTTTCCCTGTCTGAGCGAAATTATTGGCTGGCCTTATTTAGTTTTTTGTCTCCTGGCATTATCTACTTCTCTGTTATCATTTTTTACGCCTCAAAATAAACAAGATTTAAAACATTCTGGCATTGTAATTTTGTTAATTATCTTAGGTATTTATTATTATAAATTTGGTCAATTTCCTCGTTTAGAAACTCGCTTTGTCTTACCGATTGTTCCCTATTTACTCATTTTATCTGGTTATTTATGGCAGCAAATCGAGGAGAAAAAAACACGCGATCGCGCTCTGACGACTAGCTTAATAATGATCTTAATAAGTTACAATATAATATGTAGTATTTCCGTAGGAAAAAGATTTACAGAAGATCCCAGAACGATCGCGCAAAATTGGGTAAAAACCAATGTTCCCAGCGGAAGTCATATCGAAACGACCAATCATAACCCAACTTGGAATAAAATACCGGGTGTAAATTTAACCGAAGTAAAAATGCCATCAATAACGGGAAGACGGAAGCTGTTTAAGGGCTTATTTAGCAATAATCAATGGGTAATGGAAAAACTCAATAAGAGAGCGGAAGATAAAGAAAATTGGTATTCAAGAGAAGAGTTATTATCTCGCCAACCGGATTATATTGCCATTAATTCTCTCTATTATGAACGATTTTTAAAAGAGGGTAAAATTTCTAACTTATATCCTGCCTTAAAGATTTTCTTTGAGCAATTACTCCCAGAAAAATATCCTTATAAAATTAGTTTTGATCGCGCCTCATCCCCTTATCCCTTTTGGCTGTATCCCCAGGATATAGATTTTATGGAAAACCGCATAACTGTACTCACAAAAATAACGGAAAAAAACTTACCCCAGAATCTATCTATCATTAAAAATCCCTCAAACATTTATGGTTATCTTGACAGTCCCCAGACAGGCGATAAAAACTTAATTATTGAAAAAAATGACACACTTAAAATAAGGGGATGGGGCATTTTACCCGAAGCAAAACAACCCGCGGATCTAGTCTTACTTTCCTATGGAAATCAACCCCGATTTTTTGCCAGTACCTATTGTAATTTAGAAAGTCCGGATCTTGTCAAAGTCTTAAAGTCTTCTCAATATAAACGATCGCGATGGGAAGTGACAATTTCAGGGAAGTCGCTTCCCGTGGGTGAATCTGTTATTACCGCGTGGGTGTATGATCCTCAACAGAAGGAGTTAGCAAAGTTGAAAGGGGAAGTGAGAATCAAAATTAATTAAAATTACAATGGGGATTTTTGTTCATTTTATTGTATAATCCCTTAGTCATTACGAAGAGACCATCTCAAATTGGAAAAAAGTAGTGGGAGCATCTCGCTCCCTAGGGAAGCTCAGAGGGAGCGAGACGCTCCCACTACCAATTTACCTTGAGCAGATGCTCTCATTACGAAAAGGTTGATTTTAAACCCACTATCCTATGAATGTTATACCCACTCAAATTCCTGATGTTTTGATTATTGAACCCAAAGTGTTTGGTGATGAAAGAGGTTTCTTTTTTGAAAGCTTTAATCATCGTATTTTTGCCGAAAAAACCGGAGTCTATTCCGAATTTGTGCAAGATAATCACTCTCGATCAGTAAAAAATGTTTTGCGGGGTTTACATTATCAAATGGAAAATCCTCAAGGAAAATTATTAAGAGTTATTATGGGAGAAATTTTTGATGTCGCGGTGGATATCCGCAAAAGTTCTCCTACTTTTGGACAATCAGTAAGTTGTATTCTTAGTGCTGAAAATAAGCGACAATTTTGGGTTCCCCCCGGTTTTGCTCATGGTTTTTTGGTGCTTTCTGATATCGCGGAGGTATTGTATAAAACAACCGAATATTATGCACCACAACATGAACGTGCTATCCTCTGGAATGATCCAGATTTGGCGATCGCGTGGCCTCTTGCTGAGAATAATCCTATTTTATCAGCAAAAGATCAAGCTGGAAAAACCTTGAAAAATGCCGATATTTACGAATAATTGACTATGAAATAATTTAATAAAGTAGTGCAGGCTTCCAGCCTGCTTTCGATCTCAAGGGCGAAACGACAAACCAAATACTCAAGTTATTTAATTTCCATTCCTATGCGAATTTTACTTACAGGTAGTACCGGACAATTAGCGGAAGAATTATCTCCCCTATTAACGTCTATGGGAGAATTAATCGCGGTCGATCGCACCAGTTTTGACTTAGCGAAACCCGATACTCTTCCGCCTATTATTAAGGAAATAAAACCGGATATAATTGTTAATGCGGCGGCTTATACCGCGGTAGATAAAGCCGAAAGTGAACCAGAAATCGCCCATTTAGTCAATGGTGTTTCACCCGGAATTTTAGCCCAAGAATCCGACAAATTAGGGGCGACTTTGATTCATATTTCTACAGATTATGTCTTTAATGGCACTCAAGGTTATCCTTATGTAGAAATCGATCAAACTAACCCTTTAGGTGTCTATGGAAGCTCTAAACTCGCGGGGGAGTTAGCCATTCGAGAAAGCAACACTCATCGGCATATAATTATTAGAACCGCGTGGGTTTATGGTGTTGGTGGAAAAGGCAATTTTGTCAAAACAATGCTACGTTTAGGCAAAGATAGAGAGGAAATTCGCGTGGTTTCCGATCAAATTGGAAGCCCTACTTGGACGGGTGATTTAGCCCAGGCAATTACCAAAATGATTCCTCATTTAACACCGGAAAATTTTGGCACTTATCACTATACCAATAGTGGTGTTGCGAGTTGGTATGACTTCGCGATCGCGATCTTTGAAGAAGCCAAAGCCTTAGGATTTCCCTTGAAAGTTAAACGGGTAATTCCTATTACAACACCTGAATATCCTACCCCCGCAAAACGTCCATCATTTTCCGTACTTTCTTCGGTAAAAATATCGAGTGTCTTGGGAAATTATCCCCCCCATTGGCGTGAAGGTTTAAGACAAATGCTGGCTCAAGAAGTCAGATAATCCCAGAAACCCGGTTTCTTTACCCCAATTCTGATTGTTGCCCACAGATAATCGCCAGAAACCGGGTTTCTTCATCGCGGGTTATTTCCGAGAAAGGAAAAAGGAAGATGTTGGGTTTCGTGCCTCAACCCAACCTACTGATCTGATTTTTCTTCACCCGAAACCGGGTTTCTTCATCGCGGGTTATTTCCGAGAAAGGAAAAAGGAAGATGTTGGGTTTCGTGCCTCAACCCAACCTACTGATCTGATTTTTCTTCACCCG
>Ga0209175_10000030_pt1 | contig 102624 bp, 102 predicted proteins | sample JI91814C2DNA_FD_187506 | JGI IMG/M metagenome (GOLD analysis project Ga0209175, IMG submission 187506) | Wastewater effluent complex algal communities from Wisconsin, to seasonally profile nutrient transformation and Carbon sequestration -... | ecosystem: Engineered > WWTP > Effluent > Algae...
GCAGCACGACGAACAGCCCGGCCACAATGGCCGCGGTCACGCCCACCAGCACCAGGTAGCTGTATCGCCCGGCCAGCTCCGGCATGTGCTCGAAGTTCATGCCGTACCAGCTGGCCACCAGGGTGGGCGCCGCCAGCAGGCCGGCCCAGCCGGCCAGGCGCTTGACCACTTCGCCCTGGGCCACGGTGACCAGGGCCAGGTTCACGGACATGGCGGCGGTCAGCATCTCGCGCAGGGTGTCGGTGGCGTCGTTGACGCGCAGGGTGTGGTCGAACACGTCGCGGAAATACAGCCGCATCTCTTCGCCGACCATGCCCGTGTGCACGCGGGTGAGCTGGCCGGTGATGTCCTGCATGGGCGCCACGGCCAGGCGCAGGCGGGTGAGTTCGCGCTTGAGCTCGTAGAGCTTGATCACGGTGTCGCGGCTGAAGCTTTCGGCGAAGATGTCCTGTTCGAGTTCGTTGAGCTTGTCGCGGAACTCGTCGACGATCGGCAGGTAGTTGTCCACGATGAAGTCGAGCACGGCGTACAGGCCGTAGCTGGGGCCCATGGCCAGCAGCTCGGGTTCGCGCTCGCAGCGCCCGCGCACCGGCGCGTAGGACAGCGAGGCGCCGTGGCGCACGGTGAGCAGGTAGCGCGGGCCCATGAACACGTGGGTTTCGCCGAACGCCACCTGGCCCTTCACCGCCTGCGCGGTGTGCACGGCGATGAACAGCGAGTTGCCGTAGGCCTCGATCTTCGGGCGCTGGTGGGCGTGGTGGGCGTCTTCCACCGCCAGGTCGTGCAGGTCGAACTCTTCCTGCAGCTGGTCGAGCAGGATCTCGTCGGGCTCGTGCAGGCCCACCCAGACCCAGCTGCCGTCGTCCACCGACAGGACGTCGCTGACCTGTTCGAGCGTGATCTCCCGCCGTTTGCCGTCGCGGGTGTAGGCGGCGCAGTTCACCACGCTGGCGGGCGAAATCGGCGGAATGGGCGGCAGGGCTTCGTTCATCGCGACATCATCGGCCGGGCCGCGGGCCCGCGGCAAGCGTTCAGCGCCGGGGGTCGAAGGTCCGCAGCAGGGCCCAGTGCAGCGGCAGGAGCAGCAGCACCCATTCCACGTTCTCCTGCACCAGGAAAGGCAGGAACTTCAGGAACCCGGCCAGGGCGGCGCTGCCGGCCACGGTCCACAGCAGCCAGCGGAAGCGCGGCGACGGCTCGCGGCCGCGCAGCTTCGCCCAGCCGCCGGGCAGCAGGAACAGGCACAGGGGGCTGAGCAGCAGCAGGTTCTGGTTGCCGTGGCCGGCGACGTGGTCGGTGGCCAGCCAGATGAGGGCCATCACCGTGCCGGCCAGGCCCGCGAGGGTCCAGAACAGCAGGGCGCCGGCGGCCAGGGCGCGCGGCGCGCGGCGCGCCGACCACAGCGCCAGCCCGGCCAGCACCAGCCCGGCGAACAGGGCGCCGGTGCGCAGGCGCGGCGCCTCGGCCGGTGCCGGGGCCACGCGGTGCGGCAGCAGCGCCTGTTCGCTGGCGACCAGCGGGCGGCCGTCGGGCAGCTTCACTTCGCGCAGCGCGTCACGCAGGCGCATCGGGATGAACGATTCGTCCCAGCGCGACAGCGGCCGGTCGGCGAAGCCGCCCAGGCCCAGGTGGAAGCCCACCGCCATCCACGGCGCGGGCGAGGCCAGGCGCACCGATTCGCTGCGGTAGGTGTTGCCCTGCGAACGGCCCGACAGCTGCGGCTGCAGTGCGCCGCCCAGCGCCTGGTCTATCGCGTCGCGCACCTTGGTGGAGCAGTTGCTGGTGTAGTAGTCGTAGCGGTACTGCGCGTTCTCGGGGCGGGCGTTTTCCGCCAGCGCCGCGGCCAGTGCCGTGGCCGCTTCGGGCGCGAGGTCCAGCCACTGCACGCCCACGCCGCGGCCGGTCTGGGCGTAGCGCGCCAGGTCCTCGTCCAGCGGCAGCGCCACCAGCCAGTACTGCATGTGGCCGCGGACGAAGTTGCCGAAGAAGCCCGGCTCGTCCATGTCGAAGTAGCCGAAGTTGTAGGACGTGGCGGTGCCGGTGGCGGCGTCCTGCACCAGCAGCGCGTTGTGGCCGAAGCGCTCGAAGAAGATGCCGCCCGGCTCCATCGTCACCACGCCGATGCGCGGGGCTGCGGAGGCCAGCGCCGGGGCCAGCAGCAGGGCCAGCCACAGCAGCAGGGCGAGGGTTCCGCGCCGCTCAGTCGGGCGCATGCACGCTCAGCACGAAGGTGTGCACGCGGCGCGCGTCGGCGCGGCCCACGCGGAAGTGGAAGCGGCCCAGCGCCAGCTCTTCGCCGGCTTCGGGCAGGTGGCCGATGGCCGAGGTGACCAGGCCGCCGATGGTGTCGTATTCGTCGTCGTCGAAGTCGGCGCCGAACTGGTCGTTGAAATCGGCGATCGGCGTCAGCGCGTCCACCATGAACTGCCCGTCGGCCTGGGCGGCGATCAGCTTCTGTTCGTCGGCATCGTCGTGCTCGTCGTCGATCTCGCCGACGATCTGTTCCAGCACGTCCTCGATGGTGACCAGGCCGGCCACGCCGCCGTGTTCGTCCACCACGATGGCCATGTGGTTGCGCGACAGGCGGAACTCCTTGAGCAGCACGTTCAGGCGCTTGGATTCGGGGATCAGCACCGCCGGGCGCAGCAGTTCGCGCACCGTGGACGGGCCGCCGTCGGCCACCATGCCGCGCAGCAGGTCCTTGGCCAGCAGGATGCCGAGGATCTCGTCGCGGTCGTCGCCGTGCACCGGGAAGCGCGAGTGGCCGGACTCGACCACCATCTTCATCAGGTCCAGGAACTTCGCCGCCAGGGGCAGGGACACCATCTGCGAGCGCGGCACCATGATGTCGCCGACCTGCTGTTCGGACACCGACAGGGCGCCTTCGAGCATCTTCAGGGTGTCGGGCGTGACCAGGCCGTTGGCCCGGGCGTCGCGCAGGATCTCGACCAGGTCTTCCCGGGTCTGGGGTTCGCCGGAAAAGGCCAGGCTCAGGCGTTCAAGCCAGGAGCGGCGTTCCGGCGGGCTACTAGGGGAATCTTCGGACATCTCGGTGGGGCAGGCGCCACGAGGGGCGGGCCCCCGATTGTACCCCCACCACCCCGCGAGGAAATCGTACCAGGTACATTTTCAGTCTCAATGAGACTGAAAATGTACCTGGTACGATTTCTTCAGTAGGGGTCGGGGAGGCCGAGGGTGGCCAGGATGTCGCGCTCGAGCTGCTCCATGGCCTCGGCTTCGCGCTCGTCCTCGTGGTCCAGGCCCAGCAGGTGCAGCACGCCGTGCACGGTGAGGTGGGCGTAGTGGGCGGCCAGCGGCTTGCCCTGCTCCAGCGCCTCCTTGGCCACCACCGGGGCGCAGATCACCAGGTCGCCCAGCAGGGGCAGGGTGACGCCGGGCGGCAGGTCCACCGGGAAGCTCAGCACGTTGGTGGCGTAGTCCTTGCCCCGGTAGTGCCGGTTCAGGGCCCGGCCCTCCTTGGCGTCCACCAGGCGGATGGCCAGGTCGGCGCGCTTGATGCGGCCCTGGGCGGCCGCGGCGGCCCAGCGGCGGAAACTCACCGCGGCCGGCAGGCCGGCGCGGGGCAGCCCGTAGCTCACGCTCACATCCAGCTGCACGGGACCCTGGGTCATTCCTGCGACTCCTTGCCGTCGCGGGCATCGTATGCCCGGACGATGCGCGCCACCAGCGGATGCCGCACCACGTCGTGGGCGGTGAAGAAGGTGAAGCTGATGCCCTCCACCCCGCGCAGCACGTCAATGGCGTCGCGCAGGCCGGATTTCTGGTGCTTGGGCAGGTCGATCTGGCTCAGGTCGCCGGTGACGACCGCCGTGGACCCGAAGCCGATGCGGGTCAGGAACATCTTCATCTGCTCGACCGTGGTGTTCTGCGCTTCGTCCAGGATCACATAGGCGTCGTTGAGCGTGCGCCCGCGCATGTAGGCCAGCGGCGCGATCTCGATGACGTTGCGCTCGAGCAGCTTGGCCACCTTCTCGACGCCCAGCATTTCGTACAGCGCGTCGTAAAGCGGCCGCAGGTAGGGGTCCACCTTCTGGCTCAGGTCGCCGGGCAGGAAACCCAGCTTCTCGCCGGCCTCCACCGCCGGGCGCACCAGCAGCAGGCGCTGCACGCGCGACTCGTTCAGCGCCTCGACCGCGCTGGCCACCGCCAGGAAGGTCTTGCCGGTGCCGGCCGGGCCGATGCCGAAGTTGATGTCGTGGGTGGTGATGGCGTGCAGGTATTTGGCCTGGTTGGCGCCGCGGCCGCGCACGGTGCCGCGCTTGACCTTGATGGCCACTTCCTGCGGCTCGAAGCCGTCCACCACGCGCTCCAGGTGGGCGCTGCCCAGGTGGCTGTGGATGGCGTGGGCGTCCAGGGTCTCGCTGGCGGCCTGTTCGTACAGCGCGTGCAGCAGCTTCTCGGCCGCGGCGGCGGCCTTGGCTTCGCCGGTGACGCGGAATACGTGGCCGCGGTTGGCGATCTCCACGCCCAGCCGCAGCTCCATCTGCCGCAGGTGCTCGTCGAACGGGCCGCAGAGGTTGGCCAGCCGTTCGTTGTCCTCGGGCCCGAGGACGAAATCGCGGTGCGGGGGCTTGTTCATGCGGCGACGCCTTCGCGGGTGAGGATTTCGCCGCGCAGGGAATTGGCGCGGGCCTCGGTGATGCGCACGTCCACGAACCGGCCCACCAGCCGCGGCTGGCCGGGGAAGTTCACGTTGCGCATGTTCTCGGTCTTGCCGGTGAGTTCGTCCGGGTCGCGGGCGCTGGGGCCTTCCACCAGCACGCGCTGCACGCTGCCGACCATGGCTTCGGAGATGCGCCGCGCGTTTTCATTGATGGCCGCCTGCAGCCGGCGCAGGCGCGCGTTGGCGACGTCGGCCGGCACTTCGTCATGCAGGTTGGCGGCCGGCGTTCCGGGGCGCCGCGAATAGGCGAACGAGAAGCTCTGGTCGAAGCCGATCTCGTCCACCAGCTTCATGGTGGCCTCGAAATCGCGGTCGGTTTCGCCCGGGAACCCGACGATGAAGTCCGAGCTGATCGAGATGCCCGGCTTGGCCTCGCGGATGCGGCGGATCCTGGCCTTGTACTCCAGCACCGTGTGGCCGCGCTTCATCGCGGCCAGGATGCGGTCCGAGCCCGACTGCACCGGCAGGTGCAGGAAGCTGGCCAGCTGCGGTATGTCGCGGTGCGCCTCCACCAGCGCGTCGCTGAACTCCACCGGGTGCGAGGTGGTGTAGCGGATGCGCTGCACGCCCTCGAGCCGGGCCACCGCGCGCAGCAGGAAGGCCAGGTCGGCCACGTCACCGCCGGCCATGGGCCCGCGGTAGGCGTTGACGTTCTGGCCCAGCAGGTGCACCTCGCTGACGCCCTGCGCCACCAGCGTGGCCACTTCCACCAGCACGTCGTCCAGCGGCCGCGACACTTCCTCGCCGCGCGTGTAGGGCACCACGCAGAACGAGCAGTACTTGCTGCAGCCCTCGATCACCGACACGAAGGCGCTGGCGCCCTCGGCGCGCGGCTCGGGCATGCGGTCGAACTTCTCCACCTCGGGGAAGCTGATGTCCACCTGCGGCCGGCCCGTGGCGCGCGCCGCGTCAATCATGCCCGGCAGGCGGTGCAGGGTCTGCGGGCCGAACACCAGGTCCACCCAGGGCGCGCGCTTGAGCAGGGCCTCTCCCTCCTGGCTGGCCACGCAGCCGCCGACGCCGATCAGCACCGGCTTGTCGCGCTTGAGGTGCTTCCACTTGCCGATCAGCGAGAACATCTTGTCCTGCGCGCGCTCGCGGATGGAGCAGGTGTTGACCAGGATGACGTCGGCCTCTGCTTCCACCGAAGTGAGCTCCAAGCCGTGCCCGGCGCCCAGCACGTCGGCGATGCGGGCCGAGTCGTACTCGTTCATCTGGCAGCCGTGGGTCTTGATGTAGAGCTTGCCCTTGGCGGGCGAGTTCACGGGCATGGCGGCGGTTAATCCGTTCCGTGGGGGGCGCCATTGTAGCCCCGGTGCTTGGCAACGGACCCGGCTTGGAGTAAACCTCGCGGCCATGACCCCGGTTCGCCGCCTGGCCCTTGCCTGCCTGATCCTCGCCGCCTCGCCGGCCGGGGCCGGCACGCTTTACAAGTGCACGGGCGCCGACGGCATCCCGAACTACTCGGGCTCCCGGGTGCCGGGCGCCAGCTGCAAGGTGGTGAGCACCTACACCCCGGCCGACGCCCGGCCGCGTGGCCCCGCGCCGGCCCCGATGGCGGCCGTGCCGGTGTCCGGCGGCGCCGCGGCCAGCCCCGCGCGCAGCGCCCCCACGGGCCGGGTGCAGTTCCGCACGGCGGCCGCCGGCCAGGCCCTGCCGGCCGTGACCGCCGGCAGCGGCGCCAAGGTCACCCGTGGCGCCATGTACAAGTACGAGCGCGACGGCATCGTCCACTACACCAACGTGCGGCCCGGCGGCGACGCCGGCGCCAAGATGCTCTTCAGCTATGTCGAGACCTGCTATGCCTGCGGCCTGCTGCCGGGCGTGGACTTCTCCACGGTGCGGCTCAACACCGAGGCCTATGCGGCCGAAGTCCGGGCCGCGGCGCTGGAGTTCGGGGTCGAGGAGGCCGTGGTGCGGGCCATCATCCACGCCGAATCGGCGTTCCGGCCCAATGCCGTCTCGCACGCCGGGGCCCAGGGCCTGATGCAGCTGATCCCGGCCACGGCCAGCCGTTTCGGGGTTGCCGACGTGTTCGACCCCAACCAGAACATCCGGGGCGGGGTGCAGTACCTGGCCTGGCTGCTCAAGCGCTTCAACAACGACCTGACCCTGGCCGCGGCGGGCTACAACGCCGGCGAAGGCGCGGTGGACCGCCACGGCGGCGTGCCGCCCTACGCCGAGACCCAGCGCTACGTGGTCCGGGTGGGCCAGCTGGCCGAACGCTACCGCGGGGCCCTGTCGGCCCAATGACGCATCCGGCGGCGTTGTCGCTGCCGCGGTCCCTCCGCTACAATTGCGCGTCTTTGCGGGGCCGGCCGGTCCCGCCTGCCGTTTTTCAGTCACTTAGCAAGTTTTTCGGAGAGCCGGATGGCTAACGAAGGGGTCAACTCAGGCCGTCGCCGCTTCCTGACCGCCACCACCGCCGTGGTTGGCGCAGTGGGCGTGGCAGGCGTGGCGGTGCCGTTCATCAGCACCTGGAAGCCCAGTGCCCGCGCCCAGGTGGCCGGTGCGCCGGTGTCCGTGGACATCAGCAAGATCGACGGCGAGCCGGGCATGCGCATGATCGTGCAGTGGCGCGGCAAGCCGGTCTGGATCTTCAAGCGCACGCCGGAACAGCTGGCTGCCCTGCCGGGCCTCAACGACCGCCTGCGCGACCCGGCGTCCGAGAACGCCGACCAGACCCCGGCCTTCGCCAAGAACGAGACCCGGGCCATCAAGCCCGAGCTGGCCGTCATCGTCGGCATCTGCACCCACCTGGGCTGCTCGCCGTCCTACGTGCCCGAGCTGCAGCCCCAGGCCTTCGACTCCGAATGGCAGGGCGGCTTCTACTGCCCGTGCCACAACTCGCGCTTCGACCTGGCCGGCCGCGTGTTCCAGGGCGTGCCCGCCCCGTCGAACCTCGAAGTGCCGCCCTACCACTTCGTAGACGACACCCACCTGGTCGTGGGCGTCGCCCCTGAAGGAGCCGTCTGATGGCCAACGTCATTGCCCGCACGGCCGAGTCGGTCATCGGCTGGTTCAACGACCGCACGCCGGGCCTGGTCCCGGCGTACAAGAAGCACATGTCGGAGTACTACGCTCCGAAGAACTTCAACCTCTTCTACTACTTCGGTTCGCTGGCGATGCTGGTGCTGGTCAACCAGATCGTCACCGGCATCTTCCTGACGATGCACTACAAGCCGAGCGCCACCGAGGCCTTCGCCTCGGTCGAGTACATCATGCGCGACGTGGAGTGGGGCTGGCTGATCCGCGACATGCACAGCACCGGCGCCTCGCTGTTCTTCGTGGTGGTGTACCTGCACATGTTCCGCGGCCTGATCTACGGCTCGTACCAGAAGCCGCGCGAGCTGGTCTGGGTGCTGGGCATGATGATCTTCCTGGTGCTGATGGCCGAGGCCTTCATGGGCTACGTGCTGCCCTGGGGCCAGATGTCGTACTGGGGCGCGCAGGTCATCATCAACCTGTTCGGCGCCATCCCGGTGGTCGGCAACGGCCTCACCGAGTGGATCCGCGGCGACTACCTGGTGGCCGACGCCACGCTCAACCGCTTCTTCGCCCTTCACGTGATCGCGCTGCCGCTGGTCCTGCTGCTGCTGGTGGTGCTGCACCTGGGCGCCCTGCATGAAGTGGGTTCGAACAACCCCGACGGCGTGGACATCAAGAAGGTCAAGGACAAGGCCACCGGCGTGCCGAAGGACGGCATCCCGTTCCACCCGTACTACACGGTGAAGGACCTGTTCGGCGCCGGCTTCTTCCTCATCCTGTTCGCCTTCATCGTGTTCTTCGCGCCCACCATGGGCGGCTGGTTCCTGGAGTGGGACAACTTCATCGAGGCCGATCCGCTGGTCACCCCGGCGCACATCAAGCCGGTGTGGTACTTCACGCCCTTCTACGCGATGCTGCGCGCGATCCCCGACAAGCTGTTCGGCGTCATCGTGATGGGCGGCGCCACCATGATCCTGTTCGCGCTGCCGTGGCTGGACCGCTGCAAGGTCAAGTCCATCCGCTACCGCCCGCTGCTGCACAAGGTGCTGATCGCCATCTTCGCGGTGGGCTTCGTCATCCTGGGCTGGCTGGGCGCGCAGTCGGGCTCCGACACGCAGAAGCTGGTGGCCCAGATCCTGACGGCCTACTACTTCGCCTTCTTCATCCTGATGCCCTTCTGGTCCGCGATGGGCCAGACCAAGGAAGTTCCCGAGCGGGTGACCACGCATGACTAAGCTGCGCTTCTTCGCCCTCCTGCTGGCCATCGCGCCGAGCCTGGGCTTCGCCGCGGGCGCTGGCCCGGCCCTGGAGTCCTCGGGCACCGACCTGAGCGACAAGGCCTCGCTGCAGCGCGGCGCCGGCCTGTTCATGAACTACTGCTCGGGCTGCCATGCGCTGTCGCTGCACCGCTACTCGCGCATCGCCGACGACCTGGACCTCGATCCGGCCGTGGTCGAGGCCAACCTGATCCAGGGCGACGCCAAGATCGGCGAGAACATCAACACCGGCATCGCCGCCGGCGACGGCAACGCCTGGTTCGGCAAGGCACCGCCCGACCTGAGCCTGTCCGCCCGTGCCCGCCACGCCGGCCCGGACTGGATTTACTCCTACCTCAAGGGCTTCTACGTCGACGAAGCCCGCCCGCTGGGCTGGAACAACACCGTGTTCCCCGGCGCCTCGATGCCGCACGTGCTCTGGGAGCTGCAGGGCATCCAGCGCCCGGTCTACGAAAAGGGCCCCGACGGCCTGCCGCACGTGGCCAAGCTCGAGCTGGCCAAGCCCGGCCGGCTGGACGCCAATCAGTACGACCAGGTGGCCCGCGACATCAGCGCCTTCCTGCAGTACGTGGCCGAACCGGCGGCGCTCAAGCGCGAATCGGTGGGCGTGTGGGTGGTGCTGTTCCTGGCCTTCTTCACCTTCATCGCCTACCTGCTCAAGCTCGAGTACTGGCGCGACGTGCACTGAGCCCGACGGGCCAGGTCACGGCAGGGGCCGCCTTCGGGCGGCCTCTTGCGTTTTGGGGAGGGCGGGCGCGGCGCATGGGGGCCGGAGCCGCCACGGCTTGCGGCGGACCCGGGGTTTCGGGCAGGGTTAGGGCTTCCGGTGACCGCCAGCAGGGGCTTGTGGCGCCGCGAGAGGGAACCCCGATGGCTGCCAGTCCGCGCATCCGCAACGCCCTGACGCTGTTCTCCGCCCGTGACTGCGTGGTTTGCCACCGCGTCAGGCTGGTATTGGCGGCCAAGGGCGTCACCTATGAACTGGTGCCGGTGGACACGACCAACCCGCCCGAGGACCTGGTCGACCTCAATCCCTACCATTCCGTGCCGACCCTGGTGGACCGCGACCTGGTGCTCTACTCGGCGGGCGTGGTGGCCGAATACCTCGACGAACGCTACCCGCACCCGCCCCTGATGCCGGTGGACCCGCTGTCGCGCGCCCGGCTGCGGCTGGCCATGTTCGCGGTCGAACGCGACTGGGTGCCGCACGTGCAGGCCATCCAGCAGGGCAGCAAGGCCCAGGCCGACGCCGGTCGCCGGCGCCTCAAGGAGCTGCTGGTGGGGTCGCTGCCCCTGTTCAGGGCCTCGAAGTTCTTCCTGAACCCGGAAATGAGCCTGGCCGACTGCGCCATCGCCCCGATCATCTGGCGCCTGCCTGCGCTGGGCATCCTGCTGCCCAAGGAAGCCAAGGTGATCGAGGACTACGGCATGCGGATCTTCCGCAACCCGGCCTACCTGCGCAGCCTGACCCCGGAAGAGAAATCGCTGCGCGAGCTGCCGCCGTGACCGACGAGGTCGCCGGGATGACGTCCAACCGCCCGTACCTGCTGCGGGCGCTCAACGAGTGGATCAACGACAACGGCATGACGCCCTACCTGCTGGTGGACGCGGCGCGCGAAGGCGTGCAGGTGCCGGCGTCGGTGGTGAAGGACGGCCGGGTGGTGCTCAACATCGCCCCGCGCGCCGTGGCCCACCTGGCGATGGACAACCGCGAGGTGCGCTTCATGGCGCGCTTTGGTGGCGTCAGCCAGTCGGTGGTGGTGCCGGTGCTGGCGGTGATGGCCATCTACGCCCAGGAAACCGGGCAGGGCATGATGCTGCCCGAGGATGGCGCGATGCTGCCCGACGATTCACCCGACCCCACGCCCGGCCCCGAGGCCGGCGGCGACGCGCCCAAGCGCAGCCACCTTCGCGTCATCAAGTAAGCGGCGCACCGTCCAGCGGCGCGGCCTGGGGCGGCGTCGGCGGCATCGGCCCCACCACCGAACGCAGGCGCCTGCCCTGCAGCACGATGCGGCCGGCGCGGCGGTCGTCGCCGTCGGTGGAGTATTCGAAGCCGAAGTGCCGCTCCAGCGCCAGCCAGCCGTCGCTGCCCCGGCCCAAACGCATCGCCACCAGGTGCACGCTCTGGTCCAGCCACTGCACGCCGGCGCGGCTGCAGGCGGCCTGGCCGACGCGGGTGGCGGTTTCCGCGGCGCCGCGGCCGGCGTACCAGAAGGCGGCGCCGGCCACGGCCAGCACCATCACGATAAGGGTAGAGAGCATGCCCACAGTGTGGGGACGCCACCGCCCACCCGCAAGGCGTCCCCCCCTGCCGTGATGGCGCGCGCATGGATAAGATGGGCGCGAAAGCCGGCCCGACGGGCCCTCGCCGTTTCGCAGGAGAGCGAAGATGAAACTGGTGTTTCCCAATGGCGAGCATGCGCAGGTGTTGCTCAGCTCCGGCGTCAACCGCGTGGGCTCGGGCCCGGACAACGCCGTCGTGCTGTCGGATCCGTCCATCGGCGACGTGCACTGCGAGATCCACGTCACCAGCACCGGCGCCAACCTGCAGGTGCCCGCCGGCGGCGGCCCGGTGTCGGTGAACGGCAAGCCGGTGCCCGACATCATGGCGCTGCGCGCCGGCGACCAGATCGGCTTCGGCCCGGTGCTCGCCCGCTTCGCGGTGGTGGAGGCGGCGCGCAGCGTGTCGCCGGCCGGTGCGGCTGCGGGCCCGGACGAGGATTCGGGCGCCACGCGGGTGCGCATGGCGGTGCCCAAGTTCGTGCTGCGCGGCGTGTCCGGCGCGGTGTTCGGCAAGGTGTTCCCGGTGGCCGGGCCAGTGGTGATCGGCCGGGCCCCGGAGTGCGACATCTCGGTGCACGCGGAAGAGATTTCCCGCCGTCACGCGCTGGTGAAGCCGACCCCGGAAGGGCTGTCGGTCGAGGACCTGGGTTCGTCGAATGGCACCTACATCAACGCCAGGCGCGTGCAGCAGGGCTTCCTCAACGCCGGCGACGAACTGCGCCTGGACGCCGTGCGCTTCATCGTGGTGGCGCCGGGCATGGAAATGGCCCAGCAGGCCACGCGCCAGCAGGCCGGTGCCCCGGTCGCGGCCGCCGGCAACGGCATCAGCAAGTGGGTGCCGATCATGCTCACCGCCGCGGCGGTGCTGTTCATGGTGGCGCTGCTGATGAGCCGTTCGGGCGGCTGAGCCCGCGGCTTCAGCGCGGGGGCGGGCCCAGCCGCAGCGACAGGTCCAGGGCCTGCACGTGCTTGGTGAGCGCGCCTACCGACACGTAGTCCACCCCGCAGGCCGCGATGTCGGCCAGGCGGTCCAGGGTGATGCCGCCGGACACTTCCAGCGGCGTGCGCCCGGCGGCCCGCCGCACGGCTTCGCGCAGGGCCTCGGGGCTGAAATCGTCCACCAGGATGCGGTCGCAGTCGGTGGCCAGGGCCTGGTCGAGTTCGTGCAGGTCCTCGACTTCGATGATCAGCGGCAGGTCGGGATGCAGCGCCCGCGCCGCCGCCGCCGCGGCGGCGATCGATCCGGCGGCGTGGATGTGGTTTTCCTTCAGCATCACCGCGTCGTAAAGGCCCATGCGGTGGTTTACGCCGCCGCCTGCGCGCACGGCGTACTTCTGCGCCACGCGCAGGCCGGGCAGGGTCTTGCGGGTGTCGAGGATGCGGGTGCGGGTGCCGGCCACCGCCGCCACGTAGCGCGCGGTGCACGTGGCGGTGGCCGACAGCGTCTGCAGGAAGTTCAAGGCCGGGCGCTCGGCGCTGACCAGGGCACGGGTGCGCCCGGCCAGCGTGACCAGCACCGTTCCGGCCGCCACGGCCTGGCCCTCGGCCACGCGCCAGTGGATTTCGACATCGGGGTCCAGTGCCCGGAAGCAGGCGTCGAACCAGGGGCGCCCGGCGATGGTGCCGGCTTCCTTGGCGACCACCCAGGCTTCGGCCGGGACATCGGGCAGCAGTTGGGCGGTGGCGTCGCCGGGGCCGAGGTCTTCGGCCAGGGCGCGGGCCACGTCGGCCTGGACCTGCTCGGGGGGCAGGGCGCCGGGCATCAGCGCGGGAAGTCGCTGATCTGGGAGACGGCCAGCGCTTCGTCCGCCAGCAGCACCGGGATGCCGTCCTCGATGCGGTAGACGGTGCGGCGGTCGTGGGTGACCAGCGCCTCGGACAGCGGCGCCGCCTGCGGGCTGCCGTCGGCCCGGGCCACGGCGCCGGCGGCGATGGCGCGGTTCACGGCGGCCAGCTCCGGCGCACCCAACAGGGCAAGCGGCTGCTTGGTGGTCGGGCAGCAGAGGATGTCGAGCAATTTGCGGTCCATGGGCGCGGCTGTGTCCGGCGGGGGCTTGCGTCTAGAATAGCGTTTTGCCAAAGCCGCCCGCCATGAACGAACGTGCCGCCGCTCCACTGGACGCCGCTGCCCCGCTGGTCGGGGTCGTCATGGGTTCGCGCTCGGACTGGGAGACGATGCAGCACGCCGTCGCCCGCCTCGAGCAGCTGGGCGTGCCGCACGAAGTGCGCGTGGTGTCGGCGCACCGCACGCCCGACCTGCTGGTGGACTACGCGAAGTCGGCGCAGTCGCGCGGGCTGCGCGCCATCATCGCCGGCGCCGGCGGCGCGGCCCACCTGCCGGGCATGATCGCTTCGATGACCGCCGTGCCGGTGCTGGGCGTGCCGGTGCAAAGCAAGTCGCTCAACGGGCTCGATTCGCTGCTGTCCATCGTGCAGATGCCGGCGGGCGTGCCGGTGGCCACGTTCGCCATCGGCGCGGCGGGCGCGGCCAACGCCGGCCTGTTCGCCGCGGCGCTGCTGGCGCCGCAGCACGGCGCGGTGCGCGAGGCGCTGGACGGGTTCCGCGCCCGCCAGACGCAGGACGTGCTGGACCGTCCGGACCCGCGGCAGCCGTGACCACCGTCGGCATCCTCGGCGGCGGGCAGCTGGCCCGCATGCTCGCCCTTTCCGGCGCGCCCCTGGGCCTGCGCTTCCTGGTGCTGGACTCCACGCCCGACGCCTGCGCGGCCCAGTTCGCGCCGCTGCTGCAGGCCGACTACCGCGACCACGATGCCCTGGCGGCCTTCGCCGACCAGGTGGACGTGGCCACCTTCGACTTCGAGAACGTGCCGGCGGAAAGCGCGCGCTGGCTGGCCGAGCGCGTGCCGGTATTCCCCAGCCCGCGCGCGCTGGCCGTGGCGCAGGACCGGCTGGCCGAAAAGTCGCTGTTCCGCGAACTGGGCATCCCGGTGCCCGAGTTCGCCGACGTCACCAGCCGCGCGGCCCTGGACGACGCGCTGGTGCGCATCGGCACGCCGTGCATCCTCAAGACCCGTCGGCTGGGCTATGACGGCAAGGGCCAGTTCCGCATCAAGTCACCGGCCGACGCCGACGCGGCCTGGGCCGCCCTGGGCGCGCAGGCCGACACGGTGGGCCTGATCCTGGAAGGCTTCGTGGCCTTCCAGCGCGAGCTGTCGGTGGTGGCCGTGCGCGGCCGCGACGGCGAGCTGCGCGCCTGGCCGCTCACTGAGAACTGGCACGAGTCTGGCATCCTGTCGGCCAGCCTGGCGCCGGCCACGGTGGACGCCTCGCTGCAGGCGCAGGCCCTGGCCGCCGCGCGCAAGGTGGCCGAGGCGCTGGACTACGTCGGCGTGTTCGCGCTCGAGCTGTTCCTGCGCGACGGCGTGCTGCTGGCCAACGAAATGGCGCCGCGCGTGCACAACTCCGGCCACTGGACCATCGAAGGCGCCGAGACCTCGCAGTTCCAGAACCACCTGCGCGCCGTGCTGGGGCTGCCGCTGGGCGACACCCGCGCCGTGGGCCACAGCGTAATGCTGAACTGGATTGGCGAGATGCCCTCGTCGCTGCCGGTGCTGGCCGAAGCCAGCGGCCACTGGCACGACTACGGCAAGTCGCCGCGGGAGGGCCGCAAGGTCGGCCACGCCACGCTGCGTGCCGACACGCCGGCGCAGTTGGCCGCGGCGCTCGAGCGCACCGGCCGCGCCCTGGGCCGCGAGCCGCAGGTCGCCGCCGTCGTGGCCCGTCTCTCCCAATCCTGACCCGCCCGCAGGATCAGGCCGGTTCGTTGGCGAAGACGACGACGTGCGCCAGGTCGGGCCGCACGCGAACGCGTTCACCCGGCGCGCGCTGCTGGTGGCTGGGGAACAGCGCCGACAGCGTGGTGCCGTCCGCCAGCCGCAGCGTATGCAGCGACTCAGCGCCGCGAAAAGCCACCGCGCTGACGATGGAATCGATGCCGTCTTCGCCGTCGCTGGGCACCAGGTCGTCCGGCCGCAGCAGTACGCGCACGGCGCTGCCCACCGGGTAGGGCAGTTCGCCCTGCACCGGCAGTTCGCCCAGCGCGGTGGCCACGCGGCCGCCCGCCAGCACCCGCGCGGGCAGGAACTTTCCCTCGCCCACGAACGAGGCCACGAAGGGCGTGGCCGGGCGATGGTAGAGCTCGAAGCCGGGCGCCCACTGCAGCAGGCTTCCGGCCTGCATCACGCCCACGCGGTCGGCGAAGGCGAAGGCTTCCTCCTGGTCGTGGGTGACCAGCAGAGCGGCGATGCCCAGCTGCCGCAGCAGCTGGCGCAGGTCGTCGCGCAGGCGGCCACGCAGGTCGGCGTCGAGGCTGGAGAACGGTTCGTCCAGCAGCAGCAGGTCGGGCCGCGGTGCCAGCGACCGTGCAAGCGCCACGCGCTGCTGCTGGCCGCCCGAGAGTTCATGGGGATAGCGCGCCGCCAGGCCGTCCAGGCCCAGCAGGGCGAGGGTCTCGAGGCTGCGCGCCTGGCGCGCGCCGCGGTCAAGGCGGTGCAGGCCGAAGCCGACGTTGTCGGCCACGGTGAGATGAGGGAACAGGGCCAGGTCCTGGAAGACGAAGCCGAGGCCGCGCTTTTCCGGCGGCACCGCCAGCGCGTCCTGGCCGCGAAGGCGCAGGTGGCCGGCGTCCGGCGCGTGGAAGCCCGCGATGGTGCGAAGCAGGGTGGTCTTGCCGCAGCCGCTGGGCCCGAGCAGGCAGCCCAGTTCGCCGGCGGCAAGCGTGAGCCCCAGCCCGGCCACGGCCGGCTGGCCTGCATGCGAGCAGGACAGCCGGTCGATCTCGAGCAGGGGCCCGGGTGCCGGCATCAGTTCATCTGGCTGGCGACGAAGTCCCAGTTCACCAGGTTCCAGAACGCCTCGACGTACTTCGGGCGCGCGTTGCGGTAGTCCACGTAGTAGGCGTGCTCCCAGACGTCGCAGGTGAGCAGGGCCTTGTCGGTGCCGGTGAGCGGGGTGGCCGCGTTGGGCGTGCTGACCAGGGCCAGCGAACCGTCCGGACGCTGCACCAGCCAGGCCCAGCCCGAGCCGAAGGTGGTCAGCGCGGTCTGCGTGAACTGTTCCTTGAAGGCCGCGAACGAACCGAAAGACTTGGTGATGGCGTCGGCCAGCGCGCCGGTGGGCTCGCCGCCGCCGTTGGGCTTGAGGCAGTTCCAGTAGAAGGTGTGGTTCCAGACCTGGGCCGCGTTGTTGAACATGCCGCCCTGGGCCTTGCGCACGATGGCCTCCAGGTCGAGGTTCTCGAACTCGGTGCCCTTGATCAGGTTGTTGAGGTTGGTGACGTAGGCCTGGTGGTGCTTGCCGTAGTGGAAGTCGATGGTTTCGCCGGAAATGTGCGGCTCAAGCGCGGTGCGGTCGTAGGGCAGGGCGGGCAGTTCGATGGCCATGGAGGTCTCCGGTTGCGAGGGGGATGGGGCGCCGTGGGGCGCCGCGTTGGCCGTATAATTCTAGCCCTATCGCGCGCCTGCCTCCGGGTCGCGCCCTGAACGGAGTTTTCCATGAGTGTCCTGGAACGCATCAAGGCCGAGGTCGAGGGCCACCCGATCGTGCTCTTCATGAAGGGCACCCCGCAGTTCCCGATGTGCGGCTTCTCCAGCCGGTCGGTGCAGGCCCTGAAGGCCGCCGGCGCGGTGGGCTTCCACACCGTGAACGTGCTCGAGCAGCCCGAGATCCGCGCCAACCTGCCGCGCTACTCCGACTGGCCGACCTTCCCGCAGCTGTTCATCAACGGCGAACTGATCGGCGGCTGCGACATCACCGTCGAGCTGCTCGACAGCGGCGAACTGGCGCGCATGGTCACCGAGGCGCAGAAGGCCGCATGAGTCCGGCCGCCGCGGCACTGCCGGCGGTCGCGGCCGATGCCCTGGCCGGCCGCACCGTCATCATCACCGGTGCCCACGGCGGCCTGGGTGCCGAGGCCGCCAAAGCCTGCGCCCGCGCCGGCGCCACGGTGGTGCTGGCCGGTCGTCGGGTGCCCAAGCTCAACCGGGTCTACGACGCGGTGAGGGCGCTGGGCCCCGAGCCGGCGCTGTACCCGCTGGACCTGGCCGGCGCCGACCCGGCCGACTATGCCGCCCTGGCCGAGAAGGTCGCCACCGAACTGGGTGGCCTGCACGGCCTGTTGCACTGCGCCGCCGAATTCACCGGCCTGGCACCGCTGGAGGCCACCGACCCGGAGGCCTTCGTGCGCAATCTGCATGTCAACCTCACCGCGCCGTGGCTGCTCACCCAGGCCTGCCTGCCGTGGCTGCGCCAGGCCGGCGACAGCGCCGTGGTGTTCGTCACCGACGACCCGGCCCGCGTGGGCAAGCCTTACTGGGGCGCCTATGGCCTGGCCAAGCTGGGCCTGGCCCATCTGGTGCACCAGCTCAGCGCCGAGACCGACGCCACGCCCGTGCGCGTGGCCGGGCTGGAGCCGGGCCCGATGCGCACCGACCTTCGGGCCCGTGCCTACGCCGACGAGGCCCAGCTGCGGGTGCCGGCGCCGGCGGCCTACGCGCCGGCCTGCGTGCAGCTGCTGTCCGCGGCCGGCGCGGCCCACCGCGGCCAGGTCTGGGCCCCGCGGGTGCCGTCGCCATGACCACCCTGTCGGCGGCCCTGCTGCTGTTCCTCATCCTGGACCCGCTGGGCAACATCCCGGTGTTCCTGGGCTTGCTCAAGCCGCTGCCCGAGGCTCGCCGCCGCATCGTCCTGGCGCGCGAGCTGGTCATTGCCCTGGTGGTGCTGCTGGCCTTCATGTGGGGCGGCAAGTACGTGCTCGAGGCCATGCACCTGCGCCAGGAGTCGGTGTCCATCGCCGGCGGCATCGTGCTGTTCCTGATCGGCCTGAAGATGATTTTCCCGAGCGCCGAGGGCATGTTCGGCGAAGTTCCCGACGGCGAGCCCTTCATCGTGCCCATGGCCATCCCCCTGGTGGCCGGCCCCTCGGGCATGGCCGCGGTAATGCTGCTGGGCAGCCAGGACCCGGGCCGGATGGGCGACTGGACCCTGGCCCTGGTGCTGGCCTGGCTGGGTACGGCGGCCCTGCTGTTCTCGGCCACCTTCCTTTACAAGGTGCTGGGCATGCGGGTGCTGGTGGCCGTGGAGCGGCTGATGGGCATGCTGCTGGTGGCCATCTCGGTGCAGATGCTGCTCGACGGCGTGGCCACCTACTTCCGGGCCGCCCCCGGCCTGTGACGGCCGTCACGGACTGGCCCCGGCCGTCCCGGACCTGTCACCTGAATGACATGTGAGCGGGGTAGCGTGTTAAACTCTTGTTATTGCCCGGGTCGCAGGGGACACCCAGCCAGGCAAGTCATCTAAGGACTAGCCGTGCCTGGCCCGTCAGGCACCGCGGCGGGACGCCGCACTCTCTTTTCTCTAGCCACTAAAAATCAGGGTTAACCACCATGACCAATCGCAACCGGGTTCGGCTGTCGCAGCTTTCCCTCGGCCTCGCCATCGCCCTCGCAGCGGCGCCGGCCTTCGCCCAGAACACCACCTCCGCCCTCGGCGGCCGCATCGTCGGCAGCGACTCGCAGCCGGTGGCCGGCGCCCAGGTGACCATCGTGCACGCCCCGTCGGGCACCGTCAGCAACGCCACCACCGGCGCCGACGGCCGCTACTCCGCGCGCGGCCTGCGCGTCGGCGGCCCGTACACGATCACCATCGTCAAGGACGGCGTCACCGAAACCCGCGAAGGCGTGTACCTGCAGCTGGCCGAGACCACGTCCGTGGACGCGACCCTGGGCGAGGACGCCACCACCCTGGCGGCCGTGGAAGTAACCGGCACCGCCGTGATGTCGGAGGTGTTCAGCGCCGACAGCATGGGCGCCACCACCTCGGTCAACCGCGAACAGCTCGACGCCTACGCCTCGATCAACCGCAACCTGCAGGACTACGCCCGCCTCGACCCGCGCCTGACGCAGACCGACAAGGCGCGCGGCGAGATCTCGCTGGGCGGCCAGAACAGCCGCTTCAACTCGGTGACCATCGACGGCGTCAACACCAGCGACACCTTCGGCCTGGAAGCCAACAACCTGCCGACCGCGAAGCAGCCGATCTCGATCGACACCATCGAATCGGTGCAGGTGAACGTCTCGAACTACGACGTCACCCAGACCGGCTACACCGGCGCCAACATCAACGCCGTCACCAAGTCGGGCACCAACGAGTTCAAGGGTTCCGTCAGCTACGTCTACCGCGACGACAACTTCGCCGGCGACCGCCTCAACACGACCACGGGGGACTACTTCGACTCCCCGGCGTTCGAGGAAGAGACCATGGGCTTCACCTTCGGTGGCCCGCTGATCAAGGACCGCCTGTTCTTCTTCGCGGCCTATGAAGAGTTCTCCAGCTCCCGCAACGCGCCGGAGTTCGGCCCGATCGGCAGCCAGTTCACCAACGTCAACATCACCCAGGCGCAGATCGACCGCGCCATCGCCATCGCCCAGACCAACTACGGCATGGACGTGGGCACCGCCGAGTTCCCGGAAGGCAACGAGCTGACCGTCGAGGATTCGCTGATAAAGCTCGACTGGAACATCACCGACGCCCACCGCGTCAGCCTGCGCTACAACAAGACCGAGCAGTCCGAGCCGATCTATTACGGCTTCGGTATCCGCAGCCTGTCGCTGTCCTCGCACTGGACGACCCAGGAAAAGATCTTCGAGAGCGTGGTCGGCCAGCTGTTCAGCGACTGGACCGAGAACTTCTCCACCGAGTTCAAGGTTGCCCGCCGCGACTACGACAGCGTGTTCAACAACAACTCGCGCCTGCCCACCATCGCCATCCAGTTCAACAACCCGGCGGCCGCCGGCACCGCCACCGGTACCACCACGCTGCTGATGGGCACCGAGCAGAGCCGCCAGTTCAACCAGCTCAACACCAAGACCACCAGCGCCTACTTCGCCGGCAACCTGTTCGTTGGCGACCATGAGCTGAAGTTCGGCTTCGACTACGACGACAACGAGATCTTCAACGCGTTCCTGCAGAACACCAACGGCAACTACACGTTCTCCTGCCTCGAGACCATCACCTGCGCCAACAGCTTCCAGTCGGGCCGTCCGGTGAGCTACACCTCGCAGCAGCCGCGCGCCGGCCTGACCCTGCTCGATGGCGCGGCCGCGTGGACCAACCAGAACGTCGGCCTGTTCGTGCAGGACACCTGGTCCGTCAACTACAACCTGACGCTGATGGCCGGCCTGCGCCTGGATACGCCGAACGTCGACGACTCGCCGCTTTACAACGCCGCCGCCGACGCCGCCATCATCGCTGGCGCGGGCCCGTACGGTCGCCAGACCGGCGGCTTCGGCTACGACAACAGCGTCACCATCGACGGCAAGGAACTGCTGCAGCCGCGCGTCGGCTTCAACTACACCTTCGACAGCGAGCGCCCGACCCAGCTGCGCGGCGGCTTCGGCCTGTTCCAGGGTGCGTCGGCCAACGTCTGGCTGTCCAACCCGTACTCCAACACCGGCCTCGCCACGCAGATCTTCAGCTGCAGCGGCACGGGTTCGCAGGCCTGCACGACGCCCATCTTCAGCGCCGATCCGGACCTGCAGCCGCGCCCGGTCGCCACCCAGCCGGCAGCCAACGTCGACATCATCGATCCGGGCCTGGAACAGCCGGCCATCTGGAAGGCCAACCTGGCGTTCGAGCATGAGCTGCCGTTCTGGGGCCTGGTGGCCTCGGCCGAATTGCTGCTGACCAAGACCGAGACCGGCATCTTCTACGAGCACCTCAACTTGGGTGAAGCCACCCGCATCGGCCCGGACGGCCGTGAGCTCTACTGGAGCGCCGGCGGCTACAACCCGGCCTCCTGGAGCGCCACCGGCAGCGCCAACGTCGGATCGGGCGTCACCAGCCGCGCCCGCAGCAACCTTGCCTTCGGCAACGTGCTGCTGGCCAAGCCCAGCGACAAGGGACACGGCGAGATGCTGACGGTGTCCCTGTCCAAGCCGATGGCCAACGACTGGTCCTGGAGCCTGGCCTACACCTACGCCGACGCCACCGACGTGAGCCCGCTGACCTCGTCCACTTCGAACTCGAACTGGAACGGCCGCATGATCTTCAACCCGAACGAGGAAGTCGAAGCGACCTCCAACTACCTGGTCAAGGATCGCTTCACCGGCGCGCTGCAGTTCCGCCAGTACTTCTTCGAAGGCTACAAGACCGAGATCGGCTTGTTCTATGAAGGCCGCAAGGGCAAGCCGTACAGCTGGACCTACATCAACGACTTCAACGGCGACGGCATCGGCGGCAACGACCTGATGTACATCCCGAACCCGGGCCAGATCTCGTTCCGCGACCGCGCCGGTTCCGCCGCGGGCACGGCCGACGAAGCCGCCGCGTTCTGGGCCATCGTCAACGCCAACCCGGCGCTGCGCGGCAGCATCGGTGGCGTGGTTGATCGCAACAGCGACTACAACCCGTGGATCAACTCGTTCGACGTTCGCATCAGCCAGGACCTGCCGGGCTTCTTCGAAGGCAACAAGACCGTCATCTCCCTGGACATCCTCAACATCGGCAACCTGATCAACAAGAAGTGGGGCCAGATCGACGAGATCGACTTCCCGTCCAACCGCAGCTTCGTCTGGTACAACGGCATCGATCCCGTCACCGGCAACTACGTGTACAACGTGGGCAACGTCGAGAACGAGATCAACCGCCAGGCCAAGGGCGAGTCCTCGTGGGCGGCGCAGTTCACCATCCGCTACGAGTTCTGATCCCAGCGGGTTTGCTTCAGGGAACGGCCGGCGAGCAATCGCCGGCCGTTTCCTTTTGGGCGCCGTGGTGGTGTTAGAGTCTGCCGTCCTGACAAGACGACGATGAACGAGCGACCGATGAGCGACACCTACGAAAAACTCCCCACCGTGAACACGCGCATCTCGCCGCGCGGTGGCCTGGACATCCTTTCCCGCGACGAAGTGGCGCGCCTGCGCGACGCCTCCACCGGCGGCCAGCGCGACATGCTGCGCCGCTGCGCCCTGGCGGTGCTGACCACCGGCAGCGAGTCCGACGACCCGCGCGCCGCCGCCCAGCGCTACCCCGAGTTCGACATCGAGGTGCAGCAGCAGGACCGCGGCATCAAGATCGAACTGCGAAATGCCCCCGCTTCCGCCTTCGTGGACGGCGAGATCATCCGCGGCATCGCCGAGAACCTGTTCGCGGTGGTGCGCGACATCGCCTACAACGCCAACGAAATCCACGGCAGCGGCCGCTTCGACCTGGGCACCAGCGCCGGCCTCACCAGCGCCACGTTCGAGATCCTGCGCAACGCGCGCGTGATGAAGTCGTTCCAGGACCCCAACCTGGTGGTCTGCTGGGGCGGCCACTCGATCAACCGCGACGAATACCTGTACACCAAGAAGGTGGGCTACGAGCTGGGGCTGCGCGGCCTGGACATCTGCACCGGCTGCGGCCCGGGCGCCATGAAGGGTCCGATGAAGGGCGCCACCATCGCCCACGCCAAGCAGCGCCACGGCCGCCCGCGCTACATCGGCATCACCGAGCCGGGCATCATCGCCGCCGAGTCGCCCAACCCGATCGTCAACAACCTGGTGATCATGCCGGACATCGAGAAGCGCCTCGAGGCGTTCGTCCGGCTGGGCCACGGCATCATCGTGTTCCCGGGCGGCGTCGGCACGGCCGAGGAAATCCTGTACCTGCTGGGCCTGCTGCTGCATCCCGAAAACGCCGAGCTGCCGTTCCCGCTGATCCTGACCGGCCCGCGCGAATCGGCCGCGTACTTCGAGCAGATCGACCAGTTCCTGCGCCTGACCCTGGGCGAGGCGGCGACGTCGCGCTACCGCATCATCGTCGACAACCCGGCCGAAGTGGCCCAGGCCATGCGCCAGGGCATCCGCAAGGTGCGCGAGCATCGCCTGAAGGAGCAGGATGCGTTCTTCTTCAACTGGTCGCTGCACCTGCCGGTGGAGTTCCAGCTGCCGTTCGCGCCCACGCATGCCGCAATGGCGGGCTTGAACCTGCACCGCGACCAGCCGCCGCACCTGCTGGCGGCCGACCTGCGCCGGGCGTTCTCGGGCATCGTGGCGGGCAACGTCAAGGAAGAGGGCATCCGCGAGATCGAGCGGCACGGCCCGTTCACCATTGACGGCGACGCCGACATGATGAGGGCGCTCGATGGCCTGCTGCGCGCCTTCGTGGCCCAGCGCCGCATGAAGATCGCCGACGACTACAAGCCCTGCTACCGCATCGTCGGCGGCTGAGCGCCTGGGTCGGTGCTGCTCCTGGGCAGCCGCACGGTGGCGACATGGCGACCTTCCACGATCTCCGTGTCCACGCCACCCCTGCCGCCGGTCAGCGCGGCTATGCGTTCCCTGGCCGAGCGCAGGCCCACGTCGTGCCCCGGATTCCTCACCGCCGGACGTCCGGGCGCGAGGTCGTTGCTGATCAGGACCCTGACTTCCTCAGGGCTGCACTGCACCGTCACGTCTATCCGGCAGGGCTGGGTCGACGGCTCCACTCCGTGCCGGATCGCATTTTCAACCAGGGGCTGGATGGAAAGGGTGGGAACCCGGATGTCGGGCAGCTCCACCGGCACCTCCCAGTGCAGGTCGACCCGGTTGCCGAAGCGCAGCGATTCAATGTCGAGGTAGCGAAGCGCCAGCGACAGTTCATCTGCCAGCGCCAGCTCCCGCGGTCCGGACAGGGCCGCCCGGAACAGGTCGGCGAGGTCCAGCAGAAGCCGTTCCGCCTGTTCGGGCTGGGCATGCACCAGCGCGGCGCCGGTGTTGAGCGTGTTGAACAGGAAGTGCGGCCTCACCCGGGCCTGCAGGGCTTCGAACCGGCTGGCCTGGACCTCCACCACGAGCTGCTGCCGCCGCCAGGCCCCGAGCACCAGTGCCGAGCCAAACAGCCCGAGGGTCCAGGCGATGCCGGTCAGCTTCGCCATGAACCTGCCCAGGCTGGGCTCGGACTCGGGCGGGAAGAGGTACCAGGAAAGGGATCCGGTCACCCACGCCGCCACCATGAGCAGCCCCAGCAGCACCAGGGAAAGCCGCCATTCCGGCATCGGGCGTAGGCTGCGACGGCCGGCGTACATGGCCCCCAGGGTCATCAGGGAAACCCACTGCACGTGCAGCGAGGCCAGGCCGAAGTACACCAGCGGGTCGCCGCTCCTGCCGGGTGCAAGCGCCAGCACCAGGGCCAGGCCTTCGCCCACCAGCATCAGGGCCAGCAAGCCTTCCGGCCTGAACAGGGAGTCTAGGGGTGAAGCTGCCGTTGTGCGGTCCATGGCGTTTCCAAGGGCGGGCGCGGCTGCCTTCCAGGGCGCCTTATGTGCCGTTCGTCCGAACAGTATGGACGCTGTCGGGCCGCTGTCCCTAGCATAGCCAATACGCAGTCCAGGGAACGATGACCGTGCGGAAATCAGACGAGCTTCCCCCTACCTTCCGTCCCGCCGACCGGCACCGGGGCTTCACCCTGCTCGAGATCGCCATCACCGTCGCGATCCTCGCGGTGGTGCTTGCCGCGGCGCTCCCCTCGCTCACTGGCTTGGTCAACGGGGGCCGCCTGACCGCCAACGCGAACGAAATGCTCGGCGCACTGCAGTCCGCGCGCGTGGAGTCGGTGCGTCGCGGCCAGCGCATCGTGGTCTGCCCAAGCGCCAACGGCACTGCCTGCGCGGCCAACTGGAGCGCCGGCTGGATCGTCTTCGAAGACCGGGACCGTGATTCAAACCTGGACGGAAACGAGACGGTCATCAACTCCGGCACCATCACGCCCACCGTGACCGTACTGGTTAGCCCGGCCATTAGCGGCAGCAATCCGACCAACCGCATCGTCTTCAACCCGGACGGTTTCGCCCGGTCCGCGGGCAACGTGCTCACGGCCCGAGTGGCCATCTGCAATCCCACCACGCGTCCGGCCGACAACGTCCGCGACATCCGGATCAGCGCCGGCAGCCGCGTCTCGATCACGCGCCGCAACGGCGCGGGCGCCTGCGCCGCCATTGCCAATACCTGAGACATGAGCATGCCCAGCCAACGCCTTCGCCCGCCGGCACGGCGCCGAGCCCTCGGCGCCAGCCTCATCGAGATCCTGATCGCGGTGCTCATCCTGGGCATCGGCATGCTGGCCGTCGCGGCCATGCAGGCCACGGGCCTGCGCAACAACCAGAGTTCGCTAGAGCGCAGCCAAAGCGTGCTCGAGTCGTATTCGATCATCGACATGATGCGCGCCAACGTCAACGCGGCGCGCAACAACGCCTACAACATCCCCATGACCTGCACGGCGCCGACCGGCACAGCTCGCCCCAACGCCGAGCAGGCCGCCTGGATCAACTCCCTGCAGGCCGTGCTCGGCGACACCGCCTGCGGCCAGATTGCCTGCATCGACGGCACCTGCACGGTGACCGTGCAGTGGGACGACAGCCGCGGTTCCGAGGGCGATGACAATCAGCAACTGGTGACGGTGGCCCGGCTATGAGAACGAACATGAAACAGGGGGCCTCCCAGAGGGGCTTTACCCTCATCGAGCTGATGATCGGGCTGCTGCTGGGACTGCTGGTGGCGGCCGCCGCCTCCGCCATCTTCCTGGCTAACAGCCGCACTCGCGAAGCCACCGACTCCCTGTCGCGGGTCCAGGAGGGCGCGCGCGTTGCCTTCGAGCTCATCGCCCGCGACGTCCGCCAGGCCGGCGGTCATTCCTGCGGCAGCGCGGAAATGCCCATCGCCAACAGCCTCGCCAACCGCGACACCGTGTGGTGGTCGACCTGGGGTACCGGGCTCATCGGTTACGGTCCGGCCACGGCCTCGCCGGGACTGGCCTTCGGCACTGGCGCCGGCCAGCGGCTGAATGGCACTTCCGCCATCGAGATCAAGTACGCCTCGTCGCGCGATTTCGACAGCGCGGCGCAAACCGGCACGCCGGCGCAGTTCGTGCTCAACGTGCCGTCCGCCGTGCACGGCCTGCCGCCCGTCGACATCGTCACCATCTGCTCCCCGATCGGCCCCAGCGGCGCCAACCCCGGCCAGCAGGGCGGCCCCCTGATGACCATCGCCCAGGTGTCGGTCCCGGCGAACAGCTCCACGCTCACCTACGCCACGGCCACCCCGGGCAACTGCGCGAACAATCCGCGCTTCTCCTCCGTTGCCTGCAACGCGACCAGCGGCGCCGCCTACGTCTTCCCGGCGGGATCGCGGGTCGCGCGCTACAACGCCGTGCGCTGGTACATCGCCAACAACGGCCGCGGTGGGCGTTCGCTCTACCGGTCCACCATCACCCGGGTCAACAACCCGACGGTCGTCAACGAAGAAATGATCGAGGGCGTCACCGACCTCAACATCACCTATATCCAGGAAGGCGCCACGGCCTACGTGCCGGCCGCTTCCGTCACCAACTGGGCCATCGTGAACGCTGTGCGGCTCGAGGTTGGGCTCGCCACCGGCCAGGGAGGCGCCGACGCCGAGGGTGGCCGTGTCAGCACCGACGGCGGCACCCTGCGCCGCCAGTTCGCCAACGTCGTCGCCGTCCGGAGCCGCCTGCCATGAATCGACGCCTCGCCCCGCCGCCGCGCCGCCAGCGCGGCATTGCACTCATCGTCGTCCTGCTCCTGCTGCTGGTGATGACGCTGCTGGGCCTGGCCAGCCTTCGCTCCACGCTGATGGAGGAACGTATGGCGGCCGCCACCTTCGACCGGAGCGTAGCCTTCCAGGCGGCGGAATCCGCCCTGCGCGAGGCTGAAACCTTCGTCGCGGGCCAGGCCACCGGCAGCATCGACCCGCTGCTGGCCGGCATCGCCTTCGACTGCCGCCTGACGGCCCGCTGCGAGAGCAATCCGTTCATTGCGGCGCCCGCCGGCGCGGCCAACAGCTGCGCATTCAACGCCGCGCGCTGGCGCACGGCCACGGTGGTCTCGCCGCTGCAGGCGGGCACGCCCCAGTTCTGCGTCGAATACCTGGGCGAACGCACCACCGACCAGGCGCTGGGCCAGGAGGGCAACCTCAACGCCAGCCAGTACGGCGGCACCGGTGGTGGCGTGGTGGTCGAACGGCTCTATCGGGTTTATGCACGCAGCGCCGACATCGCCGCGGCGGAAGTCGATGGCCGCGCCTCGGTCTTGCTGCAAAGCACCTTCTCCATCCGGATCTGACGGTTCAAACCAGGCGCCAGGCGCCACTGATGAGTGCGGAGTCCATGATGACTGCCAACGTTTCCAAGTCTGCCCCCCGTGTTGCCCGCGGGCAACGCGCTCCCGCGTTGCTTGTCGGCCTGCTCGCCACCCTGGCCTGCCTGCCGGTGGCAGCGGACATCGAAGTGTCGCAGCGGCCGCTGTTCCTCGGCCCTTCGGTGCCGGGCAACCTGGTGCTGGTGCCGTCGGTGGAATTCCCCACGGTGATCAGCGTGGCGAACATCGGCAACTACGCCACCACCACCACCTGGGGCGGGTACTTCGATCCGCTCAAGTGTTACGGATACCAGTTCGACGCCGTTGAAGCCAACCGCCACTTCTATCCGGTCGGGCTTGCCGCGGGCGCAGGCTGTGCCGCCAGCGCCGGCCGCTGGAGCGGCAACTTCCTGAACTGGGCGGCGACGCAGACCATCGATCCCTTCCGCTCCGCGCTGACCGGCGGCTTCCGCAGCCGCGACACCCCCACCGAGACCTTCCTGCAGAAGGCGCGCATGGATCGTGCGAACGCGACCAACTTCCCGCGCCGCACCATTTCCAACGCCGCGGTAACCGGCGCCACGCCCGCGACGTGGACCAACTTCAACATGCGCATCGACGCGCTGGGCAGCCGCATGTGGTTCACCGGCAACGGCAACGTCGGCATCGACCCGGGCAACGCCGGTACGGTGGCTGCGAACGTGGTCGCCTTCGACCCGGCGGTCCATACCCTGGACACCAGCCAGTACCCCGCCTTCACCCCGGTGCGGCCCAACAACAATCCGCGCAGCCGCGAGAACGTAGTGTACGAGGTCAGCATCCGGGTCAAGGTGTGCGATGCCTCGGTCACGCTTGAACCCAACTGCGTCCGTTATGCCAGCGGCTACAAGCCGCAGGGCCTGATCCAGGAGTATTCCGAGCGGGTCCGGTACGCGATGCTGGGCTACCTCAACGACTCCAGCGACCAGCGCGACGGCGGTGTCCTGCGTTCCAACATCAAGTTCGTGGGTCCCTTCAGCAACGACCCGGTGGCCGGACGCCTGGCCAATACCGCCACCGAATGGGACCCCGTCACGGGCGTCCTGTTCCGGAACCCGAACCCCGCCGAGGCGGTCGCGACCAACGCCACCCTGGGCATCAACACCATCGTGGACAGCGGCATCATCAACTACCTCAACAAGTTCGGCGAGGTCTCGACCACCCGACCGATGAAATCGATCGACCCGGTGAGCGAGCTCTATTACGCCGCGCTTCGCTACCTGAAGAACCAGGGCAACGTTCCCAGCTACTCGAACGTCACCGACGCCTCGGCGGCCGGCAGGTACGAGACGGCGGACGCCTTCCCGGTGGTGACCAACTGGGCCGACCCGGTGAGCTACAGCTGCCAAGCCAACGTGCTGCTCGGCATCGGCGACACCAACACCCACGTGGACAAGAACCTGCCGGGCCCCACGAACGCCTTCCGTGAGCCCGTCAAGCCGGCGCTGGTAACGGCCGACACGACGGTCGACGTGGTCGCGCTGATGGAGCGCATCCGCGTCATCGAGCCAGGCCTGCCGGCGGCCAACACCCAGAACTTCTCGGGCCGCGACAACTCGGCCTATATCGCCTCGCTGGCCTACCACGCCAACACCCAGGACATCCGTCCCGACCTGCCCGGCCGCCAGTCCGCCCAGACCTACTGGGTTGACGTGCTGGAGTTCCAGAACCTGGCCGGGCGCACCTCTAACCAGTACTGGCTGGCCGCCAAGTACGGTGGCTTCCGGGTGCCCAGCGGTTTCGATCCGATCACCAACGCGGCGCCCATCCCCAATGCCCTGTGGAACGGCACCAATGAACTGCTGACCAACGGCGAGCGTCGCCCGGACAACTATTTCCCCGCCCGCGACGCCACCAAGATGGTGGAGTCCCTGCGCCGCGCGTTCCAGACGATCGTTGCCCAGGTCGAAGGCTCCGGTGTGTCGTTCGCGACCAACACCACGCGCCTGGAAGCGGACGCGCGCGTCTACCAGGCCAGCTTCTTCAGCGGCTCCTGGCGCGGCGAGCTCGATGCTTTCTCCGTCAACCAGGTCACGGGCCAGCTGTCGGCGACCCCGGTCTGGAGCGCAAGCGCCCAGCTGCCCGCCCTCTGGTCCAACCGCAACATCTGGGTCAACAGCGGCACCTACCAGCGCCTCAACAACTGGATGGGGCTCGCGGCCTCCGACCGCACACTGTTGGGTTCCGAGAACCTGATGAATTTCATCCGTGGCGACCGGTCCAATGAAATCCCGAACGGCGCGCAGTTCCGCGCACGCCAGTCGGTCCTGGGCACCTTCGTCAATTCCCAGCCGGTCTACGTCGGCCGCCCCAACCCGAGCTTCTACGCCAACAAGACGTTTGCCGGTGCCAACACGTACGCGGCCTTCGCCGCGGCCCAGGCCGGCCGTACGCCGATGGTGTACGTCGGTTCCAACGGCGGCATGCTGCACGGCTTCAACGCCACCACCGGCGCCGAGGTCTACGCCTTCATGCCCAATACGGCGATCCGCTCGGGCGTGGCCACGCTGGCCGATCCGGCCTACGAGCACCGCTACCTGGTGGATGGCGACGCCACCGTGGCGGACATCTACGACACTTCCACGGCCTCCTGGAGGACCATCCTGGTCAGCTCCATGGGTCGCGGTGGCCGGGGCGTGTTCGCCCTGGACGTGACCAATCCCGCCAGCCCGACGCTGCTCTGGGAGCGGTCCGAGCTTCAGATCCCGGAGCTTGGCAACGTGCTGAGCAAGCCCGTCATCGCCCAGATCGCCAACGGTGACTGGCGGGTCTTCCTGGGCAATGGCGTCAACGGCAATGGACGCGCCAGCCTGATCAACATCCGTCTGGTCGGTGGCTCGGCAGGTACCGCGACGGTGACCGAAGCGGCCGCCGGTCCGGACAATGGCCTCAACGGCGTCCTGCTCTGGGATGACAACAACGACGCCATCGCCGACACGGTCTACGGCACCGACGCCCTTGGCAATTTGTGGAAGTTCCAGAACCTCACCGGCACTGTCAGCATCCTGCGACTGTTCACGGCGCGTGGCCCCGGCAACTCGTTCCAGCCCATCAGCGCCGCGCCGCTCGCGGGCCGCAACCCCGCTGACAACAGCCTCTGGGTCTACTTCGGCACCGGCCGTTACCTGGGCAACAACGACCTGTCGGACGATTCGGTGCAGACCTGGTACGGCCTGAAGGACACCAACACGACCATCGGCAGCCGTGGCGACCTGCTCCCGATCGCCATCACGGCCGAAGGCCAGATCAGCGGCCGCGACGTGCGCGTGCTCGAAGAGGTCTCCCCGGCGGCCATGACGGGCCGCTCGGGCTGGCTGATCGACCTGGTTTCCCCGGTGCTGGGTGCCGAGGGCGAACGCATGATCGAGCCCAACCAGTTCCAGGGCCTCACGCTGTTGGGCGCAACCCGCATCCCGAACGCGACCAATGTCTGCTCGCCGGGTGGCCGCGGTTACGTGATGGCGATCAACCCCTTCACCGGCGGCCGCCTGGCCACCAGCTTCTTCGACATCAACCGCGATAGCACGGTGGGTGCGGGCGATACGCTGGGTGGCATCCCGGTGTCGGGCATCGGCTTCTCCTCGGCGCCCAACAACCCGACCTTCCTGGGTCCGGTGATGCAGGTGTCGCTGGACGACCGTACCCGCGAAACGATCGTGACGAGCTCGGGTGCCCTGCAGCCGCGGCGAGTCTCCTGGCGTGAACTGGTGAACGAATGAACCTCCGCGCCGACCATCCCAACAGGGGAAACGTGATGTCCCGCTCCCGTGGCTTTACGCTGATCGAGATCATGATCGTGGTGCTGATAATCGGAATCCTGGCCGCCATCGCGCTGACGGCGTACCAGCGACAGGTCACCGAATCGCGCCGGAAGGCGGGCACCGCCTGCCTGATCGAGGCCTCGCATTTCATGGAGCGCTTCTACACGACCAACCTGCGCTACGACCAGGATGCCGGCGGCACGGCCTTCGCGCTGCCGCAGCTGCAGTGCATGGTCGACCTGGTTGACTACTACGCCGTGACCGTCGCGGCGGTCGCCCAGCGCACGTACACCCTGCAGGCCGCGCCGATCGGCGTGCAGGCGACCCGGGACACGGCCTGCGCCACGCTGTCCGTGACCCAGGCCGGCATCAAGACCGAATCGGGCACCAGCACCGCGGCGGATTGTTGGTAACTGCGGCGTAGCAGCTCAGGCACAGGCAAATCCCCGGCTCAAGGCCGGGGATTTTGCGTTCAGACACACCTGGAGATCAGGAACCCGGTTTCCCTTGAGCTGGTCGAGATTGCGGAGGCCCTGGGCATCCAGCCTGGCAACCTGTTCGAACAGTTCCTGGACCAGCGGGGCTCGAAGTCGTCGGGCAAGACTTGGAGGGCGGGCCGCGTTCGGTCCACCTAGACGCTTCCGTTATCAAATCGTGTTTGGCTCAGCGCAGAAACAACAAAGGCCGCGATCGCTCGCAGCCTAAGTGCTTGTAAAACATGGCGCCCGAAGTTGGACTCGAACCAACGACCCCCTGATTAACAGTCAAGTGCTCTAACCGGCTGAGCTATTCGGGCTGAGCCCACTATTCTAACCGCACTTCCCCCTGCGTCAAGACGGCGGGCAGTCTGTCTCGTGGCTGGCGACACGTTCGAACCGGGCCCGGCCGGTATTGCTGAGGATGATCCGCGAGCCCCTGGGGCGCCGTTCGCCGGCGCAGATGAGCAAAGTGAGGTTGCTGCCCGGGGTCCGGCCATCCGGGAGGAAGCGCACCCCGCTCCGGCTCGCGTGGCTCCGGACCCGGACCCCCGGCGGGGGCCTGGAGTGCAGCGATGCAGGCCCGGGCCTCGCCCCGCCCGCGTTCCGGGGGTCGGGGTACAGAAGCCATCCCTCGTCCCAATTTCCGTCGGATCGGCAACCGCCGCTTCCGTCGGCGGCGCAAAGGCTGAATGGAATGGCGCGCGCTATGGCCATCATGCGGGCCTGGGCAAGGGTCGTGGCGAGCTCATGGCTCGTGGCCCGCACTTGCATTTCACGCCGCATGTCGGCCAGCGAGGGTGCGGCCAAGGCGAGGACCACGGCCACCACCGCCAGCACGGCGAGCAGTTCCGTCAGGCTGAACGCCTGGGTACGCGATGGCATGGGCAGCTCCTGTCCTGGGGTGTGAGGAGTCTGGCGGCTGCCGCACCCACGCTTGAATAGGCCAGTCCACCGGCCCCATATGAGAACTCGGCGCCTCGCCGCGTCACGAAAAACCCCTCTTCGATATACTTCCCGACTGCCTCGCGAGGACTTTCCCCCGTGTCCGAACGCTTCGAGCTTGTTGCGCCCTACCAGCCCGCGGGGGAGCAGCCGCAGGCGATCGCGCGCCTGATCGCGGGGTTCGAAGCCGGCCTGGCGCAGCAGACCCTGCTCGGCGTCACCGGTTCGGGCAAGACCTACACCGTGGCGAACGTCATCCAGGCCGTGCAGAAGCCCACCCTGGTGCTGGCCCCGAACAAGACCCTGGCCGCCCAGCTGTACGGCGAGTTCAAGTCGTTCTTCCCGCACAACTCGGTCGAGTACTTCGTCAGCTATTACGACTATTACCAGCCCGAGGCCTACATCCCCAGCACCGACACCTTCATCGAGAAGGACAGCAACATCAACGAGCACATCGAGCAGATGCGCCTGTCGGCGACCAAGGCCCTGCTCGAACGGCGTGACTCGATCGTGGTGGCCAGCGTCTCGGCCATCTACGGCCTCGGTGACCCGAACGAGTACTTCCGCATGGTGCTGCACCTGGTGAAGGGCGACCGGATCGACCAGCGCGAGCTGATCCGCCGCCTCACCGAGATGCAGTACAAGCGCAACGACACCGAACTGGTGCGCGGCGCCTTCCGCGTGCGCGGCGAAACCATCGACGTGCATCCGGCGGAATCCGAGATCGAGGCCCTGCGCATCGAGCTGTTCGACGGCGAGATCGAAACGGTGGCCCTGTTCGACCCGCTCACCGGCCACGTCGCCCGAAAGCTGCAGCGCTACACCCTGTACCCGAAGTCGCACTACGTCACCACGCGGCGCACGGTGCTGGACGCCATCGAGACCATCAAGGTCGAATACGCCGCCCGCATGGAGGAGCTGTACAAGGCCAACAAGCTGCTCGAGGCCCAGCGCCTGCAGCAGCGCACCATGTACGACCTGGAGATGATGGCCGAAGTGGGCTTCTGCTCGGGCATCGAGAACTATTCGCGCCACCTGACAGGCCAGATGCCGGGCGAGCCGCCGCCCTGCCTGTTCGACTACCTGCCGCCCGACGCGCTGCTGGTGATCGACGAATCGCACGTGACCATCCCGCAGCTCGGCGCCATGTACAAGGGCGACCGCTCGCGTAAGGAGACGCTGGTGGAGTTCGGTTTCCGGCTGCCTTCAGCGCTGGACAACCGGCCGCTGAAGTTCGAGGAGTGGGAGCGCCGCGCGCCGCGCAGCATCTACGTCTCGGCCACGCCGGGAAAGTACGAGCTGGAAAAGTCCGGCGACAACATCGTCGAGCTGCTGGTGCGCCCCACCGGCCTGATCGATCCCGAAGTGGAGATCCGCCCCGTCGCCACCCAGGTGGACGACGTGCTGTCGGAAATCCACGAGCGCGTGAAGCTGGGCGACCGCGTGCTGATCACCACGCTCACCAAGAAGATGGCCGAGAACCTCACCGACTACCTGGCCGAGCACGACGTGCGCGTGCGCTACCTGCACTCGGACGTGGACACGGTCGAGCGCGTCGAGATCATCCGCGACCTGCGCCTGGGCGTGTTCGACGTGCTGGTCGGCATCAACCTGCTGCGCGAGGGCCTGGACATGCCCGAAGTGTCGCTGGTGGCCATCCTGGACGCCGACAAAGAGGGTTTCCTGCGCTCCACCGGCTCGCTGATCCAGACCATCGGCCGCGCCGCCCGCAACGTGCGCGGCAAGGCCATCCTCTACGCGGACCGAATCACCAACTCGATGAAGGCCGCGATCGACGAAACCGACCGCCGCCGCCAGCGCCAGGTCGAATACAACCTCGAGCACGGCATCACGCCCACCAGCATCGTGCGCGCCGTGATGGACGTGATGGAGGGCGCCCGCACCGAGGCCCAGGACGCCAAGTCCGGCGACAAGCGCCGCCGGGTGGCGGAGGAGGGCACCGACTACGCCCTGCTCAACCCGGCCCAGCTGGCGGCCCGACTCAAGCAGCTCGAGACCCGCATGCACAAGCACGCCCAGGACCTGGAGTTCGAACAGGCCGCCAAGCTGCGCGACGAAATCCACCGCCTCCGCACCCAGGGCCTGATGGCCTGACGCCCACCCCTGTTGCGTTACTTTTGGCAGGGGTATAGAAAGTAGGTGCCGGCGGATGGGGATCCGCTGCCATTGACGTCCAGGCCCGGGCCGGAGTGCCGGGGAAGGGACCGAATCGAACGGGTGTCGGGGATGACCACCATGGGGCTGCGCGGCGTCCTCGCCTGCGCTTTCATCGTTTCAACCAGCGTGCTGACCGGAATGGTGGCCTTGCCATCAGGGGCGGCGGCAAGCGAGCGCGGTTCCAGCCTTGCCGGTGAGCCGGCGGTCGCCGGGCCGGGCCTGCTGGAACGGGTCAAGGCCAAGGCCTGCCGTATCAGCCTTGCGGCCACCCGCAGCGACCGCAACGGCAGCGGCGACCGCAGCCGCCAGTGCGACCACTAGCGCATACGCACGCGCGGGGCTTGGCCTGCCCGGAAGGCCGGGGTATACTTCAGCCCCCTCGGGGGCGATTAGCTCAGCGGTAGAGCATTACCTTGACATGGTAGGGGTCACAGGTTCGAACCCTGTATCGCCCACCATCTTCCGGCAAACCGGAGATGGCGATGGACCAAGAAAGCCAGGCCAACGCCTGGCTTTCCTGCTTTCCGGGGTAGGGAAAAGACGCGGCCGCGCGTCCGGAAACGCCCGTATTCATTGACTCGCAGCCCGTCCGGGCCTACCTTTGCAGGGTCAACGGCCAAACCAAGGTGGCCCCGGGAAACCGGCGCCGAGCGTGCGACATGAGCACTACCGCCCTCCGATAGACCGCAGCCAGGCCTCGCGAACGCGAAGGGCGCCTGGCGCCCATTTTTTTTGCCCGTGCTCCTTCGAACCGGTAACCCATGATCAACATCACGCTCCCCGACGGCAGCCGCCGTCCCTTCGAGAACCCCGTCAGCGTCGCCGACGTCGCCCTGTCCATCGGCCCGGGCCTGGCCAAGGCCGCCCTGGGCGGCAAGGTGGACGGCAAGCTGGTGGACGCCAGCTTCGTCATCGAACACGACGCCGCGCTCGAGATCGTCACCGACAAGCATCCCGACGCGCTGGACGTGCTGCGCCACTCCACCGCCCACCTGCTGGCCCAGGCCGTGCAGCGCCTGTTCCCCGGCACCCAGGTCACCATCGGCCCGGTGATCGACAACGGCTTCTTCTACGACTTCGCCTACGAGCGCCCGTTCACGCCCGAGGACCTGCCGGCCATCGAGGCCGAGATGCAGAAAATCGTCAAGGAAGCGCTGCCCGTCAGCCGCAGCGTGAAGTCGCGCGACGAAGCGGTGGCCTACTTCAAGGGCATCGGCGAGCACTACAAGGCCGAGATCATCGAGTCCATCCCGGCCAGCGAAGACCTGTCGCTGTACACCCAGGGCGAGTTCACCGACCTGTGCCGCGGCCCGCACGTGCCGGGCACCGACAAGCTGCGCGCGTTCAAGCTGATGAAGGTCGCGGGCGCCTACTGGCGCGGCGACCACAACAACCAGATGCTCAGCCGCATCTACGGCACCGCCTGGCTCAACGACAAGGACCTCAAGGCCCACCTCACCCAGCTCGAGGAAGCCGAGAAGCGCGACCACCGCAAGATCGCCAAGCAGCTCGAACTCTTCCACCTGCAGGAAGAGGCGCCGGGCCTGGTGTTCTGGCATCCCAAGGGCTGGCAGCTGTGGCAGGTGGTGGAGCAGTACATGCGCCGCGTCTACCGCGGCTCGGGCTACCAGGAAGTGCGCTGCCCGCAGATCCTCGACGTTTCCCTGTGGAAGAAGTCCGGCCACTGGGACAACTACAAGGAGAACATGTTCTTCACCGAGTCCGAGAAGCGCACCTACGCGCTCAAGCCGATGAATTGCCCGGGCCACGTGCAGGTGTTCAACCAGGGCCTGCACAGCTACCGCGACCTGCCGATCCGCTACGGCGAGTTCGGCGCCTGCCATCGCAACGAGCCCTCGGGCGCGCTGCACGGCATCCTGCGCGTGCGCGGCTTCACCCAGGACGACGGCCACATCTTCTGCACCCCCGACCAGGTCGAGGCCGAGGTCACCGACTTCCACCAGCAGGCGCTGAAGGTCTACCAGGACTTCGGCTTCCAGGACGTTCAGATCAAGATCGCCCTGCGCCCGGAATCGCGCCTGGGCGACGACGCCACCTGGGACAAGGCCGAGGCCGCCCTGCGCGCCGCGCTGTCGTCCTGCGGCGTGGCCTGGGAAGAACTGCCGGGCGAGGGCGCCTTCTACGGCCCGAAGATCGAATACCACCTCAAGGACGCCATCGGCCGCACCTGGCAGCTGGGCACGATGCAGGTGGACTTCATGATGCCCGAGCGCCTGGGCGCCGAGTACGTGGACGAAAGCTCGACCAAGCGGCACCCGGTCATGCTGCACCGCGCCATCGTCGGGTCCATGGAGCGTTTCATCGGCATCCTGATCGAAAACCATGCCGGCGCCTTCCCGGCCTGGCTGGCCCCGGTGCAGGCGGTGGTGATGAACATCACCGACGCCCAGGCCGACTGGGTCGAGTCGGTCCGGAAAACCCTTGAGAATCAAGGCTTCCGGGTCAAGGCCGATTTGCGGAACGAGAAGATCGGCTATAAGATCCGCGAGCACACGCTGCAAAAAGTCCCGTACCTGCTGGTCGTTGGCGACCGCGAGAAGGAAAATGGGATGATTGCGGTGCGCACGCGGTCCGGGGAGGACCTGGGTTCGATGCCCGTCGAGGACTTCCTCGCCAAACTGCATGCGGAGAATGGCCCGGTCGCGTGATAATGGCGGCCGGATCGGTTTCAACTTAATAGGAACAAGCGAATCAATACTTCATCTACTGACAAAGGCAACCGCAAGAACCTCGAGATCCGCGTCCCGCGCGTGCGCGTGATCGGTCTCGACGGCGAGATGGTCGGCGTGCTCACGCGCGACGAAGCCATCGCGCTGGCCGAGGAATCGGGCGTCGACCTGGTTGAAATCCAGCCGACCGCGGATCCGCCGGTTTGCCGCATCATGGATTACGGCAAGTACAAGTTCGACCTGCAGAAGAAGGCGAACGCGGCCAAGAAGAAGCAGAAGATCGTCGAGATCAAGGAACTCAAGTTCCGCCCGACCACCGACGACGGCGACTACGTCATCAAGCTTCGCAACCTGCGCCGCTTCCTGGAAGAAGGCGACAAGGTCAAGGTCAACATCCGCTTCAAGGGCCGCGAAATGGCCCACCAGGAGCTGGGCATGGAAATGGCCAAGCGCATCGAGGCCGACCTGGCCGACGAAGTGGTCATCGAGCAGCGCCCCCGCCTGGAAGGCCGCCAGATGATCATGATGGTCGCCCCCAAGAAAAAATAACCCAATGATGTAGGAGGGCCTTCAGGCCCGATGCTCCCGTCGAAAAAGCATCGGGCCTGAAGGCCCTCCTACACAAACGATTGGTTTTGTTGCATAATTCGCGGCTCGCCGGCCTCCGGCGGGCACCCGGTGCGGCATCCGGGCCCGGTCCATCGGGCGAAGCCGTCATGGACACGTCATGGTTTCCCCAGGGAAACCAGAGACTTACAAGCCGACAAGGGCAGGACGGAAAGTGTGGCGCAAGCCACCGCCCAGGTCAGTAATAAACGAACCCAAGAAGGGACACCCATGGCCAAGATCAAGATCAAGACCCATCGCGCGGCCGCGAAGCGCTTCCGGAAGACCGCTTCCGGCAAGTTCAAGTGCGGCCACGCCAACCGTAGCCACATCCTCACCAAGAAGGCGACCAAGCGGAAGCGCAACCTGAGGCAGACCAACCACGTCTGCGCCTCGGATGCCGGCCGTCTGATGCGTCAATTGCCCTATCTCTGAGGAGGACTGAACCATGGCACGAGTCAAGCGTGGTGTTACGGCGCGCCGCCGGCACAAGAAAGTCATCAAGATGGCGAAGGGCTACTACAACGCCCGTCGCAAGGTCTTCCGCGTTGCCAAGCAGGCCGTCACCAAGGCCCTGCAGTACGCGTACATCGGCCGCAAGCAGAAGAAGCGCCAGTTCCGCAGCCTGTGGATCGTCCGCATCAACGCGGCGGCCCGCCTGCACGGCCTGAGCTACAGCCGCTTCATGAACGGCCTGCTGAAGGCGAACATCACCCTGGACCGCAAGGCCCTGGCTGACATCGCCATCCACGATCCCGCCGGTTTCGGCGCGATCGCCGAGCAGGCCAAGCGCGCTCTCGCGGCGTAAGGCCAAGCCCCGCGGCGGCATGCCGCCAGCGGGTGCGACCAAAGTGGGGAAGGGCGAGAGTCCTTCCCCATTTTTGTTTCCGGGCAATGCATTGAAGTGGACCTGCGAATGAGCGATCTCGACACCCTGACCCGATCGGCCCTGGCCGACATTGACGCCGCCGCCAGCCTGGACGCGCTGGACGCGCTGCGGGTGTCGCTGCTGGGCAAGGCCGGCAGCATCACCGGCCAGCTCAAGCAGCTGGGCGCCCTGGCGCCCGACCAGCGCAAGCTTGCCGGCGAAGCGGTGAATCGCGCCAAGGACGCCGTGGCCGAGGCCATCAACGTCCGCAAGGCCAGCCTCGAGCAGGCCGCGCTGGCCCAGCGCCTGGCCTCCGAGCGCATCGACGTCACGCTGCCCGGCCGCGGCGCGGAGGTCGGCAACCTGCACCCGGTGTCGCGCACGCTCGAACGCATCACCGACATCTTCGCCCGGCTGGGCTACCAGCTCGCCGACGGCCCGGAAATCGAAGACGATTTCCACAACTTCGAAGCCCTGAACTTCCCGCCGCACCACCCGGCGCGCGCGATGCACGACACCTTCTATTTCCCGCCCGACCAACAGGGCGAGGCGCGCCTGCTGCGCACCCACACCTCGGGCGTGCAGGTGCGCTTCATGCAGCGCGCCGTGGCGGAGAAAAGCGGCCCGCCGCTGCGCATGATCGCCGCGGGCAAGGTCTACCGCAGCGATTCCGACCAGACCCACACGCCGATGTTCCACCAGGTGGAAGGCCTGCTGGTGGACGAGACATCGAGCTTCGCCGACCTCAAGGGCACGCTGGCCGAGTTCGTGCGCGCGTTCTTCGAGCGCGACTTCGAGATGCGTTTCCGCCCGAGCTATTTCCCGTTCACCGAGCCCTCGGCCGAAGTGGACATCGCCTGGCAGCAGCCCGACGGCAGCACGCGCTGGCTGGAAGTGCTGGGCTGCGGCATGGTGCACCCGAATGTGCTGCGCTCGTGCGGCATTGACCCGGAGAAGTACACCGGCTTCGCCTTCGGCCTGGGCGTGGAGCGCTTCGCCATGCTGCGCTACGGCGTCAACGACCTGCGCAGCTTCTTCGAGAATGACGCGCGTTTCCTGAGGCAGTTCGCATGAAGTTCCCCGAAAGCTGGCTGCGCGAGCACGTCACCGTTTCCGCGTCGCGCGACGAACTGTCCGCGCGACTCACCGCCATCGGCCTGGAGGTCGAGGACGCGCAGGTGCTGGGCGAAGGCCTGGACGGCGTCGTGGTGGCGGAGATCCTCTCCTGCGAGAAACACCCCGAGGCCGACCGCCTGCAGGTGTGCCAGGTCGCCACCGGCGCCGGCACCGTGCAGATCGTCTGCGGCGCGCCCAACGCGCGCCCGGGCCTGAAGGCGCCGCTGGCCACCGTCGGCGCCTCGCTGCCGGGCGGCATCGCCATCAAGGCGGCCAAGCTGCGCGGCGTGGACTCGCAGGGCATGCTGTGCTCGGCGAAAGAGCTGGGCATTGACGCCGATGCGTCGGGCCTGCTGGAGCTGCCGGCCGACGCGCCGGTGGGTTCGCCGCTGGCTGCGTACCTGGGCCTGCCCGACGCCAGCTTCGAGCTCAAGCTCACGCCCAACCGCGCCGACTGCTTCAGCGTGCGCGGCGTGGCCTTCGACGTGGCCGCGGCGCTGTCGGCGCAGGTGAATGCGCTGGAAATCCCCGAAGCCGCCATCACCAGCCAGGCTTCGCTGGCGGTCGAACTGCAGGCCGGCGCCGATTGCCCGCGCTACTGCGGCCGCGTGATCGAAGGCGTGGACGCCGCCGCGCGTTCGCCGCTGTGGATGACCGAACGCCTCAAGCGCGCCGGCCTGCGCCCGATCAGCCCGCTGGTGGACATCACCAACTACGTGATGCTCGAACTCGGGCAGCCCATGCACGCGTTCGACGCCGACCGGCTGTCGGGTCCGGTGGGCGTGCGCCGCGGCCGCGCCGGCGAAACCCTCAAGCTGCTCGACGAACGCGATACCGCGCTCGACGACGGCTTCCTGGTCATCACCGACGGCGACCGCCCGGTGGCGCTGGCCGGCGTGATGGGCGGCTGGGACACGCGCGTCACCGACGCCACCACCCGCGTGTTCCTTGAAAGCGCACACTTCGCGCCGTCGGTCATCATCGGCCGCGCGCGCCGCATCGGCCTGCACACCGACGCTTCGCACCGCTTCGAACGCGGCGTGGATCCGCAGCTGCCGCGCTATGCGCTCGAGCGCGCCACCGCGCTGGTGCTGCAGGTGATGGGCGGCCGCGCCGGCGCCATCACCGAGGCCACGCGCCCCGAACACCTGCCGCAGCCGCAGGCCGTGGCCCTGCGCCGCGCGCGCCTGGCGCGGGTGCTGGGCATCACCGTGGCCGACGCCGAGGTCGAGCGCATCCTGCGCGCGCTGGGCATGCAGGTTGCGGCCACCGCCGACGGCTGGTCGGTGCTGCCGCCGACACGCCGCTTCGACATCGCCATCGAAGAAGACCTGATCGAAGAGGTCGCCCGCATCCACGGCTACGACGCCATCCCCACCAGCACGCCCGCCGGGCAGATCCGCCTGGCGGCGCCGGCCGAAGGGCGCGTGGCCGATGCCGTGCTGCGCCGCCAGCTCACCGGCCGCGATTACCTGGAAGCGATCAACTACGCCTTCGTGGACAGCGAGCTGCTGGCCGCCTGGCAGCTGCAGGAAGGCGCCGTGGCCCTGGCCAACCCGCTGAGCGGCGAACTGGGCGTCATGCGCACCTCGCTGCTGCCCGGCCTGGTGGCCGCCCTGGGCCGCAACCGCGCCCGCCAGCAGCCGCGCGTGCGCCTGTTCGAACTGGGCCGCGTGTTCCACCTCACCGGCGGCGCGCCGCTGGAAACCCCGCGCATCGCCGCGGTGGCCTGCGGCCGCCAGACCGCCGAGCAGTGGACCGCCGGCGACCGCGAAGTGGACTTCTTCGACCTCAAGGCCGACGTCGAGGCCCTGCTGGCCCTGGCCGACGCCACGGCCGAGTTCCGCCCCGACGCCAGCCCGTTCGGCCACCCGGGCCGCAGCGCCTCGGTCTGGCGCGACGGCCAGCGCATCGGCTGGGTCGGCCACCTGCACCCGGGCCTGGCCAAGGCCCTGGACCTGGACGGCGAGGTGGTGGGCTTCGAACTGGACCTGGCGCCGCTGGCCCAGCGCGCCGTGCCCCGGGCCAGCGAGCTGTCGCGCTACCCGTCCGTCCGCCGGGACATCGCGCTCGTCGTGCCGGAAACCACCCCCTGGGCGGCCCTCCGGGCCAGCCTGGAAACCGCCCTGGGCCCGCTGCTGCGCGAGGTCGTGCTGTTCGACCGCTACGTGGGCCCGGGCCTAGACAGCGGGTCAAAGAGTCTGGCTATGGGCTTGATTCTGCAGGACGTTTCCCGCACCCTAACTGACCGCGACGCCGACCAGGCCGTCGCCACCGCCCTCGAGGCGCTGGCCAAGGACTGCGGCGCGCGGTTGCGGTCATGATGGCCGCCGGCAACGGCGGGTTACAGGGGATGTTATGGCACTGACCAAGGCCGAAATGGCCGAACGTCTGTTCGAAGAAGTCGGGTTGAACAAGCGTGAGGCCAAGGAATTCGTTGACTCCTTCTTCGATGCGTTGAGGGAGGCGCTGGAGCGCGGGCAGCAGGTCAAGCTGTCGGGCTTCGGCAATTTCGACCTGCGCCAGAAGAACCAGCGGCCCGGCCGCAACCCCAAGACCGGCGAAGAGATCCCGATCTCCGCCCGCACCGTCGTGACCTTCCGTCCTGGCCAGAAGTTGAAGGAACGAGTGGAGGCTTATGCTGGATCCGGGCAGTAACCGAGAGCTTCCGCCGATCCCGGCCAAGCGCTACTTCACCATCGGTGAGGTGAGCGAACTGTGCGACGTGAAGCCGCACGTGCTGCGCTACTGGGAAACCGAGTTCACCAGCCTCAAGCCGGTGAAGCGGCGCGGCAACCGCCGCTACTACCAGCGCCACGACGTGCTGATGATCCGCCAGATCCGCGGCCTGCTGTACGAACAGGGCTACACCATCTCCGGCGCCCGCCAGCGCCTGGAAGGCGAGGCGGGCCGGGTGGAAACCAGCATGTCCGCGCAGATCGTCAAGCAGGTGCGCATGGAGCTGGAAGAAGTGCTGCAGCTGCTGCGGCGCTGACGTATACTGCACACCGAATCGGGGCGTAGCGCAGCCTGGTAGCGCACTAGCATGGGGTGCTAGGGGTCGTGAGTTCGAATCTCACCGTCCCGACCAATTCGAAACGCCGTTCCCCGCCCCACGGGACGGCAAAGAAAAAGCCCGCCAACCGGCGGGCTTTTTTGTGCGCGCTGCGCGGGCGCCCGGCTCAGCTGTCGAACAGCGCCGCGTCCAGCGCCAGCAGGTTGCCGCTGCCGCTGCGCATGGCCGCCGCGTGGCTCTGCGTGCGCGGCAGGATGCGCGCGAAGTAGAACCGCGCCGTCTCGCGCTTGGCGGTCTTGAAGTCGGCGCCGTGGCCGCCGGCGTCGGCCGCGGCAACGGCCTTGGCCCACCAGAACGCCAGCGCCACGTAGCCCGAGTAGAACAGATAGTCCACCGAGGCCGCGCCCACTTCGTCGGCGTTGGCCATGGCCTTCTTGCCCACTTCCATGGTCAGCTCGCCCCACTGCTTGGCGATCTCGGCCAGCGGCAGCACGAACTCGGTCATGGACGCGTCGGCCGCGTGCCGGGTGCAGAAGGCCTGGATCATCTTCAGGAACTGCTGCAGGCCCGCGCCCTGCAGCTGCATGGTCTTGCGGCCCAGCAGGTCGAGCGCCTGGATGCCGGTGGTGCCTTCGTAGATGGTGGTGATGCGGGCGTCGCGCGACAGCTGTTCCATGCCCCATTCGCGCACGTAGCCGTGGCCGCCGAAACACTGCATGGCGTGGTAAGTGCACTCGTTGCCCCACTCGGTCAGCAGGCCCTTCACGATGGGCGTGAGGAAGCCCAGCAGCACGTCGGCTTCCTTGCGCTCGGCTTCGTCCTTCGAGCGCTCCAGCACGTCCACCAGCGTGGCGGCGTGCAGGGCCAGCATGCGGCCGCCCTCGGCCAGCGCCTTGCAGGTGAGCAGCATGCGGCGGATGTCGGGGTGCACGATCAGCGGGTCGGCCGGCTTGTCGGGGAACTTGGCGCCCGACAGCGAGCGGCCCTGCAGGCGGTCGCGGGAATAGTCGAGCGCGTTCTGGAACGCGCGGTCAATCAGGGCCAGGCCCTGCAGGCCCACGGCCAGGCGCGCGGTGTTCATCATGGTGAACATCGCATTGAGGCCCTTGTTCGGCTGGCCGATCAAATAGCCCTGGGCGCCGTCGAAGTTCATCACGCAGGTGACCGAGCCGTGGATGCCCATCTTGTGTTCGATCGAGCCGCAGCGCACCGCATTGCGCTCGCCCACCGTGCCGTCGCGCGCCACCTGCACCTTGGGCACGATGAACAGCGAGATGCCCTTCACGCCCGCGGGCGCATCGGGAAGGCGCGCCAGCACCAGGTGGATGATGTTGGGGGTGAAGTCGTGCTCGCCGCCGGTGATGAAGATCTTGGTGCCGCTGACCTTGTACGAGCCGTCGGCCTGCGGTTCGGCCTTGGTCTTGAGCAGGCCCAGGTCGGAGCCGCAGTGCGGCTCGGTCAGGCACATGGTGCCGGTCCATTCGCCGGCGATGATCTTCTTGAGGAACACTTCCTGCTGCCAGGCTTCGCCGTGGTGCTTGAGCGCCTCGGTGGCGCCGTGCGACAGCAGCGGGTAGTTGCCCCAGCTGAGGTTGGCGGCATCAATCATTTCCTTCAGCGCCGCGCCGAAGCTTTCCGGCAGGTCCTGGCCGCCCATGGCCTCGGGCGCGGTGATGCCGGCCCAGCCGCCTTCGACGAACTGCGCGTAGGCCTCCCTGAAGCCCGGCGGCGTGGTGACCGCGCCGGTGGCCTTGTCGTGCACGCAGCCCACTTCGTCGCCCACGCCGTTGAGCGGCGCCAGCACGGTCTGGGTGAACTTGGCGGCTTCGTCCATCACCGCGTCCAGCAGGTCGCGCTGGGCGTGTTCGATGCCGAGCTTGGCGTACAGCTTGTCGGCTTCGATGACGTCGTACAGCGCGAACTTCATGTCGCGCACGGGGGCGGTGTAGCGGTTCATGCGGGGGCTTCCTCGGGGTTCAGCGCAGGATGCCGGCCAGGCCGGGCACCGGATCGAGCGCACTCTGGTATTCGAAGGGATGGTCGGTTTCGGGCTCGCTGCTGGCGATCCGGCCGGTGAGCTGGTAGCGCACGGCGCGGCGGCTGGCCAGCGCCTGGTCCACGGCGGCCCTGGGGCCGGCCGCGGGGGTGAACGCGTGCTGCACGAGTTCGTTCGAGCCCGGGCCCACGGTCAGGCCGGGATCGATGCTGATGCGGGTGGCCTCGACGCCGTTCACCGACAGCGTGGCCTCCAGGCGCGAGAAGCGCATCGGCAACGTGCTGAAGTTCTGGATGCGGACCTGGGCCACCCACTGGCCGTCGGGCTGCACGCGCAGCTCCTGCAGGCTGGCCTGGGGCGGGAAGATGCGCTTGGGCGGGCCGCTGGCGCAGCCGGCCACCAGGGCCAGCAGCAGGAGGGCGAGGGCGGCTTGGAGCTTGCGCATGGGCGGGGTTCCGATGGCGTTGGAAACCCGTCGAGGATACCAGCCCGTACGTTGCCGCGGCATCGTCAGCGCGGCGGCGACACCACGATCAGCTCGGCCAGGTCGTAGCCCATCATGCGGGCCCGGCCCTGGAGGTCTTCGAAGGTCTTGGCGTCCAGGGCCGGCTCGCGCGCCAGGATCCACAGGTACTCGCGGCCCGGTTCGCCGACGATGGCCCACCGGTAGTCCTCGTCCAGCGCGATCACCCAGTAGTCGGCCCAGACGAAGGGCAGGGCCGAGAGCCATCGCGGCGCGAAGCGCACCTGCAGCTTGGCCGGGTCGTCGCCCGATTTGCGGGCCGCGCCTTCGGACACCATGTTCACGCCGTCGGCGCGCACGCAGGCGTTGCGCACGGTCAGCGTGCCGTCCTCGCGCGGGGTGTAGGTGGCGGTGATGTCGCGGGCGCACTTGCGCTCGAAGTACATCGGCAGGCGGGCGATCTCGTGCCAGGTACCGGCGTAGCGGGCCAGGTCGAGTTCGGGCACGGCCTGCAGGGGCGGCTGGGCCAGGGCGGGGCGCTGAACAGCATCAGCAGCGGCAGGACCAGGTGGCGGACCATGGCTTGGCTCCGGTTATTCGGGGCCACAGGGTAGCGGCCGGGGCCATGCATGGTCCGTGAACCCGCGGTCAGCCGCCGGTCTTGTCCGCGCCCTGCATCTCGGCGGCCAGGCGGTCCTGGAAGGCCTCGAACTCCAGGCCCTGGTCGGCCGCCTCCTGGTGCGCGGCGGCGCGCAGCGTGGCCGAGAACACCAGGTCCACCTCGCGGCCCTCGCTGCGCAGCAGCGCCGCGGCGCGCTTGAGGATAGCCAGCACGTGCGCCGCGCTGTGCGAGGTGCCGGCGATCTTGCCGTCCAGCCCCAGCACCCACTCGTTGTCCTTGAACACGATGCCGCCCAGCAGCTTGCCGGCCTTGTCGCGCAGCTGCGCGTGCGGTTCGCCGAGCTTGCTGGCGGGGATGGCTTTGGCGGGGCGTTTGGGCATGGTCGGGTTCCGGTGCAGGAAAGCGCGGGCCCGGCGCAATGCGGGCGGTCGCCAGTGTAGCGCCCGCGTCGCGCTCGATTCAGTGGGCGCTGGCCAGGGATTCCGACTGGCTGATGATGCGCCCGTCCAGCGCGTCCACTACCACCGTGGGTTCAGTGGGCTCGCCCACGTCCTGAACCTGGGCGAAGAAGGTCACGATGAAGGCCAGGTGCGCTCGTCCGTCGTCGTCAACGTAGATCGATTTCACCGCGCTGAGGTCCTCGACCGTGAATTCCGCCGCGCGCTTGCCCAGGCTGGCCTGCGTTGCCAGCTGCGCGGCCCGGTCGCCGGCAATCCGGGCGGCAGTGGAAGGCACGTCGGCGGCAATGCCCTTCACCAGGTTGCCGAACATGGCGCGGATATTGCCCGCCGCGTCCTGGCTGACCACCAGGCCCGAGCCGAACACCGGCAGTCCGCGGAACCGCTGGCTGTAGCGGAAGTGCCGGCCACCTTCGACGATGGACTCACGGTCCACCGCGAGCGTCGACTCCGGGTCCATGCCCAGTATCCGCGCGTGGCGCGCCGGCGCCGCCATGGCTTGCGTGTTGCCGCCGACCGCGGTCGCGAAGTCGCGCTCCAGCTGCCGTGCGTCAAGCTTCTGGATATCCACGCGCGTGGCGGCGCCAGCGCTGCCTGCGATCAGCGCGGCGAGCAGCACCGCCGAGGAAATGCTGTTGCGGTAGGTCATGGGACATCCCGTCATGGACTCCGGAGCGATCTGCACCGGCGTGTGCGCAGCGTACTACAAGGGGATTCAAGCCTTCACGGATGGTCAGGTCCACAGCATTCGCATGAAGGGCTCCTGCTTGACCACACGCCGGACCGGGCCCATGTCGCGGATCACGTTGCCGTTGCGCAGGTCGTCCGCGTGCCGGCACATGAACTGCACGATCTCGGGATTGTCGGCGCGCTCCACCATCGCGCTGCGGCCGGTGCGGTCGTGGAAGTGGAAGTTCACCCCGTCGAACACCACCGCACTGCCGCCGAACAGGATGGCCAGCGGCGGCTTGAAGGTGGCGCCGCAGGCGGGGCACTCCATCAGCTCGGACTTGTGGCCGTACTGGGCGAAGTCGCACTGCGAGCAAGCCTGCAGCAGGCCGCCGGATTCGTAGAAGGGCGAGCGAAGCGGGTCGGGAATCGGCATGCGAGGGCTCCGGCGTGGCGTGGGCTTCAACGGCTTCAGCCGGCGTATGGCCCGGCGTGCAGCAAAACGCGGAGGCCAGCGTGGCCTCCTGGCTGAAGTCTGGAGGCGGGCTGGCTCATGGCGTGAGATTGGAGGATGTCGCCGACGCGCCAAACAAAACGCCCCGCCTGGCTGGGAGCGAGGCGGGGCGCGGTTTCGATATGGTGGCCGAGGACGGAATTGAACCGCCGACACGGGGATTTTCAAAGCGGCCCTAAGCCTAATTAAAACAGCCACTTACGGCGCTGGCCTGGTTCATGTGGACGCTTGGTTTGTCTCCAGTGTAGCCTGGGGTGGTACAACTGCTGCCCCTCCGTGGGGCTACCAGCCGAGTTCAGCAGAGAGAGTGCGTGTCGATTCAGATTGAATTTCGGCCCACTCAAGGCCCGGGCCATACCAAATGAGTCTTGAACGGGCGTCGCTACGACCACACAGATGAGTTCATCAATCGACTTGCCACCAAAGCATGTGTCCATCGGACCGCACCTCGGACTATTCGTGGGCGCGTTTGTTGGCTGGTTGGTCATGATGATAGCCAAGCAGCCCGTAAATGAGCCGGAGTCGCTGCTCGGCCGCATGCTGTCAGTTGTCTGCTCCTTGGTGCTCTGGTCACTATTTGCTGCGTTGATGCAACAAAAAGAAATCTGCGGTGGTGGCACGGTGGAACTAAGTGAAGCCGCGAAGCCACGAATGAAGCTTGTTCTTGCCGTTATCCTTCTTTTCTGGTTAGCCGCGTTGATTCTATACGCTGGTCAATGGTTTATTTCGAGTGGTGTGCTGACTGCCCTGCTCGGCGTGATATTCATCTCAGAATTGTGCTGGCGAGATCCACTTGTTCTGCTGAAATGGAACCAACGGCCGTGATGAATGACTGGAAAGGCTATGTCGCAGGGCTCGTTTACCTAGCCGCTATGATTTTTGGCGGATACGAGTTGCTACGGTGGGGAAATCGGGAGTTCCCAGAGCTCCTCTCTTGGGCTTTACCAGCCGTAGCCGCCGTATGGTTTTTTTCTGTTTTTGCTATCAAGGGGGCGATAGAGAGCATTGCTCAGTCCGCTCAACAATGGCTTGCCCCGCAGGCAGCTAGTATGCCGAGCGACTTGACGATGATGACTAGGCTGGACCTCATCAGCGAGCATTTATCAGCGGAGTCTGCGAGATCAGACATCGGCATTCAGTTAGCGAGATTGAATGTAGAGTCGCGCAGCAGGTTTGAGGATCTTTATCCGGACTTGATGCTGGTTGATTTGGTGGCTGCGGACGAATCTGGCTCCGTCGCTGAGCTGTCACAGGTCGATGCCCGCTTCAAACCACTCAAAGTGATTCTAGTGAAGGGGCGTGCCGCCAGCGCAGTTTCACCATCAGCCGGAATCCTAGACTCATCCACTCATGCAACGACTTGGTTCCCCGCGCCCTGGGGTCGGATTGACAGAAGTGAGAGGCTCGCAATTCAATGACCGAGAAGAAGTATCCCACAAGGTCCCAGTTTCTTCTTTGCGAAGATGTGCGCCTTGAGCTAAGTCAAAAAGTCACTTTGATCGGTGTTTTTGGCGGTGACGATCTACAGCTAAAGCAGAAAGTTCCTCGTGACAAGAAGGCTGCGCTGGATAGACTTGTTGTATATAGCCGATTCTTCGGCGGTGATGGCGAGTTTTTCGCCAGGGCCGAACTCCATACGCCGGACGGTCAAGTGCTGAAGCAAGACCTAGATGCGAGCGCGAAAACGAATAAAGGATCGGTCCACGCCATCGTGATTCAGTTTTCTCCCTTCGGCATACATGGTTTTGGAAATTACAAACTTGCGGTCTATCTCGATGATCAATCGTACGAATATGTATTCGAGCTCAAGGGCGAGTACGAGAGCTAAGTCAGGGCGTGGCGCATTGTTTTTTCGGAGCTGCCGCGTGTGGCCAATTCGCCTACTTCCGCCCCACGTGAGCATTTATCACGGTGAAGGCGTTTTGGGATCCTGAACCCAATAGCTGGGGCTCCGGCAGCGCAACGTGTCTTACCTGCGGTGGGACCAGGTGGACATGAGCCGTCGTGTGGCGTGGATCCATCCGGACGAGGCCAAGGCCGGCAGGGCCATTGGCGTTCCATTGAACGAGGACGCGCTCGACGTACTGCGTCGGCGTCTGGGAGGGCATCGGGAGTACGTGTTCGCCTACCAAGGCCAGCCCGTCGCCCGGTGTTCAACCAGGGCATGGAAGCAAGCGGTGGAAAGGGCGGGTCTCGACCCCGGCTTTCGTTGGCACGACCTGCGGCACACCTGGGCGTCCTGGCACGTCCAGAACGGTACGCCGCTGCAAGAGCTGATGGAGCTGGGAGGCTGGGCGAGCTACGAGATGGTGCTTCGGTACGCGCATTTGGCGGCCGATCACCTGCGGGGCGCGGCGAGCCGGATCGATGGCACGTTTTTGACACACAAACAAAAGCCGCAACTTGTGCGGCTTTCGTAAGTGCTTGAAGAATATGGTGGCCGAGGACGGAATTGAACCGCCGACACGGGGATTTTCAATCCTGTCAAACCCTTGACGGCTGATTACCGTTTATTGCCGTCAAGCCTTGTAAATAGGCTTTTCGTGCCGCAGCATGTACCGCGAAGGACGGCTAGTTTCGGTGGATTATGCTACCCCGGTGCTACCCCGGCTGTCCAAACGGAGGCTGCTGTGGTCGAGGTCATTTCATTCACGGAGGCGCGGCTGAGGGCGATTCGAGCTGCCGCTCGGCCAGGCCAACGCATCGAGTACCAGGACGCGGAGCAGAAGGCCCTGAGGCTTCGTCTCAGCGCCACGTCGGCAAGCTGGTATCTGTTCAAGCGGACCCCCGGCGGCCCCATGCGCCGACTGCTACTTGGGTCCGCCGATGACCTGAGCGTCGAGAAGGCCCGCAAAGAGGCCATCAAGGCGATCGCCAAGTTGATCGACGGACGGGACCCCTCCGCGGAGAAGCGTGCCAGGAAGGCCGCGGAAAAGCGCCAGAGCCTGACGCTGGCGCAGGGGTTGGCGATTTACCTGGAGGCGCGTGACTCGCTTCGTCCGGCAACTCGGACCACCTACGAGAGAGACATTCGGACCTCCTTCGGGGATTACCTAGACCGCCCGCTGGCTGACCTGACCCCGGAGCGAGTGCGGGAGCGCCACAAGCTACGAATGACTACGGGTGCGCGGGCATCGGCCCGAGTCGCCCACGCGCGCGACCGGAAGCGCATCACGGCCAGCCCGAGCCGCGCCGATGGTGCTGTGCGGGCGCTACGGGCGGTGATGAACTACCTGCGGGCCGAGCGTGACTTGGACCTCCCGGATGTGGCCCGGAAGATCACGGCGGACAAAAGCTGGGGCAACGTGGAGCGCCGCAAGCGCGCGCTGCTGGGGAAGCCGCTGGCCGAGTTCGTGACGGCGCTGGAGGCGATCCCCGACGACCTGCCGCCGGACCTGTCTGGGACACAGCGGGATTTGGTGATGCTGATTCTGGCGACAGGCCTGCGAATCAGCGCCGCCGCCGGCCTGCGATGGGATGAGGTGGATCTGAAGGCGGCCACCCTGACCATCCCGGCGTCGAGAATGAAGGGCAAACGGGATCACTCCTTGCCGCTGGGCCCGGCGATCCTGAATCGGCTGAAGGCCAGGAAGGCGGACCCGCGTGGCGTCGAATTCGTTTTCCCCGGTGCGTCCGGTGAAAAGCCGCTGGAGCGGCTGTCTGCGCGCTTCGTGGCCCGCCTGAAGGATTCCAGCGGGGAGCTGTTCGTATGGTCGCCCCACGACCTGCGCCGGACCGTGTTGACCATGCTGGAGGCAATGGACGTGAGCGCCTACGCGCTGAAGCGGATCGCAGCACATAGCGAGAAGGGCGACGTGACTGCGGGCTATCTGGCCGACGATGTGGAGCGCCTGCGCGGGCCAATTGAACGCCTGGAGAGGGCGATCCTGGGAGGAAAGGGCGACGTCGTTGAGCTTCGGGCTAGGAGGGCAGGGTGATGGACCAGGCGAAAGTTCTGAACGAAACGACCGAAGCATGGCGCGGCCTGTTCGCGAAGTTCGATGTCGAGGTTGGCAATTGGCCGATGCTGGCTTTGAAGTTGGCGATCGATGGCGGACACCTGAAGGCGCGCATCCCGAACGGACGCGTGCACGGTTCTCCGAAGGATCGCTTGCTGATTTGGGCGCGGGTCCAGAAAAAGCTCGACGCCAAGCCATGTCTCCCAATTTCGCGAGCCTGCCGCGAGGCCGGCGTAAGCAGGCCAGCGTACTACCGCGCCCGCGAGTGCGAATTCGTCCTTGAGTTCGAGAAGATCCGGGCGAAAGTTGGCCCGGACGTTTTCTGGGCGAGTTTCGACATCGAGCGCTGGAAAGCGGGTGCCAGGAGGATTGATGCAAAGGCACGCCGGCTAATGCAAGACCGGGTCAATTTGCAACCGACTTTGTTGGGCCTGGAAACGCCTCGACTGTCCCGATAACTGGCCTTCCTGTATTAACGGACAGTCCCCGATTCCATAGTCCGCCCCGGTAGGCCGCATTCAACGGCCATTAGGAGCAAGACATGGAATCCACCGCGCGACGACTGAGCGAGCGAGAGGCGGCCGGACACCTCGGCATTTCGGTCCGCACGCTTCAAGACTGGCGCCAGCGTCGAACGGGTCCGGCGTATTCGAAGATCGGGCGCCGGGTTGTCTACGACGTGATAGACCTGAACGCGTTCCTTGCCGCTGGGCGCGTTGTTCCGACGGCCGCGGACGTGGCGGCCTGAATTGAACGACTCGATGCCGACGAGGGCTGCCCGGTTGCAGGCCACTCATGGTCAGTCTCAACCTGCCGAGGCGCCCGCCCTGGCGAAACAGCCGAAGCTGAATCCGATCGCCGCTGCTGGCCTGCGTGAATACCGCATGTGCCCCGTGACGTACGCGGTCGAGCCTTTTCTGCCTCGGACGCTGGTGTTGCTCGGTGGGCACGGCGGCGTCGGCAAATCGAATCTCGCGCTGGCTCACGGCGCCTGTGCGGCCGCCGGGTATTCGATCGACGGCGCGAAGATGGCGCCGATTCGGGTGATTTTCGTGTCACTCGAAGATCCGTACACGCTCGTCCTGTTCCGACTGCGGAAAATCGTCGAGGCATACGGGCTTGACTATGGCCTGATCGAAAAGAACTTCATCATCCTGGACGGAACAGGTGGCGACTGTGCGCTGGCCGTCGAGTTCAGTGATGCGGGCGTGCGTCGAATCGTTCCGACCGACGTGATGGCCGAGATGCGGACCGCCTGCGATGGCGCTGATCTCATCATCATCGACAACGCCTCGGACGCGTTTGCGGCTAACGAGAATGACCGCCAGCTTGTGCGCGGATTTCTCCGGATGCTCACGCGCATCGCTCAGGACCTTCAGGCGTGCGTCGTGCTGCTGGTCCATATCGACAAGGCATCCGCCAAGCACGGCGGTCAGGGCCAGAGCTATTCGGGCTCGACCGCATGGCACAACACTGCCCGCGTCCGGTACGCCATTGTTCCATCCTCGGGTGGAATAGAGGTTCGGATGGAGAAGAACAACCTTGGCCCGATCTTGGATCCGATGTCGCTTCGCTGGGAGTCCGGAGGCGTCCTCGTGCCAGCCGGTGCCGCCGGATCCGATGAGAACGAAGGAATGAGCGGTCTGGACAACTCCGCGGTCATGGAAGCGATTCGCAGCCTGATCGAAGTCGGCGTGGGTATCCCAGCGGCCCGCACCGGCCCCAGCACAGCCTTGAGCGCCGTTCGCACGGTCCCTGAGTGCCCCACCTGGCTCAATGGCTCCCAGGGCGACAAGGCTCGCTTCTGGGCCGCCATCACCCGACTGGAGCGCATCGGTTGGATCCAGCGCGAGCTGGTTCGCACCTCCGACCGGAAAGAACGGGAGCGACTGACGTTGGGCCCGCAGTGTCCGGACAACTACCGGCAGCGCCGGAACTGGGCAGGGGGTGTTCCGTGACCGCGCCAATGCGCCAATCCGCGCCTATGCCTCATTGGCGCACATACGCGCAAGGCCGCCCTGTAGGGCGCGCCAAAGCGCAAAGGGGGTATGGGGGATATGGCGCGCGCATTCCGGGCCGTGGCATTGGCGCGGTTCGAAGGTGGCCAGCGTGACTGACCTCCTGACCTGGATCGTCCGTGCCCTAGGCGACGGCGCGCTGCAGCCCGGAACCGTCAACACGGTCCTGGTCGAACACGCCACTTCCTGCCGGCTCCTGTCCGGCGGCACTTGTAGCTGCATCCCCACTGTCACCCTAACCACGCCGGCCGGCATTCACAGCGTGGACCACCAAGACAACCTCGAAAAAGGCACGAAGCAATGACCACCGACAACGCCACCCTTGCAGCCGCTCTTTACGGCGCCAGCCCCACGCCAGCCGCACCCGCAGGCGCCCTGTACCCGTCCGCGCTCACTGCCGCGCCCACCGCAGCGCGGCCTCTTGGGGCCGGCCCAGAGCGCGCTCCAGCGCCGCACGACGACGCCGTTACTGCAGCGACACTGTTCGACGGGGGACTCGCGGGTGACTCGCCCGAGGCATACGGCGGGGCGGCTCTTTCGTCCGCTTTCGACTCCGTGGAATTCGAGGCTCGCTTCACCGGGGATGCTGAGGCAGTGGCCTTCTATGCCGAGGCGAGGCAACAGGCGGCCGGGCTGCTCATGGATTTGAGCGTACCGATGCCGGTCGCTAAGGAACTGACGGTCGCACTTGGGCAGTACATTTCGGAGCCACTATCCGATGACGCGATCGCTGCGATGAACGCGTCCACCGAGACAGAACTCCGCGCGGCCTGGGGCTCAGACTACGAAAAAAATGTCGCCCAGGCGCGCAGGGTCTACAAGACCTGCCTGGCAAGGATGCCGTCACTTTCTTCGTGCGTTGAAGCGGGAGCCGGTAGCGACCCGAAGTTCATCCGTGCCCTTTTCAATGCCGGGAAGCGCCTCGGATGATCGCAACCCCAGATCAAGCACGACGCCTGCTTTGCCCCTACCAGCGTGGCGCCGAAATGAGGGCGCTCGCCTGCCAGGCGCAAAATTGTATGGCTTGGAGGTGGGCTGACACGCATACGGCCCTGGGATTTTGCGGCGCCGCTGGCATCCCGGAAGTCCACAGGCTCCAGGCCGGCGATCGCCCTCTCCGCGATGGTCCGGTGCGAGGCGGGCGGACGGTGCTGTCACGCACCGAAAGAACGCTGGATCAGGGCGAGGCACCAACAACTCCGAAACCCAACGCGCTCGACCTCGCTGTGGCCCAAGCGCTGGCCGAGGATGCCGCTCGCGATGCGGCGGCTGGACGTTTCTAACGTGGTTGAGGAAAAAGAAATGGCAAAGGTCGGCAGAAAGCCCGGTACACCCAAGACCGGCGGGCGCCAGATGGGCACCCCGAACAGGGTTACGACGGATCTCCGAGAGCGCATCGCAGAGCGTCTTGGCCCGGACTTCTGCCCGGTCGTTGCCATGGCCGAGCTGGCGGTGTCCAAGGATCTGCCCGTCGAGCTGCGTCTGCGGGCGTTGGAGGCGGTCAGCCCCTACTTGTATGCGCGGCGGCGCCCGCAGCCTGGGCCCGAGGACGCGCTTGGCTTGGAAGCGCTAGTGGCGTCTGCGGTGTCGATTTCAGTCACCACCGGAGTCCCTGCCCCGGTTCCGCGCCCCGCACCAAGGCCGCAGGCCGCTCCTGAGCCGCTGCCGGCCATTACTGCTACGGCGGCACCTCCGCGGCCCCGCCCGCCGCTCAGGCTCGCCCTGGGCGACCAGCAAGGCCGAGTGCTGACCGATTACGAACTTTTCGACAACTGACAGAGAAAACGAAATGGCGACCAAGATCCAGCACCAAGAATTAACCCTGACCCGCGACGAAGTGGAGCGCGGCCGCGCTCAGGTCGCCGCTGAAGTGGACGCCGCTCAGGCAAGCCTGGATCAGGCAGCGTATTGGGCAGCGATCCACCACGCCCCGGAACACCGGGAAGCACTTGTGGCCGCTCAGCAACGCCTGCAGGCGCTTCGAAATGAACTCGACGGCCTAGCGGCAGTTTCACGGGAAGTCGCCCGCGTAGAACGCCGCGCTGGCCAGGAAGCCGCCATGGTGGAACTGGACGCGCTGGAGGCTCAGGCCACGCTTGCCATAAACGCGGTTCCCGAAGCCTACGAGAAAGCCAGCCAGATGCTCCAAGCGTTCGCCGACGCATTTCGCTCACTGCAGGAAACCAAGGAGGCCGCGCGCACCCTCATGATCCGCGCGAACCCTGGTGCTGTCCGACACACTGGCGCGCAGGAGTTGGAAGGTGCCGTCATGGCGATACGCGAGCAGATTCTGAAAGACTTCCGCGAATCTCTCTCGACTGCCGGCGTCATGGATCGCACCGACGAGCAGATCGCCTACAACGTTAACTGGAGCGTGGATTCGGCGCGCAGGACGGTCGCCCAGGGCATCCAGGAGGCCCGCGACCGACTGAACTCGGTAATGGCGGCGGCTTGAATCGAGCGCGGCCTAGGCGGACACTCGGGCATGAAACCATCGAATCCGCCTTTGCCGCCGAGCCAGCCGACACCCAGCGCGCCGGACCGAGTTGCTCTCTCGAAAGACGGCGAGGAGCCGGTCAGGCTGGGCCGGCTCGATGAGTTCGCCAGGATGCCTGAGATCCCGCCGGGTGCGACGGTGACGGTGCGCGTTGTGAACCGCTATCCGACGCCGGAGGAATCGCCACAGCCGGGCACGGTCGAGTCAGACCAGAAGCGGGCTAGCTGGCCAACGGTCGTTTCGCACTAGAGGCGTACTAGGCGGCCACGCCGGACGAGGATCAGGCAGAGGTAAGGGTGGTGGTGCGGTTCTGCCAACAAAAAGGCCCGCAGAAGCGGGCCTCAATAGTTGGTGGCGTGGGCGAACTTATGCTGCGCGCTTCGTCTCCGCTTGAGCGAGATCATGCGCAACAGAAGAAAACCAAGAGATGCCACGGACATCATCGCCCATTATGCGTAGCTTCGACTCGATGGCCGTTTGCAGCTCGCTTATCAGCTGATCTTTGACGGCCAGAAAGCCCGATTGGCTCAGGGCCCATTCGAACTTGTTCATATGCTTATCCTCTAGATGTGCCCGCAATTTCGGGGCTGTAGCAACCTGCGAACTGGTAGCGAGGGTTGATTTGCTACGCGGAGAAGTATAGAGGGGCGCGGCGTGTACTGACAACAACCCGTTGTCAAGTCCGTAAGTAACTGATTCATATAGAATTGTCTCGATATCCGGCTGAGTTTGTTGATCTGGAATTCAGGGAAAACCGGTCTAGACCGGCCTTCGGACGCCCAGCGCTGGACTCCGAATTCCGTTGAAATCTTTCCCATAGGCCGGAATTCCGAGGAATTCCCAGCCCGTCATTTCTTTCGAACAACAATCCAGTTGCCATGGCTGCTGACCGAGAACTTCTCCTCTAACCCATCTTTGCTAAACATAACTGCCATGACGCTAAGAGCGAATTCCTTATCTAACGGAATGGCGGTAAAAATCTTTAGCTCATTAGACGGATATTTATCGTAAGTCATCCCCAAACATCCGATGATCGCGTGCGCAGCGATAGCGGCAAGTTGAGGGTAGTTCGGCTCTCGATCAGCAACATTCAATTGAGGCTCAACATGCAAATCCATCATCTTTAGGTGCGGCGAGTCAGACTTGGGACGCGTGTGATTGACGACGAAAAGCGCCTTCGCATGCCCCTCGACATCAACAACCGCCGCCAGGCAACCGTCACCATCGCCGCGTTCCACTTCGCCATTGATGTGACGCTCGTAGTATTCGAGTGCGCTCGCGTAGTAGGGCTCGCTCACATTGCCTTCGAATTCTAGAAGTTGCGCTTCCCAGTTGGCTTTCGTTTTCTGGAACAGCTCTTGTTCTACCTTTTCGATAAAGCGCATCATTCAGAATCCCCTGTCAGGTGCGGTGACCACAGCTGGATTCTGCCGTATTCCTTGATCCTGCGGTGCCTTGGCCTATCTTGCCCCGAGCTATCGGCCGGCGGGGAGGTTCGGACTGCTTCCGGGGTAGGGCGAGCCTAGCGCTCCCGTGACGCCCCGGGTGTAGGAGATTCCCCCGGCGGCGATGAGAGTTCCCCCGCCAGCTTGCTTGCCTGGTCGAGCTGGAACCGGATCGCCTCTATCGTCCTTTCCACGGCCTCACGGTCGCCGGTCCCATCCGCGACCTGAGCCAGCGCCCGCCTCAAGCTGTCCGCCTGGCGCTCCACGGTGCGCCCAAGCGTCTGCGTCCACATATACCGATTGCGCCATTGGTTCATTGCCGGGATGGTCGCCGGTCTAAGGCGCACGGGCTGAGAAAGGCCCAACTGGCAGACCGCCGTGCTGACCTCACACATCTTGTCTGGCTTGCCCTTGGCAGATCAAACCCCACCCTGATGCTGGCGCAAGGCCAGTTAGAGGCCCAGCGTGTGCACGAAGAGCTATTGGCGCGGCGCGGGCGCAATACGGAGCTGATCCAGTTGCAGCCTGCCGCCTACCTCTGAGCCACGCGGCGGCGAGCTGGGTCGTACTCGATTAGCTTTGCGCAAAGTGTCAGTCGTTAAGCCGGTTGTTAGCGTTATCAGTACTGGATAGCCAATCTAACTTTTTAGCATCCAAGCCTTTGCCACCCTTCGCATTGGTATGCGCGTTGCCGCATGCCTTCGGCGCTTGGGTATTGCCACTAGCCAACAAGCCGTCCACCTTTGCCGCGACGAACGTGACGCGTGCCTGATTCCCTGCTCAGCGCTGCGAACTCTTCCAATTGATCTGTAGCGCCTTTCGGAGCAGTGAATGCAATTCCCCAAGAATTCAGGCCCACGTCACGCGGGTAAAGCATCGGTGCGCGTGCGAACCGCCGGCTTGCTGGCTGGGCTGCTGGCCCTGGGCCTGCCGCTGTCGGCATTGGCACAGGTGGACTACAACGCCGAGGACGCCAAGCGCATCAAGTCCGCAGAAGTGGTGGGCGCGCTGGGCGATGACCTGTTCGGCGAATCGGTCAATTTCTACACCGGCGCCACCTCGTTCCGGCATCTGGACCTGAGCATTCCCGGCAATGGCTCGCTGCCGATGCAGGTGGCGCGCTCGCGCGGCGTCGAGGACCTGGAAACAAAGCACAACCCGCTGGGCCGGGAGTTCGGTGACTGGGAGCTGGATCTGCCCTGGATCGGCGGCGTGTTCCTGGAGAACGTCGGCTGGGCCGTCAGCACGGGCAGCCCGTCCCTGCGTTGCAGCTCACCCACTTCGCAGCTCAGCGCCGCGCCGAAGGACTACAACAGCTTTCAGGCGTCGCGCTATTGGCAGGGCTACAGCGTCAATATCCCGGGCCAAGGCACCCAGCCGCTGCTTCGCAAGCTCTCCAACGACACCACGACGCCGACGGCAGGCGGCCCCTGGCGCTGGGAAACCAAGGGCCAGGTGCAGATTGCCTGCCTGTCGACGCTCAAGAATCCGCCGCTCACGGGCGCGGGCTATACGGGGGAAGGCTTCCTGGCCTTGGCGCCGGACGGCACCAAGTACTGGTTTGACTACCTCAAGGCTTCCCCCGCGCGCGAGATTAGAAAGAAGGCTCCCTACACACCACAGTATGGTTCGCCGCCCACGCTGATAGAACAGCGCAAGGAAATCCGGCTGTATGCGTCCCGGATCGAAGATCGGTTCGGCAACAGTGTCACCTTCCAGCGCACTAATGGCCTGCTTACCTCCATCAGCGCCAGCGACGGGCGTTCGATCAGCTTCACCTACAGCGCCGGCCGGATACAGACCGCCACGGACGGCCAGCGGACGATCGGCTACGGCTACGCGGCCACCGGCCACCTGTCCACGGTCACGCTCCCGGACCTGAGCCAATGGTCGATCCAACTGGCCGCTGCGGAGCCTGTGCATTACGACAGCACCGTCAACCACCCGCAGTTCCGCAACTGGGACCCGAATTCGCCCGAGTGCGGCTGGAAGCGCGTGTTAGCCAACAGCGCTGCCACGGGCACCATTACGCACCCGTCGGGCGCCGTGGGCACGTTCACGTTCCGCTACCAGCGCCATGTCCGCGCCAGCGTGCCCGACAGCCACTGCAGCTACGACAAGCTGCTGTCCCCGACCGGCATGCCGTCCGGGCTGGGTGAGCCGGATGAGGCCGACTGGGAGTTCCAGAGCTGGACGCCGCGGACCTTCGACGTGATCGCGGTGCGCAGCAAGGTCATCAGCGGCCCGGGCGTTGGCCCGCTGCAGTGGGACTACAGCTACGGCGCGGGCGAGGTGGCGGCCTACGACTACGGTTCGCACACCCGCTGGACCGAAGTGGTGGAACCCGGCAATCGGAAGCGGGTGTTCACTTTCGGCAACCGCTACGGCATCAGCGAGGGCCAGCTTCAGTCGCTGAAAACGTACGACGGCGCCACCCTGCTGGAGACCAAGGCCGAAACCTACGTGACTGCCGCCGAGGCGCCGTCCCACCCGTTTCAGCACAGGGTGGGCGAAGACACCAACTGGAACGGTGACACCTTCGCCAGTGAGTTCCAACGCCCGCTCAAGCGCAGCGTGATCACGCGCCAGGGCGTGGACTTCACGTGGGAGGCCCAGGAGTTCGATACGCGGGCACGCGTGGTCCGGGAGCGCAAGTTCAGCTCGCTGGGCTATTCGCGCTTCGAAGGCACGACGTACCAGGACTACAACAACCTGTGGGTGCTGGGTCAGGTGAGCCAAAAGACGTTGGTGACCTCCACCGGAACCGTGCTCGAAACTTTGGGCAGCACCGAGTTCGACCCGGCCACCGGCCTGCCGATCGTGTTTCGCGGCGTCAACGGATTGTTCCTGCAGCGTGTGACCTACAACGCGGACGGCACGCCCGCCACCGTGAAGGACGGCCGCGACCTCGTCACCACGCTGTCGAGCTGGTACCGCGGCGTACCGCGCAACATCCAGTTCGCCGATGGCACCACGCGCAGCGCCACGCTCAACACCGTGGGCTGGGTGACCAGCATGACGGACGAGAACGGGTACGCCACCAGCTACGGCTACGACGCGGCGGGGCGCATATCGCTGATGACGCCGCCCGGCGGCGACAGCGTCGCCTGGCTCGCGACCAGCAGCAGCTTCACGCGCGCCACGGCGGCGGCCTACGGTCTACCCGCAGGCCACTGGAAGCACCTGGTGACGCGCGGCAACTACCGCAAGGAAACGTTTTACGACGCCCTGTGGCGCCCGCGCATGACGCGCGAATACGACACGGCGAACGAAGCGGGCACCCGCCGCGTCAGCGTGGTGGCCTATGCACCGGGCGGCCAGACCAGCTTTGCTTCCTACCCTGCCACGGACGCGGCCTCCGTCAGCACCCTGCTGCAGGGTGTGTGGACCGAGTACGACGCGCTGGGCCGCGTGCAGTCCGTGTCGCAGGACTCCGAGCAGGGGCTGCTGACCACGCTCACCGAGTATCTCTCCGGGTTCGAGACGCGGGTCACCAATCCGCGCGGTCATCGGACCACCACGGCCTACCAGGTGTTCGACCAGCCCGATACCGGGGCGCCGGTCAACATCGCGGCGCCTGAAGGCGTTCTCACGGCTATCGCGCGCGACGACCTGGGCATGACGACCAGCGTCACGCGCTCAGGAAGCTGGGCGGGCTTTACGCCCACCGCCGTCCGCCGCTATGTCTACGACACCCACCGCCGCATGTGCAAACAGATCGAGCCCGAGACCGGCGCCACGGTGATGGGATACGACGCGGCCGGCAACCTCGCTTGGTCGGCGGCCGGCCTAGCGCTGCCCGCGACGGGGGGGGCCACGGTCTGCGACGACGCGCGCGCCGTGGCAAGCGGCTCCGGCCGCCGCGTCGACCGCAGCTACGACAGCCGCAACCGCCCGCTGACGCTGAGTTTCCCGGACGGCCGCGGCAACCAGACGTTTGCCTACACGCCCGATGGCCTCCCCAGCCAGGTCACGACCAACAACAGCGCCGGCGGCACGCCGGTGGTCAACACCTACAGCTACAACCGCCGCCGCATGCTCACGGCCGAGACCCTGGCCCAGCCCGGCTGGTACAGCTGGGGCATCGGCTATGGGTACGACGCGTCGGGCCACCTCGCCAGCCAGAGCTATCCCACGGGCCTGTCGGTCGGCTACGCGCCCAACGCCCTGGGCCAGGCCACACAGGCCGGCAGTTACGCCACCGGCGTGCAGTACTTCCCCAACGGCGCGATCAAACAGTTCACCTACGGCAACGGCATCGTCCACACGCTGACCCAGAACGCGCGCCAGCTGCCGCTGGCCAGCACCGACAGCGGCGGCGCGCTCAGCCAGCAGTACGCCTACGACCGCAACGGCAACGTCAGCAGCGTTACGGACAGCCTGGAAAGCGCCCGCAGCAAGACGATGAGCTACGACTCGCTGGACAGGCTGATCAGCGCCTCGTCCACGTCGTTCGGCGGCACCGGCACGCATCAGTTCGGGTACGACCCGCTGGACAACCTGCGCTCCTGGACCCTGGGCGGCGTGAAGGACCTGGCCAACTACGTGTACAGCGCCGAAAACCGACTCACCGAAGTGCGCAACAGCGCCGGCAACCTCGTTCACCAATTCAGCTACGACGTGCAGGGCAACATCACTAGCCGCAACACGGTGCCGCACGACTTCGACTTCGGCAACCGCCTGCGCGCCGTGCCCGGCATCGAGGACTACCGCTACGACGGCAGCGGCCGGCGCGTGCAGACCACCAAGGCGAGTGGCGCCCGCACGCTGTGGATGTACGCCCAGAATGGCCAGGTGCTGTTCTCGTCCAAGCTTCCAGCCGGCGGCGGGCAGACCACGCACGAGAACGTCTACCTGGGCGGAAGCCTTGTCGCGACCATCGACCACAACTGGCCCAGCAACTCCATCATCGCCACGAAGTACCAGCACACCGACGCCCTCGGCAGTCCGGTGGCCGTGAGCAACGAATCAGGCGTCGTGCTGGCTGGAGAGCGCACGAACTACGATCCCTATGGCGGCGCCATCGGCAAGGTGGTCGACGGCATCGGCTACACCGGCCACGTGATGGACTCGGCGACGGGGCTGACGTACATGCAGCAGCGCTACTACGACCAGGGCGTGGGGCGGTTCCTGAGCGTGGATCCGATTGGTGTTGACGCCAATAGCGGAGCTCTATTCAACCGATATGTGTACGCGGCTGCAAATCCCTACAGATACTTTGACCCGGATGGGAGATGCACTGGCTCCCGAATTACTAATGCAGATGGGACCTGTAGGAGTACCGGTGAGAACACGACCATGGACACTGTGGGGAGCAAGAAGGGATCAAGTGCGCGTGACGTTTCGGTTCCTGAAAAAGTAATGATTGAGGCCAGCGGCTACGCTACGATGGGAGACGCTGCCGATGCCGCTGAAAAAGCTTACTTGCAAGACGATAAAAAGAAGAAGAAGGATAGTGAACTTCAGTTAGGACTCGTGGAAATTTCGGATGGTAACTGGGGCTACTTAACGCCGGGCTGGGGTCCGGAGAACGCCACTCGAGTCAACCTCTCCCCGCTACTCAAAGCGTATCTTGACGCAGGATTAACCTGGGACGCTTGGATGCACAGTCATTTCGATTCCCAACAAAACTTCTCTGCTACCGATTTTGCGTTTGTCTGGGGGAGAACTCGGCCCTTGGTGCTTGCAAATCGAAACGGGGAAGTGCGAATTCTCACTGACAGTTATCTGAAGAAGGAGCTGAGAAAGCTGCCGTTTAAGGAAAGAAGTGGCAAGCTTGGTGCGCTACAAAAATTGTACGAGACCACTGGACTTCCCGGGGAAGAACTATGAAGGGTACTTTTTGCGCTCTATTGGTAATTTTCGCGGGGGGTTGTGCGAGTGCCCCGCCTGCACTTGTCGATCAACTCTCGGCACCTGATCTCGTGATGCCGGATGAAGCTTGCTTTCGAGAGTGGGATCCCATCATGGAAGAGTGGTTCGCCCGCCAAGGTGGCATGAGCGGAAGCACTGCATCCATCCGAAAAGCAATTTCCGGGGACTCCTCGTCCCGATTCTCGCGTTTGGTGCAGATGGTATGGGCTGCACAGAATTCTCTCGATTCTGACGCTTCGGAAGTGCCTCAGGAAAAAATTTACGAGATCTTCAGCGACGCAGTCGCTCGTGAGTTAAAGACAGATGTGAGCGCAGACTGCACGTCAATCATTTGGATCAAGCCTCTGCTGGTGGAGACGCCAGGGGCATTTGTGTCAGGCGCGAAGAGTCATCTGTTGGCCGAGGCGCCGCCATCCGCACGCGTAGACGACCGCGCGTTCTCCAATTGGCTCACGCGCGCGATCATGCAACGAGGAAGTGACTAGGCATCCCGCCGAAGTTCAGACGAAGCCGCTTCTGGAGAAGTCCGGGCGATTGGTTCGCCCAGACGCGCCAGTACTGCAAGTCCACTGCCACATACCGGACCAGCCCCGCCGGCAGCATCAGGTCGAGCGCGTCATCCAATCGCTCGCGTAGAACGCCGCGGGCTGCAGGTGAGTTGATGTTTTCCAGTAGGCCTCGGCGTCGGGGCTGACAAGGCTGTCCTGGCAGCGATACCAAGGGTGCCAAGGAAAAGGGCTGAAAACGCTGCTACCCCGGTGCTACCCCGGCCAGAAACAGCACACCCCAACGAAAACGCCCCGCCAGGCTGGGAGCCAAGCGGGGCGCGGTTTTTGATATGGTGGCCGAGGACGGAATTGAACCGCCGACACGGGGATTTTCAATCCCCTGCTCTACCAACTGAGCTACTCGGCCAGAATCTGGCTGGAACGCGCATCCGGCCGGGCCGGTACGAGCGCGAGATGATAACGGACGCGGGCCCGGCGAGGCAAGCCGCCGGGTCTGGACGCCGGATGGGCCGCGCCGCGCCGGGCGCTGCGTAAATTCCCGATGAATGCCGGTACGGCGGCCTATGGGCCGGCGCGAGGCGCAGGGGTAGGGTGGGGCATGGTCCGATCGGGGCCCCAACCGGAGTGTCGCCATGTCCCCCCGTCTTGCCCTCATCTCCCTGACGGCTGCCTGTGCCCTGGCCGCCGGCCCCGTGCTGGCCATCAACAATGCCGCCGACGACGCCAAGGACGCCGCCCGCCTGGAAGCGGCGCGCGCCAACGCCGGTGAGCCGGTGAAGCACGTGCGCTTCCTTCGCCCCGTGCATCGCTACGAGGTGGTCGGCGGAACCTCGCTGCTGATCTGGGAAACCACGTCCAAGGCCTGGCTGGTGGAAGTCCGCCCCGGCGAGGCCTGCCAGGCGCGCGACCTCGACCAGGGCTGGGCCATCGGCCTGGAGGCCGCCTATGACACCATGAACACCAGCAATGGCTACGTGGTGGGCCAGCACAACATGCGCTGCCGCATCACCGAAATCCGCGAAGTGAACGTGCCGGCCATGCGCGATGCCGAACGCGGCGGCGCCGCGGTCGCCCAGGGCTGATCGCCCCGCGGTGGCCGGGCAGGGCCCGCGCTCCGGCGCGGGCCTTTGCTTTTCAGGCTTCCGGCGGCACGTAGCCCGCGGGCTTCTCGGCGCCGTCGCCGAACAGGAATTTCTCCATCTCGCCCTCCAGGAACACCCGGTGCTTGGGGTCCATGGGCGAGAGGCGGTTTTCGTTGATCAGCATGGTCTGGTGCGCCAGCCACTGCTGCCAGGCCTCGCGGCTGATCTCGCTGAACACGCGCTTGCCCAGCGCGCCGGGCCAGGGCACGAAGGCCAGGCCTTCGGCTTCGCGCTGGAGTTTGTGGCAGTGCACGGTGCGGGTCATGGCGTCAGGGTTCCCAGTAGTTTCTTGACGGGCGCGGGCAGGCCCACGTCGGCGAGTTGGTCGAAGGGCTGCCAGCGATGGTCGTCGTGCAGCGCCACGCCGGGTTCGGCGATGCGCCAGCCCAGCGGTTCGATGTGCAGGCGGTAGTGGCTGAAGGTGTGTTCGATCAGCGGCAGCGATTGTGCGGCGTCGAAATCGGCGCCGGCGTGGCGGCTGACGAAGGCGCGCGCCTCGTCGTGGTCGCCCGCTTCGGGCAGCGACCACAGGCCCGACCAGATGCCGGTGGCCGGGCGCCGCGCCAGCAGCACGTGGCCGCGCGAATCGCGCATCAGCAGCATCAGCGTGCGGCGCTCGGGCAGCGGCTTGCCGGGCTTGGCTTCCGGCAGCTGTTCCACCAGGCCTTCGCGGCGCGCCACGCAGGCGTCCTGCAGCGGGCACAGCACGCAGGCCGGGTCGTGGCGCGTGCACAGGGTGGCGCCGAAATCCATGATGGCCTGGGTGTAGTCGGCCAGCCGCGCCTGCGGAAGATGTTCTTCGGCAATCGCCCACAGCTGCTTTTCCACCGCGCTGCCGCCGGGCCAGCCGCCGATGCCGTGGAAGCGGCACAGCGTGCGCTTCACGTTGCCGTCCAGGATGGGGAAGCGAAGCCCGTGCGCCTGCGCCAGGATCGCGCCCGCCGTGCTGCGGCCGATGCCGGGCAGGGCGGTGAGTTCATCGAGGTCGCGCGGCAGGTCGCCGCCGTGTTTTTCCACGCACACCTGCGCGGCCTTGTGCAGGTTGCGGGCGCGGGCGTAGTAGCCCAGGCCGGCCCACAGCGCGTGCACCTGGTCGCTGTGCGCGGCGGCCAGGTCGGGCAGGGTGGGCAGCGCGTCCAGGAAGCGCGCGTAGTACGGGATCACCGTCTGCACCTGGGTCTGCTGCAGCATGATTTCCGACAGCCACACGCGGTACGGCGTGCGCGGGTGCTGCCAGGGCAGATCGTGGCGGCCGTCGCGGTCGAACCAGGCCAGCAGGGTGTCGGCGAATGCGCTCACGGCCGGGGCTCGGCGGCGGGCGGTGCCTCGGCTTCGTCCGGCGCGTCTTGTTCGATCTGGATGCTGACGCCTTCCAGCGTGGCGCCGGACACTTCCAGGCTGGGCGTGGACAGCGTGCCCACCAGCGGCGGCAGCGGCGCCGCATCGGCGGCGTCCAGCCAGCCGGTGATCTCGTCCACCACGAAGCGGCCTTCGAAGCGGGTCTCATCGCGCGCAACGGTCAGCGCTACCGGCGCGCTGAAATCGCCCGCGCCTTCGTAGGCCACGGTGTAGGCCAACGGCGAAGTGGACGCCGACATGGGCGCCGGCAGCACCGGCCAGGCTTCGGGCCACTGCTTTATGTTTCCCTGCAGCCCGATGCGCGTGGGTTCGCCGAAGCTCGCCTGGCCCTTCGCATCCAGGTCGGGCACGGGAGACTTCGAGGCCAGCGTGAGCGCGGCGATGGCCAGCTGCGTGCTGTCGCCGCTGGCGTCCAGGCGCCCGTCGCTGGCCAGGGTACAGGGCACGTCCAGCGAGTCGCTGCGAAGCCGCCCCTTGCCCGCGAACTCGAAGTCCGAAGCCAGGCCGGCGGTCGCCAGGCTGGCGGTGAAACCGAAGTCCAGGGTCGTTGCCGCCTGGGTGAACACGCCCTCGGCCGCGATGTCCGCGGGGCTGCCTTCGCGCAATGCGGGCAGCTCCAGCCGCAGTGCATCCACCCGCCAGCCGCCGCCGATCACGCTGCCGCCTTCAACCTGCAGGCCATTGGTGAGCGTGGGCAGTTCGAACGGCGCTTCGGGCCGCGTGGCCTGCCAGTCGGCCAGCGCGGCCAGTCTGAGCACGGGCCGCTGCAGCGCGATGCGCGTGATCACCAGCGAACCGCCGCCGGTGAGGGTGTCCCAAGGCAGCGAGATTTCCGCGCGCGCGGCAGTGAGCAGCGGTGCGGCGGCGCCGGGCTGGCGAACGGTGAGTTTTGGCAGCACCAGCCTCGGCTCCGGCCGCAGCGCGTACTCGGGCGTGCCGTCGATGGTGAGTTCAAGCCCGAGCGCGGCACCGGCGCGGGCGAGCACGGTGGCGGTGAGCCGCGTGGGCTCCAGCTGGCGGTCCACCCACCAGGCGCCGAAGGCCAGCAGCGCGGCCAGCACCGCAAGGTAAAAGGGCCAGCGGCGCTTGCGCGGCGCGTCCGCCACTCAGGCCCCGAGCGTGCCGGGCAGCAGCGCGTCCACGAAGCCCTCGGGGTCGAACACGCGCAGGTCTTCGGTTTTCTCGCCCAGGCCGATGAAGCGGATCGGGATGCCGAACTCGCGCGCCAGCGCGAACACCACGCCGCCCTTGGCGGTGCCGTCGAGCTTGGTCACCACCAGGCCCGTCACCTGCACCGCGGCATGGAACTGGCGCAGCTGGTTGAGCGCGTTCTGGCCGGTGGTGCCGTCGATGACCAGCAGCACTTCGTGCGGTGCGCGCGGGTCCACCTTGGTGATGACGCGGCGGATCTTGCCCAGCTCCGCCATCAGGCCCTGCTGGGTGTGCAGCCGGCCGGCGGTGTCGGCAATCAGGATGTCCATGCCGCGCGCCTTCGCCGCCTGGATGCCGTCGAAGGCCACCGACGCCGCATCGGCATTCTGCCCCTGTGCCACCACGGCCACGTTGTTGCGCTCGCCCCACACCTGCAGCTGCTGCACGGCGGCGGCGCGGAAGGTGTCGCCCGCGGCCAGCATCAGGCTGTGACCGTCTTGCTGGAAGCGGTGCGCCAGCTTGCCGATGGTGGTGGTCTTGCCCACGCCGTTCACGCCCACGGTGAGGATGACGAAGGGCTTGGCGGCTTCGTCCACCACCAGCGGCTTGGCCACGGGCTTGAGGATGGCCAGCAGGTCGTTGCGCAGCGCGCCGAGCAGGGCCTGGGCGTCGGCGAACTCGCGCGCCTTCATGCGCTTGCGCAGCCGCTCGATGATCTCGGTGGTGGCGGGCATGCCGACGTCGGCGCTGACCAGCGCCGTTTCCACTTCGTCCAGCAGGTCCTCGTCGAGCTTGGGGTTGCGGGAGAAAAGCCCGCCCAGGCTGCGCGCGAACAGGCTGCCGCCAAGCGTGCCGCGCATGGCCTCGCGGCCTTCGGCGCGCTCGATCTCGGCGCGTGCGGCCTTTTCTTCCTGGTGCGTGGTGAAAGCGCGCGCCAAGTCGTCGGGGCTGAACCCGGTGCGTGCGGGGGCCTCGGCGGGCTTGGCCGGCGGGGTCTTCTCGGGCTTTTTCTTCAGGAAATCGAACATCGCGCTGCTTTCGCGGACAATGGGGCGATGTTACCACCCGGCCCCCGGACTCCCCGATGAACCAGCGCCCGACCGGCTCCGTCCGCATCATCGCCGGCCACCTGCGCGGCTCGAAGCTGCCGGTGCCCGACCGCCCGGGCCTGCGCCCCACCAGCGACCGGGTCCGCGAAACCCTGTTCAACTGGCTGCAGGACAAGGTGCCGGGGGCGCGCGTGCTGGACCTGTTCGCCGGCACCGGGGCGCTGGGCCTGGAGGCCGCCTCGCGCGGCGCGGCGTCGGTGGTGCTGGTGGAGCGCGACCCGGGCCTGGCCGAGGCGCTGCGGGGCCACGTGGCCCGGTTCAAGCTCGACGGCGCCCGGGTGGTGCAGGCCGACGCCCTGGCCTGGCTGTCCGGGCCGCCCGCGGGCCAGTTCGACCTGGCGTTCCTGGACCCGCCCTTCGACGGCGCGCTGTGGGAGCCGGCGGCCCGGGCGCTCGAGCCCTGGCTGGCGCCGGGCGCCTGGATCTACGTCGAAGGCCCGCTGCGCCTGCAGGCCGCCTGGCCACCCGGCTGGCGCCTGCACCGCGAGGGGCAAACCCGCGAGGTCCGCTTCACGTTGTTCCAGTCCCGAAACGGCCAAGCCGCGGAAACCGCTGATACACTCCGTGAAGAATCCACACCGCAGGTCCAACCCACGGCATGAGCCTGGCCCGAAACCGTGTCGCGCTGTATCCCGGCACCTTCGACCCCATCACCAACGGCCACATCGACCTGGTGGCCCGCGCGTCCACGCTGTTCGAGAAGGTGGTGGTGGGCGTGGCCGAAAGCCCCGGCAAGGGCCCGGCCCTGCCGCTGGCCGAGCGCGTCGAGCTGTGCCGCATCGCGCTGGCCGGCTTCGCGAACGTGGAAGTGCAGGGCTTCAACTCGCTGCTCGCGCACTTCGTGCACGAAGTGGACGCCGGGGTCCTGCTGCGCGGCCTGCGCGCGGTGTCCGATTTCGAATACGAATTCCAGCTGGCCAGCATGAACCGGCACCTGATCCCCGACGTCGAGACCCTGTTCCTGACGCCGGCCGAACAGCACAGCTTCATTTCTTCCAGCCTGGTGCGAGAGGTTGCCCGCCTTGGCGGCGACGTGTCCGGGTTCGTGCACCCGGCCGTTGCCCAGGCCCTGTCCACCCGATGGAAGCGTTCCTGAGACCCACTCACAAAAGAGGTATCGCCATGAACCGCGTTTTTGCCCCGCTCGCCATCCTGCTCTCGCTGTTCCTGCTGTCCGGCTGCAAGAAGGCCGAAGAAGCCGCCCCGGTCGAAGCCCCGCTGGTGGCGCCCACCGGCAATGACGACGCCGCCTGGAAGGAATACCTGGGCCGCGTGGTGAACGCCAACCAGGCCGGCGTCACCGACCGCATCTTCCCGTACTACCTGCCCAACAACAGCAGCGAGCCGGCCGAAGGCGACCAGGACGGCAAGACCCAGTACGACCGCCAGCTCGAGAACGTCACCACGGTGGTCCAGCGCACGGTGCTGCCGGGCAACATGCTGGCCTTCGGTTCGCCCGACAGCACGAAGATGGCCGACCTGATCGTGGCCGCCTTCGCCAACCCCGACCCGAATGCGCTCAAGGGTTCGCAGGTGCTGTTCATCGGCAGCCCGGCCGACCAGGCCCGCGTGCAGGCGGCGGTGGAAGCCGCCGGCGGCAAGTTCGTCTTCGTCGAAGCCAAGTGAGTCCCGGCATGCGCCCCGGCCCGGTGCCGGGGCGCATGCGCCGTCCATGTCACTCCTGATCAACCAGCTCTGCATCAACTGCGACGTCTGCGCCCCGGCCTGTCCCAACGACGCCATCAGCCAGGGCGAGACCATCTACGTGATTGACCCGCGCCGCTGCACCGAGTGCGTCGGCCACCATGACGAACCCCAGTGCGTGGTCGTCTGCCCCGTCGAGTGCATTGACCTCGACCTGGCCCATCCCGAGTCCCGCGAACAGCTGTTCGCCAAATACCTGAACCTGCAGCAGGAGCCCGCCGCGTGATCCGTTCCCTTTTGCTGGGCTTGCTGCTGCTGGCGCCCGCTGCGTTTGCCGACGCGCCCGCCCCGGCGAAGACGCCGCGCCAGGCCGCCATCGCCAGCGCCAACGCCTACGCCACCGACGCCGGCATGGAAGTGCTGGCCAAGGGCGGCAATGCCTTCGACGCCGCCATCGCCGTCAGCGCCACGCTGGGCCTGGTGGAGCCGGAAAGTTCGGGTCTGGGCGGCGGCGGCTTCCTGCTGCTGCACGTGGCCGGGGAAGGCCGCGACGTGTTCGTGGATGCGCGCGAGCGTGCGCCGCTGGCCGCCACCCGCGACATGTTCCTGGACGCGCAGGGCAACGCCAACCGCAGGCTGTCGGTGGACGGTGCGCTGGCTGCGGGCATTCCCGGCACGCCGGCGGCGCTGCAGCACCTGGCCAGCCGCTACGGCCGGCTGCCGCTGTCGCAGTCGCTGGCGCCGGCCATCCGCCTGGCGCGCGAGGGCTGGAAGTTCGGACCCAAGAACGCCGCCATGCTGGGCTTCCGCCGCGACGCCATCGCCGGCAACAAGGCCGCGGCGGCGCTGTTCCTGCGCGGCGGCCAGGTGCCGGCGCAGGGCACGCTGATGCGCAACGAAGACTACGCGCGCACGCTGGAGCTGATCGCGCGCAGCGGCGCCGACGGCTTCTACCGCGGCGCCTACGCCAGGAAGCTGGTGGCCGGCGTGCGCAAGGCCGGCGGCATCTGGAGCGAACGCGACCTGGCCGAGTACCGCGTGGTGGAGCGCGAACCCATCCGCATCCGCCACCGCGGCTTCGACATCGTCACCGCGCCGCCGCCGTCGTCGGGTGGCGTGGCGCTGGCCACCATCCTCAACATCCTGGACGGCTACGACTACACCCGGCTTGATCGCACCGCGCGCAGCCACCTGGTGGTCGAGTCCATGCGCCGGGCCTACCGCGACCGCGCCATTTACCTGGGCGACCCGGACTTCGTGCCGGTGCCCGTGCCGCTGCTGGCGGGCAAGGACTACGCCGCCGGCCTGCGCGCGGGCATCAACACCGAACGCGCCACGCCCAGCGACATGCTGCCGGGCGTCACCGCGGCGCCCTCGCGCCCGGACACCACGCACTTCTCGATCATTGACGCCGAGGGCAACCTGGCCGCGGTCACGCAGACGGTGAACCTGCCCTACGGCAACTCGCTGGTGGTGCCGGGCACGGGCTTCCTGCTCAACAACGAGATGGACGATTTCTCGGTGAAGCCGGGCGTGCCCAACGCCTTCGGCCTGGTGGGCGAGGACGCCAACGCCATCGCGCCGGGCAAGCGCCCGCTGTCGTCCATGACGCCCACCTTCCTGTTGGGCCACGACCGCGTGGCCGTGCTGGGCACGCCGGGCGGCAGCCGCATCGTCACCATGGTGCTGCTGGGCCTGTTCGAGCTGATGGACGGCAAGGGCGCGCAGGCCACGGCCGACGCGCCGCGCTTCCACCACCAGTACCTGCCCGACCAGCTGTCGGCCGAACCCGGGGCGTTCAGCGCCGGGGAGATCGCGGCGCTGAAGGCCCGCGGCCACGACGTCGCCGTGGGCGACCGCAGCTGGGGCAATATGCAGGTGGTGCTCTGGAACCGCGCCACCGGCGAAGTCGAAGCCGGCACCGACGGCCGCTGGAAGGGCGTGGGCAAGGGCTCGTCCACCGATTCGGGTTCGATCTACCGCTAGGAGAACCGCATGAAGCTCTGGTCGATCATGGGAAACTCGCAGCGCCTGGACGGCGGCGCGATGTTCGGCAACGCGCCGCGGGCGATGTGGGCCAGGTGGCTGCCGCCGGACGAACACAACCGCATCCCGCTGGCCTGCCGCGCGCTGCTGGCCAGCCCGCTCAACGGCAAGGTGGTGCTGTTCGAAACCGGCATCGGCGCCTTCTTCGACCCCAAGATGCGCGAGCGCTTCGGCGTGGTGGAGGAAAACCACGTGCTGCTCGAGTCGCTGGCCCAGGCGGGCTTCTCGCACGAGGACGTGGACGTGGTGGTGCTCAGCCACCTGCACTTCGACCACGCCGGCGGCCTGCTGGCGCCGTGGCGCGAGGGCGAGGCGCCGTCGCTGCTGTTCCCCAACGCCACCTTCGTGGTGGGCGCCGAGCACTGGCAGCGCGCACGCCATCCGCACCCGCGCGACCGCGCCAGCTTCATCCCCGAACTGGCCGCGCTGCTGGAAGCCAGCGGGCGGCTGGAAGTGGTGCAGGGCGACCACTGCCGCGCGCTGGGCGACAGCGTGCGCTTCCACTTCAGCCAGGGCCACACGCCGGGCCTGATGCTGGCGGAAATCGTCGGCACGCCCGACGCGCACGGCCGCCCGCACGGCGGGCTGGTGTTCTGCGCCGACCTGATACCGGGGCGGCCCTGGGTGCACGTGCCCATCACCATGGGCTACGACCGCTACCCCGAGATGCTGATTGACGAGAAGCGCGCCTTCCTGGACGACAAGCTCGACCGCAACGTGCACCTGTACTTCACCCACGACCCGGGCTGCGCGCTGGCGCAGGTGACCCGGGACGAGAAAGGCAAGTTTGGAACCACCCACGAAGTCGCCGAGCTTTCGGCGCGATCCCTGGCCGCCTGAGGAGAACACCATGCGCAAGACCCTGATGATTGCCCTGCTGGCGCTGTCGCCCGCCGCCTTCGCCACCCAGTACGGCGAGCCCATGCCCGCCGGCGACACCATCGCCATCGCCGACGCCGCCGCCAACCCGGAAGCGCACGCCGGCAAGGCCCAGCGCTTCACCGGCCGCATCACCCAGGTCTGCCAGAAGAAGGGCTGCTGGGTGGTGCTGGAACAGGACGGCCAGTCGGCGCGCGTGATGGCCAAGGACCACGGCTTCGCCGTGCCCAAGGACGCCAGCGGCCAGGCCGTCGCCTACGGCGTGCTGGAAGCCGAGCCGATCACCGAAGAACACGCCAGGCACCTGGTGGAGGACGACGGCGCCAAGGCGCCGGCCGAGAAGGAGCTGCGCATCGTCGCCACGTCCATCGAGATCATCGACTGAGCCGGCGCGCCGCCGCCGCGCGCGGCGCACTGTCATTGTCCTGAGACATTCCACTGCTTCACTGCGGGGCCTCCCGCCGGGGTCCCCGCATGAACGCCGATTCGAACACGATGGTTTCCCGCCGCCGCCTGCTCAAGGCCGGCGGCCTGGGACTGGGCGCGGCCGCGCTGGGCCTGAGCCCGATGGGCAAGCTGCTGGCGCATGCCGGCGAGCGCAGCCTGGCGCACCCGGGCTACGGCGCGCTCAAGCCGGTGCGCGACCTCTACACCGGCCTGCCGCTGCTCAAGCTGCCCGAAGGCTTCAGCTACCGCAGCTTCGGCTGGACCAACGAACCAATGGCCGACGGCCAGCGGACGCCTGACTCGCACGACGGCATGGGCGTGGTGCGCGCCGACGGCGACATCCTCACGCTGGTGCGCAACCACGAAGTGGTGGCGGGCTGGGGCAGTTTCGCCGCCGCGTCGGCCACCTACGACTCGCGCTGCGGCGGCGGCACGTCCACGGTGCGGTTCGATACGCGCAGCGGCCGTTTCCTGGAGGCGCGCCCCTCGCTGGGCGGCACGGTGAACAACTGCGCGGGCGGCGCCACGCCCTGGGGCACGTGGCTGAGCTGCGAAGAGTTCGTCAGCGCCGCCGGGCCGGTGTCGCTGGCCGGCGTGGAGTACACGCTGTCGCGCGACCACGGCTTCGTCTTCGAAGTGCCGGCCGACGGGCTGTCCAATGCCGAACCCATCCTCGCCATGGGCCAGTTCAAGCACGAGGCGGTGGCGGTGGATCCGGCCACGGGCGATTTCTACCTCACCGAGGACGTCGAGCCCGAGGCCGGCTTCTACCGGATGGTCCCGAAGGTGAAAGGGCAGCCGCTGCGCGGCGGCCGCCTGCAGATGCTCAAGGCGGTGGGTGCGCCGGACCTTCGCTCCGGCCGGCGCGTGGGCGAGCGCCTGGCGGTGGAGTGGGTGGACATCGAGCAGCCGGAAAAGGGCGTGGACAGCGAGGGCGGCCCGCGCGGCCTGGTGCGCCAGGGCCTGGCCGCCGGCGGTTCGCGTTTCACGCGGCTCGAGGGCTGCATCGTCGGCGACGGCCGCGTCTTTTTCACCGCCACCAACGGCGGCGATGCGGCCTGCGGCCAGGTCTGGGCCTACCACCTGGCCGACCGGAAGCTGGAGCTGGTGTACGAATCGCCCGACCCGCTGGTGCTCGACTACCCAGACAACGTTGTGCTGAGCCCGCGCGGCGGCATGGTGATCTGCGAAGACTCCACGCAGCCCGTGCAGCGCCTGTACGGCATGACGCGCGAAGGCGGGCTGTTCGAGTTCTGCCGCAACAACGTCCGCCTGGACGGCACCCTGGGCTTCGCCGGCGACTACCGCGACGAGGAGTGGGCGGGCGCGTGCTTCTCGCCCGATGGCCGTTGGCTGTTCGCCAACATCTATTCGCCGGGCCTCACCGTGGCCATCACCGGCCCCTGGAAGGACGGATTGATCTGACCGGCGGGATTGCGGCCGGCGCGCCCAGCGCGGATCATCGCGGCATCCCCAACGCGCCGGACTTCCCATGATCACCATGTTCTACGCTGGCCTGTGCACCCTGCTGGTGCTGGTCCTCGCGGTGCGCGTCATTGCGCGGCGCCTGCAGGCCAAGATCGGCATCGGCGACGGCGGCGACCATGAAATGCAGCGCCGCGTGCGCGCCCACGCCAATTCGGTCGAATACCTGCCGCTGGCGCTGCTGCTGCTGGGCGGCATGGAGTTGAACGGCTATCCCAACGCGGTCATCCACGCCTTTGGCGCCACGCTGCTGGTGTCGCGGCTGATGCACGCCTGGGGCCTGAGCCGGAAGTCGGGCGCCAGCCCGGGCCGCTTCGTCGGCACGCTGGTGACGCTGCTGCTGATGGTGGCGATGGCGCTGTTCGCGATTGCCGGCTTCGTCGGCCCCTACCTGGCCAGCGACGCCGAGGCCGAAGCCGCTTCGATGTACGACGGGGCCTGACCCGCAACCTGTGGGAGGGCCTTCAGGCCCGATGCTCTTGGCGAAGTGCATCGGGCCTGAAGGCCCTCCTACAGGGATCAGCGGGGCGGGGCGAGCAGTTCGGCGCGCGTCAGCAGGCCGTCGCCATTGCTGTCCTGGCGGCGGAACTGCGCGGTGAAGCGCTCGTGGTGCTCGGCCAGGGTGATCGCCCTGGCGTCGGGAATGTGCTGTTCGTGCGGCTCGAGCACGTTGTCGCCGTCCACGTCCATCTGGCCAAAGGCGAAGCCCATCCGCTCGAGGAATTCGGGCAGTGAAACGCGGCCGTCGCCGTCCAGGTCCACTCTGCTGAAATAGTCGTCGGCCTGCGCGCCGGCGGCGCCGGCCCAAAGCGCCAGCAGCAGGACGAAGCTAGCCCGCATACACGCCGGCATACACCGTGATTTCCTCACGGTCGTGGTACAGCTGCTTGGCGCGCACGGTGAGCGGCCGCCCGGCGTGGTCCACGAAGTGCTGCAGGCAGTCGCGGGTTTCGTCCCAGCGCTTCTTCATCGGCAGCTTGAGGTTGAAGATGGCGTGCTGGCACCAGCCTTCGCGGAACCAGGTGGCCATGCGGTCGGCCACCTTGCGCGGTGACTCCACCATGTCGCACACCAGCCAGTCCATCGGCTTGGGCGGCTGCCAGCGGAAGCCGTCGGCGCGGATGTGTTCGATGATCGGCATGTCCAGGGCGGTCTGCGCCATCGGGCCGTTGTCCACCGCCAGCACGCGCACGTGCTGGCGCGCCAGCACCCAGCTCCAGCCGCCGGGCGCGGCGCCCAGATCGGCGGCGTTCATGCCGGGCTTGAGGAATTCGGCGCGCTCTTTTTCCGTCAGCAGCATCATCAGCGCCTCCTCGAGCTTGAGCGCGCTGCGGCTGGGCGCGTCGGCGTGCGCGCGCAGGCGCGGCACGCCCAGCGGCCAGGGCGAGGCATCCTTCACGTCGGCGCTGGCCAGCAGGGCGTGGTTGCCCGCCAGCATCAGCACGTGCAGGCGCGGCAGGCGCGGGTCGTCCTTGTCGGTCAGCAGGCCGCGCTGGCGCAGGGCCGGACGCAGCGCATTGCCGAACGATCGCGCCAGGCCGGCCAGCTGCTTGCCCTCGTCCGAATCCGGATGTTCCACCATCAGGTCGCCGTAGCGGCCACGGCCGCCCAGGGCGTCCATGATCGGGGTGATGCGGTCCTTCGGGTCCAGCCCCGGCAGGTCGGCCTGCAGCCGCATTTTCTGGCGCGCGAAGATCAGCGTGGACCAGGGCAGGGCGCGCGACAGCTCAAGCCCGTCCTCCACGCCCAGGAACTCCACGTAGCCGGCGTTGCGCTCGGTGCGCGCGTAGCCCGGGAAGCCGGCCATCGCGGCGCGCTCGCCCAGTTCGGCGGCGAGTTCGGGCTCGAAGCCCGGGCGGCAGTAGGCCAGCAAACCTTCAGTAGACAAGACCGCTCTCTCCGTAGTCGCGCAGCACGTCGCGGGCGTGGTCGCGCATCAGGTCGGCGTGCACTTCGATGCCGCGCTTGCGCAGCTCGCCCGCCCAGTCCGACGGCAGCGGGCCTTCGTCGAAACCGGCGAGGGTCTGCACGTCGTCGGCGCGCGCGGCGATCAGCAGCTCGTCGATGCCGGCCCAGATCAGCGCGCCGTAGCACATCGAACAGGGCTGGGCCGACGTGGCCAGGGTGATGCGTTCGCCGGCCTGGTTGAGGCGGAAGTTCTGCAGGCGCTGCTGGCTGGTGGCCAGCGCCATCACTTCGGCGTGCGCCACCGAGCAGTTGTGCGGCACCACGCGGTTCACGCCCACGCCCACCAGCCGGCCCGACTCGGTGAACACCGCCGCGCCGAACGGGCCGCCGCTGCGGTGGTCCACGTTGCGGCGCGAGAGCTGGATCGCCAGGGCGATGCGGCTGTCGGCGTCGGCGTAGCTGCGGTTGGGATCCACTTCGTCGTGGATCCAGGCCGGCAGGGTGAGGTGCAGCTGCTGGTAGATCACTCAGCCACCGGCCTTGGCGGCCCAGGTGTCGCGCAGGGTGACGGTGCGGTTGAACACCGGCGTGCCGGGCGCGTGGTCGCGGCGGTCGGCGGTGAAGAAGCCCAGGCGTTCGAACTGCAGGCTGGTTTCCGGCGCCAGCGTGGCGGCCGAAGGTTCGACGAAGCCGCGCACCACGCGCACCGACTCGGGGTTGAGGTGGTCGCGGTAGGTCTTGCCCGCTTCGTCCTTGTCCGGGTCGGGCACGCTGAACAGGCGGTCGTACAGGCGCACTTCGGCCGCCACGGCCGTGGCGGCCGCCACCCAGTGGATGGTGCCCTTGACCTTGCGGTCGGCGCCCGGCAGGCCGGCGCGGGTGTCGGGGTCGAGGGTGCAGTGCACTTCGACCACGGCATCGCCGTCCTTCACCACGTCGGTGCATTTCACGATGCCCACGCCGCGCAGGCGCACTTCGCCGCCCGGCACCAGGCGGTGGAAGCCCTTGGGCGGTACTTCCATGAAGTCTTCGCGCTCGATCCACACTTCGCGCGAGAACGGCACGTCGCGCTCGCCGAACTCGGCGTTCTTGGGATGGTTGGCGAAGCGCAGCGATTCGGCGTGGCCCTCGGCCAGGTTGGTGATGACCAGCTTGAGCGGGTCCACCACGGCCATGCGGCGCGGCGCGGCGGCGTCCAGCACTTCGCGCATGCAGCCTTCCAGCACCGAGAAATCAATCAGCGAGTTCTGCTTGCTGATGCCCACGCGGTCGGCCAGCAGGCGCAGCGCCGCCGGCGGGCAGCCGCGGCGGCGCAGGCCCTGCAGGGTGGGCATGCGCGGGTCGTCCCAGCCCGACACCAGGCCTTCGTCCACCATGGTCAGCAGCTTGCGCTTGCTCATCACGGTGTAGTTGATGTTCAGGCGCGAGAATTCGATCTGGCGCGGCTTGGCGGCCGGAACGCTGAAGCCGGCGTCGCGCAGCGGCTGGTGCAGTTCGGGGTGGCCCACCAGGTCCACGTGGTCCACGCACCAGTCGTACAGCGGGCGGTGGTCTTCGAACTCCAGCGTGCACAGCGAGTGGGTGATGCCTTCCAGCGCGTCGCTCAGGCAGTGCGCGTAGTCGTACATCGGGTAGATGGGCCAGGCGTTGCCGGTGTTCTGGTGCTCGACGTGCTTGATGCGGTAGATGGCCGGGTCGCGCAGGTTGATGTTGCCGCTGGCCATGTCGATCTTCACGCGCAGCGTGCGGGCGCCATCGGGGAACTCGCCGGCGCGCATGCGGGTGAACAGGTCGAGGTTTTCTTCCACGCTGCGGTCGCGGAAGGGCGAGTTGCGGCCCGGCTCGGTCAGCGTGCCGCGGTATTCGCGCACCTGTTCGGCGTCGAGGTCGCAGACGTAGGCCTTGCCGTCGCGGATCAGCTTGAGCGCGCTGCGGTAGAACACTTCGAAGTAGTCGGACGCGTGGCGCAGCTCGGCCCACTCGAAGCCCAGCCAGCGCACGTCTTCCTTGATGGCCTCGACGTACTCGGGGTCTTCCTTGGCCGGGTTGGTGTCGTCGAAGCGAAGGTTCACCGGGCCGCCGAACTCCAGGCCGATGCCGAAGTTCAGGCAGATGGCCTTGGCGTGGCCGATGTGCAGGTAGCCGTTGGGCTCGGGCGGGAAGCGCGTGCGGATGGCGGCGTGCTTACCCGAGGCGAGGTCGTCGCGGATGATCTGGCGGATGAAGTCGTTCTTCTCCGGGGCGGCGGCGTTGGAATCGGGCGTGGAAGTCATGCGTCCAGCGGGGTGCAGGGGGAGGTCGCCCAGTTTACCGGCTCCGGGGGGGACAAACCGCCGCAGGCTGAATCATGGCCGCAGGCGAGTATAGAATCGGGACGCCGGGGGGCGATGTGCTGTTGACTGGGGAGTAGACGCTTGCACAACTTGCGAGCCCGTTTGACCGGCTGGCTGGCCCTGGCCCTGCTTTCACTGGCGGTCCTGCCCGCCCAGGCCGCCCCGCCGCCGGCGTTCGAGCTGGCGGTGATGGACGCCCCGGTCGGCACCAGCCTCGACGACATCCTCAGCGGCCGCGCCCAGCCGGGCTTCACGCCGGTGCTTACGCCGGGCTTCGAGTTCGATGCGCGCAGCGGCCGGGTGCTCTGGGTCCGCATCCGCACCGACCTGCCGCCGGCCCCGGACGGCGGCTGGCGCCTGGGCATCAACCGCGTGCCCCTCGACCAGCTGCGCCTGGTGGTTTATCCGCCCGGCAACCAGGTGGCGGAAGCGAGCTTCTTTACGCAGGGCCGGCAGGGCGAGCCCTGGCCGGCCAAGTTCTACCTGCCCCTGCCGAAGGACCTCTCCGGCCCGACCACGTTCTACCTGCAGGTCGAGGGCCGCATCCGCGGCGGCCTGCACGTGGGGCTGCAGGATGCCAGCAGCGCCCGCACCGACGAGGCGTCGGCGCGGCGGTTCTTCCGCTTCGTGTACGGCCTGCTGCTGGGCGTGGCCATGCTTTCGCTGATCCGTCACCTGGAAGAACCCCGCTCGGGTGCGCTGGCCGTGGGCGGCGCCGCGCTGGGCACCTGGCTGGCCTGCCTGGGCGTGAACGGCCACGTGTACGCGCTGCCGGAAGTGGCGCTGCTGTCCGACCTGGGCGCCGTGGTGCCGCAGGCGCTGCTGCTGCTGGGTGCGGGGCCGCTGGTGCTTGCCACGCGCTACTACAGCGGGCTGGCGAAATCGGCGCCGGCCCTGGTGCCCTGGATGCGCGGCCTGGGCTGGCTGCTGATTGCCGCGGCCGGCTACGGCCTGGTGGTGTCGTCCACGCCGCCGCACGCGCTGCAGCTGATGGCGTGGCTGGGCTACGCCGTGGCGGGGCTGGCCTGCCTGCTGATGCTGCTGCTGGATGCGCGCGGCTACCGCTGGCTGGCCATCCTGGCGCTGATGGCCACCGCGGGCGCGGTGCTGCTGCGCCAGCTCGCGCACGCCCAGGTGGTGCCGGCGTCGCTGTTCAACCTCTACGGCTGGCAGATGATGCTGGCGGCCACCGTGGCCCTGTTCCTGGTGCTGCCGTGGGTGCGCGCACGCATGCAGCGCTGGCAGCAGCACAAGCGCTCGCAGGTGCCCGAGCCCAGCGCCGAGGAAAAGATCGCCCTGGCCCGCGAGCGCCTGGTGCACAGCCTGCAGGCCGGCCTGGCCAACGCCGCCGACGCCGACCTGAAGTGGATCGCCTTCCGGCGCCTGCTCGACGGCCTCAAGCCCGTGCTCACCCAGTCCTCGGCCGCGGTGGTGGCCATGCACTACCACGGCGAGGACCTGCTGCAGGTGGAGCCGCTGGACGCCGAAGACCGCTACCGCGAACTGCTGTCCCAGCGCGCCACCCTGCTCAAGAACCTCAGCCGGCTGCGCGCCCCGCAGCAGGTGGGCATTGATTTCGACGGCCCCGAGGGTCCGCTGGAACAGGTGCAGCTGGCGGTGATCCCGCTGCCCATCCCCAAGCCCGGCTGGGGCGCGCTGCTGGTGGAGCGGCGCGCCGACGTGACCTACACCGACGCCGAACTGGCGCTGTGCGCCGAGTTCGCGGCGGTGGCCATCGTGGCGGGCGACGAGGCCGCCTCGACGGTCAGCGCGCGCCGCAGCGCCGACACCGACCTGGCCACCGGCGTCACCCGCACCGAGCCGCTGCTGCGCCAGCTGGGCAAGCTGATGGACGACGCACGCCAGAAGCAGCAGCCGCTGAGCCTGCTCAGCATCACCATCGACCAGATGCCGGCGCTGCGCGAGTCCGGCGGTGAAGTCGGCGCCACCGCCGGCCTGCGCGCGGTGGCGGACCTGCTGCGGGAAGAATGCGACTACGGTGACCTGCTGGGCCGCTCGGCCGGCGACGGCTTCCTGCTGGTGACGCCCGGCAAGGCGCTGCTGCCGGCGCGCAACTACGCCGAGAAACTGTGCGCAGCGGTGTCGCGCCTGGCCGTGGACCCGCGCGTGTCGGCGGGGCTGACCGTCAGCATCGGCGTCGCCCAGGCCGGTTCCGAAGAGCGCGACCCGCGGATCCTGGCCGAGCGCGCCGGACGCATCGCGCAGATCGCCAGCAAGAACGGCGGCAACCAGATATTCAGCTGACCACCCCTTCCCGACCCCAAGGACGGACGCCATGGCCACCACGCTGGTGATAGGCAACAAGAACTACTCGTCATGGTCGCTGCGGCCCTGGCTGCTGCTGCGCCACCACGGCGTGGCCTTCGAGGAAGTGAGGCTGCTGCTGGACACGCCCGCGTTCCCGTCCCAGGTCGCGCGCTGGTCGCCCAGCCGACGCGTGCCGGCGCTGCACGACGCGGGCCTGGTGGTGTGGGATTCGCTGGCGATATGCGAATACGCCAACGAGCGCTGGCTGGACGGCAAGGGCTGGCCCGCGGACATCGCACTGCGCGCGGTGGCGCGCAGCGCCGCGGCCGAAATGCATTCGGGCTTTGGCGCGCTGCGCAGCCAGCTGCCGATGAACGTGCGGCGTCAGCCGCGGCTGCCGCACTGGGACGCGGCCGCCGACGCCGACATCGCCCGCGTGCAGGAAATCTGGCACGACCTGCGCATGCGGTCGGGCAACGGCGGGCCGTTCCTGTGCGGCGACCACTTCGGCATCGTGGACGCGATGTATGCGCCGGTATGCGTGCGCTTCCGGGGCTACGGCGTGCCGCTGGACGCCACCGCCGAGGCCTACCTGCGGGCGATTTTCGCGCTGCCGGCGATGAAGGAATGGGAGGCCGCGGCCCTGGCCGAAACCGAGCGGGTGGCGTCGGATGAGGCATGACGTGCTGGCCGGCTACACCGGCCTGATCCGCGACGTGGCGGATTTCCCGCGGCCCGGCATCGTGTTCAAGGACATCCTGCCGCTGCTGCGCGACGGCCGCGGCTTCGCGGCCGCCATCGCGGCGATGGTGCAGCCCTGGCGCGAATCGGGCGTGGCCGCGGTGGCGGGCGTGGAGGCGCGAGGCTTCATCCTGGGCGCAGCGATGGCGCGCGAGCTGGGCGTGGGCTTCGTGCCCATCCGCAAGCCCGGCAAGCTGCCCGGCGCCGTGCATGAAGTGTCCTACGAGCTCGAATACGGCAGCGACCGCCTGCAGGTGCAGCAGGGTGCGCTGGCGCCCGGCGAGCGCGTGCTGCTGGTGGACGACGTGCTGGCCACCGGCGGCACCCTGCTGGCCGCCGCCAGCCTGCTTTCCAACCTGAAGGTGGAACTGCTGGGCGCGTCGGTGCTGGTGGAACTGCGGGCGCTGGGCGGCCGTTCGCGCTGGCGCCATCCGGTGCCGGTGCTGGCGACCCTGGTGTACTGATTCAGAACGACGACAGCGCGCAGACGTAGATCAGTTCGCAGGCGCCTGCGCCGGAATCGTCGCGGGTGGTGGAGCTGCGCCACACGTAGTTGTCGCGGCGCGCCTCGACCAGCCAGCCCTGGATGCGCACCGTCTGGTCGGGCCGCACGCGCGACAGCGCCTGGGCCACCGCCTCGTTGCCTGGTATCAGGTGCATGTTGGCGCTCGAGCGCACGATGTCGCCCAAGGGCAGGGGCGGGCCGTCGGCGCCCCAGCGGTAGTGGTACCAGCGGCCCGACTGGGAAATGTCCAGGCGGCGGTAGTTGTCCGGATTGGCCATCGCGCTCCAGCCCAGGGCCAGGTCGGTGGGCGACAGCGCGGCGCCGGCGTCGAAGCGGTAGTCCTCGCGCGACAGCACGCGCGCCTCGATGCTGAAGCCGGCGAGCGGCGAGATGCTGAAATCGCCGTGCAGGAAGGGCTGCATGGCCGCCGGCACGTCGGTCTGCAGGGGCTCCAGCGGCGAAGCGGGCGGCGTCAGCACGCAGGAAAACGCCGACTGCCCCGGCATGGGCTGCACAACGGGCGAAGACGAGCCCCGGTTCGCCGCCCAGAGCAGGGCGGCCACCGACAGTGCGAGCAGAACCCAGATCCAGCGCGGCATGGCGTGCGCGGCGCGGCTAGCCGCCCAGGTCGGCCAGCGCGCGCTGGAAGCGGTTGGCGTGCGAGCGCTCGGCCTTGGCCAGGGTTTCGAACCAGTCGGCGATCTCGTCGAAGCCTTCCTCGCGCGCGACCCTGGCCATGGCCGGGTACATCTGCGACCACTCGTGGGTTTCGCTGGCGATGGCCGAGCGCAGGTTGCTGGCCGTGTCGCCGAAGGGCTGGCCGGTGGCCGGGTCGCCGCAGGGTTCCAGGTACTCCAGGTGGCCGTGCGCATGGCCGGTTTCGCCCTCGGCGGTGGAGCGGAACACCGACGCCACGTCGCTGAAGCCTTCGACGTCGGCCTTCTGCGCGAAGTACAGGTAGCGGCGGTTGGCCTGCGCCTCGGTGGCGAAGGCGGCCTTGAGGTTTTCTTCGGTCCTGGAACCCTTGAGCGTCATGGCGAAGTCTCGTGGCGGGGACGCGCGCGCGTCCCCTGGGCGGCTGATCCCGACATAGTCCGCGATTGCTGCGGCGGGTAGCGGGTGATCCCGACGGCCGGGCCGATTCCGGCGATGCAGGGTCAGTGGGTGAGGTCGCCGGCCGCTTCGGGCTGGTAGCGGATTTCGACCACGCGCAGGCGCATCGGCCGTCCGCCGGGGGCCTGCCAGTCAATCTGCTGGCCCAGCGACAGGCCCAGCAGCGCGCTGCCCACCGGCGCCAGCACCGACACCTTGCCCGTGGCGGCATCGGCGTCGCGCGGGTAGACCAGGGTCAGCGGGTGCGTGTCGCCGGTAACGTCGTCCACGCAAACCACGGTGGAATTCATGGTCACCACGTTGGCCGGCATGTTCTCCGGCGCCAGCACGGTGGCCCGGCCGATCTCCTGGTCCAGCGCCAGGGCGGCCGGCGTGTCGCGGTGCCCGGGCATTTCGAGCAGGGCCTCCAGGCGCCGTACGTCCAGGCTCGAGAGGGTGATGGGCGGCAGGGTGGATGGATTCATTTCGCACTCCAGAACGAAAAGGGCGGCGCGCTTGGCGCACCGCCCGGGACTGTTGGTTTGTCCGGCCACCGTAGCCCGCGGTGCGCGCTGATTCAAGCCTTGCCGCGGCACCCGCCGGTGGGTCAGGAAAGCACGTCCCTTGGCGGGTCCAGCAGCCCAGGCGGCAGGTCGCGCAGCACGGCGGCAAGCTGGTGCAGGAACCCGGCCATGGCCGAGGTCTTGCGCCACACCATCGCCATGCGACGGCTGGGCGGCGGGTCGTTGAACGCCATCAGGCGGATGTTTTCCGAGGGCGACACCGGCGGCTTCACTGCCAGCATCGGCAGCAGCGTCACGCCCACGCCGGCGGCCACCATCTGCCGCAGCGTTTCCAGGCTGGTGGCGCGGAAGCCTTCCTTTTCGCCCGCGCCGGCCAGGTGGCAAACCTCCAGCGCCTGGTCGCGCAGGCAGTGGCCCTCCTCGAGCAGCAGCAGGTGCTGGTCAACCATTTCCGAAAGCCGCAGGTTGCCGCGCTGCGCCGCCAGCGGGTGGCCTTCGGGCACCGCCAGCAGGAAGGGTTCCTCGAACAGGAATTCGGTTTCCAGCCAGTCCTCGTGCAGGGGCATCGCCAACACTGCGGCGTCGAGCTTGCCGTCGCGCAGCATGTGCAGCACGGCTTCGGTTTTTTCCTCCACCAGCAGCAACTCCAGGCGCGGGAAGCGGGCGCGGATGCGCGGCACCACGTGCGGCAGCAGGTAGGGCCCCAGGGTCGGGAACAGGCCCAGGCGCACGCTGCCCGCTTCCGGGTCGCTGGTGCGGCGGGCGGTTTCGCGCATCTGGTCCACCTCGGCCAGCACCCGGCGGGCGCGGGTGGCGATGTCCCGGCCGGCGGGCGTCAGCATCACGTGCCGCGGCGCGCGCTCCACCAGGGCGACGCCCAGCTCGTCCTCGAGCTTTTTGATCTGGGTCGAAAGGGTCGGCTGGCTGACGTGGCAGGCTTCGGCGGCCTTGCCGAAGTGCAGCACGTCCGCCAGGGCCACGAGATAGCGCAGATCGCGGAGGTTCATGGTGATTGGTATAGCCTATGAAAAATGCGAAAGCAATATTGCATTGCCGCAAAAATCGGGCCAATCAATAGTCATGAGCTATCAACAATATTGATGCAATTGATTTCACACGCGTATAGCGTTCACCTATCATTACCCGTCGCTTCGATTCATCCCTTCAACTACCAAGGAACCTCCCCATGTCCCTGATCAACACCGAAATCAAGCCGTTCAAGGCCCAGGCCTTCCACGACGGCAAGTTCATCGAACTCTCCGACGCCAGCCTGAAGGGCAAGTGGTCGGTGATCGTCTTCATGCCGGCGGCCTTCACGTTCAACTGCCCGACCGAAGTCGAGGACGCGGCCGAGAACTACGCCGAGTTCCAGAAGATGGGCGCCGAGGTCTACATCGTCACCACCGACACCCACTTCTCGCACAAGGTCTGGCACGAAACCTCGCCGGCCGTGGGCAAGGCCCGCTTCCCGCTGGTCGGCGACCCGACCCACCAGCTCACCCGCGCCTTCGGCGTGCACATCGAGGAAGAAGGCCTGGCCCTGCGCGGCACCTTCATCATCAACCCCAACGGCGTCATCAAGACGATGGAAGTGCACGACAACGCCATCGCCCGCGACATGAAGGAAACGGTCCGCAAGCTCAAGGCCGCCCAGTACGTCGCCGCCCACCCGGGCCAGGTGTGCCCGGCCAAGTGGAAGGAAGGCGAGAAGACCCTCGCCCCGTCCCTGGACCTGGTCGGCAAGATCTGAACCCCAGGCTTTTGCCCCAGCGGCCGGCGCTCCGCGCGCCGGCCGCTGCATCAAGCGCCTTCCCCCTTTTCACTTCCCGGAGCCCTCCCATGCTCGATCCGTCCCTGAAGGCCCAGCTGCAGGCCTACCTCGAAAAGCTCGTGCTGCCGATCGAACTCATCGCCTCGCTCGACGACGGCGACAAGTCGCAGGAACTGTGGGCGCTGCTGTCGGAGATCGCCCCGCTGTCGGACAAGATCCGCCTGGAGCGCCGCGACGACGATGCGCGCAAGCCGTCCTTCGCCATCCAGCGCGCGGGCACCGACATCGGCGTGCGCTTCGCCGGCCTGCCGATGGGCCACGAGTTCACCTCGCTGGTGCTGGCCCTGCTGCAGGTGGGCGGGCATCCGTCCAAGGCCGCGCAGGAAGTGATCGAACAGGTGCAGGCGCTGGAGGGCGATTTCCTGTTCGAAAGCTACTTCTCGCTGTCGTGCCAGAACTGCCCGGACGTGGTGCAGGCCCTGAACCTGATGTGCGTGCTCAACCCGCGGGTGAAGCACGTGGCCATTGACGGCGCCCTGTTCCAGGACGAAGTGGAGGCGCGCCAGGTGATGGCCGTGCCCAGCATCTTCCTCAACGGCCAGCCCTTCGAGCAGGGCCGGATGAGCCTGGAGCAGATCGTCGCCAGGCTGGACGTGGGCGCCGAGCAGCGCGCGGCCGCGGCCATTGCCAGCAAGGACGCCTTCGACATGCTGGTGGTGGGCGGTGGCCCGGCCGGCGCCTCGGCGGCGGTGTACGCCGCGCGCAAGGGCATCCGCACTGGCGTGATTGCCGAGCGCTTCGGTGGCCAGCTGCTGGACACGCTGGGCATCGAGAACCTGATTTCCGTGGCCCATACCGAAGGCCCCAAGCTGGTGACGGTGCTTGAACAGAACGTGCGCGGCCTGGACGTGGACGTGATGGACCTGCAGCGCGCGGAGAAGCTGGTGCCGGCCACCGAGCCCGGCGGCCTGGTGGAAATCGAGCTGGCCAACGGCGCCCGCGTGAAGTCGCGCACGGTGGTGCTGTCCACCGGCGCACGCTGGCGCCAGATGAACGTGCCGGGCGAGAACCTTTACCGCAACAAGGGCGTGGCCTACTGCCCGCACTGCGACGGCCCGCTGTTCAAGGGCAAGCGCGTGGCGGTGATCGGCGGCGGCAACTCGGGCGTGGAAGCGGCCATTGACCTGGCCGGCATCGTCGCCCACGTCACGCTGGTGGAGTACGACGCGCAGCTGCGCGCCGACGACGTGCTGCAGCGCAAGCTGCGCAGCCTGCCCAACGTGAGCATCGTGCTGAACGGGCAGAGCACCGAAGTGCGCGGCGATGGCCGCAAGGTGACGGCCCTGGTCTACACCGACCGCGTCGGCGGCGGCCAGCACGTGGTCGAGCTCGAGGGCATCTTCGTGCAGATCGGCCTGCTGCCCAACACCGAATGGCTCAAGGGCACCGTGGCCCTGTCGCCGCGCGGCGAGATCATCGTGGACGATCGCGGCCAGACCTCGGTGCCGGGCGTGTTCGCCGCGGGCGACGCCACCACGGTGCCGTACAAGCAGATCGTGATTGCAATGGGCGCCGGCGCCACCGCGGCGCTCGGCGCCTTCGACCACCTGATGCGCTCGGCCGTGGCGTCGCCGGTGCAGGCCGCGCTGGCCTGAGTCCTGCCCGGGGGCCTTGCCGCCGGGGCCGGCCCGGTGGGCCCCGGGGCATGGCGGGACCGGGCTATCATGGCCCGGCCCCCGCAAGGAACGCGCCATGAGCCCCCCCGAGCCTGCCGTCGCGAGCGACACCGAACGCCTGTTCGCCGCCATCCCCGAGCGCAACACCGGCGACTGCCTGCTGCGCACCATGCAGCAGCACCACGTGGCGCTGTCCACGATGGCCGACACCAAGGCCAACATCATCATCACCATGTCGTCCATCGTGCTGACCCTGGTGCTGGGCCGCCTGAACGACCCGGTGCTGCGCACCGCCTCGCTCACCCTGGCCGCTTTCACGCTGCTGGCGCTGCTGCTGGCCGTGCTGGCGGTGCTGCCCAAGTACCGGCCGCTGAAGCTGCAGGACGGCGCGATGCCGTCGCAGTTCAACCTGATGTTCTTCGGCCACTTCGCCGAACTCACCCGCGAACGCTTCCTCACCGAAATCGCCGGCGCGCTCAAGTCGGACGGTTCGGTGTACGAGACGATGGCGCGCGACACCTATGCGCTGGGCTATTACCTGGCGCACCACAAGTACCGCTACCTGCGGCTTTCGTACATCTTCTTCCTGGCCGGGTTCCTGCTTTCCTGCTTCGTGCAGGTCTGGCAGTTGCTGGCGCACTGACGGTGACCACGCTGGCCAACGCCATCCGCGACGCCGCTTCGCGCCTGCCGGGCGGCGAGGCGCGGCTGGAGGCGGAGCTGCTGCTGGCGCATGCGCTGGACCGGCCGCGCAGCTGGTTCTACGCCCACGCCGGCGACCTGCTGGAGCCGCGCGACGCCATCGCCTTCGCCGAACTGCTGCGCCGGCGCGAGGGCGGCGAGCCGGTGGCGCAGATCACCGGCCACCGCGGGTTCTGGTCGCTGGAGCTGGCGGTGACGCCCGACACGCTGATACCGCGCCCGGAAACCGAGCTGCTGGTGGAGCTGGCGCTGGACCGGCTGCCGCGCACCGAGCCCCGGCGCGTACTGGACCTGGGCACCGGCACCGGCGCGATCGCTCTGGCCATCGCCAGCGAACGCCCGCTGGCCGACGTCACCGCGGTGGACGCGAGCCAGGCGGCCCTGGACGTGGCGCGCGACAACGCCGCCGACGCCGGGCTGGCGCTGCGCCTGCTGCATGCCGACTGGTTCTCGGCGGTGGCCGGCGAAACCTTCGACCTGGTGGCCAGCAACCCGCCTTACATCGCCGACGGCGACCCGCACCTGGAGCAGGGCGACCTGCGCTTCGAGCCGCGCACCGCGCTGGCCTCGGGCCCCGACGGCCTGGACGCCATCCGCGTGATCGCCCGCGATGCGCCCGCGCACCTGGTGCCCGGAGGCTGGCTGCTGGTGGAACACGGCTACGACCAGGGCCCGGCAGTGCGTGAGCTGTTCACCGCCGCGGGCCTGAAGTCGGTCGCCACCGAGCGTGACCTCGAGCAGCGCGACCGCGTCACCCTGGGCCGCAGGCCCGCCGCCTAGTCCGCCACGCGCAGCTGCACGCGCCGGTTGAGCGCGCGGCCGGCGTCGCTGCCGTTGTCGGCCACGGGGCGGGATTCGCCCAGGCCTTCGGACGTCAGCCGCGCCGCATCCACTCCCTTGCCCGTGAGCCACTGCATCACCGCTTCTGCACGCTGCTCGGACAATCGCTGGTTGTAGGCGTCCTCGCCCTCGCTGTCGGTGTGGCCGGCGACCACCAGCCGCAGCGCCGGGTCGGCGTTCAGCACGCCCAGCACCTGCTGCAGCGTGGCTTCGGATGCGGGTTTGAGCGTGGCCTTGGCGGTGTCGAAATACAGACCGTACAGGTTGGCCTCGCCCTCGCGCGCCAGCTGGCCAGCCAGCGATTCGCTGTCCTTGCCCAGCGGCGCCAGCTCCAGCACCACCTCCACGGTTTGTGCGTCCTCCAGGTCGCTGGCCTCGCTGTCGCCCGCGTAGCCGGGTTTGCTGCCGCTGGTGACCACCATGCCGGCCGGCACCTGGCTGAGTTCGAACTTGCCCTGCGCATCGGTGAGCGCCTGGCGCACGTTTGCCGCCGACACCAGCACGCCGGACAGCGGCTCGCCCGAGCCCGCGGCCACCGCGGTGCCGCGCACCGTGCCCGAGTAGCGGTAGCCCTTGGGATTCACCAGCAGCCGCGCGAAATCGAAGGCGAAGCCGTCGCCGGCGTCGTTGTCGGGATCATCAATGCGGATCTCGAGCTTGCCGTCGGCCAGCAGGTCCAGGTATTCGGGCAGCAGCTGGATGGTGAGCAGCTTGCCGATGGGCCCGGTCTGGTCGAGCGAGTTGAGCACCACGGGCAGGTCGGTGGTTTCGCGGCCGTCGAGCCAGGCGCGGAAGCGGCTGCCCATGCTGCGCGACTGGAAGTCGTCCACGAACAGCTGCAGCGCCGCCGATTTCACCTCCAGCCCCTGCAGGTCGAAGGACAGCACCAGCGGGCGTGGCTGGTTGTCCGGGCGCGAGGTTTCGTAGGTGTAGCCGTCGCGTGCCCCGGCGCCCTTGCCGTAGCCGCTCACCACCATGATGCGATCGGTGCCGGACGGATCGTCGGCTTCGGGCTGGTAGGGGAAAGCGTGCGCCGGCGTGGACCGGCCGCTGAACGGCGTGAAGCCGTCGGGCCAGCCGAAGCCGAGGTTGTCGATGTCGCCCAGTTGCACCACCAGGTCGGCTTCGGGCCCGTTGCGCGTGGCGGCGTTGACCTGTGGCCAGGTGTCGTCGGCGGCGAGGCTGGCCGTGGCCAGGGCGACGGTGAGGGCGGCAGCGAACATCGGGATGCGGCGCATGGGCGTTCCCCGGGTTTGGGTGACGCTGGCCACTCTAGCAAAGCGCCGCCGGGGCGGCGCCGCGACGGCCTCAGCCGATCAGGGCGCGCGGCGGCGAGGCCGTGAGCGACGGCCAGCGGCGCAGCAAGGCGGCGCGAATGCCGGCGGCGTCCAGCCCGGCTTCGGTCAGCAGGTATTCGCGGCTGGCATGTTCCTGGTAGCGGTCGGGCAGGCCCAGGTGCAGCACGGGCAGGGTGATGCCCTCGGCGGACAGCAGCTCGGCCACGCCACTGCCGGCGCCGCCCATCACGACGTTGTCTTCGATGGTGGCGAAGCCCTGGTGGCTGGCCGCCAGTTCCAGCACCAGCGCGCGGTCCAGCGGCTTCACGAAGCGCATGTTCACCACGGTCAGGCCCAGCTCGCGGCCCACCTGTTCCACCGCCGGCAGCAGTGCGCCGAACGACAGCAGGGCGATGCCGCCGCCGCGCTGGCGCAGCTCGGCCTTGCCGATCGGCAGGGTCTCGAGCGAGGGCTGCACCGTGGTGCCGGGACCGCTGCCGCGCGGGTAGCGCACGGCCGCGGGGCCCGCGTGGCGGAAGCCGGTGCTGAGCATCTGGCGGCATTCGTTCTCGTCGGCCGGCGCCATCACCACCATGTTCGGGATGCAGCGCAGGAAGCTGAGGTCGAAGCTGCCCGAGTGCGTGGCGCCGTCGGGGCCGACCACGCCGCCGCGGTCGATCGCGAACAGCACGTCCAGGTCCTGCAGGGCCACGTCGTGGATCAGCTGGTCGTAGCCGCGCTGCAGGAAGGTGGAGTAGATGGCCACCACCGGCTTGGCGCCTTCGCAGGCCATGCCGGCGGCCAGGGTGACGGCGTGCTGTTCGGCGATGGCGACGTCGAAGTAGCGCGCCGGGTATTCCTTGCTGAAGCGCACCAGGCCCGAGCCTTCGCGCATGGCGGGCGTGATGCCCATCAGCGTGTCGTCGGCCGCGGCCATGTCGCACAGCCAGTCGCTGAACACCTGCGTGTAGGTGGGCTTGGACGGCGCGGCCTTCTTGACGATGCCCACGCTGGGGTCGAAGGGGCCGACGGCGTGGTACTCGATCTGGTCGCCTTCGGCCAGCTCGTAGCCTTTGCCCTTGGTGGTGATGATGTGCAGCAGCTGCGGGCCCTTGAGGCCCTTGAGCGTCCTGAGCGTGGCCAGCAGCGCCGGCACGTCGTGGCCGTCGATGGGGCCGGTGTAGTGGAAGCCCATTTCCTCGAACAGGGTGGACGGCACGAACATGCCCTTCCAGTGTTCTTCCCAGCGGCGCATGAAGCGCGCGGCGGGGCGGCGCTTGTCGCCCAGCAGCTTCTTGCCGCCCTCGCGCAGCGCATTGAGCGTGCGGCTGCCCGACATCCGGCCGAGCATGCGGGTGAGGCCGCCGACGTTCTCCGAGATGGACATGCGGTTGTCGTTGAGCACCACCAGCAGGTTCGGCTCGGGGTCCATGCCGCCGCCGTGGTTGAGCGCTTCGAAGGCCATGCCGGCGGTCATCGCGCCGTCGCCGATCACGGCCACCACCTTGCGCGGGTCGCCCTTGGCCTGCAGCGCGATGGCCATGCCCAGCGCCGCGGAAATCGAAGTGGAGCTGTGGCCGACGCCGAAGGTGTCGTACTCGCTTTCCTCGCGGCGCGGGAACGGCGCCACGCCGTCCTTCTGCTTCACCGTGTGGATGGTGTCGCGGCGGCCGGTGAGGATCTTGTGCGGGTAGCACTGGTGGCCGACGTCCCAGACCAGGCGGTCGGTGGGCGTCTCGAAGGCGTAATGCAGGGCGACCGTCAGCTCGATCACGCCCAGGCCGGCGCCGAAATGGCCGCCGGACTGGCTGACGGCATCAATCAGGTAGCCACGCAGTTCGTCCGCAATGGCCGGGAGTTCGGTTTCGGGGAACTCGCGCAGGTCGGCGGGGACGGCGATGCGGGACAGGCGCGGGTAGCGCTGGGAATCCATCAGGAAGCGGTTACCTTGGGGGCAGGTGCAAATTGTCCGGCACCGGGTGCGCCGGGGCAAGGCGAGCATGGGCTAGCATTCAGGCAGGGCTGCGCTGGGGGCGCGATGTCGACGGGCAGTGAACCAACCGTGCCGGGACCGGGGGCTGGGGTGGCCACCACCACGCCGGGCCCGCTGGCGCCGGGCCTGTCGGGCGGTCTGCTGGGCGCCTGGCGCCTGCTGCGGCCGATCGGCGAGGGCGGCATGGGCGTGGTGTGGCTGGCCGAACGCGCCGACAAGGCCTTCGAACGCCAGGCGGCCGTGAAGATCATCCGGCCGGGCTTCGACAGCGCGGCCGTGCACCAGCGTTTCCTGCTTGAGCGGCAGACCCTGGGCGCGCTCGAACACCCGCACATCGCCCGCCTGCTCGACGCCGGCAGTACGGCCGACGGCCGGCCGTACTTCGTGATGGAGTTCGTGGACGGCGTGCCGATAGACGACTGGTGCCGGGACCGCGCACTGGGGCTGGCCGCGCGCGTGGCCCTCTTCCTGCAGGTGTGCGACGCGGTGCAGTACGCGCACGGCCGCCTGGTGGTCCATCGCGACATCAAGCCGGGCAACATCCTGGTGGACCGCGAGGGGCAGGTGCGCCTGCTCGATTTCGGAATCGCCAAGCTGCTGCCCGAGGGCGACGGGCTGGCCGACGCGGGCCTCACCAGCGCTTCCGAGCGCCTGCTGACGCCGCAGTACGCCGCGCCCGAACAGCTGATGGGCGAACCGGTGGGCATCACCACCGACGTGTACGCGCTGGGCATGCTGCTGTATTCGCTGCTGGCCGACGTGCTGCCGTATTCGCTGGCGGGCACCGGCCCGGCGCAGATGCAGCGACTGGTGTGCGACGAGATGCCGCCGCGACCCAGCAGCCGCATTCGCGACGCACGGCGCGCGCGTGCGCTGCGCGGCGACCTCGACCTGATCACGCTGATGGCCCTGCGCAAGGAGCCCGGCCGGCGCTACCAGACGGTGGAACAGTTCGCCGCCGACCTGCGCCGCTGGCGCAACGGCCTGCCGGTGCTGGCGCAGCCCGACACGGCCGGCTACCGGCTGCGCAAGTTCGCAGGCCGCAACCGTTTGGCGCTGGGGGCCGCGGCGCTGGTGTTCCTGAGCCTGGTGGGCGGCATCGCCGCCAGCGCGTGGCAGGCGCACGAGGCCGGGCTCGCGCGCGACCTGGCGCAGCAGCGCTACCGCGACGTGCGCTCGCTGGCCACCAACATGATGTTCGAGGTGGACGGCGCTATCGCCACCTTGCCCGGCAGCGTGCACGCACGGCGGCTGGTGGTGTCGCGCGCGCTGGGGCACCTGGACCGCCTGTCGCGGGAAATGGACGACGACCCGGCACTGCTGGCCGACGTGGCCACCGGCTACGAGAAAATCGCCGACATCCAGGGCAGCCCCTTCGAGTTCAACCTCGGCGACGGCAAAGCGGCGCTGGCCAACGCCCGCCGCGCCCTCGCGCTGCGCGAGCGCGCGTCGCGGCTGCTGCCGCCCGATGACGCCGCGGTGGCCGCACTGGCCCGCAGCTGGATGCAGCTGGGCACGATGATCCGGCAGGCCAAGGGCCGCGAGGACGAGGCGCAGGCCCTCTTCGCCAAGGCGCTGGCGCTGCTGGCCTCACGGCCGGCGAAGGCCACCGACGGCGGCGCGCTGGGCCTGGCCCACGCCGACGCGCTCAACCTCACGGGCATCAGCCATTTCGCCAGGGGCGAGTACGCGCAGGCCAGCGCCAGCCATGCCCGGGCGCTTGCGCTGGCGGACAGCGTGCTGCAGGCGCCGCCGCCGGGCGACGACACCGTGGCCTGGCGCCGCACGCAGGCGGTGTCGCGGCTGCAGTGGGCCAGCGCGCGCTGGTGGGAGGGCGCCAAGGGCGACGACGTCATCGTGCCCATGCAGGCGTCGGTGGCCACGTTCGAGGCGCTGCTCGCGCAGTCGCCCGGCAACGCCCGCCTGATCCGCCAGACGGCCGTGTCCCAGGCGGTGCTGGCCGACGTGGTTGGCTACGAGCGCAACGTCGGCCAGGCGCAGCCGCACATCGCGCGTGCGCTGGCGCTGGGCGAGCAGCTGCTGACCTTCGATCCCGGCAACGCCCAGACCCGCCGCGACATGGCCCGCTGGCAGTCGCTGGCGGCCGACCACCTGCAGGGCGGCACGTACTGGCAGGAGGCCAGCGACCATTCCCTGCGCGCCCTGGGGCTGCTGGACGGCCTGGTGGCCGACCAGCCCGCACAGCTTGACCTGTGGGTGGAGCGCCGGGCGATGCGATGCAAGCGCGCCGGCCTGCTGCTGCAGGGCCAGCGTGCCGGGTTTGCATCCCCGGACTTCTCGAAGCAGGCGGTCTGCGACCAGGCGCTGGCGTGCCGGCGGGACCTGCAGCGCAAGGACCTGGCCGCGCCGGATTTCAACGACGCGCTGCTGTCGCAGGTGGTGGAAACGGCCGGGGCTTGCCCGGCGCGCTGATCAGCGGCGGAAGCGACCCAGCAGCCCGCCCTTGCCGGTGTCCGCCGGCGGCGGCGCAGCGCCCTCGGGCTCGGCGACGCCGATGGCCAGGCAGGCGTTCACGTAGTCAATCACTTCGCCCAGCGGCGTGCTGCTGAGTTCGGCGATTTCGGTGAGGTTGGCGGGGCCCTTCATCATCACCGTGGCGATGCGGAAGTGCTTGGGGAACTCGCGCTCGGTCTGCGGCCACTTCAGCAGCTTGTACTTGTCGTTGGGGCTGAAGCCGGGCATGAGCGCGCCGTTGCCGCTGCTCAGTGCGCACAGCCAGGCCAGGCGCGACAGCGGCTGGCTGCCGCCCAGGCTGGCGGCGATGGCCGGCAGGTCGGCGGCGGCCACGGGCTGCAGTTCACCGTCGCGGATGATCGCGGCGCAGTAGGGCAGCAGGGGCTTGAGCGCCGCGCTGCCCAGGTAGGTCTGGCTGCCGGGGTCGAGCACCAGGTCGGGGGCGCCGGTCAGCTGCAGGCGCACCGGGCCGGTGAGTGCGCCGGGGCGCAGCAGGTCGGCAAGGCGGGGTTCGGCGGGACGCGTGGGCGCGGGTTCGGGCGTCGGCTCCGCGGGGGTGGGGGCCGGCTCGGCCTTGGCCGGCGGGGCGGCTGCGGCGGGCGCGGCCGCCACGGGCGACGGTGCCGTTGCAGGTGCAGCGACCGGTTCCGGCGCGGCGGCGGCCGGCGCGGGCGTCGGGGCCGGCGCGGGTGCGGGTGCGGGTGCGGGTGCGGGTGCGGGCGTCGGCGCGGCGGCGGGCGCACGGCCGTCAATGCTGGCCATCAGGCCAGCCAGCGCGTCGGCGGTGACCGGGCGCGTGAGCACGTAGTCGGTTTCAGCGCGGCCGCTGGCGGTCAGGGCCACCAGGATCTGGCCCGAGCCGATGGCCTTCATCAGGCTCATCTGGCCGTACATCGAGTCCATGTCGATCACCAGGACGCCGGCGGCGTTCTCGGGCGTCAGGGTCCACTGGTTGCCCGTCCGGGCGTTGGCTTGCTGGAAAATCGCGGTGACCTGGGCCTCTTCCTCGCGGGACAGGCCGGCGAAACAGATGTTGTGCTTGCTCATTACTGGTGATCCCCCTGGTCACGCCAGCCATGGGGCGACGTGAAGGCGGGCAGTGTCGGCCGCCGGCAAGGGTCCCGTCAAATGGACTCAGGAAGGCCGGCGCGGATGCTTGGGCAGGTGGTTTTTCAGGAACGCCATCTGGTCGGCCAGGATGTGGCGGTTGGAAAGGATCAGGTGCTCGACCCAGCTGGGGCGGTAGGGCACGGCCAGCAGGGGCATGCCCGCCTGCTGCGGCGTGCGGCCGCCCTTGCGGGAGTTGCAGTGGAAGCAGGCGCAAACCACGTTTTCCCAGACATCGCGGCCGCCGCGCGACACCGGCATCACGTGGTCGCGGGTGAGCGAGTGCCGGCCGTACTCCTTGCCGCAGTACAGGCACAGGTTGGCGTCGCGGGCGAACAGGGCGGTGTTGGTGAGCGCCGGCGACGGCGGCAGCGCCTGCACGCGGGCATGGCTGCGCGCGGCGACGATGGGGTGCAGTTCGATGATGCTCTGCAGGCCGCTGGCGCGGCTGGTGCCGCCGTGCACGGTCAGGCAGGGGTCGCCCAAGGTCCACGCCACGGCACCGCGCACGTAAAGGCAGACGGCGTCCTGCCAGTGCATCCAGTCGAGGATCCTGCCGTGGGCATCCAGCGACAGCACGCGGGGCAGGGTGGTTTCAGCGGCGGAAGCGGGCCCGACCGGGGGGAATGACGTCCCGGTGCCCACCAGACTCAGATGCGGCGGTGGCGTACCCATCTGCCGTGAGCATACGCCTTGCACATGACAGTTCAAGCCCGGCGCGTCGAGCCGTACGGGCTAGAATCGGGGCCACCCCTCCGTCGGCGAGAAACCCATGCGCGGCCTGTACCCGGACATCGAACCCTTCGACAGTGGCTTCCTGCAGGTGGACGATCGCCACCGCCTGCACTACGAGCAGTGCGGCAACCCCGAGGGCAAGCCCGTGGTCATCCTGCACGGTGGCCCCGGCGCCGGCTGCGGCCCGCGCATGCGCCGCTTCCACGACCCGGCGCGCTACCGCATCGTGCTGTTCGACCAGCGCGGCTCGGGCCGCTCCACGCCGCACGCCGACCTGCAGGACAACACCACCTGGGACCTGGTGGCCGACATTGAAAAGCTGCGCCAGCACCTGGGCATCGCCCGCTGGCAGGTGTTCGGCGGCAGCTGGGGCTCCACGCTGGCGCTGGCCTACGCGCAGGCGCACCCCGGCATGGTGACCGAACTGGTGCTGCGCGGCATCTTCATGCTGCGGCGCTGGGAGCTGGAATGGTTCTACCAGGAAGGCTGCTCGCGCCTGTTCCCCGACGCCTGGGAAAAATACCTGGCGCCGATTCCCGAAGTGGAGCGCCACGACCTGATGAGCGCCTACCACCGCCGGCTCACCTCGCCGGTGGAATCGGTGCGGCTGGCCGCGGCGCGCTCGTGGTCGGTGTGGGAGGCCAGCACGAGCTTCCTGCGCCAGGACGAGGCCTTCATCAACAGCCACGAGGACGAGCACTTCGCGCTCAGCTTCGCCCGCATCGAATGCCACTACTTCGTCAACGGCGGTTTCTGGGACGTGGACGACCAGCTGCTGCGCGACGCCCACCGCCTCAAGGGCATCCCGGGCGTGATCGCGCACGGGCGCTACGACGTGGTGTGCCCGGTGCAGAACGCCTGGGACCTGCACAAGGCCTGGCCGGGGTCGAAGCTGGAGATCGCGCCCACGTCGGGCCATTCGGCGTTCGAGGACGAACTCACCGACATCCTGGTCCGCGCCACCGACGGCTACCGCTGACCCTGTGGAAGGGCCTCTGTGGGAGGGCCTTCAGGCCCGAAGCCACGGGCGATGAAGCGTCGGGCCTGAAGGCCCTCCAACAGGTGTCAGGCCGGGCTGCCGTCGGGGTTGCGGTCGAGCAGCCACAGGCCGGCCCACAGCTTGGGGTCCATGGAATAGCCGGCGGCCATCTTGGCGGCCAGCCAGCGCGGCGCGTCGGCCACCGGCACTTCGTGCACGGTGATGTTCTCGGTTTCGTCGCCGCCGCCGGCATGCACGCGGGTCAGGCCGCGCGCGCGCACGAAGGCGATCAGTTCGTTGCTCATGCCCGAACTGGTCGGGCCCACCATCAGCACCTTCACCTCGTCGGCCAGCCAGCCGGTTTCCTCCAGCAGTTCGCGGCGGGCGGCTTCCTCCATCGTGTCGTGCGCGTCCAGGTCGCCGACCAGGCCGGCGGGCATTTCGATGGTGGGCGCGTCCATCGGGATGCGGAACTGTTCGACGAACAGCAGCTTGTCGTCCGGCGTCACGGCCACCACGATCACCGCGCTGCCGGCGTTGGTGCGTTCGGCGTATTCCCAGTGGCCGCGTTTGACCAGCCGCAGGTACTGGCCTTCGCACATCGTGGTGGGTTGGTCTTTCATGGGTGCATTCCTGGCAAGGGGGTCAGGCCGACAGCAGCCGGCGGCGCGTCATGGGGCCGAACCGCACGTCTTCGCACAGCGCCTCCAGGGCGGCCGGGTCGGGCGCGCGCCGCCGGGCGTCGCCCAGGTCGGACGGCAGCGGGGCGTTCACGTCGATGGTGGCCAGGCGGCGCGACAGCAGCGCGATGTCGCGGTGCTCCACCAGCCGCTGCGCGTGCCCGGCGCTGCCGCGCAGGCTGAGGTAGGGCACCTCGGCCACGCGCTCGAGCAGCGCATCGAGGCTGCCGAAATGCGCCAGCAGCGCGGCGGCGGTCTTGGCGCCAATGCCCGGCACGCCGGGAATGTTGTCAATGGCGTCGCCGGTCAGGCCCAGGTAGTCGGCGATCTGGTGCGCGTGCACGCCGTAGCGCGCCTTGACGCCGTCGGCGCGCCAGCGCTCGTTGCGGGCGTAGTCCCACTGTTCGTCGTCCACGTCCAGCAGCTGCGACAGGTCCTTGTCGGCGGAAATGATCAGGCCGGCATGGCCGGCGCGGCGCACCTGGCCCAGCGCGGCGCCGATCAGGTCGTCGGCCTCGTAGCGGCCGTCGGCCAGCACCGGCAGACCCAGCGCGCGGCACACGCGCTGGCAGTAGCCGAACTGCCGCTTGAGTTCCTCGGGCGCGGCGTCGCGGTTGGCCTTGTAGGCCGGGTAGAGGTCGTTGCGGAAGTTCGAGTCCAGCGATTCGTCGAAGGCGATGGCAATGTGTGCGGGCTTCTGTCGCTCCAGCAGCTCCAGCAGGAAACGGGTGAACCCGTGCACCGCGTTCACCGGCCAGCCTTCGCGGTCGTCGAACTCCGGCGGCATCGAGTGCCACGCACGGAACACGTAGAGGCTGGCATCCACCAGGTGGACAGGGCCGGTCATGGCTGCCAGTCGGTCAGCAGGTTGCGCGGGTCGGGGCGCTGGCGTTCCGGCGCCTCGGCGCTGGCGCTGCCGACATGGATGAAGCCCAGCACCGCTTCGTCGGCGCATACGCCAAGGCGTGCGAGCACCACCGGGTCGTAGGCCGGCCAGCCGGTCAGCCACTGCGCCCCGAAGCCCAGCGCCTGGGCACCCTGCAGCAGGGTGAAGCAGACGGCGCCGCCCGACAGCAGCTGTTCCTGCACGGGCACCTTGTGGCCAGGGGTGAGCCTGGCTATCACCGCCAGCACCAGTGGCGCGTGCGAGAAGCGCTGGCGATCCTTTTCGATCGCCGCGGGTGCGGCCGCCGGGTCGCGCTCGACGCTGCGCGCCGCCAGCAGCTCGCCCAGCGCGTGCCGCGCCGCGCCTTCAATGCGCAGGAATCGCCAGGGCGCCAGCTTGCCGTGGTCGGGTACGCGCACCGCCTCGGCCATCAGGGCGTCGAGCTGCGCGGGCGTGGGCCCCGGCTCGCCCAGCAGTCGGGACGGCACGGAGCGACGGCGGCGCAGGAAGTCGAGTTCGATCATGACCCGAAGATTACCATTCGGCCCCCCGGATGCCCCGCTCGTGCAATTTGCGAATAAAGTCACAGAACAATGCAGCGCGCGTCCCGCACACTGACTCCCATCGCGCGTGACCCTCCCCCCGGACGTGCAGCCCCATGAACGAGCTCCCCCCCACCAGCCCCGGCTGGCAGTCCACCCCGGCCACCCGGGACCTGCTGTCCGCGCTGCGCCGCCGGACCACCGAACACCTGCAGGGTGTGCTGGCGCGCGTGTTCGCCCGCGCCGACGACTGGCTGTTCGACCTGGCCAAGAAAGACGGCGTGCCCGACGGCTCGCCCTACCTGCATGCGATGCGCTCCCTGCGCACGTCCCGCGCCCCGGTGGAGCGCGGCTTCCGCGAACACCTCGACCAGGGCTTCGAGGCCCTCGAGCGCCAGGCGCGCCCGGCGCCCGCCAAGGCGGCCGGCGCACAGGAACTGAGCCTGGTCGAGGAAAGCGAACTCGAGGAACACCTGGCCGCCAACCTCACCGCCGAAGCGGTGATGCGCATCCATGGCGGCCAGCTCGATGAACTGGCGTCCCGCCTCTCGCGCCTGTTCGGCGTCGCACACCTGGACGCGGCCACCAACCCGGTCAGTGCGCTGGGCCTGGCCAGCCTGATCCGCGGCGCGCACAAGGACGTGGACGTGCCGGCCGACGTGCGCATGGTGCTGTTCAAGTACTACGAGCGTGAACTGATCCACGACCTGCGTGACCTGCTGACCGACCTCAACGCGCGCCTCGCGGCCGCCGGCTACCATCCTTCCGCAGCGCAGAAGCCGGCCGCGCGGCCGGCCCAGGCCAGCCAGCCGCCGGCGATGCAGCCACCGCCGATGTCGCCCGATGGCTACGCCGGCGCCGCATCCGATTACGGCTATGCCCATGCCGCGCAGCAGGCCGCTGCCGCCGCCGCGCCCGAAGACCGCGCCATCTACGACGCCCTGTTCCAGCTGCTGCACGCCTGGCGCCCCGGGCACCAGCCCGGCGGCACGCGCACCCAGGCCCCTGGCGCCCCGGGCCAGCGCCCGATGGCCGCCCCGGAAATGATGTCGGTGTTGTCCCTGCTGCAGGGCAGCGTGCCGTCCTCGGTCAGCGAGGCCATCCGCCGCCCGGAGGCGTCGCTGGCCGTCCTGCTCAAGAATGAACTCCTGCAGAGCGCCAGCCGCATCGGCCTGCCGCCGGAGAAGGTCAGCATCAGCCAGGACGACGAGGACGCCGTTGACCTGGTGGGCATGCTGTTCGACGTGATGTTCGACGAGCGCGATTTCGAAGAAGGTTCGCGCACCCTGATTTCGCGCCTGGTGGTGCCGTTCGTGAAGGCCGCGGTGATGGACCGCCGCCTGTTCCTGTACAAGACCCACCCGGCGCGCCGCCTGCTCAATTCGCTGGCCGAGGCCTGCGAAGGCAACCGCGGCGAGGGCCCGCAGGAGCGCGAGCTGCTGCAGAAGGCCGAAAGCACGGTTGACCGGCTGATCGCCGAGTTCAACGAAGACATCGCCATCTTCGAGACGCTGGAGCAGGAGCTGCGCGCCTTCCTCGACCAGCACCGTCGCCGCGTCGAGTTGGCCGAGCGCCGCGCCGCCGAGGCGCAGCGCGGCCAGGAGCGCCTCGAGCAGGCCCGCGACCTGGCCGCGAAGGAGCTTGAACAGCGCACCCGCGGCCTCAAGCCGACGCCCGCGATGGAAGAATTCCTGGGCCGGTCCTGGACCCACCACCTGTCCATGATCGCGCTGCGCGAGGGCCCGGAAAGCGCCTCTTGGCAGTCCGCCCTGGGCCTGGCCGACCGCCTGCTGGAGCTGGTGCCGCGCGAGGGCGTGGCCACCAAGCCCATTACCGCGTCCATGCAGGCCCTGCGCGAGCCCATCGAAACCGTGCTGGCCAGCTCCGGCATCACCGGCGACGCCGCGTCCGACCTCATGCGCGCCATGGCCGACAGCCTCGAGCTGATGGCGCTGGGCCTCACGCCGCCCCCGGTGGCCGTGCCGACCCTGGAAAACGTGGTGCCCATGCCCGAACGCCGCGCGTCCAGCGTGGCCGCCGAACTCAAGCCGCGCCTGGAAGTGGTGGGCGGCACCGACAGCCTTAGCGTCAGCGACGACGACGTCGAGTTGATGCGTGCGCTCAAGGTGGGCACCTGGATCCACATCGCCGGCGAAGACGGCAAGCACCACCCGGTGAAGCTGTCCTGGGTCAGCCCCATCTCCGCGCGGCTGATGTTCGTCAACCGGCGCGGCGTGCGTGTGTTGG